>Ga0209091_10000430_pt1 | contig 40625 bp, 35 predicted proteins | sample ArcticOcean_MG_C_6_FD_187438 | JGI IMG/M metagenome (GOLD analysis project Ga0209091, IMG submission 187438) | Marine microbial communities from western Arctic Ocean - ArcticOcean_MG_CB8_128 (SPAdes) (version 2) | ecosystem: Environmental > Aquatic > Marine > Oceanic | place: Arctic Ocean...
TTAGGAAACGGAGTGAATTCAAAACCAAAACGAGTGGAGTATCTGCCAGTCATAATCGAGGCTCTTGATGGAGCACAAACGGCATTTGCAGCGTAACCGTTATCAAAGACAACTCCTTCAAGACCTAAAGCATCAATATTCGGAGTCATTAAAGAGCCGTCTCCAGCACCTCCATTATATAAAGACAGGTCATTGAAACCCATGTCATCAGCAAGAATTAAAATAATATTAGGAGGCCTCTCAGAAGGCTCAGAATTAGATTCATTAGGTCCGCTTGACCAATTTACTGGATTTTCTTTAGAAATTGGATCTGTGATATCGAGAAGAACCGGAAGCCCGGCCATCAAAAGATTGACCCTATTTTGCCACGCTATTACCAGAATAAGACTTATAAAAAGACCAATTAAAATAAGTTTTTTCATAAATTAAGGAAGGACAATTATGCCTTCGTTGGGATTGATATTCCCACTAACAATTTCTTCGTATGTTTGTGTAAAGTTATCCAGACCGGAAACTTCTTTGATTTGCATCCACTCAAGACTTTGTGTGGCTCTGGCATTCATAAAAATTGAAGTTCTTTCGTTATAACCCTCTTTTCCCCAATCATTATTTCTCTTTTGTATGTGCGCGGGGGCAAAAAAGAATTCTGTTCTTTCTTGTAACTCAGCTTGAACCAGTGCCTCTTCAGCCGTCCCGGCTTTATCCCAGTGAGTCATACCTACCGTTATGCATTTAAGCATCTTGTCTCCTAATGACTCTTGAACAGTAGAGAGAATTGATTGATTGCCCGACATGTCAACCATGACAGAAAGGTCATTGCTTACATTTTCTAAATCATCATAGGATATGACTTCATCGTAACAACCTAAGCTTTCTACAAACTTGGCATTATTTTTTGAAGTTAAACCAACCACTTTAGGCGCGTCTTTTGTGTCTGCTAACCCTTGAGCCAAACCAATGGCAGTTTTGCTTGACGCACTAACGATAATAATTTGAGAAGCCCCTTCATATGATTTCTCTTCGAGCGCATCACACAAACAAAACGCAGTGATATGGAGAGGAAAAAGAAGGGCTCTTATGTTGTCCATGGAGGCATCATAATTTTCTTCTCCATTTAACCTTACGTAATTGTTGTAGACAGGCGGCAACTCTTTGCGATGTTCTTTGCCATCCATAAAGGCTTGAGAAGAAATTTTAATTGGGCTTATAGCTAACTCTTTTGCTGGAGGAAAGTATCCAAAAACTCTTTCCCCTTCTTCGATTTCTTTATTATTTGAAATGACAACTTTTGCAAAACCCCACATTGGTATGCAACCCCATTCACCATTTAAATTTTCTGAAGCGGGAAAAAATTGCCAATAACCTATCGTATCTCCTGCAACTCCATAGGTAACATTATTGGCGGTGAAAGAAAATCTTTCTATTTTGAGTAGAATTTCATCATCATTTATTTCGTCAGAATTCCTAGAAACAATTCTGGTTTGATTTAGGTTGGTTTTTAGCGTTTGGAGTTGTGTCATCTTATTCCTCGGTTTTTTGTTTCAGAGATAGCACCAAAAAGATCAACATCAAAATAGTTACGTATGGAGCACCCTCCACAGCAGGAGTGTTTCCCGTTGTATAGATTCCTGTAGCTAAAGGATTCCTTTCTATTAAAGGGTATAAGAACAGCCTTCCGCTCCATTCTATTAACCAAAATACATACATTAAGGATATCAATGATCTGTATCGGAAGATTACGATCCAGCAAATCCCACAAAAAATAAGCTGAGCAAAACCCCATAAAGAAAAGAACATGTACAGAAGCGGCATAGGATCTGGATCACCCGTTAGTACTATTATGTTGGCAATGCCATGCGCGCCGTATTCTTCAAAGAGCATATGGATAATTGATCTCCACGTCATTAAGCACACAAAAGCGATGAAGAACCAAAAGGCTGCCTTGTTGCCTCTGTATTTATTATCCGCTGGAGTAGGCAAAAGATTGAAGTTGAACATAATTTATAATTTAAGGTTACCCATACGTGAACAAACTTCGTTGAATTCTTTAATGGTGCCATCAATAATTTCTTTAGCAGTTTTTACTCCATCAATTAAACCAACCGATTGGCCCGATAGGGCGGGAGCAGCATTCATATCGCCACCAAAGTACAGGTCCTGAATTTTTGACATAGCAGACATTTCCATTTCCCCTGCTTCTTGAATTTTTTGTGTGAAGTCTGTTCTTAAAGCTCTAATCACTGGTTTAGATGTCTTATTGAGTATCCAAGTCCCATTCAATGAAGAATCAAAAATATAATTTTTGAAGTTCTCGTGAACCGGACTTTCTTTACTTGAAACAAATCGAGTTCCCATTTGTATGCCTTCAGCACCAACTGCAAAGGCCGCTGCCATTCCCGCTCCATCGGCAATACCACCGGCAGCAATAATAGGTAAATCGATCTCTTTTCTAATGGCTTGGATAAGAACAAAGAGGCCTACTTCTTCAGGACTCTTAAAGCCACCGCCTTCAGTTCCTTCGACTACAAGACCGTCTACTCCGCAGTTCGCTGCTTTTAATGCCCCTTTAACACTCGGAACAGCATGGTAGACAGTGATGCCTGCATATTTGAGAATATCGATATACTTCGAAGGATCTCCCGCTGAAGTAGTGACGAACTTCACTCCGTGTTGAACACAAAACTCCACCATACTTTCGTCTCTTAAAAAGAGCAGAGGAAGATTTACCCCAAAAGGCTGATCAGTCAATTCTGACATCTTCTCTATTTCAGCTTTACAGTTATCTACCTCTCCAGAAGAAGTTTCAATGACGCCAAACCCTCCGGCATTACAAACAGCAGAAGCCAACTGACTTCTTGCAATCCAACCCATGGGGGCTTGAATGATTGGGTACTTTGAGCCTGTGTGTTGTGTAACTCTATTCATTTAATTCTCCTTAATAAAATTAATTAATAGTTCTGATAACTCTTTGGGTCGACTCCATTGATAAAAGTGACCGCCACCAATATGTGGAGCACTTTTTGCATTAGGGCACATCTCCAAGACATCTTGTTCAATCCCATTTGTTACAGGATCGTCCCCAGCAAAAACACTCAGAAAAGGCCTGTCCCACGTAGCAAAAAACTCTCTCGCTTTTTTTTGTTCTTCCAAAGATTGATCAGGGATTATAGGAACGTGACTGGGCATGGCTCTTGGACCCATTTTGTAACTTGGGTCGGGAAAAGGTGCATCATATGCCTTAGCTAAATCTGATTTAAAAGGTGAATAGCTGCTGATGCCTAGCTTTACGAAAACGTAATTTACGAGAGTAGAGATGATAGAATTTTTACCCATTTGTTGGGACATAAGGAAGCCAGTTGGCAAGTCCACCGTATCCCAGCAGAATTTTTGCCAGTACATGAATTTTAATCCAGGATGAGTCTTTCCACTGTCCATTTCTCTAACCTGTTTCATCATTGAATACGGAGTCAATTTTAAGTTACTATCTCTGAAGGCTTTTACTTCTTTAATTACCTCTTCAGGCACATCAGGGCTATAAGGCAAACCAGTGTTGCCAACTGAAACTTTTATAAACCTATCTGGCTCTCTTGCAACCATTCGTAGACCAATCAGGCCGCCCCAGTCTTGAGCAAAAAAAGTGAGTTCTTGAAAGTTATTAGCCACCAGCCAATCAACCATCCAATCCACTTGGTTTTGATAGCTGTAGTCCTCTCTAGAAGCGGGTTTATCAGATTTTCCATATCCTGGAAGGTCGGGTGCAATGACTCTTACCCCAGAACTTGTTAAAAAAGGAATCATTTTTGCATAAAGATAACTCCATACCGGCTGACCGTGCATGGCCAAGAGAATTGGACCGTCTTTAGGACCTTCATCAATGTGATGGATTCTTAAATCAGTACCATCTTTAGTTTTGATTGTGGTGTAATTAGGTTCAAAAGGATAATCCTTCAAATCATTAAATCTTTCATCAGGCGTTCTTAATATCTTCATATTATTTCTTCAGTAGTAGTTCTTCGCATCCCGTACCTTTAATTAATTCATGAACTCTTTGTTGGTCGTGCTCTGTTAAAGAATAAAATTCTTGGTTAATCCATTGCAAGCATTTTCCCTGGTAATTAAAAGTTTTTTGGGTCCACTTAGCATCATCGATTTGTGCTTCCCATTCTTCTTCCCCCTTTTCTAATGCATCTTTATTTGCCAATAGGGCAGGTACATACCCTCTACCAAGTTCTGTAAGCAATTCTCTCATGCTTTCGGGTAGCGATTCCACGTCCGCCCAAGGATTGTTTTTAGGATTGAGTCCTGATAAATCTTCCATACCGTTGATCCAAGCAACGGTTCGTAGCGATATTTCATGGGCTAGTTTTCTGGAGGTGGGGTCAAAACCTATTAATTGCGTCAGTTGACCATAGATTGCAAAATCTGATGAGCTGGGTCTTTTGCCAAGTAAGAAAGGTAAATTTTGAAAATGATCTTCCATAATTTTTAAGAAACGCTTGTAGCTTTGTTCAATAATGGGTGCGGTTGTGTCGTTCGAGCCAACCACCCAAAGCCTTTCTATTTGTCTTGGCCCAATGTAATTCTTAAATATTTCCCAGTTTTCAGGAGCAAGATTTACGTTACTGTTCAGGGGTAATAATGAGGCGGCATTATCGGCATCTTCTTCAAAGTGCCATCGATAGTGGAACATATACTTTGTAACCCATTCGTCACCAAAATCTTCTAGTAGATAATTAAGAAAGCATAACGCGGGGTCCTTTGGAATAACACTTCTGCCTTCAAACTCATTTTCAAGTCGTCTAATTATAGGCGTCGAATCCGTGACCGCTTTAAGTTCACCTCTTTCATCTCGTATAATAAAAGTAGGAAGAAGCGCTGGTTTTGGTTTTTCTATTCCTAGCTCGGCAAAGATTCCTCCTTCATCTAGTATTTGACCTGGATCGCCCCAGATAATCTCATAAGGAATGTTCCGGTAACGAAGTAAGGCAATCATTTTACGTGTGTATGGAGAAGGAGGAGCTCCAATAAGAGTTATCTTTTCTTTAGAAATCATCTAAGAGTCTCCAAACATGCCTTCGACAGAAGTTTCAATATTTAACTGACCGTCTAAGCCAGCAACCCTATGTTGTGCGCTCTTTATGTAATCAGGATCCATTATCATTTCTAACATGGCCTTCCTGGAAGGGTACATGGCTATAGCAACTTTATCCCAAAGTTCCTCAACTTCTCCTAGCATCAGCCTATCAACATTACCGCCGAAAATTGGCTTGCCTCCAACTTTAGCTAAGTGACCCGCTACTTCTTGACCGTAAATCGCGTAGGCCTCTTCCCCACTTAAGTCAGTTTCCCTTTTATCTGGATATTCAGCTTTTTCTTTAAATTTCAGTAAATTCACCATGAAGATGGGTTTTTCTGCCCCTTGCTCGTTGAACTCTTTTAGTTGAGCTTCATTAGGCATGACTGCATTTTTTACTTCCATAAACTTCTCCAATTTAATTGACATATAGTATGACAATAGTTTATCTTTGTCTAATGCCTGCAACTAATTTATTGAAAGCATTTGAAAGAGATGGGAGACGACTTAGAAGCCTCACCAGTCAAACAATTATTGTAGATGCGATGATGAAGCTTATTCAGAAAGGGACATTAGAGCCTACTGCTCAAGAAGTTGCTGATGCTGCAGGAATAGGCATAAGGACTGTATTCAGGCATTTCCAAGATAAAGAATCACTTTTCTTAAAGATGGATACGAGAGTTAAGGATTCCTATGATAGAGCTTTGATTAAAATCCGCCCTGAGGGAGATTTAAGTCGAAGAATAAGGGATCTTTTTGAACTAGAAGCAAAATTGTACGAAACCTATTTGCAATTCATTAGAGCAACTTTAGCCAATAAGTGGAAATATAAAACACTTCAAGATAATTATGAAAAAAATCAGATTAATTTAAAGTCTTTAATGTACAAATGGCTGCCCGAAGTAAAGGAACTGGATGTTTCAATGCAAATTTATTTAACCTCAATAAATTCCACCGGTTATTGGATTGAACTGAGAGAGAATCAGATGCTTTCTGCAGAAGAGGCAAAAGAGCTAAAGGTCAGAGTTTTTGAAGATGCTCTGCTAGGAAAGAAAGCTTAATTTGGAATGATAATTGATTTACAAAATCTTACCCCAATCCATGACGAACCGTGTATTAATGTCTAAACTATTAATATGAAATATTTTTACTCTCTTATCGGCAGCCTTGTACTTGTGGTTGCAGTCTATCTTCTTGGTGTTCAGTTTAATTGGTACGGAGATCTGGAATCCGCAGGCTCTTCCGTAGAGGATGTTTACCCTCAGCATCTCGTTGATAAAAAGAGTAAAGCTCAAGAAGACTTTATGCCTGGCGCCAAACAAATTCTATTTGGCGACACTCATGTGCATACCTCTTATTCAACCGACGCGTTCCTTTGGAGTTTACCTATATTGAATGGGGAAGGCCCGCATCCCATATCGGATGCTTGTGACTATGCTCGTTTTTGCTCTGCAATAGATTTTTGGGTAACTACGGATCATGCCGAAGCATCTACGCCAAGAAAGTGGCAGGAAATAAAAGAAGCCGTTAGGCAATGCAACGCCCCTGCAGACGAAAAAGATCCTGACATGGTAACTTTCTTAGGGTTTGAATGGACACAAGTAGGGCAACAAGCCAACGATCATTATGGTCATAAGAACGTAATGTTTTTAGATATCGAAGAGGGGAAAACACCGAAAAGACCCATTGGCGCAGGAGGTCTGGCTACGGTTGGAATGAGGCAAACACTAGGCTCTAATGCCGAACAATTTAAACCATTAGCTGTTTTAGATTTTAAGAATCGTCATCGTTATTTTAATTTTATTGAGTTTGGAAAAGAGCTGACAGGGGTTCCTTATTGCGAAGAAGGGATTAGTTCGAATTTATTACCTTCTGATTGTTATGAAAGCGCTGTGACACCTCAAGACCTCTATAAAAAATTAAATGAATTAGACATTCCTGCCATTGTTATACCTCATGGAAATACTTGGGGCTTTTACAGTCCGCCGAACATTTCATGGGATAAACAATTAAACAAAGATTTTAATGATGACAACTTGCAAATTCTTATTGAAGTAATGTCTGGTCATGGAAATTCAGAAGAGTACAGACCCTGGCGGGCTGCAGTAGAGAATCAAGAGGGTTCATTGTTGTGCCCTGAACCTACAAAAGAATATCTTCCTAGTTGCTGGAAAGCGGGTGAGATTATTGCAAAAAGATGTTTGGCTGAAGGGATAGATAGTCTTGAGTGCTCGATAAGAGAAGAAGAAACTCGTTCAAACTTTGCGAACATGGGAGCCGGTGGGTTTCACTCTGTGCCCGGGGTTAGGATAGAAGATTGGCTTGATTCTGGGCAATGCAAAGATTGCTTCATACCTTCTTTTAATTACAGACCGGGCGGCTCTGCCCAATACGCCCTAGCTATAAGTAATTTTGATGAAGAAGAAGTTCAGAGATTTAATTTTGGATTTATTGCTTCAAGTGATAATCACCGTGCTCGTCCAGGTACAGGTTATAAAGAAATTGATAGATTTGTTACCACCGAAGCCAATGGCGCAACCAATCCAGATATAAGTGAATTGCTCTTTCCTATGGAAGAGCCAGTAGCAGAAACTCTCTTCATAGCCCCTGGAGATTTATTAAACCAAAGGATGGGTTTTGATATTTTTGAAGCCGAACGCCAAGCTTCATTTTTTACAACCGGAGGATTAGCGGCTGTCCATTCTTCAGGAAGAGATCGTCAGTCTATTTGGGACGGCATGAGACGTAAGGAAACCTATGGTACTAGCGGAGATAGGATATTGCTCTGGTTTGATTTGGTCCGAGACGATGGAACTATTCCAATGGGAGGAGAGATAACTCAATCTAAAAATCCTACTTTTGGTGTAAAAGCTTTGGGAGCTTTTGAACAGAAACCAGGCTGTCCAGATTACTCTTCAACTCAATTGTCTCAAGAAGACATTAAGGGTATTTGTAAGAATGAATGTTACAACCCGTCCGATGTTAGAAAGAAAATATCACGAATTGAAGTTATTAAAATTACTCCACAAATGTACGCCGGGGAAAATGTAAATAATCTAATACAAGACGTATGGCAGTCTTTTGAATGTCCAATGAAAGGAGAAGGTTGTTCAATAACATTTACAGACGAAAGTTTTGAAAGTTCAGCAAGAGATGCTTCGTATTACGTTAGAGCCATTCAAGAGCCATCCGCAACCATTAATGCTAACAACCTAAGGTGTACTTACAATGAATCCGGGGAGTGTGAAAAGGTCAATATTTGTCACGGTGACTTTAAGACACCTCAGGAAGATGATTGTTTATCGACATCTGAAGAGAGAGCCTGGTCTTCCCCAATTTTTGTTAACTATGATGCAAAATCACTGGCTGTAGCCGCTCTTATTAAATAAAGTTTTAAGAAAAAAATGGAAAAGAATAAGCAAGTAATCATTGATAGTTTACCGGAAGGAAAATTAGTTGAAGGTAACTATAAGATAGTCGAATCGCCCATACCAAAAGCCAGCTCAGGAGAAGTTCTAGTTAAAACCATTTCTTTTGCTATAACCGCTGGTACCAGGGCAGGTTTACAAGGCAGCGCGAGTTATGCAGGTGCCCCAAAAACAGGAATAGTTATGAATTGTACGGGGATTGGTGAAGTTGTTGAAAGCTCAGAAGCTTCTTTTCCAGTTGGCAGTATGGTTCTTACTCAAACGGGCTGGCAAGAATATTCTCTTCAAAAAATAGAGTCTCTTACTTTGATGCGTGAAGGCGTTGATCCTGAACTTTATTTAGGACCTCTGGGTATAAATGGTTTAACAGCGTATTTTGGATTACTGGAAGTAGGAGACCCAAAACCTTCGGATACAGTTATGGTTTCTGCGGCAGCTGGTTCGGTTGGTCACATGGTTGGTCAAATTGCTAAAATTAAAGGATGTCATGTAATTGGAATTTCTGGAAATGATGACAAATGCAATATTCTCAAAGATAGGCTTGGTTTTGATGCGGCATTAAATTACAAAGACGCAAATTTTCGACAAAACCTAAAAGACTCAACCCCCAATGGCCTTGATGTGTATTTTGATAATACAGGCGGAATGATATTGGGTTCAGCCTTATTTAGAATGAACCCAGGTGGCCGAATAGCTTGTTGTGGCGTTGTTTCTCAATACGATACTAGCTCCCCTGAACCTGGACCAAGAGGAATTCCTGGACTGCTAATTAACAATCGCATCAAAATGGAAGGTTTTTTAATCTTTGATTTTGCTGAAAAATACGACCGCGCCACCGATGAGATACTGGAGTGGATAGGGTCAGGAGATTTAAAAATCTTAACTGATAAAGTTGAAGGATTAGAAGCTGCACCTGAAGCTTTTGTTGATTTATTGGCGGGTGGAAACATAGGAACACGTATCGTTAGATTGAGTTAATAAAAGAATGAATTCTGCTGACGCGTTGATTAAAACTTTGATAGAAAATGGCTTGGAAGTTGTGTTTGCTAATCCGGGCACCTCAGAAATGCACTTAGTGGCAGCAATTGATCATCACCCAGAAATCAGGCCTGTGCTAGGCTTGTTCGAAGGCGTTGTGACAGGTGCAGCTGATGGATATGCTCGTATGTCAGGAAAAGCAGCAGCTAATTTATTGCATTTAGGCCCGGGACTTGGGAACGGCTTCGCCAACATACACAACGCTAAAAAAGCCAGAACTCCCATGTTAAATATTGTTGGAGATCATGCAACTTATCACCTTCAATACAATGCTCCTTTAACCTCAGATCTCGATGGATTGGCCAAAGCCAGTTCGGATTGGGTTGGAAGAAGCTCTTCTCCTGATGATTTGTCTGCATTGGGTTCAAAAGCTTGGCAAGCGGCTCATAAATTTCCGGGACAAATTGCTACTATGCTGGTGCCAGCAGATTGTGCTTGGGGTGAAACAGATAATTTAGGAAAGAAGTTAGACATCCAAGGACCTGAAGGGATTGACGATGCTCTGGTCGATGAAGCCTATAAGGCACTATCTTCAAATTCCAAAACGATGCTTTTTTTAGGAGGTGAATTTCTAGATGAAGAATGCGTAACCTTGGCTGGGAAAATAGCTACAGCTTCGGGTTGCAGATTGGCAACGGACACCTTTGTGAAACGTCATAGGCGAGGTGCGGGTCTTACTAAAGTTGAACCCATACCTTATTTTGCAGAAATGGCTGAAGAATTCTTGTCGGGAGTTGAAACTATTGTTTTTATTGGCACCAGACCCCCCGTTTCTTTCTTTGCTTATCCAGGTAAGAAAAGTTTTTTGTCACCTGATGAGTGCACTCTGATTGAATTGGCTTCTCCTTTTCAAGATGGAAAATATGCTCTCCATGCTCTGAACGATATGTTGAAAGGAAATTCTATTGATGGACATTTAATTCCTGAGAATGATGCACAAGCTCCGACCTCAGGTGAATTAGACCCTGCAACCTTGGGCCCCTTGTTTGCCAGTCTTTTACCAGAAGATGCAGTGGTGTGTGATGAGGCTGCAACTTCAGGTTTTTTTGTAACGCCACACGCATGGAATGCGAAACCCCTTGATTGGTTGGCTCTGACAGGAGGATCCATAGGCCAAGGATTGCCTTTAGCAACAGGAGCTGCAATAGGTGCTCCAGACAGACCTGTTATTTGCCTCCATGGAGATGGAGGTGCAATGTACACCATTCAGGCTTTATGGACTCAAGCAAGAGAAGGACTCAATGTTACAAACTTAATTTTCTCTAATAAAGCTTATGCAATATTGCAAGTAGAATTAGAAAGAGTAGGGGCATTGGAAACAGGTGATAGGGCAACTTCAATGCTTTCGTTAGACAACCCTGAGATTGATTGGGTTTCTCTTTCTAATTCATTAGGAGTTCCAGCGAAGAGAACACTGTCGGTAGAAGAGTTTCACAAAGCTTTTTCCGATGGCATAAGTTCAGAAGGGCCTAGTTTAATAGAGATCGTTATATAGAAGAATCTAAATGAAAATTATTTTAAGAATTATTGCTGCACTGACTGTTTTTTCCATTACTGCTTTTGTGCTACTGCAGGTTCCTTCCGTGCAAGACAGGCTTATGACATCTGTTCTGGCAGGGATGGCTAATACTTCTAATAATCTTCCAAAAGAAGATTCACTGAGTGCTGCCGTTTGTGGATCAAGATCACCCATTCCTAGTCTGGGAAGAGCTGAAACATGTATTTTAGTAAAAGCAGGTAATGATATCTTTATCGTGGACACAGGCGCTGGAAGCGTCAATAACTTGAGAAGCTGGAATATCCCATTTAGCAAGATTAATGCAGTTCTTCTAACTCATCTACATTCAGATCATATATCTGATCTTCCAATATTGCATCAAGCCGCATGGATTATGCAGAATCGAAAAGACAAATTGAAAGTGTTTGGTCCAGAAGGAGTTTCTCTAGTTACCGAAGGATTTGAAAAGGCTTATGAACGTGATTACGACTTTAGAAGTGAACACCACGGCGAGGCTATCGCATCTCGTCAGTATGCCGGCTTCAATACTCATGTTATAGATTTGAATAAGCCTGTGTTGTTTGATAATGGCGATCTGAAGATTACCGCATTTAAAGTAATCCATGAGCCCATTGAACCAGCGCTTGGTTACAAATTTGAATACAAAGGAAGGTCGCTCGTAATTACTGGTGATACTTCTTATGCACAAAGCGTGATTGATAATTCTATGGGTGTTGATGTTCTTTTTCATGAAGCTCAAGCCAATCATATGGTTGCAGTTATAGAAAACTTTGCCTTACAGAACGGGGCAAAACTTCGAGCCAAACTTATGGCTGATATTAAGACTTACCATACAACGTTGATTGAAGCTGCAGATATAGCTAATAAAGCCGGAGTTAAGAAATTAGTTTTTTATCACTTAACGCCAGCACCTAGCAATTATTTAACTGAATTGATGTTTGTAAGAGGGGTTGATGAAGTTAGAGAAGACTGGCTGCTTGTTCAAGATGGCACGTTAGTAGTTTTACCCGTTGATTCAGAAGAAATTATGGTTACAACCATGTAGTTTTTAGGCCTTAAATTAACTTGCTTAAAAACCAACAGTAACCTAATATTTACCGCCCGAATTTTAGAAAATATTGATTTAAAAAGGAGAATATATGCGTAATGCAGTAATAGTAGACAGCGTCAGAACGGGATTAGCAAAATCATTCCGTGGTGGCTTTAATAACACTCGTGCAGATAATATGACAGCTCACATTGTCAATGCACTTTTAGAAAGAAACCCGCAGGTAGATGCTTCTATGGTGGAAGACATTATCTTAGGTTGCGGAAACCCTGAAGGGGCTCAAGGACATAACATTGCAAGAAATGTTGCTGTTCTTTCAAACCTTCCTATTGAAACTGGTGGAATCACAGTAAATCGTTATTGCTCTTCTGGTCTTAATTCAATAGCAATGGCTGCAACTCAAATCCAAAGTGGTTTTTCAGATTGCATTATTGCTGGAGGAGTAGAATCTATAAGCACTTCTCAAGGGCACACGAACATGCACATGTACGTTAATGAAGATCTGGCTGCAAACGCACCAGGAATTTATCATGCAATGGGAACTACCGCTGAAGCAGTAGCACAAAGATACGACGTTTCAAGAGAAGCCCAAGATGAATACGCACTTTCAAGTCAACAAAGATGCGCAGCTGCTCAAGATGCTGGCCGTTATGATGATGAAATTATTCCCATGGCTACAAAAATGATGCTTAAGAATAAAGAAACGGGTGCTGAAAAAGAAGTTGATGTTGTAGTGGATGGAGACGATTGCAACAGGCCTCAAACAACACTTGAAGGTCTTGCAAGCTTAAACCCAGTTTTTGATCCAGAAAACGGATCTGTAACTGCAGGCAATGCATCTCAACTTTCCGATGGAGCTTCTGTCACACTCGTCATGAGTGAAGAGAAAGCAAACGAACTAGGTCTAAAACCATTGGCTTATTTCCGAGGTTTTACAACTGTTGGTTGTCAGCCAGATGAAATGGGCATAGGTCCAATTTATTCTATACCTAAACTTCTTAAATCTGCTGGTTTAACCGTAGAAGATATAGACCTTTGGGAGCTGAATGAAGCATTTGCATCTCAAGTTGTTTACATCAGAGATCAGTTGAATATTCCAACTGAAAAGCTAAACATCAATGGTGGTTCGATTGCTATTGGTCATCCTTTTGGCATGACAGGCTCTAGACAAGTTGGTCACCTAACAAGAGAGTTAAGACGTACTGGTGGTAAGTACGGAATAGTAACTATGTGTGTAGGTGGTGGAATGGGAGCTACAGGCTTATTTGAAGCTATCCCAGAGTAAATCTCTGTTGTCTAAGGAGGTATTTGTCCTTGGACGAACATAAAATAATTCAGAAATATTTCTCTGATGTCGGTTCCGCTTATTTAGCGGAACAGGGCGTCAGAGTTTCTGTTGGTGATGATGCTGCGATCATTAGTAATTCTTCTAACAAAGAGTCAATAGTTTCAATTGATACATCTATAAAAGACGTTCACTTTCTTTCTTCCATGAATGCAACGGATATAGCTTACCGTTCTGTGGCAATTGCCCTCAGTGATTTAGCTGCTTGTGGAGCGACTCCAGCTTGGTACACCTTAGCGTTAACCATGGAAGATTTTGATGAGGAGTGGTTAAAAGATTTTAGTGAAGGATTGAGAATAATTTCTGAAGAATTCAAATTCCCTTTAATTGGAGGAGATACCACTAAAGGATCTTTATCTATTTCTGTTCAAGTAACAGGATACTGTGATCCAGGTAAGGCACTAACAAGAAAAGGATCTATAGAGGGAGATTTAGTGTTTATTTCAGGCTTCATAGGCGAAGCTTCCAGAGGTCTAAGGGCTCTACAGAACGATGAAGATAATACAAAAGAAATTTCATCTTATCTCAGGCCCCGTGCCAGGATTGACTTAGGGCAAAGATTAATAGGAATAGCCAGCTCTGCAATTGACGTTTCTGATGGATTGATTAAAGACTTAGGACATATTTGTTCAGAATCAAATTTAGGTTGTGAGATATTGATAGATGATATTCCAACCAGCCTTACAGAACCTTTAACAAGTGGAGAAATTAATCAGGGAGATGATTACGAAATATGTTTTTCTGCTAATGAAAAATACTTATCTGAGATCGAAGGAATTGCAGAAGAACTCAAGATCCCCATAACGGCTATAGGAAAAATGACAAAAGGAAGCTCTGTTACGGTAAAAGACAGTCAAGGTATTGAAGTAAAAATTCAAGATGGGTACGGTCATTTCTAGAGGATAATATGAATCTTAAAAAACTGCTTTCTTTTATATCTTTAGGTTTTGGTTCAGGACTTTCTCCCATAGCCCCAGGTACGGCAGGGAGTGTAGTTGCTGCTTGTATTTACTATTTTCTCTTCTCTTCTTTTATAGAGAATTATGTTCACTTCTTCTTATTTATTTTATTTATTATTTTTTGTTTTTTAATTGGACTCTACATTTACCCTCGGACGGTTGAAGGTGAAGAAGACCCTGGTAGTTTTGTTTGGGACGAGTTTGTTGGAATGTGGATAGCATGTATACCAATTGCACTATTTGAAAAAGGGTTGCCTTGGCTGTTCTTAGCTTTTGTACTTTTTCGTTTGTTTGATATATGGAAGCCAGGTCTTATTAAGGAATATGACAACAAAGAAGGTGCTTTCAATGTCATGATTGATGATGTTTTTGCAGGGTCTTTATCTGCCTTAATTGTTTTTGTGATGTTATTGATAATATATTGAATAAGATTTTAGGGATTAAAGTAAAATAGCCGCAAACAAGGACAATCTCTTGAAAATAAAAACTTTAGCGAAAGCAAAATTACCCACACCATGGGCAGAATTCTCTATTACGGCATTTGAAGATACTTCCAATAATGAAGAACATCTAGCCATATCCCTTGGTAAGCTTGATGATAACCCTTTGCTCAGAATCCATTCGCAATGCCTAACAGGAGATGCTTTGTTTAGTCTAAGGTGTGATTGCGGCTCGCAATTGGAGATGGCGCTTAAAACAATAGCAGCTGAAGGAAATGGCCTAATTATTTACATGGCACAAGAAGGCAGAGGAATAGGTTTGGGAAATAAAATAAAGGCCTACGAACTTCAAGACAAAGGATTGAATACAATAGAAGCGAATGAAAGTTTAGGTTTTGAAGCCGACGAAAGAAACTATTCTGTTTGCGGAGAAATTTTATCTTCAATGAATATCTCTGCGGTTAGGCTGATGACAAATAATCCACTAAAGATAGAGGGCCTGGTAGATTCGGGCATTGATGTTGTTGATAGAGTTTCTATAGAAGTTGATGCTTCTGAACACAACAAGGACTATTTAGGAGTAAAGGCTGACCACATGGGTCATCTTCTTAAGAAATAAGGTCTAGTCTTTTTTCTATCGCTGCCAACACTTCCTCTTCAGCCAATCCTGTTGTAACTTTTTGTTGCTGTTGATCTCCGTGATCAATAAATTCATCCGGTAAACCAATAATTAGATGCGAAACATTTGTACCTTCTTTCGAGAGGCATTCTGCAATGGCAGATCCAGCTCCACCTTGTGAACTATTTTCTTCCAAAGATACTAGAAGTTTAAATTCCTTAGAAATTTGAGCAATTTTTTTAACGTCTAAAGGCTTAACAAAGTTCATGTCTATGACCGTTGCATCTATTTTTTCTGAAACCATTAGTGCTGTTTCTAAACAATTGCCAAAAGATAATAGGGCAGTCGTTTTGTTTTCAGAAGATCTTACTTCGGTACTTTTACCTATTTCAATTTCACTGTCATCTTTATGTATTGGTTGAGAAGAACCTGTTCCTCTGGGGTAGCGAATGGCCACTGGCCCTTCGTAATTAAAGCCTGTATTGAGCATTTTCCAAGCCATGTCTTCGTTGGAAGGTGTCATGATTATCATGTTGGGTATGCATCTAAGGTAGGAAAGATCGAAAGCTCCTTGGTGGGTAGCTCCGTCCGCTCCTACCAGACCAGCTCGGTCAATTGCAAATAAAACATCTAGATTTTGTAGGGCTACGTCATGAATCAATTGATCGTAGGCTCTTTGCAAGAAGGTGCTGTAAATGGCGACAACCGGCTTCATTCCTTCACACGCCAAACCAGCAGCAAAAGTTACGGAATGTTGCTCGGCAATGGCAACGTCGAAATATCTGTCTGGAAATTCTTTGGAGTATTTAACCATTCCTGAGCCTTCCCTCATAGCTGGAGTAATGGCCATGAGTCTTTCATCGTTCTTAGCTTTGTAACAAAGCCAATCGCCAAAAACCTCTGAATAAGAAGGAGAGGATTTAGTTTCAACTTCTTTTGCTTGCGCGCTTTCTGCTCGTTTAATCTTATTAATAGCATGGAAACCAATCTGATCTTTTTCTGCAGGAGAAAAGCCTTTACCTTTGGTTGTGATGATGTGAAGAAAACGAGGCCCTTTAAGTCTTTTTATGTCTTCTAAGATTTTTACTAACCCAATGGAATCATGTCCATCAACAGGACCTATGTATTCAAAACCCAACTCTTCAAACAGAGTTCCTGGAGCTACCATGCCTTTGGCGTGTATTTCTGCTTTTCTAACGAAAGCTTTAGCAGCAGGCACGTAAGTTAATACTGTTTTTCCGCCTTCACGGATTTTGTTATAGGTTCTACTAGCCCATATTCTAGATAGATAATTTCTAAGACCTCCAACATTCTCAGAGATGGACATTTGATTATCATTTAGAATAACCAGTAAGTTTTTATCCAAAGATCCGGCGTGGGACAATGCTTCATACGCCATTCCAGCTGTCATGGCTCCGTCCCCTATTATTGCAGTGACATGCCTGTCTTCTTGTTTTGCATTTGAAGCCGTAATCATTCCAAGTGCCGCACTTATGGAAGTGCTTGAATGGCCAACTCCAAAAGTATCATAAGGACTTTCAGTTTTGGAAGGGAAGGGAGCAAGGCCATTCATCTGACGAATGCTTTCCATATCATTTTTCCTACCTGTAAGTATCTTATGGGGGTAGGTTTGGTGGCCAACGTCCCAAACCAGTCTGTCTTCAGGAGTATTAAAGGCATAATGTAATGCGAGAGTTAATTCAACGACACCAAGTCCAGCTCCAAAGTGACCACCCGTTTGACCAACCGTATAAAGTAAGTATTCTCTTAGCTCATCAGCTACTGCGGGTAATTGAGATAATTCTAGTTTCCTTAAATTGGAAGGGCTTTCTATAGTATCTAGAATCTCAGAACTAGGTTTTTCTGCAGGAATTGTTTCAAAGATTTTCATTCTAATTTTTTCTTGTAACAACGTAAGAGGTTAAGGAGTTTATTTTATCCGTTTTAAGATTCAAGCTTGTTAGAATTTCTAATGCCTCTTCTGCCAACTCTTGTGATCTTATTTTTGATTCTTTTATACCAACCAAAGAAGGATAAGTAATTTTCTCTTTCATTGCATCTGATCCTTGAGGTTTTCCACTTTCTGAAGAAGGCGACTCAACGTCTATGATGTCATCTCTAATTTGGAAAGCCAGACCAATCTTTTGTCCATAAGCTTTGAGAATTAATAATTCATCACTGTTTAATCCACCTATCAAGCCCCCTAGTTCAATAGAAGCCTCAATAAGCCTCCCAGTTTTTTGTTCGTGCATTAGATCTAAAGCATCAACGCTAACAGCTTTATTGAGCTGCATGTCCTTCATTTGCCCTTCTACCATGCCGTTGTGACTGCAAGCTTTTGTAAGGCTGTTTACCATAGAGATTTTTGTGGTATCAGGTAGGTTGTCTAAGGAGCAGATTAGTTCATAAGCCATGGGTTGCAGTGCGTCGCCTGCTAAAATTGCAGTCGCTTCATCAAATTTTATATGGCAAGTCGGTTTGCCTCGTCTTAATTTATCATCATCCATCGCAGGCAGGTCATCGTGTATTAAAGAATAACAATGTATAAATTCAACGGCGCAAGCGGCAGCATCAGCTATTGAAGTTTCTGTTTTTCCAAGTTCAGAACTTAAATAGACCAGTATGGGTCGCAGTCTTTTTCCTCCGTTAAGAACCGAGTAATGCATTGCATCTACCAGCCTTGAATTATTGATTGGAGGCAGGGCTATTTTTAAAGCCTGATTTACCCTTTCTTGGTAAGCCTGTATGAGGTCTTCAAATTCAGGCATCCTTTAGCGGTACAGTTTTCAACTCTCCGTTTTCTTCTATTAGTTTCTTAACTTGAAGTTCTGCCTTAGATAGCTGCTCTTGGCATTGCCTTGTGAGCTTTATGCCCTTTTCAAAAGATTTTAAAGATTCCTCTAAACTGAGCTCACCAGATTCTAGTTTTTCAACAACATCCTCTAAGTCTTTCAGAGCGTTCTCAAAATTTATTTCGGTTTTTTTTTCTGCCATGGATTAAATTATAATTTTAAAGGGAGTATTCTAAACCAATATAAGCTTCTCTCGGTAAACCAGGAAAATATCTGTCTCCTCCAAAGGCATTAAAGTCAGCTCTCTCGGCATAATCTTTGTCTGTTAAGTTCTCAATTCTAAGGTGACCTGTCAGTCTAGAGGTGTAATCCCAACTTGATCTGAAGTGAAATAATGTATGGCCTTCGTATTCATGAAGGTTTGCAGCATCAGTGAAATATGAATCTATATGCTCTAGTTCTATTTCGCTAAAGATGGAGTTATTGATGGAGAAAGACCATATAAGGTTACCCATTAGTTTTGGCGCAGTGTCTATGGTATTTCCTTCTCTTATTTTTTCTCGAGTCGACGTGTCAGAAGAGAATTCATATTTATGATCACCGTAAGTTAGAGTAGCCAATAAAGAACTCTTATTTTTAAATTGCACTCGTGAGGTTAACTCCATGCCTTCATGATTTGTTTTACCGTTATCGATTATGAAGTTTTCAGAATCCCTAAAAATAGAGTTCTTCTTCTTGCCTTTATAAAAACTTATCGTGCCATTGACTCTATTGAAGGCAAATTTACTGCCTATTTCAAACATGGAAAGTTTTTCAGAATCTAAGTCGCTGACACTTTGTTTTTTTTGTAATCTGTAAGCTTCATTAATTTGTGGCGGTCTAAATCCTAAACTGCTTTGTGCAAAATAATTAATTCCTTCGTTGCTTGTTTCTAATCCTAAGCGGGCGCTTATTTCTTGATGGTCATCTGTTCGATCAGCTGGTCGATTGTAATAACACCCTCCAAACCCACAAACGCTGCCATCATCTCTTGTATTGCCATCAATCATCTTATTGTCGTAAGAATAATTGATAGATTCTGCCCTTATGTCTCCAAACCCTTGCAAATTTTTGCCCAGATTAATGCCTTCAATTCCAGAGAAGAGAGCAAAAACTTTTGATTCAGCCTCATAGTCGTAATGCTTTCCTTTGGGCCGAGTGGCGTTGTTGAATGCAGAGCTGTCGGTTAGGGCATTTTGTTGTGTTTCTTTCAGATCCATATTAGCCATTTCTATCTGAAAGCCACTCACCCAAGTTATTTCTCCAAGGTTAACAATTCTTTGAAATATTGCACCGTAGCTTGTATGGCTGTTTTCTTCGACAGGAGTACCGGGAAGGTAGTGTTGAAGAAACTCCATTTCGTTTTTTCTGAAATAAGGAACGAATGACAAAATACCGCTTTCAATTTCCTTTTTAAGTTTAAGTGAAACTCTTAAAGAACTAGCATCTCTATAAGCCTCAGGGTTGCCATTCTTTTTATTGAAGTTAGAGTTTTTATAAGCATTAAGCCCATTTAAGTATCCCGCAGTCTCTTGATTTAAGTTGGTGAAGTTAAGATTAAAAACTCCATCCCAGTCACTTATATTCAATTCAGATTTAAAATTAATTTTTTGCTGATCATAACCAGAATCTTCTCTGAAGCCATCATTAGAAATTAACAAGGCATTAAGTTTCCACTTTTCTAAATCTCCAATGCTTAGTTTTATATTTCTGTAATCATTTGGCCCTATGTTTGTCATAAATTTGTTTTCTGATTTTACTTCTTTTGTTAAGACGTTAATCACTCCATGCATTGCATTTGCACCGTATCTCGCACTTGCAGGACCTGTTATGGCTTCTACCCCTTGAGCAAGTTCATAAGACGTTTCAAATAGACCGTTAACATTGCAAAATCCGCTTGGTCTAACGGGCACTCCATCTTCCATTATTAGAAATGAACCACAGGCACCAGGACCGGATAAGACGGGTGACCTCATTGATGTTAGGTGCTCTTGCCCAGAGCCTCTACTTATCCACACTCCAGAAATTCTTCTAAAAATCTGTTTAGGGTGTTGGGCCCCTAGTTTAATTAAATCATCAGAATTTAAAGAGGAAATGGAAAGATTTTGAGACCATCCATTAAGGGTTGAGGTCTTTTTCTCTAGAACAATAATTTCTTCTAATGTCTCAGAGGTTAAGTTAAAAGACAAAAGAGTGATTATTGGTAATAGAACCCTGTAATCAAGTTTTTTCATTTATACATCCATTTATTCAATTAATTCGAGGGATGATAACTGATTAACCAGTTTCCTTAAAAGGATTGGCCGGATTATCTTAGGCTTTAATTCTTTTCTTTAACGATTCTAAGACTATTTATTGTTCTATAAGGCCAACTAACTAGGCTTATTAATTTTTGAGGGACTCTTTTTGCTGAATCACTAAGTGCTAGAGCACAAGGTGTAACCACTAAAGTTAAAACGGTTGCTACGCTTAGTCCTACAACCAGAGAGCCTGCCATTTGTTCCCAGAAACTGCTGATGTATCCACCTTGCTTAAGGCTTCTATCAATTAGGTCTACGCTGTAACCCATCGCAATTGGAAGCAATCCAGCAATGGTAGTGAATGAGGTAAGAAAAACAGGTCTTAATCTTAATATTGCACTTCTTAGGGCAACAGATTTTGTATCGGATCCAGGATTATTTCTTTTGAGAAGGTTGAACGTGTCTATAAGGACAATGTTGTTATTAACCACAATGCCTGCAAGAGCAACACAACTTATACCGGTTTGTAATGTGCTAAAGGACCTATCGAGAACTAATAAGGAGATAAAAACACCACCAAATGAAAGCAATATAGCTGATAAAACGATGTTCGCTTGATAAAAACTATTAAATTGAGCAACCAAGACGATTAACATCACAAAGAGCATGCCAATAAATCCAAGCACTAGATAGTCCGCCGCCTGTTTGTTGTATTTATCAAAGCCATCAAACTCAACAGTCACTCCTTTGCCTAAATCCGCAGTGGCTAACCAGTCTTTAATTTGTTTAATTTTTGCTGAAGGGATTACTCCGGGCATTGTCTCAGCTGACAGTTTTTCTACTCGCTTACCATCTTGTCTGATGATGGATTTAGTTGCAGGTTTGATATTGGTCTCGACAAAACTACTTACCGGCACCAGCCCTTTCGTTGTTTGGATGTTGAGCTTACTCAATTGATCAATATTTCGTTCATTTTTAGGGAACCTGACTCTTATGTCCACCTCTCTATCCATATTTAAAGGCCTGTATTCACCAACTTTTATCCCATTTGTCACCATTTGCACCGCTGTGCCAACATCACTTAATCCAGCTCCGTATTGTGCTGCCTTGGTTCTGTCGATATTCAATTCCCACTCAATGCCGCGCCTGTCGGAGCTATCCTCAATATTGGTAAATCCAGTCACTTGAGTTTCAACGTAGTTTCTAATTTTTTTGATGGCTATTTTCAAGGCTATCTCGTCTTTTCCTATGACATTTAATTGCAATGCCTTTCCGATTGGTGGCCCTCCTTTTTCAGCCTCAACCGTTAATAAATATCCAGATGTGTCATTAAACCTCTCTCTCATGAGGTCCATTATTTCGTACCCGTTTCTGTCGGAAACAGCATTATCTTCTGAGTAGAAATCTACGAACATACCACCCACTTTATCTGGATTGATGCCTCTCATGCCCATGCTTCCACCGGAATTGGAATAGACCGACAACATTTCAATATCTTCTAAGTCAATGATCTTTTGCTCAGCTTCAATCGCTAAATCTCTTATTTCATCAACCGAAAGGTTGCCCCTTGCAGAGATTGAAACTTCAGCAAATTGCGGTGCTACTTCTGGAAAATAAGAAACGGGCTTTCCGTGCTGAGTCCAAAGCGCTATGCATAATACTATTGTAGACAATATGATGAAAATAGTTTGACCAGGAGTGTCTAAGTATTGGTTTATCTTTCTAGCGTATAAACCTGTAGCTCCAGGAAGAGATAAGGGATCTGAAGATTCCAGCTTTCTTACATTATTAACTTCTTCTTCTGATTGCTTAGCAAGACCTCCAAACATGGCACCTAAAATAGGTGCGAACACCAATGAGTAAAGCAGTGATCCTACGAGAACACAAAAGACTGTTATTGGCATGTCTCTTATGAATGCTCCGAATCCTGGCATAAACATCAGAGGTGTAAATGCAATTAGTGTTGTGGTTGTTGAAGAGAGAACAGGCCAAAACATTCTAGTCGCTGCCGCTGTATAGGCATCAACTCTGTTCATGCCTTCGGCTAATTTTCTATCGGCGTATTCAGTGATGACTATAGAGCCGTCAATGGTCATTCCCATTGAGATCAGCATTCCAAACATCACCATAAAGTTAAATTCTTTACCGAGCACATAAAGAACCAGTAATGCAAATAAGTAAGAGAAAGGTATTGCCATACCCACTAACATGGATGTTCGAAACCCTAGGGCTGCCAGTACAACAATCATTACGAGTGCCACAGAAGTTAATACATTTCCTTGTAACTCTGAAATCATTTGTAACGCGAACTCAGAATCATCTCTAACAAAATTAACTTTGACTCCTTCCGGAAAAGTTTTTGCTTCATCTTCAACTAGCTTTCTAATATCTTTGACTGTGTCAATTATGTTGGAACCGCTTCTTTTCATCACGTCGATTGAGAGCGATTGTTGTCCATTGATTCTTGAATATCCACTTCTGTCCTTAAAGGTCAGTCTTACATCTGCAACGTCATTTAGAGTTACAACTGAAGTTCCAGAGACTTTAATAGGCAGGCTTTGTATATCCTCTAAGCTAGAGAAAACACTTGGAACATTAACGGCGAACCTTCCTTTGCCAGTATCTTGCGAACCAGCCGGGATTACTCTGTTGTTATTGGACACAGCTTGGTATAACTGACTCATGGAGATGCCATAAGATTCCAACTTGCCTTTTTCCACAACTGCTTCTATTAAGTCTTCTGGTACGCCATTCAAATCTGCTTGTAGGACGTTGGGATGGGTTTCGATCAAGTCTTGAAGATCTTGTGTTAGATTCACTAAGACTCTCTGTGGAAGGATTGAGCTTGAAACACTGATTGTAAGTATAGGTTCGTCTGAGGTTGTGAATTCCCTTATAACTGGCACTCTAGCATCTAGAGGTAATTCTCCCTTTGCTTCATCAACTTTAATTCGAACGTCGTACAGGGCTCTGTCTAGATCTACGTCTTGATCAAACTCTACAATGACAGCTGCGAAACCTGTAGTCGAAGTTGATCTAACTTTTTCCACTCCCTCTATGGTCCTTAGGGCGTCTTCAAGAGGTTTGGCGAGCAGTCTTTCTGAGTCTTCTGGGGAAACTCCTTCATAAGCAACACCTATGTAAGCTCCAGGAAAAGAAACATCTGGCTCTGTGGCTTTCGGTAGGTAATTTAAAGCATAGAAACCAGCAACGGATAAAAGAAAAAGAACACTCAAAGATGTTCTGCTTTTATGAATTGCAGCTTTTATAAAGTTATTCATGCTTCTGGAATAGAAGTCTCTTGAATTTTAACTGTTTGCCCTTGGAATACGTATTCCTGTCCTAATGTAATTATTTTTGCTGAAGAAGGGAGGCCGGATATCCACAGGCCATCAATTGTGTCTTCTAAGATTTCAATTGATTTGAATTCCACTGCATTTTTATCGTTTACCAATCTTATTCCTAATTTACCTTGATCATTGAGAGATAAGATAGCTGGTGATATTAGATGAGCTGGTACAGTCTTTCCTTTAATAAAGATTTCAGCAGAAACACCATCCCTAATCGACCTATCTGCGTTAGCAACACTAATTTCTACTCTGAAAGTTCTTGTATTTTTATCAGCGGATGTTGCTACGAAGGACACTTTCCCTTGTATCTCTCTACCGGAAATTAACTTTGCAAATGTGTCAGAACCCAGTTTAACTTGAGCTATTTCCTTTTCAGCAATATCGGCAATAAGGAGCATGGGGTCTGGGTCTATTAAAGATGCACAAGTTCCACCAAGGTTAAGATAATCCCCAGAGTCAACATTTACGGTTTCTAGATAGCCAGAGAAAGGTGCAACAATCTTAGGATACGCCTCTCTACCAGCAATGTAGAGTTGACATATTAGATCTCCTTTTTGAACAAAATCACCTTGTTTAACAGGGATAGATATAACCCTCCCACTAATCTCAGCTCTAACTTGTACGAATTTGTCTGCTTCAGTAAAGCCACTGGCTTTAATGAACGGAGATTTTTGAACAGCTTTACTTTTAAGAACGGTAACAGATGCCAGTGTATCCAAAGAAGATTCACTTTGTGGGTTTACGTCTTCTTCTATTAGAGTACCTGAGACCATCCAAATCACGAGAAAGATTGCTGTTATCGCTGCAGTTTTATAAGTTTGTTTAATTTTCATTTTTCTTTAGGTGTTATACCTAACTATAACACTAAACTACTAAACAAACTACTTAGATTTTATGTTTTTCTTTAAGTTTCCTAAAGTGATCTCTCTTTTCTTCTTTTGTTAAAGTAGGACTGTCCTTACTTTCATTATCGACGGCAGGTTCTGTCTTCCAGCTGGCTTCAATTCTTCTATCAAGCTCTCCTGCATTTTGGGTTCCTGATAGCTTTTGCTCTCTTTGTGACTGGTATTTTACATGTTGAAGAAATTTACTATTCCATGAATTATGAGATTGACCGGTTTCTTTCCAATACATAATAAATTCGCTGACAGTTGTATCTGCAAATTCTTTAGTTATTCCTGTTAGAGATAAAACATCATAGAAGTCTTCATTTGGAAGCCAATCTTGGCTAATTGGAGTAGGCAGTTCATTATTTTCTACTACGTTTTGTGTTCTGGCCCATTGCCTCCTTATGTGTGAAATAAATTTACTACTCCATATATCGGAAAGTTCATTTCTTTCGCTCCAGTAAAGAATAAATTCTGGTATCTCTTTTTCTATAAAATCATTGCTAACACCTGCATTAACAAGAATTTCATAAGCTTCTTCGTCAGGAACCCAGTTTTTAGGTATGGCTTTTCTTTTATTTTGTTTGTGAGTTGTTACTTCTTGTTCGCGCCATTTCTTTATGACATAACGAAGAAATTTAATTCCCCAAGAGTGGTGGCGTTCACTTCTTTCCGCACTTAGGAGTTTAAAGTCATCAACGAAAGATAAAGCGAATTCATCAGGAATTCCGTATTCAGTAATTTGTTGTATCAGTTCTGGGTCGGGTGACCAATTGTCTCCGAGCTTACTTGATTGCCTTATTTTTAGCTCTGCATATGAAGACTCACCAGATGGCTCTCCTGCATTTTCTTGCTGCTTGACTAAAGTGAAGTTATTACCTGAAGTTCTTATAATACCTTTGGCGGATAGGCTTATAAGAGTCTCAGATAGTTTGTCTGGTTTCCAAAAAGGGGTCTCAGGCTGGATATCTTCTGCAGTAAAAGTATCTTTTTCAGTATTATTGCAGAGATTATTCAGTATTTGTAAGAGAACAGCTTCATTGAGACCAATGGTTTTTGCTGCGTCTGTTGAAATAACTAAATTATCTTTACTCATAGAATGTCCGGATAAAGGAGATTAAGTTATCGAGACTAACTTCTCAAGAAGAAGTTATTAAATTTGAACAATTAACTTCTTTTTTGAATTGATTCCGCTAATTGGTTTAAGCAATGGACCGTGTCTTCCCAGTTAATACAAGCATCCGTAATGCTTTTGCCATAAATTAGGTCGGTTTTATCGCTGATTGATTGATTGCCTTCTTCTATATTGGATTCGATCATAACTCCTGTGATCCTATGTTCTCCGGCAGCCAGCTGATTTGAAATATCAGTACAAACTTCAAGTTGTTTTTTATGCTGCTTACTGCTGTTGCCGTGACTCATATCAACCATAATTGTTTCTAATAAGTTTGATGATTCAAGGACTTGAGACACTTCTTCTATGTCTTCTGATCGGTAATTAGGTTTGGTGCCACCTCTTAAAATAACATGGCAATCTTTATTACCAGTGGAAGTAAACGCAGCTACTCTTCCTTCTTTAGTTACAGAAAGGAACCTGTGTGGATTACGAGCAGAGCCAATTGCGTCGGCTGCTACTTGTACACTTCCATTGGTGCTGTTCTTAAAACCTACTGGACAGGACAAACCTGAAGCTAATTCTCTGTGAACTTGACTCTCGGTTGTTCTCGCCCCAATCGCGCCCCATGATATTAAGTCACCAATGTATTGTGGAGTTATCACGTCCAGAAATTCTGTTCCTGCGCACATCCCCATGCTTGACAGGTCTCTTAATAATTGCCTTGAGGTTGCTAGTCCTTTATTTATCTTGAATGAGTTATCTAAGTCAGGGTCATTAATCAATCCTTTCCATCCGACTGTTGTTCTGGGTTTTTCAAAATAAACCCTCATGACAACTTGCAGTTGATCTTTGTAGAGTTCTGCCTGCTCTAATAGTTTACCCGCATAATCTTTTGCTGCAGAAGGATCATGGATAGAGCAAGGTCCAACTACAACTATGAGCCTTTTATCTTCTTTAGAAAGGATTTTAGAAATACTCTGTCTAGAATTAAACACCAACTCTGCAGCCGCTTCTGAGATTGGTTGATCCGCAATAAGCGTGTTTGCAGTCAGTACCTCCTGCCTATCGGATATTCTTTGATCGCTAGTCTTATGTTGCATGACTTAATATTCTTAAATTTGATCGAGCATTCTACCTATATATTACTTAGATTGAACCTTAACGAGTGTTAATATAACTTTATTCTTAAATTTATATAATCTTTTAACTATTGTAATTTACTGACCAAGCTAGAAGCAGAAATGGCAACAAACTCAATTAAGATAGGAATAGTTCAAGAAAACCCTATTGTTGGAGATATTTTAGGCAATACTGCACTTGCGGTTAAAGCTATTAATGAATTAAAGAAAGATAACCCAGATATCATCCTTTTTACTGAAATGTTTTTGACAGGTTACCCACCTGAAGACCTTTTACTCCGCAGTGACTTATTGGATTCAATTGACGTTGCTATAGAAGAATTAGCTCATGTATCTGAAAATACCCACCTTGTTATGGGCTACCCTAGAAAGAAAGGTAATAATCTATTTAATACTGCCGGGGTAATATTCCAAGGAAAATTATCACTAGAGTACTGCAAACAAGAACTGCCAAATTATCGTGTTTTTGATGAAAAAAGATATTTCACACCTGGAAAAGGTCCGGGGTTGTTTGAAGTCAAAGACAAAAAGATAGCTTTGACAGTTTGCGAAGATATCTGGCATACCAAGGCCATAAGACAAGCATCTAGACGAGGAGCAGACCTTGTTCTTAATCTTAATGCATCTCCGTTTCATAGGAACAAACGTCAAGAAAGAAAGACATTATTAGAAAGCCATGCAGATAAATTTCAACTACCCATCGTTTATGCAAATCAAATAGGGGGCCAAGACGAATTAGTATTTGATGGAGCTTCAATGGTTGTTTGTCCGAATTCAGGACTTAAAGTTCAATTGGATAGTTTTAAAGTTGATAACAAGGTTGTAGAGTTTTCAGAAAATTCTGAAGGACTTTTAGATACCCCTAATAAAAAATTTAGAGATAGAAATGATCTAGAAGATGTCTACGATGCACTGGTCTTAGGCGCGAGAGATTATATTAAAAAGAATAGATTCCCTGGTGCCATTATAGGTTCTTCGGGAGGTATTGATTCAGCCCTGACAGCAGCTATTATTGCAGATGCTTTGGGGCCTGCTAATCTGAAGACCTACATGATGCCTTATAAATATACGGCTGATATGAGTGTTGAAGATGCACAAGAGTTAGCTCAAAATCTAGGAATTGAGCATAATATTATCGATATAGAAAATATCTTTGATGCTTTTTATGTTGCGCTTCAAGAAGAATTCTCTGGTAAAGAATTCGATAAAACGGAGGAGAACTTGCAATCAAGGTGTCGGGGCGTCTTGCTGATGGCAATATCAAATAAAACTGGATCTTTGGTCATGACAACAGGTAATAAAAGTGAAACAGCTGTGGGTTACTCAACCCTTTATGGAGATACTGCAGGCGGTTTTGCAGTTTTAAAAGATGTGCCTAAAACATTGGTTTATGAGCTTGCTAACTACCGTAATTCACTTTCTAAGGCCATACCCCAAAGGATAATCGATAGACCTCCTTCTGCCGAGCTTGCACCCGATCAAAAAGACAGTGATAGCCTACCTGATTACGATACATTGGATGCTATTATTGAGTTGTACGTTGAGGGAGATAAGAGCCGTAAAGAAATTGTTGATGAAGGTTTTGCTGAAGAGGTTGTTAGAAGAATTATCAGACTTATTGATATCAGCGAATATAAAAGACGTCAAGGTCCGCTAGGAGTGAAAATAACAGAAAGAGGTTTCGGTAAAGATAGAAGGTATCCAATAACCAATCGCTATTCCCAATAAGCATCAATACCTAAAATACATATTTTGCCCCTTGGGTTTTTAATGCCTATTTAATCTATTTTTATAAGGAAATAATAATGATCCCTATTAATTGGCCATTTAACCCAAATAAAGTTCCTTTTTTTTACGGTTGGGTAATATGGGGACTCAGTACTCTGGGAATACTTTTCAGTATTCCTGGCCAAACCATGGGGTTGGCTGTTTTTACAGACTCTTTTATTGAAGTTTTAGGTTTGACCAGAACAGAATTATCACTCGCTTATCTTTTTGGTACTGTAGGTTCATCTCTATTTTTGGCTAGAGCGGGGAGGTGGTATGACTTGCTTGGAGGAAGGACAATGATAACAGTCTCTTCCATAGTCTTATCCTTGATGATTCTCTACATAAGTTTTGTAGACGAATTGAGCTATAGCCTTGGAGGCTCTTCTTCAATAAGTTTTATTCTCATAATGATTGGTTATTTTGGCGTTCGATTCTTTGGACAAGGTGTATTAACAAGTTGCTCTAGAAATGTCTTGTTGCTCTGGTTCATAAAAAAAAGAGGGTTAGTGGGAGGGATGAGAAATGTATTTGTAAGCTTGGGTTTCTCTTTAGCCCCGTTGTTTCTAGCCAGTTTAATCAGCTTCTTCGGATGGAGAGAGACTTTATGGATTCTAGCCCTAGTTGGAGGTTTTGGATTTTCACTATTAGCGCTGGTTTTTATACGTGATGATCCAGAATCTTGTGGAATGAAAGCTGATGGTATTGATTTCAAATCCGAAGAGAGGACACCTGCAGAAACTGAAAGCATCACCCTATATGAGGTGAAGCGTAACCCTATTTTTTGGATTTATTCACTCAGCTTAAGTATGCATGCCTTATTTGGCACCGCAATCGTGTTTCACATTATTTCAATATTCGAAGAAGTAGGTAAAGGCAAAGCAGAAGCATTTAGTTACTTTATACCTGCAGCTATTTTTTCTACTACTTCCAATCTATTGGCTAGTTGGGCAGCAGACAAGGTCCATCTGAAACCAATTTTAATAATCATGTTATTTTCTTTTTGCATAGGCTCACTTGGGTTTATAAATCTTCAAAGTAATTGGGGTTTTTGGATATTAGCTTTTGGTTTTGGAGTCGGAGGTGGTTTGTGGGGCGTTTTATCTAATTTAAGCTATATAAGATTTTTTGGACCCAAGCACCTTGGTGAGATCAGTGGCTTTAGTGCATCGCTTACTGTTTTTGCAAGTGCAATTGGACCGGCTGCATTCAGTCTTGGATTCGATTATTTTGGAAGTTATGCCGCACCTGCAAAAATATGTTTGGGGTTTTTAATCGTTTTATTAATTACTTCTATTCTTCTAGACCACAATGAAGGTAAAAGATTAGATTTGGCCAATTTAAATTGAAGAATCAATCATTGTAAGTTTTTTTACTTAGTCGTTATAATACATAACCAATACATGCTGTATTGGAACAATGGTTGATACTAAAACCACATATTCTCTTAAAGAGACTATAACCAAAACTCCTCACCAAGAGGAAATGATCTTAGCGACCGTGCAAGGAAAACGAGTTACAGCTCTTCCTGAAGATCTGTACGTTCCCCCAAACGCACTTGAAATATTATTGGATACCTTTGCAGGGCCTTTAGACTTCTTACTCTATTTAATTCGTAAACAAAACATAGATATATTAGATATCAATGTGGCAAAGATTTCAGAACAATACACCTCTTACATAGACTTAATGGATGCACTCCAAATAGAACTGGCAGGCGATTACCTGGTCATGGCTGCATACCTAGCTGAATTAAAATCAAAGATGTTATTGCCACGCCCTGAAGAGCATAAGGATGAAGAGGATCCTAGGGCTGAATTGATTAGAAGGCTACAAGAGTATCAAAGGTTTAAAAGTGCTGCAGAAAAAATAGACACAATGCCCAGAATTGATAGAGACTTCTATGCAGCTCAAGCTCAATTACCAGAGTTTGCATTAGAAACCCCCCTTGCCGATGTTCCTTTAGGTGATTTATCGTTTGCCCTTGCGGAAGTCATGAGAAGGGTGGAGCAGTCTCAGGCCCATTTAATTAGCTTCGAAGAGCTTTCAACACGGGAAAGGATGACTCAGATATTGGAAAGGATGCGTAATGAATCTTTTATAGAATTCACAACTTTATTTAATAAAGAAGAGGGTAAGATAGGGGTTGTGGTAACATTCTTAGCAATTCTCGAGTTACTCAAAGATTCATTAATAGAGATTGTTCAGTCAGAAGAGTTTGGACCTATACATATTAAAGGCATAGAGGAGACCCACTAATGGAACATAAACTTTCACAAGTCATAGAAGCTGTTCTTTTATCTGCTTCAAGACCAATTGATGTGCAAGAAATTGAAAGAGTCTTTCCAGAAGACGAAAAGCCAACAAGAGAAGAAATCCGTCAAGCACTTCAAGACATTGAAGAACAATGCAAAGACCGAGGAGTGGAGTTAAAAAAAGTGTCCTCAGGCTACAGGCTTCAGGTGAGACAGACTCTCTCCAGTTACGTTGCAAAGTTATGGGAAGAAAGACCGCAAAGATTTTCAAAAGCTACCTTAGAAACTTTGGCATTGATTGCATACAGGCAGCCAATTACAAGAGGTGAGATTGAAGAAATTAGAGGAGTGACTATCGGTACTCAACTAATGAGAGGTCTTATGGAGAGAGGGTGGGTAAAAATAGTAGGTCAAAGGGATGTTCCGGGTAGGCCATCACTTTACTCAACCACTAAAGAATTTCTTGATTATTTTGGGCTTCAGCACCTAAGAGAGCTACCAGAATTACCTGATTTACCCGATCTACAGTCCTTAGACATGGAATTGCCTCTAGAAGCTGATAACTCTTCAACGGATAAGGAAGAAATGCCGGTGCAGTCATTAAATTAATTTCGTAAAACCCTAGAATGAAAGTCAGGGTGCATAAAATTCTTTCTCAAAGAGGTGTCGGTTCACGAAGAGGCATTGAGACTCTGATACGTGAAGGCAGACTCCAGGTAAATGGCGTTAAAGCTAAAATAGGTCAATTAGTTTCTGAAAAAGATCGCTTTAAGATAGATGGCAAAGATTTGCCTTACTCATCTAAAGCTCAGGATGATACTCGCATCTTGATGTACAACAAAAAAGTCGGTGAAATTTCAACAAGAAATGATCCTGAGGGCAGACCAACCGTATTCGATAGATTGCCAACAATAAAATCGGGGAGGTGGGTTTCTGTTGGTAGACTGGACATCAACACTTCAGGACTCCTTATGTTCACAAATGACGGTGAGCTTGCAAATAAATTGATGCATCCTTCTTCTTCCATTGAACGAGAATATGTTGCTCGCATTCAAGGAAGAGTGTCCAAAACAATCCTAAATAATTTAGTAGAAGGGGTCGAGTTAGAGGATGGAATGGCCCGTTTTACCGATGTCCAGGAAGGAAGAAAAGGGAAAACAAATCAATGGTTTGCAATGGTTATTATGGAAGGAAGAACTCGAGAAGTACGACGTTTATGGGAAAGCCAAGATTTGAAAGTTTCTAGATTGAAACGAGTGCGATACGGCACGCTTTTTTTACCCGCCAGTTTGCGTCAAGGAGCTTGGAAGGAGCTTTCTAAAAGTGAAGTTAAGGCTATTGAGCAGATATAGATTCACCCTTAGTTTCCAGACTGTCATTGCTCATAAGGTACAGGTAGGCATTCATAATATCTTTCGCTTCTAGTAAAGATAGTGGATCTTCTGCCGGGTAGGCAGCGGCTCTCATTTTTGTTCTTACCCGACCAGGATCAATAGAATTAACTCTTACATTGCTCGTGTTCTCTAATTCTTCTGAAAAGATTTGCATCATGCTTTCAGTTGCAAATTTAGATAGAGAATAGGCTCCCCAATATGCCTTGCCTCTCTTCCCGACCGCAGATGAAGTAAAAATAATTGAAGAATTTTCTGCAGCTTTCAAAACAGGCAGTAGAGACTTTGTTAATAAAAAGGACGCGTGCACATTTATATCAAAAACTTTTTTCCAAACATCAATCTTGTAATTCTCTAGAGGTGTTTTATCTCCCAAGATGCCGGCGTTATTTAACAAACCATCAAGTTTACCGAACTCTTTTTCAATTACAGTGTTGATCTCTTGAAAATCATTTTCATTTGATTTTTCTAGGTCCATGATATGCAAAAGAGGCGGTTTAAGATTCTTATCGAGAAATTCTTGGTAAGTAGATTCTAGATGTGCCGGATTCTTGCCCACAAGTATCAAGTCAGCGCCGTGTTCAGCAAAAATTAATCCTGCTGACTTACCTATTCCTGAGCCTCCTCCTGATATAAGTATTACTTTTTCTTTTAGAACATTTTGTTGAGCTTGGTAATTTTTAGGTAAGGTCATTTTATTTTGTTAAATAAAATTTAGTATTTCTTTTGGAGAACTAGCCACAAAATTAGCTTGCCAATCTTTAACATTCTCTCCTATGGGAACGTAACCATAGGCAGCTGCTACTGTTTTCATCCCAGCAGCTTTTCCAGCAATAATGTCGATGGAATGATCACCAATATAGATACTTTCTTCAGGCAAGGTATTGGTTTTTTTACAAGCCAATTCCAGTCCATCAGGGCATGGTTTTCTCTTGCCTGTGTCATCAGGGCATATTAAAAAAGCAGGTTTATAGATTCCAAGCGTTGCTTCTACTATATCTTCAGCAAAAAACTTTGGCTTGTTTGTAACAATACCCCAACGCATCTTTCGATTGTTTAAAGAGCTTAAGACTAGATCAATCCCTTCAAAAATAGATGTATTTTGTATAGAACATTTCTTATATATGTCCAGCAGTTCTAGTCTAAATAATTCTAAATCTTTATCTGCTATAAGTTGACCATCTTCTATTAATTCTTCTTTTGAAACCTTTTTATTATCGATACCCATAGCATAGCTTGCTAGGCTGATAGCGCCTTCGGATACTCTGCTTCTTACTTCATTAAAGTCAGCTTTTTCTATTCCATATCTATCTCTAAGGGTGTTCACTGCAAGAAAGAAATCTTGAGCGGTATCTAAAAGCGTACCATCCAAGTCAAAGGCAACTAGTTTAATCATTTGCAATTTTTACCGTATGCATCATGTAGTTGACCTGAACATCTTTACTTATCCAATAATGATCAGAAATTGGGTTATAGCTCAATCCTACGGTATTCTCTAAAGAAAGATTTGACGACCGTATCCAAGAAGCCAATTCAGAGGGTTTAATAAATTTTGAGTAGTCATGCGTTCCCTTAGGGAGTAAGTTTAAAATATACTCTGCTCCTATAACCGCAAAAAGATAAGACCTCGGGTTTCTATTTATTGTGGAAAAGAAAACATGACCACTTGCTTTTAAGAGATTCGAACAATTCTCAACAATCTCAGAGGGCTTAGGCACATGTTCTAACATTTCCAGACAAGTAACTGCGTCAAAATCTTTGTGCACTCCCTTGTCCATTAATTCTTCTATTGTGGTTTGAATATAATTTACATTACTGTTAACTTTTAGGCCATGCGCTTTAGCCACTCCTATAGTGTTTTCTGAAGCGTCAATAGCAACCACTTCAGCCCCTAAATTACTCATTGCTTCTGACAGCAAACCGCCACCACAACCTACATCAAGTATTTTTAAACCTTTAATACCACATTTATTTTTAATGTAATCCAGCCTTAAAGGATTTATTTGATGAAGTGGTTTAAAGTCGCCTGTCTCATCCCACCATTTTTCAGCAATATCATTAAATTTTTTAACTTCTTCTTGATCTAAATTTTTCATGTTCTTTGTGTAATTTTAATTTAAACTACGCCCATTAATTCCAAATTTCTAAAATAATCATAAAAGATGCAAATATTCTTTCCAAAAGAAGAAGGTACAGAGATTCGCGCTACCATTTTACCTGAAGTTGCAAAGAAGTTTACCGATTTAGGCATCAAAGTTGTTGTTGAGGCAGAAATTGGTTCAAACATATTCTTGCCTGATGAGTCTTACCGACAAGCAGGAGCAACAATATCTGCTGATCGCCTTAGGTCATTATCTGAAGCCGATATAGTTTGCCGTATTAATAAGCCTAAATTAGAAGAAATATCTTCTCTCAAAAGGAACTCTATTCATGTTAGTTTCCTTGACCCCTTTAATGAAAGGGCATTAGTAAATGAATTTGCTAAAGCGCACATTAGTGCCATCAGTATGGAATTGGTGCCTAGGATCACTCGTGCGCAGAAAATGGATGCATTGAGTTCGCAAGCTAATTTAGCAGGTTATTCAGCTGTTATAGAAGCTTCAAGGACTCTCACCAAATCATTTCCTATGATGATGACGGCGGCCGGTACTATCTCACCAAGCAGAGTATTTGTTATAGGAGTAGGGGTGGCAGGTTTGCAAGCTATAGCAACCGCTAAGCGTCTGGGGGCTAGAGTGGAAGCTTTTGATACAAGACCTATAGTCGAAGAACAAGTAAAGTCTTTGGGAGCAAAATTTGTACAAATTGATATAGGTAAAACCGAAGAGACTTCCCAAGGCTACGCTAAAGAACTAACTCCTGATCAAATTAAAATGCAACAAGAAGGAATGAAAAAAATCTGCGGTCACTCGGATGTGGTTATAACTACGGCACAAGTTTTTGGTAGACCCGCCCCTAGAATAGTCTCTATTGAAATGGTTGAAGCAATGAAGCCGGGTAGTGTAATAGTGGATATGGCGGTATCTTCCGGAGGTAACGTTGAGGGTTCCATAGAAGACGAATACGTGTTTCATGAAGGCGTTACCATCATAGGAATGTCAAATCTTCCTGGAGAAGTGGCGATGGATGCATCTCAAGTTTATGGATCAAATATTTTTAACATGATAGAAGAGTATTGGGATGCTGAAAGTAAAGAATTTAATTTTGATTTATCAGATGAAATTCTAAAAGGTTGTGTCATTACCAATGATGGAAAAGTTATTAATTCAATGGTTAAAGAGAGGATGTAACTCATGGAAGGACAAATTTTATTATTGTTTATATTGGTATTAGCTATCTTCTTAGGGATTGAATTGATTACTAAAGTTCCCTCTACATTGCATACCCCATTAATGTCAGGAGCGAATGCCATTTCAGGTATAACTCTTGTAGGAGCACTATTGTCTTCTGGTTCTGGTGAAACTATTACAACAATTCTTGGAACGGCGGCTGTTTTTTTTGCAACCATAAACGTTATTGGGGGTTATCTCGTAACTAACAGAATGCTTGGCATGTTTAAGAAGAAACAATAACAATGGATTTACTTAATAATTTCGACACTGCCCTTCTTGTAAATGTAGCTTATATTGCTGCTTCAATTCTTTTTATAGTTGGATTGAAGATGCTTGGATCACCAGACACTGCAAGAAGAGGTAATCTTTTGTCTTCAACAGGAATGCTCCTCGCAGTCTTGGTGACGCTTGCAGACCAGAGTATTATTGATTTCACTTGGATATTGGTTGGGTTAATCTCAGGAGGGGCCATAGGTTATCTTGCTGCTACTAAAGTTCAAATGACCTCCATGCCTGAAATGGTAGCTATTTTTAATGGTTTTGGTGGCATTGCTAGTTTGCTAGTAGGGTCTGCAGAGTTTGTTCGCGAATCAAATTATTTATTTCCTATCTTTTTAACTGTCTTAATCGGTGGCGTAACATTTACGGGAAGCTTAGTGGCATATGGCAAGTTGTCTGAAATCCTTGGAGGAAGACCTACTCTCTATAAAGGCCAACAAATAGTTAACAGTATTCTTTTACTTTTGATAGCTGGAATTGGTATTGAAATGATCTTTCTTCAGCAGATGTTCACTGCTAGCGAGACTTTATTGATTCTTTGTGGGTTGGCAATGGTTTTAGGCGTCCTTTTCGTTATCCCTATAGGCGGCGCTGATATGCCGGTAGTCATTGCTTTGTTGAATAGTTTTTCAGGCTTAGCTGCTTGTGCTGCAGGTTTTGTAATTGAAAATAACGTATTGATAGTTGCAGGAGCTTTGGTTGGTGCTAGCGGGCTTATTTTGACAAATATCATGTGCAAAGCAATGAACAGATCATTAGCAAATGTTTTGTTCAGCGGATTTGGATCAGTTTCGGAAGACACTTCATCAAGTTCTGTTGAACAAGGAGAAGTTAAGCCCATTAACAGTTCAGATGCTTATCTCATATTAGAGGCAGCCAGTTCAGTGTTAATCGTACCTGGATATGGGATGGCAGTTGCCCAAGCCCAACATGCCGTAAGGGAGTTAGGAGAACTTCTCGAATCAAACGGCGCTGAAGTTAAATATGCCATTCATCCCGTTGCAGGACGTATGCCAGGTCATATGAATGTGTTGTTGGCTGAAGCAAATGTTTCTTATGATGTTTTGGTGGAACCAGATGATGTAAACCCCGTTATGGAGGCAGTTGATGTTTGCATGGTCATAGGCGCTAACGATGTTGTTAATCCTGATGCTAGAGACAATGAAGGCAGTCCAATTTATGGGATGCCAATAATAGAGGTTGATAATTCTAAGACGGTTTTTGTTCTTAAACGATCAATGGCTTCTGGTTTTGCAGGCATTCAAAACCCTTTATTCTTTAAACAAAACAGTAGAATGTTGTTTGGAGACGCAAAGGAAACCGTCTCGGCACTTGTCGCTGAATTTAAGGCCTAAATTCCTCTTTTTTTCTTAATTTTACACAGGTTTTTCCCACTGAATTATGCTAAAATTCAGTTCAACTTGAGACTTCTAAAAAAATTTAAAAAAACATTAATACAAGGGCTTTATAACTGCTTAAAATTAGTTATGAAGAGCCTTCTAATTGGATAAGAAATGGGTGAAATTGCAGCAAAAGAAATAATACCAGTCGACATTGAACAAGAGCTAAGGAAGTCATATTTGGACTACGCCATGAGCGTAATAGTTGGTCGGGCCTTACCTGATGCTAGGGATGGTTTAAAACCTGTTCATAGGAGGTGTCTTTACGCTATGCAAGTTCTAGGTAATGAATGGAACAAAGCACATAAGAAATCAGCAAGGGTTGTTGGAGACGTTATAGGTAAATACCACCCTCATGGAGATACGGCAGCCTACGAAACAATAGTAAGAATGGCACAGTGGTGGAGCTTAAGATACCCCCTTGTAGATGGACAAGGTAACTTTGGATCCATGGACGGAGATGGGGCTGCAGCTCAACGTTACACAGAAGTTAGAATGGCAAAAATTACCCAAGAGTTGCTTGCTGACTTAGAGAAAGACACCGTAGATTTTGTAGAAAATTATGATGGCACTGAGACCATGCCAGAAGTCTTTCCTTCAAGACTTCCAAATTTACTAATTAACGGTTCTTCAGGAATTGCCGTTGGTATGGCTACCAATATGCCCCCTCACAATCTTAATGAAACTTTACTTGCTTGTTTAGCTTTCATTGAAGATCCAGAAGTTTCAGTTGCTGATTTAGCAGAAGTCATGCCTGGTCCAGATTTTCCAACAGGAGGAATTATAAATGGTAAGGCTGGAATTATTAGTGCTTATGAAACCGGAAGAGGAAAAGTAAAAATTCGAGCTAAAACGCACTTTGAAGATGAAGACATAGACAAGCCAAAGGTAATTATCACTGAGATGCCTTATCAGGTTAACAAAGCTCGTTTGATTGAAAAAATAGCAGAACTAGCCAGGGATAAAAAGATAGAAGGGATTCGGGATATAAGGGATGAATCAGATAAAGATGGAATTCGCGTGGTAATAGAGCTCAAGTCAGGCCATATTCCTGATGTCTTATTAAATAACTTATTTGCTCAAACTCAAATGCAGACTGTTTTTGGTATTAATAATGTTGCTCTTGTAGAAGGAGAGCCGAAGACTTTAAATTTAAAAACAATGCTCTCTGTTTTCTTTAATCACAGGAAAGAAGTTGTTTCAAGGAGAACCTTTTTTGAACTAAAGAAAGCTAAAGAAAGAGGTCACATCTTAGAAGGGCTGACAATTGCTTTATCCAATATAGATGCAATGATCGAAATGATTAAAAAATCAAAAGATGGAGCTGAAGCAAGATCTAAATTGCTTGGTAAAAAATGGAATCCAGGCAACATTATTGCGATGCTCAAAAAAGCAGGACCTGATGCTTGCAAGCCTCAAGGAATGGACGACAGTGTTGGTTTAAAAGGAAAAACTTATCAACTTTCCGAAATTCAAGCTCAAGCTATCCTCGACATGAGACTCCAGCGTTTAACGGGATTAGAACAGGATAGGTTAATTCAAGAATACGAAGAAATTATTGATCACATTGCTTATTTACTTGGTATTTTAACTGACCCCGAGAAGCTTATCGGTGTAGTAAAAGATGAATTATTAGAAATTCAAGAAAAATACTCCGACGATAGGCGCACTGAGATTCAAGAGTCCATGGCTGATCTGAGCATAGAAGATTTAATTGCTCCTGAAGATAGAGTGGTAACAATTTCTCATGAAGGTTATGCGAAAACACAACCACTAGAAGAGTACAGAGCGCAAAGAAGAGGAGGAACGGGAAAAACGGCAGCCTCTGTCAAAGATGAAGATTTTGTAGAGCAAATGCTAGTTGCTAACACGCACACCACGCTTTTATGCTTTTCAAATTTGGGCCAAGTTTATTGGCTAAAAGTTTATCAAATTCCCTCTGCAGGAAGAGCAGCCAAGGGCAGGCCTTTAGTCAATTTAATACAACTTAGTGAAGGAGAGCGAATTACAAGCATGGTTGCAATTGAAGGCTATGATGAAAAGAAATTTATTTTAATGGCTACTCAAAAAGGTACGGTAAAGAAGACTTCGCTGACCGAGTTTTCAAATCAAAGAAAAGGAGGAAAAAGAGCTATAACTTTATCCGATGGTGATGAATTAGTTGGAACTGCGGTCACAGACGGCACTAAGTTTGTAATGTTGGTTTCTAATGCCGGTAAGGCAGCTCACTTTTCTGAAACTGAAGTTAGGTCAATGGGAAGGTCGGCTCAAGGAGTAAGAGGAATTAAACTAGAAGATAAACAATCGGTTATTTCTTTAATTATTCCTGATGAAGAAGCGTCCATATTTACAGTAAGCGAGAACGGCTTTGGGAAAAGATCAAACTCTGTAGACTTTAGAAAAACTAGACGTGGAGCAAAAGGCGTTATTGCAATGCAAACTTCTGAACGTAATGGTTCGCTCATCGGAGCTGCTCAGGTGACTAACGATGATGAAGTTATGTTAATAACTGACAAAGGCATGCTGGTAAGAACGAGAGTAGCGGAAGTTAATGTCATTGGAAGGAATACTCAAGGCGTTACGGTGATCAGATTAAAAGACAAAGAGAAGCTCATCAGTATTGCACCGATCAGTGAAGAATTCACAGGAGATTCCGAAGAGTAAAACCATGGGAAGGAAATTTAATTTTGGTGCCGGTCCTGCAACCATGCCACTTTCCGTTTTAGAGGAAGTGCAAAATGAAATGCTTGACTGGAAGGGGCTCGGTTTGTCTGTAATGGAAATAAGTCATAGAAGCGATGAATTTCAAGAAATAGCAAGAGAGGCTGAAGCAGATTTTAGAGATCTTCTCAATATTCCTGATACGTATGGAGTTTTGTTTATGCACGGCGGAGCAACGCTTCATAATTCAATGGTCCCTCTGAACCTATCAAATGCAGAAGGCAATGCTGATTATGTCCATTCTGGTCACTGGGCAGCAAGATCAATAAAAGAAGCTAAGCGATACACGAATGTAAATATAGCTGCATCTTCTGAAGATAAAAAATTTACATTTTTCCCTGATCAAGACAACTGGAATCTTTCTGAGAACTCTAATTATGTCCACATAACCCCTAATGAAACCATTGGTGGTTTATGTTTAAAGGAGCTAAAGACATGTTCTGTAC
>Ga0209091_10000433_pt1 | contig 40567 bp, 22 predicted proteins | sample ArcticOcean_MG_C_6_FD_187438 | JGI IMG/M metagenome (GOLD analysis project Ga0209091, IMG submission 187438) | Marine microbial communities from western Arctic Ocean - ArcticOcean_MG_CB8_128 (SPAdes) (version 2) | ecosystem: Environmental > Aquatic > Marine > Oceanic | place: Arctic Ocean...
CGACCGCCCCCATTAATACACTTGCCTCAATCAAGGCGCCGGTTTTGTGGGCATGCATAAACTTTAGTTGATCTAGCGTCAGTAATTCACCCGTGGCGGCAAGGTCGATGGCCTGACCTGCGACCATGCCTGAGCAACCGCTATGATTGGCCAACAGGCGAACTAATTCAAGCTGTGAGGCCGGCGGTATTTCGTTCATGGTTGCTAATTGTTCAAAAGCCATTGCTTGTAGCGCATCGCCGGTCAGTATTGCCGTGGCCTCATCAAACTGGATATGACAGGCAGGCTTACCTCTGCGTAAATCATCATCATCCATGGCCGGAAGATCATCATGAATAAGAGAATAAGCATGAATCATCTCAATCGATGCGGCGGCAGTTTCAGTAAGATGGTCGGCCTTTGCTACTGCGTCAGCAGCTGCAAAACACAATAGTGGCCGTAGACGTTTCCCGCCATTAAATACGGAGTAACGCATCGCTGAAAATAGCCGTTCTGTAGGGCCTTCGGCCGCCGGCAGGGCCGTCTCTAGCCGCTGATTAACTCGCGCAATATAACCTTCAATAGTTTTCTTCATTTTGGACATTAGGCTCTTTAACTGCCTTCTTCAGGGCTATAGTGGGCGCTCACTAATTCGTCACCTTGCCGGGTCAGTAGCTCGACTTTTTGTTCTGCATTTTTAAGAGCCTGCTGACACTCTCGAGCAACTTTAATTCCCTGCTCAAATGACTTTAAAGAATCCTCTAAGCTTAAGTCGCCGCTCTCTAACGAAGCAACTAATGCCTCTAGGCTTTCTAGCTGCTGCTCAAAATCAATTGCTTTTGTTGTCTTATTCACAAATTCTCGCCTGTTGTGTTGAAATTAATCGGTATAGATAGTCTACAACACTAACCAACCGCTGTAAGTTGGTCAATGATGAATATAGCTCTAGTATTTAAGACTCTTGAGTTTTGTTTGCACTTAATGGAGTAGCGTCTGGGCTCTAAAATCCCTGAGCAAAGGTAATGACTATTAACAGCGGGCAGAAAAACTTCACGTACGTAGGCCAGATCTTCCAGAACAAACCCTGCTCCACGTCAGGACTGCCGTTTTTAAGCTCTTGAAGGATACTGTTACGGTAGAAAATCCAACCAGTAAATATGCACAGCATCATGCTTAATAGTGGTTGCGCAACCTGAGTTGATATATCTGCAACATAACCAAATAATAAGTCGAAGTTTAGACAGATTACAGTGCTAATACCCAAGACAATCAGTCCAATCAGCCAGGTGGCCTTATTACGGCCAACCTGATGTGCTTCCACCGCATAGGAGACAGGTACCTCAAGCATAGAGATAGAGGAGGTGACTGCCGCGATGGACATTAGTACAAAGAACGCAAAACTAACAAATAGTCCTGTTGCACCCATGTTTTGGAACAGTGCAGGTAGAACTTGGAAAATCAAATTTGGGCCCGCAATTAAATCACCGCTCTCTGCATAAATCGGCACGCCTAACTCTTGAGCAACAAAAATGGCGGGTAGTACTAGCAATCCAGCTAAAAAGGCCACAGACATATCGGTCAAAGTCACCAGAGCACCCACCACAGGAAGGTTTTCATCGGCCCGTATGTAAGAGCCATATACCAGCATAGTGCCAACCCCGAGAGACATGGAGAAAAAGGCCTGCCCCATTGCGCTAACGATGAGTTTAGGGTTTGTGATTTGTGAAAAATCCGGTACTAGATAGTGCTTTAGCCCTGCCATTGCACCATCTTGAGTAAACACATAGGCTATTAACCCAAGCATTAAAATAAATAGGGAAGGCATCAAACGGCTGGACCACTTTTCGATACCTTGCTCAACACCAGCACTAATAATCAGCACCGTTAAAACGATAAAAATGGTTGCAAAGCCAACATCACGGAACACACTATCGGTCGTTAGCCACGCGCTTATATGACCTTGGCCTAACGTTGTAGTCAATGGCTCAAGCATGTAGGCAAGCATCCACCCAGCAATAATACTATAAAAACTTAAAATCAAACCCGCCGTGACCATGCCCCCGATACCGACTAACGTACCAATCTTTTTACCGGGTTGACTTGGGGAGATCGATTGTAAGGCGCTAACCATGTTGGCTCGAGTATGACGGCCAATAATGAGCTCGGCCATAAGTGCTGGATAGGCAAGAAAAAACGCTAGAATAAGATACATTAATACAAAGGCAGCGCCACCGTTGCCTGCTGCTTGGGTTGGGAAGCCCCAGATATTACCAAGGCCTACTGCAGACCCAGATGCAGCAAAAATGAATGCTAAGCGCGAAGAAAATTGACCTCTCTGCATAATTACGTCTCTTATAATTTTAATTATGGAGAGTCTAGGTTATTCAGGGATTAAATTCGACCCTAACCGCGAAATACATAATTCAGCGTTCATTTGTCGATACATTAAGTAGCCTCAGAAGCTAGACCATTAGTGCTGGCTTAAATCCTCTCAATGGTTATTTAGAAACTTCAACATGATTAGCGCGGTGGGTCTACACAGTGGCTTGCGAAAAAAGGTTCGGGTTTACACATTCTCACTTACTCGGACAACTTACCTTTTAAATGCCTTTAGAATAGTCGCAGCTGGAAAGTGATATGGATGCATATGTATTCATAGCACTTTCATCATATGTGAAGAAAAATATTAATGGATGTTAAGTTAATGCAAAAAAAGAAATTAGTAGGGTTGATGTTGGCGGTTTTGTTGGCCGGTTGTCAGGAGGATTTAGTTTATTCTGGGAAGCCTCATAGAGACTCAAGTTTATACCAACATGACCTTCAGCAGGTGGCCGTGTATACCACAGCTAAGGATACAGACAAGCGACTGACCTTGACTCATCAGTTGTCTTTAGAGCCGGGCATGCAGCCTTTTGAAGCGGAAGTTTCTGTGTTTGTAAATCCCAATAAGCGATACCAAAAAGTTCTTGGGTTTGGCGGCGCAATTACCGATGCTAGTTCTGAAGTGTTTGCAAGCTTACCTGCCGACAAGCAAGAAGAATTACTGAAGGCTTACTTTGATAAAGACGAAGGCATTGGTTACAAATTGATTCGAACGTCTATACATAGTTCCGATTTCGGTAGTGCAAGCCATACCTATATTGAAGAAGGTGATAAGACATTATCGACGTTTAATATTGATAAGGACCGTGAATTTCGGCTCCCATTCATCAAACGCGCGATGGAGGCAGCTGGAGGTGAGATCACTTTTTATGCCAGTCCATGGAGTGCACCAGCCTTCATGAAGACCAATAACAATATGTTGCGAGGCGGTAAGTTACTGCCTGAGTATTACGAAACCTGGGCTAAGTATTTTGCTAAATTTATAAAAGCGTATGAGGCCGAAGATGTTCCGGTATGGGGAGTCACTATCCAGAACGAGCCCATGGCGGTTCAGCGCTGGGAATCTATGATTTATACCGCTGAAGAAGAGCGTGATTTCCTCAAAAATCATCTTGGGCCGGTACTAGAGCGAGAGGGACTTGGCGACAAAAAGATCGTTGTTTGGGACCACAACCGCGATCTAATTACACGCCGCGCCAATGTTATTTTTGAGGATCCTGATGCCGCTAAATATGCATGGGGCATTGGTTTTCACTGGTATGAGACTTGGGCTGGCGGCGAAACTATGCATGATAACCTCGCCTTGGTTAATGAATCTTACCCGACTAAAAATTTACTCTTCACCGAGGGTACTAATGAAAACTTTAGCGCCGATCGATATCAGTATTGGCCAAATGCTGAGCGTTATGGCCACTCTATGATCAATGACTTTAATCGAGGAACGGTGGGGTGGACCGATTGGAATATTTTACTAGATCATAACGGCGGGCCAAATCATGTGCAGAATTTTTGTTTCGCACCCATCCACGGTGATACCCGAACGGGTGAGTTAGTTTATACGCCAACTTATTACTATATTGGACACTTCTCAAAATTTGTTCGTCCGGAGGCGGAGCGGATGAGCACTAGCAGCAGCCGAAGTTTTTTGTTGGCGACCTCATTCGTTAATACAGATAACCAAATGGCAACGATAGTGATGAACCAAACGGATGACGAGGTGGCCTACAACTTTTTTATTGGCCAGCAGCAGACCAAGTTAACGATTCCACCAAGAGCGATGCAGACGTTAGTGTACTAGTTGAATGTTACGTGTCTGTTTAAACTGCTACTGAAGCCTGGCGGCATTGCGATGGTGTAATGCCCTCTATTTTTTTGAAGAAAGTATAAAAAACAGACTTACTATTAAAGCCGACCTCCAAGTAAATATCGGTTATTGTTGTTGCCTTATAATCTTCGGCAGTCAACATTCGCTTGGCTTCTTCAATGCGATAGCGGTTTATAAACTCATAGAAATTGACACCAAAGTGACGGTTTATCAGAGTCGATAAATCGCGAGGCATAATGGTTAGCGACTCGGCCAAGGTGTCGAGGGTGATATCGGGCTCCATATAAATTTTATCGTGCCTTATTGCGCTATCAATCTTAGCGGCCAGTTCTGGCTGCAAAAATTGGCCGCTCTTTGCTTTTTTAGCTGTAGTTACTTCATTGACTTGCTCAAAGACGCCAAAGTAGCGAACTGCGGTAAACACTAATAGGTTCACCAATATAAAGGTGAAGTAGTAGCCGGTAAGCCCAATATGGCTAAACTGCTGCAGGCTGAGCTCTGAAAAGATATTAATAATTTTGGCGCCAGCCAGAACAGTCTCAGAAATCATAACTACAGAGAACCCTATCACCAGCGCTCTTAACCAAGAGATGTGGATTTTTTCCATATTAGAGTTAGTGTCTTGGAGCAAGCTGCTATATCGACTGATTAGGACAAAACATGCAACAGCATAAAAAACACGTACTAACTTGCTAAAGAATTCCATATAGACATAGCTTGCGCTATAAACAAACGACTCGCTATTAATCATATCCAGGCGCTGAGCTTCTGGCTGGCTGTAGAACGTCATCCAAATAAAACTAGCATAGGTTAGTAGAGGAAGTAGGTGCAGTAAGTCGATTTTGGTCAGAGAAAAATCACGAAATGCCAGCGATTTAAAGCACAAAAATAACAGCGCGCCATCAACATAGTAAGCGATAGCGGGAACAAAATATAAGGTTGGGAAAAGATTGCGAACTGTTACTTTAAACTCAGCACCCCACATCATGAGTTCATTCATTGGGATTAGCGCATGCGCTAATAAAAACAGGGCAAGAAATAGTGTGCTTTTGACATTTCGATCACTGGTGATACATAACAGTAAAAAACAAAATAAGCACTGCATCGCAGTCATTAAAAGAATAACGTCATGAAAATTAAATAGTACTGAGCTGAATTCAAACGATTCCATTATCGTCCTTGATAGTTAGCGACACGCTACTTTATTGTCGACTATATTTTCTTAATAGGCTTTAGGTTCTTTTTCGAACTAAGCGTTCTTTGCTTTTTGTTCGTAGACTGCTGAAGAAGCCCCACAGGCACTATCTAAGTGACTAGTGTAGTCTGAAAGTAGCGCATTATCGTTCGAGTAAAGCACCAGAACTCTCAACGCATATGCTTATACACAATGGCAATAATAGTAGTATGGCTTAAGGCTACTATTTTTTCCCAATTATTTCTTGCCCTTGCTGGGACCAAGATTGGCATTTCATGCCTCCTCCAGCGTATACCAGAGTGTTATTTGAGTGAGGAGTGTCAGGAGACGATAATTGCGCTACTAATTTCTTTTGTCCGAGTACTTTAGACGGACGCAAATGGCACTCATAGTTTGTAAATTAAGCTCACAAATATGTTTCCAGACTACATTATGTTGACGAGGGCGATAGAATCACAGAATGTAGTCTGAAAACATACTTTTGACGCTAAAGCTTGGTAAAAAGTAATATGTGATTGCTTAAAATAAGAAGAGATATAGGGCCAACATGAATGTAAATAAAAACCTTTCGATGCTGTATTTATTCGCGGCCACATGTCTAACGGCATGCGGGGGTGGTGGCGTTGGCGGAGATGCCGACCAGAATGTGGTACGTACACTGTTTGCCGTTGGTGAAGTCATCGAGGCCGTCGAAGATGGTGGCCCCGTTGAAGGAGACGTAAGCGCCAATGAGCAAGGTGCTAACCTCAGTTATGCTATAGCCTCTGGCAGTGCCATGGCCAATGGAACGCTTGAGTTTAATGCCGACGGTACCTTTATCTATACGTCCAACCCTGACTTTTTTGGCACTGATAGTATTGATTATGTGGTCACTGATACTGCTTCAGGAGAGACAGACACCGCGACTCTAACTATTAATGTCGCCAATGATTTTGAGGCCATAGAAGAGTATGGATGGCAGCTAGTGTGGAGTGATGAATTTAATTCAGACAACCTGGATGGCTCGCGCTGGGAGGCGGTTAATAGCAGTGTTTTTGGTGGCCATCTAGTGATCACGGCACAAGATGGCATGACATCCTCGGTGGTAGGTTTAAGTAGCATGAAGTTTGGTCGTGTTGAAGCCAGCGTCAGAGCTGCTGCAGGCGCTAATGTTACGGCTGCGTTTAAGTTGGCTCCGGTATCAGATATGTATGATGGCGAAAACAGTCTGGTGGCGCTCGAATCTAATCAGGGCTTGCTGACTGCAGGTGCTCATTATGGTTTAGGCCTAACCAGTGGTATTACGATGAATGCTGACACTTTAGACACAGTGGCAGACGACTTTCATATCTATGCGATCGAATGGGGCGCCAGTGAAATTCGATGGTATATCGATGACACCCATGTGCATACGGTCGATACACTCAACACCTGGGCTTATAACCTTTCTGGTGGTGACATAGTAGCTGACAACGCAGGACCATTCAACCAAGACATGCAGGTTATATTTGATTTGACCGCTAGCGGAGATGGCTTGCCAGCAATGGTTATTGTTGATCAGATTAAGGTCTGGACGTGCGATCCTTCTGTTGAATCGAGCGTTGAAGACTGTGCCTCTAGGGAAAAAACTAAAGTGAGTAAGCAAGCGTCTGACCGCATTGAAACGGTGGGCTCGGTTGTGGTGGATCTATTTACAGATGGTTATTTTGATGCGGTCAGTGGGATCAAAATTTCCGACTTGCAGCCACTAAATTGGCATTACACGGATGAAATTAAAGAATTAGTGCTCAGTACTGTGGGTGCTATCGATGTTGATGTGGTCGTAGTCGAAGGGAATCATGACAAGGTGTTAGATATTACTAGCGGATCGGGTACCACCAGTATGACTGTTGGTGTTGAAGCCGTTGAGTTGATTGGCCTGCATACCGCACTGAATTTTGATCTCTATATTGATAGCGCAGTTACCGCGGCTAACGTCATTGAGATCAGACTTGAATCTGGTCCTGTGCATGCAGGATTTAAACGTTTGAATATTGCTGATGCTGCGGCGGACACCTGGCTCAGCTTCAGCATACCTATTGGTGAATTTTTGGATAATCCGATACTAGTTGATGGTGATCCGATGCCATTAAATGTCACCCAGATCACCTCCCTGATGGCTTTAGAGGTGCAAGGCGAAGCACATTTGCAGGTCGATAATATTAATTTTACCTGCATCAATTCTGAAAGTTGCATACAAGGACCGTTGGGCTTGCAGTCTGAGGGAGCCCCAAAAGCTGAACCTATTCGTTATGAGGCAGAGGACTATATTGCTGAATCTGGCACAGGACTGGAGGTCACAACAGATGAGGGCGGAGGTCAGAATGTTGGGTTTTTAGGTGCTGGGGATTATTTGGTTTACACCATAAACGCGCCAGGAATCGGTGCTTATAGCCTTGATTATCGCGTTGCCAGCGCCGGTGGCAGTGAAGGGTTTGAAGTGTCCATCGATGGCGTTTTGGTCGACAGTCAAACAATACCTGATACTGGTGATTGGCAAAATTGGACGACACTGACGTCCCAGCAATTTGAGTTGGTCGTAGGTCTTTACACTTTACAAATAGATTTTCTTGGTGGTAATCAAAACCTGAATTGGTTCGAGTTATTGCCCCCCATTACAGAAATTTTCATAGAAGCGGAAGATTATGACAATGAAAGTGGTATTTCGCTTGAGGATACAACGGATGAAGGTGGCGGTGAGAACATAGGTTATATCGACGAGGGAGACTTTGTTGAATACACCGTTAATATTCCATCTGAGGGTACCTATCTGATCGAATATCGTCTTGCCAGTGCAGTTGATTCATTTGGTTTTGAAACATCTATTGGTGGCGTGGTAGTCGACACTCAGGAGTTGTTAGCCACAGGTGATTGGCAGAACTGGATAACACAGAGCGCTGAAGTTGAATTGGTTGCTGGTGAGCAAATATTGCGGCTGGACTTTCTTGGAGGCGCAATTAATGTCAATTGGATTAGACTGACGCGTAAGTAGGTCGAGCTGCAAATTGTACGTAAGAACTAAAAGAAGTAGTATTAGTAAGGATGAACTATGATTCACGAATCTAAATTTAAGCGACAGTTTCTGGCAGGCAGCATTGGCTTGGCTTTAGCAGCTAGCCCTTATGCTCAGGAAGCGGGTCAAAAAAATACCTATGCGTCGAATGATCCAGATGACCTGATCGAAGAGATTGTAGTGACAGGAATTAGAGCTAGCTTACAGCGTTCAATGGATATCAAGCGCGATTCTAAGGGTATTGTTGACGGTATTTCTGCAGAGGATATAGGCAAGTTTCCCGATACTAATTTGGCTGAATCTCTTCAGAGAATCACAGGTGTTGCGATTGAGCGGGATCGAGGTGAGGGCTCTAAGATTACTGTTCGTGGATTCGGTCCTGATTTCAATATAGTAACCTTTAATAGCCGTCAAATGCCAACCACAGGCGGTCGTTCGTTTGACTTTGGGAATATTGCCTCTGAGGGAATTTCGGCGGTTGAAGTCTATAAGTCTGGTCGCGCTAATGTCGCCACAGGCGGCATTGGTGCAGTGGTTAATGTCAAAACGAGTAAGCCATTAGAAATGCCTGGCATGCGCGCTGTTGTGAGCGCCAAGGGCGTTTATGATCCCGGTACGCGCAGTGGCAACAGTGTCAATCCAGAATTTGCTGGATTGTTTAGCCAAACCTTTGCAGAAGATACCGTTGGTATCGCGTTGTCGCTCAGTAGTCAAACGCGTGACGGCGGAACTCAGTCAGTCACCACGCAGAGTTTCATGGGTCGGTCATTTGTGACTCAGGATGATATAGACAATAATACTGCCGCCGCCGAGTGGGGATCGATCGCAGTTGGAGATCCATCAGCTATCAATTTTCCAAGTGAGGTTAATGGTGGTATCTACGCTATTCCTACCAATATTCAATACAACTTAGATGATTTTCGTCGTGAACGGATCAATGGTCAATTGACGTTCCAATGGCGGCCTTTTGAGGCGCTCACCACGACACTGGATTATACCTACGCTGAGAATCAGATTAATACGCAGCATCAGGATTTGTCAGCCTGGTTTGATCCAGGCTGCGCCACAAGAGAGAGCGAGTGGGTGCAGGAAGGCAATATTTGGTCGCCCACAACCTATACACAGGTAGGCTGTGCTGCAGACAATCTTCAGGGTGTGGGTCTGTATGCGTCAGTAGATGAAAACAAATCCATTGGGTTTAATGTGGAGTGGCAGGCGAGCGATAACCTAACCCTTAATTTGGACTATCATGATTCCAGCGGAGAATCGCGACCCAACAGCAAGCACGGCTCCGGCGGCTCGATGGCTGTGGCCGCGCTGAACCGGATCACTACGTCGGGTTATTTCTCTGCTGGTGGCATGCCTGTTTTAGAAGTGCAGTTGGGAGAGAGAAACTCCTACAATCAGATTTCTCGCATTGACCAAGTCAGTGCCAGTGACATGCAGCTTTCTGGAAGTTCATTTGGTAGTTACAACAATCGTATGGATGTCGAGCAACTTCAACTTGATGGCCAGTACGATTTTGACTCAGGCCATAGTATTAGCTTTGGTGTAGCCAGAGTTGAGGTGTCTAATCGGGGGCAATCCAAAGGGATTTCTCGTAATGCTTGGAGTGGGGTTGGAGAGCCGGGCGATATTGCTGACCTATTAAGTGTTGATTCCATCGAGGGTGTCTTTGATGGAATCGATGGCAGTGCTGACCCGCGCCAAGTAACTGACTTTTTCACCTGGGATTTTCAAGATTTGATTGATCGAGCTGAGCAGCTTTTACGTGACGGCGCTCACGGCGATGTCGTAGGCGATGGCGGCCCCTGCTTAACCGGCTTTTGCCCCTCCTATGACTTTGATTTAGACGAAATCACAACAGAAACTTCTGATTCGATCTATCTCCAAACACACTGGGTTGGCGATGTACTTAATAGGCCGGTCAATCTGTATTATGGCGTGCGTTACGAGCAAACTAAGGTGCATTCTGAAGCGCTAGTCCCCCTCTATGACAGAGTGGAATGGAGCATTATTGACAACCGGTTTAACCTCTACCAACAGAAATCTGAAGATGGCAGAACTATCCAAGGGTTCTCAGAAATCGACGGTGCTTATAGCATGTTCTTGCCGAGTCTGGATTTCGATATAGAGCTTATCGATGATTTGATTTTACGTGCATCCTACAGTCTAACGGTAACTCGCCCCGTATATAACGATCTTAAAGGGGCCCTAATTATTGATTACTTGGGCTCAGATGGCGGCGGCGGCCGGCGAGGTAATCCTCAACTGCTACCCATGGAATCGTCAAATATCGACATCTCTCTCGAGTGGTATTACGACGAAGGGAGTTATTTTTCAGCTGGATTTTGGTCTAAAGATGTTGATAATTTTATCGTCAACAGCACCTTTGAAAACCAGCCTTTATTTCAAAACCTTTTCACCCCGATTAATGGTGATTTGTACAACCAGGCGGTGGAGGCACTTACCGGTGGTGACCCTCGGTTTGACTTTGATTTGGGGGATCTCAACACCTACTACGCAGAGAATTTTGCCAATGAGCCTGGCGTCACTGTAACCGGTGAGGGCGACGAAATTGAAGTTGTTGTAACAGGAACAACTGCAGACCCAATAGCCATATTTGACGTCACTATTCCGATTAACCAGCGTGAGACCAAAGTGCAAGGATGGGAGTTCATGCTGCAGCATGCTTTTGGTGAGTCCGGCTTTGGACTTCAGGCTAACTACACCATTGTCGATGGCGATCTGGACTATGACATTAACCTCAACGAGGAACAGTGGGTTGTTCCAGGCATGAGCGATACGGCCAATTTAGTGGGCTACTACGATAAAAATGGGTTCCAGGTGAGGGCTGCTTTGAACTGGCGCGATCAATTCTTGGCATCAGCAGGGCGCGATCCACTATTTGTCGAAGAGTACTATCAACTGGACATGAACGTCAGCTATGAAATTAATGACAAACTATCGTTGTTTATAGAAGGGATTAACTTAACCGAGGAAGATCAGCGCATCCATGGACGATCAAGTTATCAGGTGCGTGAATATGCTGTTGGTCATGCTCGTTACAATGTTGGCGCTCGCTACGCATTTTAATGTGTGGTGCTAATAGTGGGTGCGGTAACCAAGGCATTATAGATTAGGAGTTTAAATGGTCAATTACAGAGTACTCGACAGCAGCAGACTTGCAGTGATGAAGGTCATGAACTCGCGATCGTATAGCTGTGGTAATTATGTTAGCTATCGATAAAAAAATAAAACAGGTGAATCATTGCACCATGCAGTCAATTCCGTCTGATGTACTAACCTCGACAGAGCCTCTAGTGTTGAAAGGCCTTGTCTCGGACTGGCCGCTAACCAAAATAGGGTTAGAGTCACCTCAAAAAGCCAGTGCATATTTACTGCAGTTTTATCAAGATGCTCCGGTCAATGTGGCACTGGGCGATGCCAGCACCAAAGGACGTGTTTTTTACAATAATGATTTTACAGGCTTTAATTATCAGTCCCTCAAAGTCAGCATGAATATGCTTTTGGATAAACTGCATCAGCACGCTAATGATAGCGCTCCACCTACGATCTATATGGCATCAACTATGCTCGACCATTGGTTGCCCGGATTCAGAGAACACAATGATATTTCAGTAGGCGAAAACGATGCCTTAGCCAGTATTTGGATTGGTAACAGGACGCGTATTGCAGCGCATTATGACCTGCCGGACAATATTGCTTGTTCGGTTGTTGGGCACCGGCGTTTTACCTTATTTCCGCCAGAACAGATTGCCAATTTATACCCTGGTCCTCTTGATCTGGCGCCGGGTGGACAGGCCATTAGCACCGTTGATTTTAGTCAACCTGATTTAGATAAGCACCCCAAATTCCATAACGCCATTAAATCGGCACAGGTGGCTGATCTCGAACCTGGGGACGCCATATTCATTCCCAGCATGTGGTGGCATCACGTGGAGAGCCTAGATTCATTTAACGTGCTGGTTAACTATTGGTGGCGTCAATCTCCTGTCTATATGAGTACACCGATGAATACTTTACACCATGCGCTGCTGACGATAAAAGACTTACCTCCGGAGCAAAGGAAAGCTTGGCAGGGTATTTTTAATCATTATATTTTTGAGTCCGATGAAGAAACTCATGCCCACATACCTGATGAAGGCCGCGGTGTTTTGGGCCCTTTAGATGAGGAGCTTGCCAAAAATATACGCGCTCTAGTGCTTAATAAGTTAAATAGATAACTGGTGACAAAAGGGTCTTTCGCCTTCATAAAACATCGGTTTAGAGTTGATGGAAGTGCCTAAAAAAAGGGAAAAGATAATGTTATGCGTTCGAATAAGTTAGCAGGACGATCGTCGACATAATAGAGCCTAACATGGTATTCATCGGAAGGTTAGCCAGCCATATTAATAAAAGAATTCGCTGTTTTGTCTAATCACAGCCTAGTCGGCAACGATTGTAACGACGGTACAAAAAATACTAAAAGGGTAAATAAATGCAACATAACCGCGCCAATGACCTAGCTTCTGGCCTCGCTATAATGCTCAAATCGTCACTCTTAGTGGTTGGTCTTTTAATGATCTCTAGTTGTGGCGTCAAAAACGGCAACGAGTTTTTGGATGTGCCCGAAACTATTGCTGATGCCAGCGATAATTCTAACGGTGATGGCCCTTTGGGAGAAATTCCAGATCGTACTCTGGCAGATGTTATCGTTCGTGACCGACCCCATATTGATCAGTCCTTAGGTTATAACGTTATTCAGACTGACCTAAATACAGCACTGCGCGGTGTAAGTTTGTCGCTGGATGGCGGTGATCCTTACGGTAGCTTGCCCTCTAATGTACCAACAGCCACGCAAATGAATCTGTTAGTCAATGAGTATGGCTTTAACACATTACATGTGTACCTTGAGGGTGATGCTGAACAAAATCCTGAGCCTGTTGGCGTGAATGAAGCCCTTGCGGACCAGCTTGTTACATTAACCCGTGAGGCTAAGATGTATCTGATTATTACCATGGGTAACAATGGTGAAAATGGTGCTATTCATAGCATGGAGAAGACCTTAGCATTTTGGGATCTCTATGCTGCTAAGTACGCGGATGAAACGCATGTGATTTTTGAGGCTCATAATGAGCCGGTTACAGGTATTAACGGTAACTGGACGTCGGAAGATTGGACCCGACAGGCTGACATGTACCAAACTATTCGCAGCGCTGCGCCTGACAGCATGATTTTACTTGGCTCGTTTATGTCGTTTTTTGGTGGTTCGCAGGCAATCAGTGGTGCTGATGGGTTGGCAGAACAGTTTCCTGGTATTTGGGACAACGCCGGTTTCGCTTTTCATGCTTATTGGGACATTGCCCAAGTCGAGAGCACAATTGATGCCTTTGAAACGAGCACTAAATACCCAGCCTTGCTATGTACTGAATTCTATCCAGGGGATACCAAAAAAGGTTTTAACGAAATTTTTGAAAGCCACCATATCGGGTGGACGCAGTTTGAATGGCTTGCGGCAAATGATCTTGAATTAGATCGTTTTAAGGGTTATCTCGATGCTTTTGGTACCACTTGGCGCCCTGAAAATCCGGCCGCAACTTGGCCAGCCAGCGGTTCACCCACGATTACATTTGATGAGACTATCGGTCTTTATAGCCGTGCAGACGAGGCCTTTTTACGGTTAGATGAGTATTATCAAATCATCGCAGATGATCGTGATTATGACGGTGTTGGTGGTGATGAGTTTGTCGTTATTGATGCTGGCGATGATGGCTCTGTTGCATTGCGTGCATCAAATGGTAAATACCTTACGGTGAGTGATTATGGTCAGGTCTTGGTCGCAACAGGCAATAAAATAGGCGTTGATCAAAAGTTCCAATGGCTTGAATTGCCCACAGGTGACCTTGCATTGCGTCCATGGAGTGGTTCAGCACACCTTATTGGCACTCTTCCTGCAGCGGAGGGTGAAAGTTATGGCTTGACGGGCCCTATTGGGGCAGGTGTTGAGCGCAATGGTGCTAATACATACCGAGTAGCAACCAGTTATACCAGCGAGGTAGAACCCTTAGAAGAATTGGCAGAGACGCCGCCAGGGCCGTTTTTTGGCAGTCCAATGCCAGTGCCTACCAACGGTAATGGCGATCATCCTTTCGACAGTCTAGCGCCTGATGGTCGCATCTGGGCATCAGATTATGATTATGGTGGTGAGGGCGTTGCCTATCACGACAACGGTGCGATTAACCTTGGTGAGGCTTATCGGGCGGACGAAGCGGTCGATGTTCAGTCGAGTTCAGAAGGTTACACCGCCGTTGGTTTCTTCGACAAAGGGGAGTGGTTAGAGTACACAATAGATGTGGCTACCGCCGGCAATTATGTCATCACAATGCGCACGGCATCAGGCAGTGGCGTGGGTGGGTTTATTAGTTTTGAATCGGACTGTGTCAAGTTAACTGGCAACCTTGCAACGCCGAATACCAATGGCTGGGATATATGGGAAGATACAACTGTGGACGTCACCTTAAAAGCTGGCGTGCAAAAGTTACGAGTGGTCAGTGGTGGCGACATGAATCTGATGAACTTCGACATTCAACTGGGTGGTGAGGGTGGCGCCGACTATGGTGCTGGATGTGAATGGAGGCCACCAGAGCCAGATGATATTAAAGTAGAGGCTGAAAACTGGACTACCGTTATTGCGAGCCCAGAGGGTACCGTCAGTATTGGCGCCTCTACCGACAGTGATTTAAGCGACCATGTGGGCAACTTCGATGCCGAAGACTTTATCGACTATGCCGTCGATGTTCCTGCTTCTGGCTGTTATGCCGCGGATTACCGAATTGCCAGTGAGCCCGGCAGTGCGGGCTTTGACTTGAGTTTTGGCGGCACCTTAGTCGATACCTTTGCGGTACCGCCTACGGGTGGTTGGTCAAGCTGGGTAACGTTTAAGCGCCCCGTTGAATTAGTCGAGGGTGCTCAAACTATGCGTATTGATGCTCTTGGTGATTCGTTTAACCTTAACTGGCTGGCATTTAATCAGACAGATGATGCTTACTGCTTAGATGATGGAGCCATTACCATCGAGGCCGAAACTTATATTTCATCAATTCAATTACCAGAGGGTGAGGTTGGAACGCAAGGAACAGAAGATGAGGGTGGTGGTTTAAACGTCGGTTGGATAGATGCCGGGGACTGGATGGAATATGAGATTACCATTTCGGCCGCTGGAAATTATGAAATATCCTACAGAGCTGCCAGTCAAGGCGGAAGCAACCCAGGTGTTAGTACTTATCTTGATGGCGCCCTCGTGGATTCAACTGCCGTACCCGACACGGGTGGCTGGCAAGCATGGGAGACCGTGACCGGCGGTATTGTTGAGTTGGCGGCAGGTGACTATACCCTGCGCGTTTCAACTCTCTCGGGGGGCTTTAACTTAAACTGGCTGAAATTCACGCCGACTACCGAAGAGTCAATGGGTGACATAGGCACCGGTAGTGACTCGGTGCTCAATATTGGCGAGATAGTTAGTTTTAATGACCCCATTGTGGATTATGGCGTGGTCGATTTTGGTAATAACATAAGCACCCTTAGCGCTGACCCCACTGACAGCGCTAATACTGTTGTAGCCTCCATTAAAGGTAGTGAAACTTGGGCGGGTACGACCATGGCCCGTGGCAATATTATCTATCCTCTAACCGATACATTAACGCGTATTTCTATCCGTATTTATTCTCCCTCCGAAGGAACGCCGGTTCGCGTAAAACTGGAAGAGTCGGGTGATGACTCCCACTCCGTGGAAACTGAAATGCTGACGACCGTTGCTAATCAGTGGGAAGTGATAATTTTTGACTTTAGTAATCCGGTGACGGGCACTCCAGCGTTAAATACTAGTTATACCTTTGACACCTTGTCGGTATTTTTTGATTTTGGCTCAGCTGGTAATGGGGAGACCTATTACTGGGATGACGTTACGTTCTTAGATGAATATGTTGCGCCGATAACGCTAACCCAGGCCATATTGGTTGGTGATTGGACTCTGGCGCCTGAGTATGGGGCTATGAGTGTTGGCCCAGAACCGGGGAGCACCGTCTATTGGGTGAGTGACAGCGATACCGTGACGGCTCGTGCCTGTCTATTTGACGACCTATTTTCCTTTGCTGAAGACGGTACCTTTACCAATGTGATGGGAGACCAGACTTGGGTTGAAACCTGGCAAGGTGTTGAGGCTGAAGGCTGCGCAACGCCGGTTGCCCCGCATGATGGCAGCGGCAGCTTCAGTTATGTCTTTGAGCCAGATACGGCAACCATTACCCTATCAGGAGTTGGTGCTCATATTGGTTTGCCTAAGGTTGTGAGTGGCGCTGGTGAGCTTGCTGATCCCGCTGATGCGCCAGAGTCAGTTGCCTACCAAGTGGTTGCTAACAGCCAAGATACTATGACGGTTCAGGTAGCATACAGCGGCGGCTACTGGACATTTAAGTTAGTAAGAGCCGGTACCGCACAGCCTCCAGAAGCCGGCACTAACTCAATGTTTTCACTGGCTACTGACGGCATGCTGGAAGCTAGAGGCACTAGTATCGGTAACACGCCTGGCGCCGCCAATGGTGTTGTCAATACAGCTGAGGGCAGTTCGCTCTCGTTTCACGGTGACAATCTGTCTGGCAACGAATCATGGAAACTAAATGTGGGCGAATGGTACGGTGGCTCTGACGGTAATTTTGGAATGACCTTGGGCATGATGGTGTTCCAAATACCTAACTTTGGGGATATTGCGAATCCATTCCTTAGTGCTGAATTTGAGGTCACTCTCGAGCAAAAAAGCGATGCGCTTGATTTTCCGGCTGACCTTTGGGCGGTAAGAGCTTCTGACAGCCAAGATCTACTGTTGAGTGACTGGTTTATTGGTCCGGCTAGTTCTGCACCAGATAACGGGGCTGCGGGAACACTGATTCAGGACAGCTTCCTGATGCCCTCAACGGATACAGGACAGATCACTACATCAGTCTCAGCTAACAGCCAGTTGCTGGCGTATTTAAATGCTCGTTACGATGGGGGCAATGGCATCGGGAACTATGTGTTCTTACGTGTCAATAAAGCAGATGAAGATGCCTTTGCTCTGGGTTGGAACGCCTACATCTTAAAATCTTCGCAAACAGATGAGGGCGAGCAAACCGCACCAGAAATAAAATACACCTCGTCTGTCCAGCCCATGCCAATGCCTGAGCCTGAAACAGAACCCACACCAGAGCCACCAGTGGTTTCTGGCGATAACCTTATTGCCAACCCAGGGTTTGACGACACGACTGGCTGGACAGTCATTAATCATTATGAAGCGGAAAACACCATGGGAGCGGTGACTATTGCGGATGGTGTTGCAACCTTTGCTGAGACAGAAACAGCAGAGGAGGGGTCGTGGAAGCACATGGGTATTTATACCTCAATAAGCTTGGCGCCAGGCACCTATCAATTTGATATGGATATGACCTATGCCGATATTAGCGACGCCTGGGGAGAGGCTTTTATAGGGTTAGCAGAGCCCGTTGCTGGTGCAGAATATAACGGCGATCAACCTGTGTTAAAGGCATTCAATTCATGGGAGTGTGCCGCGACCAAAACCTACTCGGGATCAGCCAGGGCAGCAGGCTGTGATACAAGCGTCAACCCCGGGCAGTTTACGATAACCACAACGGGATCCTACTACTTGCTATTTAGATCTGGCGGAGCGTCTTATGGATCCGCTGGCATCGTAATTGACAACCTCTCAGTCACAACGGTTGATTAATTATCAGCTAAACCCGCTATGAAAATAAGCCGTCATTTTGGCGGCGGATTATTTCATACATTATTTAGAGTCTGAGTAATTTACTCGGACGCATACTTTAATATTTAGCTGTAATGTCAGGCTGATATGGCTGGAGATCAAGTCGGACAAGTCTGGATTGACGATGTAATCGTAAAATCCTCATCGGAGGGTGTATGTCGAAAAAGCCAAGCAACGCTTGGCTTTTTCATTAAAGATCTATAATAATGATGAATTTTTGCGGTGATTTATGCAATCCATTCTGCTCGCTACCTCCACTTGTGCTTGGCACGTTCCTTATGCCGCTGATTGATGATCTATGGTGATTAAGGTAGGTGTGATTGGTTTATTTACAGATAGGTTGCGATTCAGTTTAATGTAATAGATATTATTAACGCCCTGGGCGCCCTTTAAATAATATAACCGGACTACAATGACTTTTATCAAACTCAAAGTGACTAAAATTAAATTTTTCGCGGCAGTGCTTTTTGCTCTGACCTTTCTTAGTGTTAGTGGATCAATTGCATCTGAGGAAGACTATTACATGGCGTCTCAGTCAGAGATGCTCAGCTCTGCATTCTCCTCGGAGGACTGGGACATTGATGGTGATGGTCGAGCGGATGCATTAACCGATGGTCTATTGTTTTTACGCTATGCTTTTGGATTGACCGGAGACGCACTAATTGGTGGCGTTGTCGCTAGCGATGCTCAATACACCACCGCGTCAGATATAGAACAAGAATTAGCCACCGTTTATACCAGTTCAGGTGATATTGATGGCAATGGTGAAGTTGATGCATTGACTGATGGGTTGCTGCTGCTGAGATACCTATTTGGTTTAGATGGAGATACCTTAACTGCAGGGGTTATTGGCAATGGAGCGACTTTAACCGATAGCGCTGCTTTAGAGACCTATCTGAGTACTCTAATGCCACAGGCTCCCTACATAACGCTCAATGGCAGTGCCACGATTAACCATGAGCAGGCAACTAGTTATGTTGATGCTGGTGCGACGGCCAAAGATTTTATTGATGGTTCCGTCACGGTAACGGTTGCAGGGTCGATTGATTCTGATACGGCTGGCGTTTACACCTTAAGTTACTCGGCTACTGATAGTGAGGGTAATGTTTCTCGCATTTTAAACCGCATAGTGACTGTGGCTGACACTACAGCACCAGTGATTACCTTAGCGGGCGATGCTGCCTTAGACATCGAACAGGGCGCTACCTATAGCGATGCCGGAGCAACAGCCACAGATACGGTGAATGGATCCGTTACTGTGGTGACGACCGGTTCTGTTGATACAGCTACTGCAGGGACTTACACCCTCACTTATACCGCTACTGATAATGCAGGTAACGTAGCCACTAAGACGCGAGCAGTAACGGTAAAACAATTGAAAGCGGCACTATCGGTTGAGACTTTATCTGGCAACTGGAGTCTTTCTCGTGAAGCAGGTGCTCTATCGGTAGGTGAAACGGCTGATAATCTTACCTGGTGGTCTAACAATGAAATAGATGTCTGGACTCGCGCCTGTCTATTTGATGATGTCTATACCTTTGGTGCTGATGGGTCGTTCTTTCAGGAGTTAGGGTCTGAGACTTGGTTAGAACCATGGCAGGGCACTGACCCTGAGGCATGTGGAGCACCAGTAGCACCTCATGATGGTGATTTTACTAATGGCTCATATACGGTATCTGGCACTAGCATCACGATTAATGGCACAGGTGCCCATCTTGGGTTAGCTAAGGTAATTAATCTGGGGGATCTTAGTGTTGCTGATGCCCCTGCAGTGCCAGAATCTATTACGTATACGGTTGCCAAGTTAGCGGATGATGGCATGAGTATGACCATACAGATCAACTATGGCGCAGGGTTCTGGCAGTTTAAATTTACCAAATCAACAGGCGCGGAACCCGTGGCGAGCGATTATGGCACTGGACTTGATAAGGTTCTCAATATTGGTGAGGTCGTTGACTTCAATACGGTAGATGCAGACTACGGCTTGATAGACTTTGGCGGCACAGTAAGCAGCATCATTGCCGATCCCACCGATACAAACAATACCGTAGTATCTGTGACAAAAGGCAGTGAGACCGAAGTATCTGAAACCTGGGCTGGGACAACAATTGCTACAGGTAAGGTCTTTTATCCGCTCACCGCATCAAAGACAGGTATTACAGTTCGAGTTTGGTCGCCAGAAATCGGCACCAAGGTGAAGTTAAAATTAGAGCAATCAGGTGATAATTCTGTCTCTGTCGAGACGGATGCAACCACGACGGTTGCTGCGGCCTGGGAGACTCTGACCTTTGACTTTGCTAATCATACTGCGGAGACTCCAGCACTGGATGCTAGTGCGATTTTTGACACGCTGATCATTTACTTTAACTTTGATACTGCCGGCTCTGGTGAAACCTACTACTTTGATGATATTCGCTTCATCGGCGCAGTACCTGTGTCTGTTAATGCATCAGAATTAGTGGGTAATTGGAAACTAGCCCCCACCGCGGCCGCAATGTCAGTCGGAGTCTCCGCTGATAACCTCACGAGTTACTCAAATAGTATCGGTGATGTCGGAACTCGAAGCTGTCTGTTTGATGATCTCTTTATTTTTGGTGCTGATGGCTCATTCATTCAAGAGATGGGTTCGCAAACCTGGGTAGAGTCATGGCAGGGTGCGACGGCTGAAGGCTGTGCATTGCCTGTTGCGCCTCACAACGGCAGTGCCACTGATGCGACTTACACTTTGGCAGATACAAAAATTACTCTGACTGGTTTGGGCGCTTACCTTGGATTACCTAAGGTGACTAATGAGGGAGAGCTTAATGCTGCAGAAAACCCTCCCGCAGTGCCAAGTTCAATTACTTACACAATCACTTCTTTTTCTACCAATGGTCAAAATATGACAGTGCAAATTGATTATGGCACTGGTGTTTGGCAATTTAAGTTCGTTAAAACTGACGACGCTGCGCCAACAGCGACCATTAATGTGACTGTTGCTGCAAATAATAATGGTACAGGTAATGTCTATGTTATTGATGGAGTTCAAAAGAAAGAATTGACGCTCGTAGTGGGTACAACCTATACCTTTACTCACCCTTCAGGGCATCCATTTAGATTTTCTACAACGAGCGACGGGACCTTTGGTGGAGGGACTGCCTATACTGCGGGGGTGGATACATCTGTCGCTGGTAAAACCACTATTAGAGTGACATCGTCTACGCCAACGAATCTATTTTACTACTGTAGCGTGCATGCGGCCATGGGCGGTAAGATCATCTTTGCTGGTGCGGCGGTTAGTGATGTAATTCGAATTGAAGCTGAAAACTGGATCTCTGCGGGCGATGTCGAAACAGAATCAACCACAGATACTGGTGGTGGGCTAAATGTTGGCTATATCGATAACGGCGATTTTATGGAGTACGATTTAAGTATTCCTTCAGCTGGTAACTATGCTATTGATTATCGAGTAGCAAGCCAAGGGGGAAGCGAACCAGGCTTGAACATAAAAATTGATACTGTGTGGGTTGATACCGCCGTAGTACCGAATACCGGCGGCTGGCAAAAATGGCAGACCGTTACCGGAAGAGTGGTATCAATATCTGAAGGTGAGCACACGCTTCGCTTGGATGCCCTATCAGGTAGCATTAATATCAACTGGATTGAATTTACTCCGACTGATGCCGCAGCGGATGAACCACCGACAGAAGTGGTCAAAGTAGACCCGGTTTTGTCAGGTGATTGGACATTGCTACCTGAAGCCGGCGCTCTAGGTGTAGGGCCAAGTTCGGGAAATATTGGTTGGTGGTCGAATAATGTTGAAGATGTGACAACCAGAGCGTGTTTGTTTGATGATATCTTTAGATTTGGGTCAGATGGATCCTTTGCTAATGTCATGGGCGATGAGACCTGGTTAGAGGCCTGGCAAGGAGGTTCAGAGGCATGTGCTGCCCCAGTGGCGCCTCATGATGGCAGTAACAGTGCAACCTTTGTATTTGACAGCTCAGCATCTACCATCACTGTTAACGGCCTTGGAGCGCATTTAGGATTACCAAAAGTAGTTAACGCAGGAGAGCTTGATAAAGAAGGAATCTCAGTCCCTGAATCAATTACCTATGAAATAGTCACAAGCACAGCGACTAGCATGACGATTGAGATAGGTTACGGTAGTGGTTATTGGACCTTCAAATTTGCCAAGATAGCTAGTGCTGCGAGAGCTGAAAGTAAAAACATGTCTCATGATGGCGATAATCGATCGTATGTAGTTTACGTTCCCAATACTTATGGCGGCTCAGAAAAATTTCCTGTGATGCTCAATTTTCATGGCTTTGGTGGGCAGGCGCAGGATTATTTAAATGAGACTGACATGCGATATTCATCACATATCAATAAATTTATATTGGTTTATCCTCAAGGTACGCTTTCAGAAGGGTCTTCACACTGGAATCCATCATTACCCTCCTTGGATAATAAGAGCGATGCAGATGATCTGGGATTCGTAGAGGCCCTGGTAAACCAACTGTCATTGGACTATGCGATCGACTTAGACAGAATATATGCAGTGGGTTATTCAAATGGTGGCATGATGAGTTACGGGCTTGCCTCCCACAAAAGCGAATTGTTAGCAGCTTTTGGCTCGGTTTCGGGCACCATGTTAGCTACCGATGTCGAGCCGTCTCATCCAATGCCGGTTTTCGTGATGCATGGTACATCGGATGGAACGCTGCCTTATAACGGCAGTGAATACTATAGCTCAGTTGACAGCGCGCTCGATTATTGGACTAATTTCAATAACACCACGACTAGCCCCGAATTAAACACAGAAACCGATAAGGGATCGACCATAGAGCATTATCAGTATGGCCAAGGTGACAATGGTGTTGCAGTTGAGCACTATAAAATTATAGGTGGCGGCCATGAGTGGTTTGACCTCAGTTTTCAAGGGCAGGGCATCAATGAGCTAATTTGGCACTTCGTTTCTCAGTACGATATCAACGGACTGCGATAAGCATTCTCTCAATAAGACTCATTATTCCAAAACGATTATTATAACAGTACACGCCAAACGCTGATCCTGTGTTAAAGTAGGGTCTCAGGGGGGCGTTCTGGATTCGACGCGGGTTACAAAACCTCCGGTGCATGCCGAGATGGTGACCAATCTCGTTAATCCAAAGTCGCAAACTTATAGTTGCCAACGACGACAACTACGCACTAGCTGCTTAAACCCCAGTGTAGTGCCGTTTGACTGGAGCCGTGCTTATGCGTCCAGAATTCTAAACCCCTAGGGGGGCGGAATGCTCAAATGTCATATCTCATGAGATCGTAATGAAGCTTGTTCGGGGCGGACTTACTAAAAACTTACCGAAATCGTGCACTGCGCGCCCTGTCAGTCGGGTTGCAGCGTACTAAAACTAAAGACTGAACTAAGCATGTAGAGCCGTAGGCAGCGGACTGGCGGACGCGGGTTCAATTCCCGCCGCCTCCACCAAATAAAGATAGCCCCTTGTCGTTTAAGGGGTTTTTCTTTTAAAAGCTTTCAATTGAGTACACTTTGTCACATAGCTATTAGTTTTCTATTGGTCAAATTTTGGGAGTTTTGCGAACAAAGTGGCCGATACGACCATAAAGGCTACCGCTGTGAACAAAGATGCGGTGTAAGAGCCAGTCGCGTCACGAATCGCACCGAGGATTACTGGACTAAGCCCCGTTGCGATTAAGAATGTTGAGTATTGTCTGCCGTAAATCTGGCCATAGGCATGTATGCCAAAATATCTAGCGACGAGATAGCCAATCAGATCAACCTCGGCTCCCACGGAAAATCCTATAACAAACGCAGCTGGTACTGCGACCGCAGAACCAAATAGTGCCAAAGCCAAAACGCCAGAGATACAGGCGAATAGAATGGCAATTGCCACCCTTGGAGCAAATATGCGGTCAACAGCAAAACCTACTAGGATTCGGCCCAGTACAACCGCAATACCAATAACCCCTGCAATTTTAGCTGCGGCTTTTGTAGTGAAGCCGATCTCGAGAAGAATCGGTACAAAGTGAATCATCAATCCGCCAAGCCCAAGAGACAGGCAAAATATCGCCGCCATGATTGTCCAGTAGGTGCGACTTGATTTGGCAATTTTGAAGTCTCGGCTAGCCGCCTCTGTGTCGATATTCAATGGTGTTTTGGCGCCATTGAGACGCGATAGAACGACAACGATGATTAATCCCACTACCAGGGTGAATGCGGCCATTGCAAAGTAAGCGCCTCGCCAGCCGAATGATTCGATGGCGTTACTAATCAAAGTCGGTCCAAATGTAGCTGCCACACCTGCACCCGACAAAGCAACACCAAGAGCTAAGCCTCGTTGTTTATCAAATACGGTATTGATCGCGCGCGTGTACGCTAGGGGTGATGATGCACTACCCAGTATCGCCTGCAGCACTGCCAACATTACAAAGGTACCAATTGACTGAACGAACATCCCCAATAATACATAGGCAAGTGACAACCCTAGCAACGAAATCATGACCGGAGTAACAAGGCCGTAGCGATCAACTATTAAACCTACAAACGGCAATGCTGCAGCGAGAGCTAGGGTCGATCCCAAGATGCCCAAGGAGGCTTGAGCACGTGTCCAACCAAAGTCGGCAATCCAGGCTTCAATAAATATTCCCTGGGTGTAAAAGGGTAGTGCGGAGACGCCCACACCGATCCCTGCAGCACAAACTAACACTAATAACCAATGACGAGAAAACTCCCCACCGTTGTTTTCATCATTAATCTTCAGACTTTCTTGATTACTCATTTACATTACCGCCTTATAACTTTGTTTGAAATAACACCTATTTTTTCGACTTCAAGCTCGACAATGTCGCCATCATTTAAAAAGCATAGATGCTCAAGACCACAACCCAGACCGACTGTACCTGAGCCAATTACCTCACCGGGGTAGAGGGTTTCGCTCTTGCTGATATGCGCGATCATGTCTGAGAACTTCCAGTGAATTGTGTTGCTATTGCTGTCGCACCAAGTCTCTCCATTGACGCGGGCCTGCATACGTAAGTTGTAAGGATCATCCAACTCATCCGCGGTGACGATAACCGGGCCAAGAATAATTGAGTCATCAAAGTCTTTGCCTTTGGCTGGCCCCAACATTCCCAGAGACTCGACCATTTGAGCGTCTCGTGCTGAGAAGTCGTTATAAATGGTGTACCCAAATATATGGTCTTGAGCGTTACCCTTAATGATGTCCTTACCTTTTTTACCGATAATACAGGCCATTTCTAATTCAAAATCCATTACCTCGGAATACGCTGGCCACACAACGTCTTTGCCACTTGGTGCTACAGAAAAACGGTTGGCTTTGTAATAGAGGGGCTGTTGATACCAGACTTCGGGGACTGCAAATCGACCACTAGTACGAAATTCTTGTTCAGCTTTCACGGGGTCATCCGCAGCCATAGCACTCAGTTTAATGGCGCTTTCAAACGCATTTTTTAAATGCTCTTCAAAACCGAGGCAGTCACGTATTTGAGCGGGTAACGGGAGTGGTGCTAACCAGTCCACCTGTTCAGATGGTGTGGAGACTGGGCCAGAAGCTAGCAGTGCATAGGCGCGATCAAGGGCTGGCTGACCGGCCTCTATGAACTCTTGCATCGAGGAAAAAGCAAGATCCTCCAGCGCAGCAGCACTCAAGTTTACGACGCCAGTATCAGTCAAAGCGCCCAGGTATTCTGCGCCTTGCTGTTTGAACGTGAGTAACTTCATTTATATCTCTCTCTATGCTTTGAGGCTGCGCCTGATGAGTCAGAGTTGCCTCGTATGGATTTTATTTTTAGGTAAGTGATCTTAACTGAACGGCGGTCAGTATATAAATGAACGGTGGTCATTGCAATATTGAATTAGTTAAAGCAGTAACAGCTTAGAAATTGACCCCCTAAATATTGTTTGCTCGCAATCGGCACTCAAAAATACAATCACATTAGGAGTTAAACAGAATGTCCGTTTATATAATTGCAAGATTCAAGATACATGATCGTGGTGAATACGATAAATACTCAGCTGGTTTCTCAGAGGTGTTCAAAAGGTTCGATGGCACGATGTTGAGTGTTGATGAAGATCCGACGGTCTTGGCGGGAGACTGGGATGATACAAGATCGGTAATTATCAAGTTCCCATCGAAAGAGTCTGCGTTGGCTTGGATGACATCTGATGACTATCAAGCCATAGCCAAACATCGTAATGCCGGAAGCACCGTAAACTCCATATTAGTGCAGGGCTTAGAATAATAGAAGGTAGAGACAGCATGCTGTTCCCAGAATGCGTTGTGCGGACTAGACAATTATCCGGCATGACTAAGGCTTCTATACCATCACAAGAAAGAGATTGAAATGACCGATGGTCAGCTATATAGTAACTTGGTGATCAGTTAATGGCCGAAGGCTGTCAATCAATCCTGGCCAAGCGTCCAAACAAAAAACAGTATGGAGATACCTATGAGTTCAGTCGTTGCGATTAATCAGAGAGCGAGAAGCATAGAGCAAAAGGCGCTTCGCCGGCGCGCAGTGCTTCAGGTTGCCGAAACGTACCTCCTTGAGGTTGGGTATGAAGCATTCTCTATGTCTAAACTTGCCAAGAAAATTGGGTTAGCCAAGGGCACTCTGTACCTATACTTCCAAACTAGGGAAGAGCTTTTTCTGACCCTCTATGATCAAAGCCTTATTCGGTGGAGTCAGACTTTCATCGATGAGTTATCTGATTCCATGACGAGTAAGGCGTATTCCCAAAAACTATTTAGCACTGCCTCCGCAGATGGCACCTTCTTGCCTTTACTTATCAGGCTTGAACATATGATCGAACACAATGTGGCCATCCCTCGGCTCATTAGTTCTAAGCAAGTGTTCATACTTCAGGTTGAGGCGCTTGCTAAGGTCACGGCTATCTCACTCAGATTAAGTGAAGCGCAAGCGATAGAGGTGGTAAAAACAATGGGTGTTCTCCTGATTGGTGCAACCCAAGGGGACCAGGGTCCATCACTGGATCACGAAGAGTTACCTGAAGATGTTCAAAATCTTATCGTCAGTTTTTCGTCCGAGCCTCTCTTTGTTAAGAATGCTGTTCGCATCATAGAGGGCATTCGCGCGGAAGCTGGATCCGATATTTAAGCGCATCAAACCCTCTAGTCAATGGCCAATGGCTAAATAGAATAAATACAGACCAACCTGAGATACAAATTATGAGCACAGCTAAACGCAAAAACGTTACCAAATTAGATACTCAGAACCTGGAAGCACTAGTAGAACTCCAGAGAACCAAGTTCCGTGCTGAGGGTGAAGTCACCTATTCGATACGGATTGACCGTTTAAAGCGACTAAAGGCACTGATCGTTGAAAATAAAACAGAGTTTGCAGAAACGACCAAACGCGAATTTGGTGGTGCACGATCCTATGAATTCAGTTTGTTCTCAGAGTTCGCGTCAAAGGTCGAAGGCATCGACTATGCAATGAAACATTTGAAAGAGTGGATGAAGCCTGAAAAACGAAAAACTAACAAGCCGATGAATTTTTTGGGCGGAAAGAGCCAGGTTAGGCATTTCCCCAAGGGCGTTGTTGGCATCATTTCTCCTTGGAACCTGCCCTTTGGTTTGACTGTTGCGCCTCTCACAGGTGCGCTTGCTGCAGGTAACCGAGCGATACTAAAGCCTTCTGAGTTCGTTCCTGAAACAGCGGCACTGTTCGCCGAAATTATCCCCAAATATTTCTCAGAAGATGAAGTCGCAGTCGTAACCGGTGGTGCAGATATTAGTCAACGTTTTGCGGAGCTGCCTTTTGACCATCTTCTGTTTACTGGGTCTAGTAATATCGGCGCAAAAGTAATGCAATCAGCCTCAAAAAATCTGGTTCCCGTCACGCTAGAACTTGGCGGCAAGTCACCTGTCATTATTGGCCGTAGTGCAAAGCTTGATCTGGCCGGAACACGCCTCACATTCGGTAAGCTATTAAATGGTGGTCAATTATGCCTGTCGCCAGACTACGTTGTCGTGCCGAATGAGCTAGAAGAGCAGCTCATTGCACGGGTAGTTCATGAGGCCCAGTCAATGTATCCAAACATCACCGAAAATGAGGATTACGCAGGTGTTATCAACGAAAGACACTTCGCCAGGTTACAGAACTACATTGATGACGCAGTTGCTAAGGGCGCTAAGCTAACAATTGTTGGTGCTGACAAGACGCGTGTGTCTGAGGACAACCGTCGTATGCCATTACACATTTTACAAAATGTTAATGAAGACATGCTGGTCATGCACGAGGAAATATTTGGTCCTATTCTTCCCGTAATGACCTATTCCGATGTGGCTGAAGTGCCAGATATGATTGAACCCCGCCGAAATCCGCTTGCCATGTATTACTTCGGCAAAGATAAGCGCGAGCAGGAATATTTACTGAGTAATGTACAAAGTGGTGGCGTTTGTATCAATGATATTACCCTTCACTACGTACAAGAGGACCTGCCATTTGGTGGTGTTGGAGCTTCTGGTATGGGTGCTTATCACGGTCCGGAAGGGTTTAGAAGCCTGAGCCACGCCCGCGCGATTTACAGTCAAACTATGATCGATGTCTTGCCTATTATTGGCGCGCGTCCGCCCTTTGGCGAAAAGTTTCGCAAGAATATAAGCAAAATTCTTGGCCCAATCTAAATATAAGGCCAGAGTATTTTATACAGGCTAAACGGTTGAACTTGAACTTCGAAGCTACGAAATTGACTTGGTGTTACCCCACGATGGTAGGGAATAAGTTGCGTAGCTGCCGAATAAGCACAGATATTTCTAGACAGGAGAAGCAAAAATGAAAAGAGCACTAGGAGAGTTATCATGACCATAAATCGACAATGGCTATTAGCCGAGCGACCTACAGGAATGGTTGGTCCGCATAATTTCAAGTACGCCGAAACGCCGATTCCTGAGCCGAAAAGTAGTGAGGTGCTGGTAAAGAATCTTTTCTTATCATTTGATCCGGCACAGCGAAACTGGATGGTTGACCGCAAGGCTTACCTGCCGCCAGTGGCCATCGGAGAGCCCATGCGGGCGGGTTCTGTTGGGGAAGTCATAGAGTCACATCATGAAGATTACCAAGTGGGCGATCTCGTGCAAACGACCGGCTGCTGGCAAGATTATGTGGTTGCAGCCCCCGGTAAAGGCCCCATGGGTTTGGTTAAATTGCCTGCAGGGGTATCGCCTGAAATGATGTTATCTGTGCTCGGTATAACCGGGCTCACGGCGTATTTTGGCCTGCTGGACATTGGTCGGCCTAAAGCCGGTGAAACGGTTCTTGTTTCTGGTGCTGCAGGTTCTACTGGCTCGTTTGTTGGTCAGATCGCAAAAATTAAGGGTTGCCGTGTCGTAGGTATTGCTGGCGGTCCAGATAAGTGTCGATGGTTAAAAGAGACTGCCGGCTTCGACGCCGTCATCGACTATAAGAATGAGGATGTTAATGCGCAAATTGCTCTTCACTGCCCCGACAAGTGGGACGTATTCTTCGATAACGTAGGCGGCCCCATCCTCGAGGCAGCCCTAGATCACATTAATCTGCGTTCTCGGGTTGTTTTATGTGGGAGTATCTCTGGTTATAACGCGACTGGACCTATACCCGGACCCTCAAATTTGGCTAACCTGACCATTAACCGAGCGCGCATGGAAGGATTCGTTATTTTGGATTACATGCCGCGAGCGATGGAAGCCATTCAAGAGTTAATGGCGTGGATTTCATCAGGCCAATTAATTTACCAGGTCGACTTGCAGGAGGGCTTCGAAAATATCCCAGCCACTTTACAGCGGCTTTACGCCGGGAAAAATCTTGGCAAGCAGCTACTCAAAATAAGCTCATAAAAATAAGCTTATAAAAATGGCCTCATAAAAATAACTAGTAGGATTGCCATGACTCACATCATACCCAAGCAGCGCGAGGACATACCTGAGTTAGAACCGATGTTAAAAATGGTAGAAGCATCTATGGGCTTTCTGCCAACCTCCATGATGACCATGGCACATTGGCCAGAACTTACTCAAGCTTTTGGGGGTCTTGGCGCAACGGTTCTAAACAGCGGTGAACTAGACGCTGGGCTAAAGCAAATGATTGCATTCGCGGTGAGTAACGCAGCGGGTTGTCGTTATTGCCAAGCACATACGGCTAACTCAGCACAAAAAAACAATGTCAGCGCCGAGAAAATAAAAGCGATATTTGAGTTTGAGACAAACGACTTATTTTCCGAACAGGAGAAAGCGGCGCTCCGAGTTGCGGTGCATGCGGGCATGGTACCCAATGCGGTAGAAGCTGAGCACATGAGTGAATTGTCAAGACACTTTAGTGAGAAGCAGGCTATAGAAGTTGTGGCCGTAATTTCACTGTTTGGGTTTCTGAATCGCTGGAACGACACAATGGCAACCACCTTAGAAAGCTCCCCTAAGAGTTTTGCAGCAGACCAGCTCGCCTCGCAGGGCTGGGTTGCAGGCAAGCACGAATAACCACCGCTCGATCGCATTGACAAAGGCACCTAGGCCCTAACCACTTTGATGGAGAAGTAATATGAAAAAACTTAATATCTACGATCAACTCAACGCAGCGGCGCTTCTGTTGGTGTCACCCGAGTGGCGAAAAGTTAAAGCAGCCCGTAAGTCGGCGGTATCGTTTGAAACGCCGGATGTAACTATTCCAACTGAAACCCGGACGATAGCGGGGCGAAATATTCGCCTTGCTCAAGCTGGGCCAGCCGATGCACCGCTCGTGGTATTACTCAGCCCGTTCCCAGAAAGCATTTTAAGTTTCACAGGTTCCTGGGAAGCACTGACAGAGAAATGTCGGGTAATTGCCATCGACCTTCCGGGGTTTGGTGCTTCGGAAGGTGACCGCAAAGATATGACACCTACCGCTCAGGGTGCTCATCTGGCTGCGATCTTTGAAGAGCTTGACCTGCAGGATATTCATCTTGTCGCCCCTGATGTGGGAATGGCAGCAGCGCTCGCCTATGTACTTAATCATAAACATCGCGTGACAAGTTTAGCCGTTGGGCATGGCCTCGGTGCGCCCGGCCCGTTCAAACTGGCGTTTATGATCAGCATGTTGGCCAAATTTGGTTTTATGCGTTTCACCACGGGTTTGTTAGGTGCTGGGCCACTCATCGCTTTTTCGTCAAAACTTGGGTCCATTCGTCATCGGGCCAACGCTAAGCAAATAGATGATTATAAAAGGTCGTACTCGGGGCGTGCCCCTGAAGTGGTTTACTGGTTTAAGGACTTTCGCTCCAAAGCCGCAGAGCTGGCTGGACGAGTGAAAGAAATCGATATACCTACCTTGGTTTTCTGGGGCGAGCTTGATGTTCTCTTTGATCCAAGTAATGCTGAATATCTCGATGCAGCCCTACCGCAAAGCAAGTTACAAATTTTACCTGAAGCAGGCCATCTTGCTTGGGCTGATCAACCAGAATTATTCGCTGAGATGATTATTGATTGGGCGGAGACTAAGCATAAAAATGTAAGGTGAAGCAGGCGTTCATCAACTCTAGCTGCTCGTTAATTAGTACCTTCCGTAGATGGGTGATGGCAATGACATGCTGTACATATTAATACAGCATGACTATCATATTGCGCTAGCTCAATTTTCTGGCATTTTCTGCTTTTATCAACGCCACTCTCAACGAGAAACATCATGACGCACGACACCAGTAATACCGACGATCAGATCAATCGACGCAGCAAGAACATCACTGAGGGTACCGCGCGCGCGCCGAATCGCTCGATGTATTACGCCATGGGTTACGAGGCTGAAGATTTCAAGAAACCTATGGTCGGTGTAGCTAACGGTCACAGTACAATCACTCCTTGCAACAGTGGTTTGCAAAGGCTGGCTGACGCTGCGATTGTAGGTATCGAAGAAGCCGGTGGTAATGCGCAAGTCTTTGGTACCCCAACCATTTCAGATGGTATGGCCATGGGCACCGAGGGCATGAAGTACTCGTTGATTAGTCGTGAAGTGATCTCTGACTGTATTGAAACCTGCGTGCAGGGCCAATGGATGGACGGCGTTCTGGTGCTTGGCGGTTGTGATAAAAATATGCCTGGTGGCCTGATGGGCATGCTGCGTACCAATGTGCCCTCTATCTATGTGTATGGAGGCACCATACTACCTGGGCGCTATAAGGGCCAGGATCTGAACATCGTTAGTGTTTTTGAGGCTGTGGGCGAACACGCGGCAGGGCGTATGAGCGACGAAGATCTGCTTCAGATCGAACGCCGAGCCGTTCCTGGCACTGGCAGCTGTGGCGGCATGTACACAGCCAATACAATGTCTAGCTCATTCGAAGCGCTGGGTATTTCGTTGCCTTACTCATCTACCATGGCTAACCCTCATGATGAGAAAATGAACTCAGCCAAAGAGTCTGCCAAGGTGCTGGTTGAAGCGATCCGCATGAACCTAAAGCCGCGTGACATCGTCACCAAAAAATCAATTGAAAACGCAGTGGCGGTTATTATGGCTACGGGTGGTTCCACCAACGCCGTGCTGCACTTTTTAGCCATCGCGCATGCGGCTGGAGTAGAGTGGAATATTGATGATTTTGAGCGCATGCGCCAAAAGATTCCTGTGCTGTGCAATCTCAAGCCTAGTGGACAATACTTGGCAGTTGATTTGCACCAAGCAGGCGGCATACCGCAGGTTATGAAGACACTGCTGGTAGCTGGTTTGCTGCATGGCGATTGTATAACCATCACTGGCCAGACCATGGCAGAGGTACTCAAAGACGTACCTGATGCGCCGAGTACTGACCAAGATGTGATTCGCCCTATTACTAACCCTGTGTACAAGCAAGGTCACCTAGCTATTCTTAAAGGTAATCTTTCACCAGAAGGTTGTGTGGCTAAAATTACTGGCCTGAAAACTCTGGTAATGACAGGCCCTGCCCGTGTATTTAACGATGAACAGTCAGCTCTGGAAGCCATTTTGGCGGGCAAAATAAAAGCTGGAGACGTAATGGTGCTGCGCTACTTAGGCCCTAAAGGCGGCCCGGGTATGCCCGAAATGCTGGCACCTACTGGCGCATTGATTGGTGCTGGTTTAGGCGAAAGCGTAGGCTTGATCACAGATGGTCGTTTTTCTGGCGGCACATGGGGCATGGTGGTTGGACATGTGGCACCAGAGGCTGCTGCCGGTGGCAATATTGCCTTCATTAATGAAAACGACTCCATCACTATTGATGCCAAGCAGCTATTACTGCAACTTAATATCAGTGATGAGGAGCTTGCCGAGCGTAAGAACGTCTGGCAAGCACCATTACCGCGTTACACCCGTGGCGTACAAGCGAAGTTTGCCTTTAACGCTTCTAGCGCTAGTAAGGGTGCGGTGCTCGACGACTACTAAACAAAGAGTTGAGTCATTCAAAATAAAAAATGAGGATGAAACCAGTGGATTTGGACTGAACCCGCGGGGCGGGGTTAGTCGAGGCATGCAGTGGCGAAGCGACGGCGGTCGGCCTAACGCAATCGGTTGCTCATCTGGCTAAGGCTTGTGCAGTTTTCGACTTGTAAATAGTGATATCTATATCGAGAGCCAACCTAGAGTAAAAATAGGTCATCGCTCATTTTACTAATGTAACAAAGGAAGTAACAAAAGCGTCTTTTAAAACCCATTAAAGATATATTAATCAATAGGTTATCCTGTAAGTGCAGTTGCCGCCGCCTCCGCTAAAAAAAGATAGCCCCTTGTTATTCAGGGGTTTTTTCTTTATCTAGCTTTCAAATGCCGGGTCTTAGCAGTCGTTATAAGAGTGTTAGTTCACGACAGATGTGCCGCCATCAACTGGGATAATCTGACCGGTAATGAAAGCACCTGCCTTGGATGCCAGCATAATGGCAACACCAGCGATGTCAGTTGCTTTTCCCCAGCGACGCATGGGAATGGTTTGCAGCTCTTCTTCAAAGGCTTTCTGGTCATTACTTAAAAATTCAGTCATTTTTGAATAAAAGCGGCCGGGTGCTATAGCATTGACACGAATGTGATCTTTGGCCAGTTCAGTTGAGAGTATACGGGTAAGCTGGTGGACGGCTGTTTTGGATATCGCATAACTAAAGTTGTCCAAAGCGTTGCCCACCATGCCAGCAATAGAACCTATATTAATAATGCTAGAAGTGTTATTTGCGCTGGCGTTTATCTTTAGTAATGGCGTCAGAGCTTGAATCAAAAAGAACGGGGTTTTGGTGTTAATATCCATTGTTTTATCCCAACCCTTTTCTGGAAATTGACCGAAAGGTGCGCCCCATCCAGCACCGGCATTATTGACTAACACATCAATATGTTGCTCACGAGACATTAACTGGGAAACAAGATTTTGCAAACCTTCAGCGGTCGCGATATCGCCGGGGATCGCAATACACTCCCCATACTGACTCAGTTCCTCGGCGGTACTAACACAGGCTTCAGCCTTACGTGCAGTGATATAAACCCGTTTGGCTCCTGCCTCAAGAAAGCCTTGGGCCATGAATGAACCCAGTCCACGACTTCCGCCGGTGACAACACAAATTTTATCTTGCATAGAAAATAACGACTCGATCATCTCTCACTCCTTTTTCGGCTTATCACCGGTGAATTAACTAAATATGAAACCCGTTGGCACGATACCATAACAAGGCATCTTCAATACACTTCTCAATGCTGGGTACCTGATAATCTAGCTCATGCTTTGCCTTATTGCTGAGTGCGTACTTTGGACAACACATGTACCTGGCTTGGACAGGGTTCATGTCAGGTGCTTGATTAAAACACAGGGTATTTTAAACGACCTGAAATCGCTCTAAGACCACCATCTACCATAGTCTAAGAAATTCCACTAAGATGCCTATAAATTGTTGGTATTTATGTTGGTACGTTTCGAGATAGCTCTTGAGAACGCTAGCAATGTATCTTTACTGTGGCGCCTTATTAAGGAATACGAGATTGGCCTTCTCGGCCAGGAGCCAGGCCCTCAAGTACCGGCGACAATCCGCGAGCGGGCATGGACTAGCCCTATCTGGATTGACTCCGAAGACTGATAGGCCCATTTTATTATCGGCCTATTACCCCAATAAATGACACGGCGGAGATTGCTTGTATGCCTAATACGGTGAAAAATTATGATTATGTAATAGTGGGCGCTGGTTCAGCAGGGTGTGTACTTGCAAATAAGCTTGGTGAAGACAAGAAATACAAGATCTTAGTCTTAGAGGCGGGTCCAATGGATTACAATTTAATGATCCATATCCCTGCTGGCGTTTACAAAGCTTACCGTGACCCAAAGATTAACTGGAATTATTTAACCGAGAATGAGCCGGAGCTTTTTGATCGCAATATTCCAATGCCCCGTGGCAAAGTCGTTGGAGGTTCTTCGTCTATTAACTCAATGGTTTATATGCGAGGTCACCCGTTAGATTATGATCGCTGGCAATCTGAATGTGGTTTAAAGGATTGGTCTTATGATCAATGTTTACCTTACTTTAAACAAGGCGAGAATTCAGATCGTGGAGAAAACCAATGGCGAGGCGGTGACGGCAATCTTGGCGTCACAAAAGGTTCATTTGATAATCCTTTGTTTGATGCCTTTGAAGAAGCAGGACGACAATCTGGGCAAGGTTATTCTGAAGACCTTAACGGTTTTAATCCTGAGGGGATAGCAAGGCTTGATGCAACAAGAAAACATGGGCGTCGCTGCAGTGCTGCTGCAGCTCATCTAAGACCAGCTCTTGCTCGAGGGAATATAACACTGCTCACAAAAGCACAGGTTGTAAAAATAAATATTAGTGGCAATTCAGCAACCGGAGTTACCTTTAAGCACAAGGGAAAGCTTCATTCAGTAGAGGCTAATAAAGAAGTCATACTATCGGGTGGAGCGATAAACTCACCGCACTTACTGATGTTATCTGGTATCGGCCCATCACAGCATCTTAAAGAGCATGGAATAGAGGTTCATGCAGATCTTCCAGGTGTTGGCCAAAACCTTCAAGATCATTCATCGATCATATTACAATACGGATGTAAAAAAAGTTTTCCAATACATAAAGTTAATCAACCTCATCGAAAACTAGCGACTGGTATAAGATGGGTTTTTACTAGAAAGGGACTTGCGACTTCAAACATATGGGAGGCAGGTGGGCTGATAAAAAGCAGCCCAAATGCAGCATATCCTGACATTCAATATCACTTTGGTCCGGTAGGGTTTGAATTTAATAACGATAAAATATCATTACTACAGGCCTTTGCAATACATGTAGATCAACTACGACCTCGAAGCAGGGGGCAGGTAACCCTAAAGTCTGGGAACCCTCTTGAAAAGCCACTAATGACGTTTAATTACTTACAAGACCCCAAGGACTTAGCTGAAATGGTAGGTGGATTCAAAAAGGCTCGCGAGCTCATTTCACAGCCCGCATTTGATGAATTCAGGGGGGTGGAATTAATACCGGGACCACACGTTAAATCTGACGCTGACATAGTACAGTTTATAAGAGGGGCTGCAGAAACGGATTATCATCCAAGCTGCACTTGTGCGATGGGTAATGGTGAAATGGCCGTTGTTGATGAGAGAATGAAAGTTCGAGGAATTAAAAATCTTCGTGTGGTTGACGCTTCAGTTATGCCACAAATAGTTTCTGGAAATTTAAATGCACCAACCCAAATGATAGCTTCTCGCGCAGCAGACATGATTTTAGGAAAGGCGCAATTAAGACCTATAAAAACAACTTTTGCATTTGAAAATGAGTGATACTTTTTAGCACAGTTAAAAAGTTACCAGCCCCCTATAGGATCACCCACTAAGACCACCATCTACCATAGTCCAAGAAATTCCACTAAGATGCCTATCAATAGTTGGTATTTATGTTGGCACATTTCGAGATAGCTCGTGAGAGTGCTAACAATGTGTCTTTACTGTGGCGTCTTATTAAGGAATACGACATTGGCCTTTAGTAACTTACTCGCACTGGTCGATGACATCGCGATCATTCTTGACGATGTTGCAGTTTTGTCAAAGGTGGCCGCGAAAAAAACCGCAGGCTTGCTAGGCGACGACTTAGCCCTAAATGCAGAACAAGTGTCTGGGGTAAAAGCAGATCGAGAGCTACCCGTGGTTTGGGCGGTGGCGAAAGGCTCGTTCCTCAATAAGCTTATATTAGTACCCTCAGCTTTGCTAATAAGTGCCGTCGCCCCATGGTTAATCGCTGTATTGCTAGTGATGGGTGGTTTGTACCTGTGTTTTGAGGGCTTTGAAAAAATTTCCCGCAAATGGCTGCATGATAAAGACGAACTGGAAGCACGGCATCAGGCAAAGCTAGCGGCTCTGGCCGATCAAAAAGTTGATATGGTCAAGCTTGAAAAAAATAAAATTAAAGGGGCCATCCGTACAGATTTCATCCTCTCCGCAGAGATAGTCGTTATTGTGCTGGGTACAGTACAAAGCGAACCTTTTCTCACACAGGTTATCGTCGTATCTTTACTCGCGTTAGGGATCACCTTTGGGGTTTATGGATTGGTAGCCGGTATTGTTAAGTTGGATGATGTGGGCCTATACATGCTGAAAAAGTCTGTGTCGGGATCATTCAATGACCTGCAACGCCTTGTTGGCCGAAGCTTATTAATTATTGCTCCATTGCTGATGAAGTTTTTGTCGATAGTTGGCACCGCCGCAATGTTCTTAGTCGGTGGTGGAATTCTGGTGCATAGTATTGAAATAATACATCACGCAACTGATTCGCTAATGAGCGCACTTGGCGTTCCTCTTGAAGGGATTGTTGCGGCATTAGTGCCAGCGTTGGTAGAGGGCACGGTCGGACTCATAGCGGGTGCATTGGTGCTAGCGATTGTTACCCTTGTCGCTAAAGTTTGGTCTTCAAAATCAACAGCTAACTGATCGATAGTCGTCAGTTCTTGGATAAAACACGCAATACTTTAGTTTGTTGGCCTTTTTGGGTGGTTAGGTTACAGAATGGTGCCCAGTAAGAGTTAATTAGATGGGCCCTATGAGTCGGATTTAACTCCCCAAAATAGCGAAAATTTTAGGCGGCTTATCAAGGTCGGTGTATACTAAAATCCATAATAAGCTCTACATGGCTGGTCGTTTTTACCTCATCTAAGTATGTTCTTTTTACTAAACCTTTTTATAGATAGCGTGACTTCTCAATGGATAATATTTTTTTAAGATTGCTCGATGAAAAACAAACGTTGTTGATCGATGGAGCTACAGGTACTAACTTATTTGCATTAGGCTTACAGTCAGGTGACTCACCTGAGTTTTGGAATACCGACTTTCCAGAACGTGTTGCCTTTCACTACCGATCGTTTATAGATGCCGGGTCAGATATTGTTTTAACCAATACCTTTGGCGGGAATAGCTATAGGTTGAAGCTGCACGATGCACAAGATCGTGTCGCAGAATTTAATCGTGCAGCAGCCCAAATTTTAGTCAAAGAGATTGCTGCTAGCGGCCGCGATGTCGCGGTGGCCGGCTCCATGGGGCCGACGGGTGAAATCTTTGCTCCAGCTGGTCTAATGACTATAGAAGAAGGTGAAATTGCGTTTGCAGAGCAAGCTATGGCACTCAAGGAAGGGGGTGCCGACATTCTCTGGATCGAAACTCTATCTTCCCTTGAAGAGTGTCATGCTGCAGTGCGAGGAGCAAGTGTCACTGGGTTGCCTATCGTACTAACCCTGAGTATTGAGACGAATGGTCGAACCATGATGGGCATTACGCCATCTGATATTGTCCAGCTACAAACTGAGTTGTGCACTCCCTTAGCGGCCTATGGGACCAACTGCGGGCTTGGTGCTGCTGAGGTCATAGCCGCAATTATTAATATGCAACAAGCGGCAGATATAGCTGGCGCAGAACCTATACTGGTTGCAAAAGGTAACTGTGGTATTCCCGAATGGGTTGATGGTGAAATTTGTTATAGCGGCACGCCAGAATTAATGGCCAACTATACCCGGATGGCCATGGACGCAGGTGCTCGAATCATTGGCGGTTGCTGTGGCACCTCTCCTGAACATGTTGCTGTTATGCGACATGCGATGGACACTTATAGCAAAGGCGATACGCCAGATCTAGAGCGAATACAGTCAGAGTTAGGTGTTATTACTAGTGGAGCCCAAGCTCAAATGGCCGGAGACTTAAGTATTGCGGGTGGTGCTGCGGGACCAGGCCACAAATCGTCAGGCCGGACAAGACGTCGCCAAAAATAAAATTGATAGATTAATAGAAGGGCTTGTTGTCGCTATATGAGTGATCGATTCATATCGTTGAGCGCGTGATTAAAGCTAGTGTCGTCATCGCCCGAAAGGGCTGGGGTTCCTCAACAACAGACAATTACAACATGATGCAAAAGGCAGTCGAGATATTAAACAGCCTGTATGGCTATGACAGTTTTCGCGGTCACCAGGCTGAGATTATTAAGCATGTTAGCGCCGGTAATAATGCGCTAGTTTTAATGCCCACCGGTGGGGGTAAATCCCTCTGCTATCAAATTCCGTCATTATTGCGCGACGGTGTGGGAATTATTATCTCGCCCTTAATCGCACTCATGCAGGACCAAGTAGGTGCCATGCAACAACTTGGTGTCAAGGCGGCATTTTTAAATTCTACTCTGTCCCACAGTGACCAGAACAAGATTGAGCAAGATCTCTTATCGGGGCAGTTAGATTTACTGTATATTGCTCCAGAAAGGTTAATACAGCCGTATACCCTCGACCTTTTAAGCCGCTGTCAATTGGCGCTGTTTGCCATTGATGAGGCCCATTGTGTATCCCAGTGGGGCCATGACTTTCGTGCCGACTACCTATCCCTAAGTTTGTTGAGCGAGCGCTTTCCAAATATACCGCGTATCGCGCTCACCGCCACAGCCGATATCCGTACCCGCAAAGAGATTATTGAGCGTCTATCTCTCACCGGAGCCAATGCCTATATCAGCGGTTTTGACAGGCCCAATATTCGCTATGCTATTGCCAACAAAACCACCCCAAAAAAACAGCTATTGGCCTTTTTACAGCAGCGCAAACAAGAGGCCGGTATTGTCTATTGTTTGTCGCGTAAAAAAGTGGAAGACACAGCACATTGGTTGAGTGACGAGGGCTTTACTGCCTTGCCCTACCATGCTGGGTTGCCAGCGCAATTACGGCAAACTCACCAAAACCGCTTTTTACGTGAAGACGGGGTAATTATTATTGCTACTATTGCCTTTGGTATGGGCATCGACAAGCCGGATGTGCGGTTTGTTGCCCATCTAGACTTACCCAAAAGCATCGAAGCCTATTATCAGGAAACCGGACGAGCAGGGCGTGATGGTCACCCTGCTGACG
>Ga0209091_10000434_pt1 | contig 40557 bp, 40 predicted proteins | sample ArcticOcean_MG_C_6_FD_187438 | JGI IMG/M metagenome (GOLD analysis project Ga0209091, IMG submission 187438) | Marine microbial communities from western Arctic Ocean - ArcticOcean_MG_CB8_128 (SPAdes) (version 2) | ecosystem: Environmental > Aquatic > Marine > Oceanic | place: Arctic Ocean...
CGAACATCGCCCTGGCGGAACGCCTCGAGTTGATCATTCATTTTGCAGGATTTCCTGACACAGCTCGGTTGTCGTCATTAATGAAGTACATGCAGAATAGATCACCTTCATCAGCCCAGCTATATTAGCTGACAGCTATCGACCATCAATTCATGGCTTGGTTCATGGTTTGGTTCTTGGTTATGGGTAGCGATCATGACGACATGATACCGTGCCGGACAAGCCACTCACAGACCTGTCCTGATACCATTTATTGTTGCTCTGAACAGACAGAGAGGAGGAATCATCAAAGAAGCGGCACGCTTGATACCTTGCTCTTGAATCAGGATTGTCCACCCGAGGCCGGGACAAGATGACATCAGCGCCAGTTTTGCTTATCCTCAGCGGCTATATTAGCACTCAAAGAGAACTCACATGATCTACAACAGCATACTGGATACCATCGGCAACACTCCTGTTGTAAAACTTAATCGTATTGCGCCCGCCAACCACACGATCTACGTCAAGGTGGAATCCTTCAATCCGCTGGCTTCCGTTAAAGACAGGCTTGCAATCGCTATTATCGAAGACGCGGAACGTCGTGGGACACTGACGCCAGGCCAGACAGTTGTAGAAGCAACCTCCGGAAACACCGGCATCGCACTGGCGATGGTTTGCGCGGTAAAGGGCTATCCATTTGTGGCCACCATGGCGGATTCCTTTTCCATTGAACGCCGCAAGATTATGAAGGCGCTGGGTGCCAAGGTCGTTCTTACGCCTGCAGCGGAAAGAGGCTCAGGCATGGTGAAGAAGGCAGAAGAGCTTGCCGCGAAACATGGCTGGTTCCTTGCCAGGCAGTTTGAAAACGAAGCAAACCCCGCTTATCACAGAAACACCACAGGGCCTGAAATACTCCGCGATTTTGCCGGTAAACGCCTCGATTATTTTGTCAGTGGCTGGGGAACCGGAGGCACTATTACCGGTACAGGTGAAGCAATCAAAATGGCGAGGTCTGACACAAAAATCATCGCCGCAGAGCCGGAAAATGCGGCAATGCTTTCGGGCAACGAATGGTCGCCGCACAAGATCCAGGGCTGGACGCCGGATTTCATCCCTGGCGTTCTTAACAAAGATATCGCTGACGAAATCGTTCCTGTCGCTGACGATGCATCTATTGCCAATGCCCTTAGACTCGCAAGCGAGGAAGGTATTTTTGTCGGAGTTTCCGCTGGCGCTACGTTAACCGCGGCGCTAACCGTCGCTGAAAACGCACCAGACAACAGTACGTTTCTTGTAATGCTTCCTGATACGGGCGAACGCTACCTGTCCACACCACTATTTGCTGGCATCAGCGAAGATTCAGATGAAGATACTCTCTAGAAACCCGTTCCCCAGCGCCACGCGCGCTGGGTCTACTTCTCACCGGTTTCTCCTTCACCGGCGTCCCTGGATCGCCGAACAGAAGTTTGCAAAATAAGGCTCAAGCGAGAGCCGTTGAGGACTCTATATAAACCCGTTGAGGACTCTAAGCTCGCATAAAAATGCCCCGACTTGCGGGGCTTTTTTTAACCGAGATTTCAATCTACAACGATTGGCTCTACAACATCGAGTCCAGTTCAGGAATAGCTTTGAACAGGTCAGCGACCAGCCCGTAATCAGCCACTTGGAAAATCGGCGCGTCCTCGTCCTTATTAATTGCAACGATGACTTTGCTGTCCTTCATTCCAGCAAGGTGCTGAATAGCACCACTAATGCCAACGGCAATGTACAGATCAGGCGCAACAATTTTACCTGTCTGACCAACCTGCATATCGTTAGGAACGAAACCGGCATCAACTGCCGCCCGTGATGCACCCATGGCTGCACCAAGCTTGTCAGCGACAGATTCGAGTAGTGCGAAGTTCTCACCGTTCTGCATACCACGACCACCAGAAATAATAATGGAAGCAGCTGTCAGCTCAGGTCTCTCAAGCTTGACGATTTCATCACGGTCCCAGGTCGTAAGTCCGGTGTCTGTGGCGTTATCAATAACCTCAACCGACGCACTACCACCTTCGGCAGCAACAGGATCAAAAGCTGTACCACGAACAGTCAGGACCTTGATTGAGTCACTAGATTGAACAGTTGCGATAGCATTACCCGCATAGATGGGACGTTCAAAAGTATCTTCACTAACAACGCCAGAGATGTCTGAAATCTGGGCCACATCAAGCAGAGCAGCGACTCGTGGCATGAAGTTCTTACCTGATGTCGTCGTTGCTGTCAGGATATGTGAATAGTTAGAGCCTAGCTCTACGACAAGCGCTGCAACATTTTCTGCCAGCGCATGTGCATAGACGGCATTATCCGCAACCAATACCTTGCTGACACCAGCGATCTTTGATGCCGCCTCTCCAGCTGCTCCACAATTTTCACCCGCTACCAGCACTTCAATATCACCACCGATAGCGGCCGCGGCAGCAACTGTCACCAGCGTTGATGCCTTGATTGTGTCGTTATCGTGGTCTGCTACTACTAGAATACTCATGTGATCACCTTCGCTTCGTTCCTGAGTTTATCGACCAGCTCTTCAACTGACTCAACGATAATACCGGCCTTGCGTTCTGCTGGCGGGGTTACCTTCAGGGTCTTGATCCTCGGGGCTACTTCCACGCCAAGCTCTGCGGGTGTATACGTATCGATTTGCTTTTTCTTGGCCTTCATGATGTTAGGCAAAGAAGCGTAGCGCGGTTCATTCAATCGAAGATCAGTCGTTACAATGGCCGGTAATTTCACTGTAATCGTTTCAAGTCCACCATCTATTTCGCGAGTCACTGTCGCAGTTCCATCACCAATAACCAGCTCTGACGCGAAAGTAGCTTGTGACAAACCCGCAAGTGCAGCAATCATCTGACCTGTCTGGCTGTTGTCATCATCAATGGCCTGTTTGCCAGTAATGACTAATCCAGGCTGCTCCTTTTCGATCAACACCTTCATCAGCTTGGCAATTGCCAAAGGCTGTATGACGTCGTCGCTCTCCACCAGGATCCCTCGATCTGCGCCCAGCGCCAGAGCAGTTCGAATCTGTTCCTTACAGGCACTTGTGCCAATAGATACCACCACTACTTCTTCTGCCGTTCCGGCTTCTTTTAGACGCACTGCCTCTTCGATAGCAATTTCATCAAATGGGTTAACAGACATTTTCACATTATTCAGGTCAACGCCGGAGTGATCGGACAACACACGTACATTCACGTTGTAGTCGACAACACGTTTGACAGTTACAAGAACTTTCATTTAATTCCTCTATTCGCGTAATAGTTGATCGGGCCCGGTGAGAATTCCCGGGAGCCAAAAAGGCCAGATTTGAAAAGCGCGTATTCTGCCGGTTAATGCCGCTATAATCAATAGTGTGCACATGCACAACTTTGACTAATTTTCTATAAAATCAATACTTTAACCAGAGAACTCATAAAGAAAAAAATCGCGCTTAAGTTTCTTTAGTGCCCTTCTTTCCTTACAATAGCCGTTTCTCGATTTAACCTACTTTTTAAGGAGACACGAACATGGAAAGAGAATCCATGGAATTCGACATGGTCGTTATTGGCGGAGGGCCTGCTGGGCTTGCCACAGCGATCCGTTTTTCCCAACTCGCTACTCAAGCAGGTGACGAATTCACGGTTTGTCTCGTGGAAAAGGGTTCTGAAATTGGCGCCCATATTCTTTCCGGCGCCGTAATTGAACCGCGAGCATTGAATGAGCTAATTCCTGACTGGAAAGAAAAAGGCGCACCACTCAACAACCCGGTAACCGAAGACGATGTTTACTACCTGATCGATGAAAAGCAGGGCATGAGAATACCCGGCATCGCTATTCCATCAGCCCTGCACAATCCAACTGAAAGTCATGCCACCAGCCTCGGAAACCTTTGTCGCTGGCTCGGTGAACAAGCAGAAGAACTAGGCATCATGTTATTCCCCGGCTTCGCTGCAAGTGAAGTTCTCTACAATGAGGACGGCTCTATTAAGGGCGTTGCCACCGGTGACATGGGTATCAGCGCATCAGGTGAGCAGAAAGGTACTTTCCAGGCTGGTTACGAACTGCATGCCAAATACACGGTATTCGCCGAGGGTTGTCGCGGCCACCTGGGTAAACAGGTGATGGAGAAGTTTGACCTGCAGGCAGACTCAGATACGCAGCACTATGGCATAGGCTTTAAGGAAATCTGGGAGATCGAGCCAGACAAGCATATACCGGGAAAGGTCATGCATACTGTTGGATGGCCCCTTGGTCATTTCCCCGGCCAGACACTGGGCGGTTCCTATGTGTACCACCTGGAAAATAATCAAGTAGCCCTGGGGCTGATTATCGACCTGGGATACAGTAACCCTCACCTCAGTCCCTTCGATGAATTCCAGCGATTCAAGCAGCACAAATTTATCAGGCAATTCCTGGAAGGCGGGAAAAGAGTCTCCTATGGCGCTCGCGCGGTAGTAAAAGGAGGTCACCAGGCACTTCCTAAACTGATCATGCCAGGGGGATTACTGGTCGGTGATGACGCTGGATTCTTGAATAACCTGAAACAGAAGGGCTCACACACGGCCATGAAATCAGGCATGTTGGCTGCCGAGGCCGTGTATGCCTCAGTAAAAGGTGGCTCGACTGGTGGTGAAGAACTGGAGGGTTACGTAACGGCCTATGAGAATTCCTGGTTGTATGAAGAGCTTTATACCGCTCGAAACATCATGCCACTGCAGCACAGGCTCGGATTATTTATGGGGGCCGCTGCGGCATGGGTTGATCAATACATCTTCCGTGGCAGGTTACCTTTCACGCTCAAGGACCCGACTCCGGATCACGCTCGATTAAAACTGGCCGCCAAGTCCAGAAAACCCGACTATCCGAAACCCGATGGGGTCCTGTCCTTCGACAAATTATCGTCGGTGTTCCTGACGGCAACCAATCATGAAGAAGACCAGCCATGTCATTTACAATTGGCCGATCCTAACATCCCGATTAACTCCAACCTGCCCCTCTTTGATGAACCTGCGCAGCGCTATTGTCCTGCCGGCGTTTATGAAGTGATGGAAGAAGAAGACGGATCAAAGCGATTCCAGATCAACGCCCAGAACTGTATTCACTGCAAGACCTGCGACATCAAGGACCCTGCACAAAACATCAACTGGGTTGTACCGGAAGGTAACGGCGGACCAAACTATGGCAACATGTAGTCAGTAACACCTAACAAGCCAAGTAACTGCTCTGCCCTCGGTTTGTCCCGATTGCCACCCAGTAACAAAACCTGTCCTGTCTGCTCGTCAAACTGTTTGACGAGCAGGTAGTTCGCCTTGTCGAATCTCAGGTGACAGTGCTCCACCATATCCATTCGTTTCTCAAACGTGCCACGAACGCTTGGCAAACTAGCCATGACATCATGATGGTCTGTCATCACCGCGATCGGCCATCGGAGTTCATCGAGATTGATTTCGTGGGAGCGCAAATGGCCTAATCCGGGTTGAATCTCACCACCGCGTTCGGCTTCAAGATCGCGCAGGTATTCCTCAAGGTCACTTTCTCTCAGAAAATATCCCCCGGGGAACCGCACTGCTATGTACATAAGAGAGTAGAGATACCAGTATCCCTCTAACTTACCGATTGGTATTTCCCAACCGCAGGAAGACACAACCCCCCTTTGCCAGCTCAGGACCTCTTCACGGGAAATTTCATTCGCCAGCAGCGCCCTGATGATTTTCTGCAGATCTTTCTGACGTGGCATCTTGATGAGTAACATCGAGTCAGACTGGAAGCATCGGAAAGAAGTTTTCATGACTCCACACACCCAGCCACTCGCCGTCCAAGGTCAAATGTTTACCTGGGATCATCAGATCGGCTAACTGGTAGTAAACATTTCTGTTCAGCCTGGCTTCCATACCACCACGAATCACAACGTAGGGAATCCACTCTGCTCCAACCTGGGTAATTCTGAGCGGGTGCTCATCATCAACAGGAATAACCTCCCCCATGTCTGTTGTCACCTGCAAACAAGTAGATATGCCCTCGCCCGTGACATTCATCAAGACTACCTGGAAGGGAACGTCCTCCACTGTGATGCGGCATTTTTCAACAGGCGTTACCAGGTGATAGTCATCACCATCACGTCGAAGCACAGAAGCAAACAACCTGACCAGTCTTGGTCGCTTGATGGGTGAACCAAGATAATTCCACACGCCATCGCGAGAAATCACCAAGTCTAAGTCTCTCTCGACGTCGGGATCCCAAAGGTGAACTGGTGGATGATCATTTCCCTGGACCTTACCCAGTTCGGACATAAGAGAATAAGGTAACTCTGGACTGCTCATACTTCTAAAACTCCAACATGCCTTCTGACACAACAAATTTAACCACTTCAGACAAACCATCAAGACTCTTCAGGTTTGTAAACAGAAATGGCCTGTCTCCACGCATTTTCCTTGCATCCCTGTCCATGATGCCAAGATCAGCACCAACCAGCGGCGCCAGGTCAGTTTTGTTAATAATCAGCAAGTCAGATTTAGTAATGCCAGGGCCACCTTTCCTTGGGATCTTGTCCCCTGCTGAGACATCGATGACATAGAGCGTCAGGTCGGATAACTCCGGGCTGAATGTTGCGGCAAGATTGTCACCCCCGCTTTCGATCATAATCATGTCCAGCTGTGGGAACTTTTTTTGCAAATCATCAACAGCATTCAGATTCATGGAAGCATCCTCGCGAATCGCAGTATGTGGACAACCCCCCGTTTCGACCCCTACGATTCGGTCTGCCGTTAGGGCTTCGTGCTTCAATAAAAACTCAGCATCTTCCTTTGTATAGATATCATTGGTGATGACCGCGATATCAAAGCGATCCTTCATATCCATGCACAGTGATCGAACAAGTGCAGTTTTACCTGAGCCAACCGGCCCACCTATGCCAAGTCGCAGGGGTGGTCTATTTTGTTTAGTTGTCATTGTGACCTCATTCAGGAACGATACATTCTTGCTTCCAGCACTTCATGCTGGGAAGACATAATAGCCAGCGCAGGCATTGACTGACCGAATTGCCACTCGCCTGGGGGACCCAAAGACTCAGCAATTTGCTGTGCCATTAGAACCCGCTCACTAATAAGCTCAATCAGTTTGCTGAGCGCTTTCTGGGCATCTGACTGTCCGAGGGGAATTGACTTGGTGGCCACTGCGACCTGGTTTTCAAACCAGCTGAACGATAAACCCGTCGCAAGGTCCCTTGCGGGGATTCCCCAGCGATATCCCGCGATCGCAAACTGGACCACAAAGCTGGGCTGGGGGATATCTATGACATCTACATCCAGTGTCGAGAGCAGTCGGTATAACGACCTGCCCATCTCGACATCCTCAAGCAGTAACTCACGAGATTCGCGACTTGCTGCTAGATACTCATTCAATTCGTTTAGCGTCACCAAATCAAAACGTCCGCACGCGTCGTAGGCCAGGAACAGAGCAGGCAGGTCCAGTTCACTGATGCCGTGATTGAAAATCCCCGATATCCATTCTCTTGCGGTTTGCGCATCAATCACAGTCTTCTGGTGTATCGCTGACTCCAGACCCTGCGAGTAAGCATACGCACCAACGGGCAGCGCTTGGGAACAAAGCTGTAGGAGTCTGGGTAAATTACTCATGGCCGTGTTCGTGATATGCACCGTGCTCCGGCTGGAACGCGACAACGTCATGAGTCACCTGTGCGCCCAAACCGGTCACCATGTCATCCAGCACATGATCTGGCTGAAACATAAGACGATCCGGCAGCAACTGGAGAGACAAGTGCCGATTCCCAAGGTGGTAGGCAACTCGCATCAACAACTGTACAGAATCTGCAGTCACCACCGACACCGGCTCCGGCTCCGCCTGGACAAGGTAAAAGCAACCCTCCGCATCTTTTAACGCATTACCATGGTGAAGGGACTCACCCCGTCCCAAAAACCAGGCAAGCTCACCGCCCTTAGCCGTTGCTGCTTTTCCGCGACTTCTTGATCGGTCATAAAAATTGAGGCTAATGGTATCGGTCCATGGTTGCCCATCGACATGATCAATTTTCTCAAAGCATTCAATTCGCATTCAGAGTCTGCCTAGAATAGGGAATACCGTTGCGCAAGCGGCAGTATTTCCGCGGGCTCACAAGTTAATAACTGACCATCAGCACGGACTTCATAGGTCTCGGGGTCAACCTCCATCTCTGGCAAATAGCTATTGAGAATCATGTCGTGCTTGGTGACATGTCGACAACCTCTTACCGGAAGCATTCGTTTCGACAACCTTAGCTGGGCCGCGATTTCAGTTTCCATAAAGGCCTGACTCACAAAAGTTACGCAGGTATCTTCACGAGCCCGACCGAAAGCGCCAAACATCGGCCTGTAGTGAACTGGTTGCGGTGTGGGTATAGAGGCATTGGGGTCGCCCATTGGCGCCGCTGCAATCATGCCTCCCTTAATAATCATCGCAGGCTTGATACCAAAGAAAGCTGGCTTCCACAATACCAGGTCAGCCAGTTTCCCAGCTTCGATGGAACCCACTTCATGGCTGATACCGTGCGCAATAGCCGGGTTAATCGTGTACTTCGCAATATAGCGCCTCGCACGAAAGTTATCGGCTGTAGTGTCTTCCGCCAGCGCCCCGCGCTGCACTTTCATCTTGTGCGCTGTCTGCCATGTCCGACAAATGACTTCGCCAACACGACCCATCGCCTGGGAGTCGGAAGCGATCATGGAAAAAGCACCCAGGTCATGAAGGATGTCTTCAGCGGCAATAGTTTCACGACGAATACGTGAATCTGCAAACGCGACATCTTCAGGAATGTTTGAATCAAGATGATGGCATACCATGAGCATGTCCAGATGTTCATCCACAGTATTAATCGTGTAGGGCCTTGTCGGGTTCGTTGAGGAAGGCAGAACATTGGGTCTGCCACAGGCTTTGATAATATCCGGCGCATGACCACCACCCGCACCCTCAGTATGAAAGGTATGGATGGTTCGATCTTTAAAGGCGTTGATGGTGTCTTCTACAAACCCTGATTCGTTGAGCGTATCGGTGTGTATGGCGACCTGAACGTCAAACCGATCTGCAACAGAAAGGCAATTATCAATCGCCTGTGGTGTCGTTCCCCAGTCCTCGTGCAACTTAAGTCCCATTGCCCCAGCAACCACCTGCTCATCAAGGGGGCCCGGAAGGCTCGCATTCCCCTTGCCCATGAAACCAAGATTCATGGGGAATTCATCTGCTGACTGCAACATCTTGCCGATATGCCACGCACCCGGCGTGCAGGTCGTCGCGTTGGTCCCCGTTGCAGGCCCGGTCCCACCACCTAACATGGTGGTAATTCCGCTCATCATTGCCTCCTCAATCAGCTGCGGGCAAATGAAGTGAATATGGGCATCAATTCCACCGGCCGTCAGGATCTGGCCTTCCCCAGCAATAATTTCCGTACCCGGTCCAATCACAATGTCTACATCAGGTTGGGTGTCAGGGTTACCCGCTTTTCCAATTCGCAAAATCCTGCCTTCCTTAAGGCCAACATCTGCTTTAACGACCCCCCAGTGATCCAGGATCAAGGCGTTAGTGATAACGGTATCCGCTGAAACCGCTCCCAGAGACTGCCCCTGCCCCATCCCATCCCGGATAACCTTTCCACCGCCAAATTTAACTTCATCACCGTAAGTCGTGAAATCCCGCTCAACTTCGATAAAAAGGTCCGTATCACCCAGTCTAACTTTATCGCCGGTGGTCGGGCCGAACATGTCTGTGTAAGCCTTGCGCGTTATCGTTGTCATATTAAGTCTCCAACTGGCCCATCACTTCACCGCGAAAGCCATAGATCGAGCGATTGCCAGCAACCATCACCAGCTCAACAGTTCTTGCTGAACCGGGTTCGAACCGGACCGCGGTCCCTGCAGGGATATTCAGCCGAAACCCTCTCGCCTTGTCTCTGTCAAATTCAAGCGCTGGGTTTGTCTCGGCAAAATGGTAATGGGACCCCACCTGTATGGGGCGGTCACCTGTGTTTTTGACCTCAAGCCCAAACTTTTCTCGGCCTGCATTTATCTCTATATCCTTGTCATCAAGAATGTATTCACCCGGTAGCATTGTTATAACTCCTCCTCAAACGATCGGATCGTGAACCGTCACCAGCTTGGTACCGTCGGGAAAGGTTGCTTCAACCTGCACCTCTTGAATCATCTCAGGTACGCCCTCCATCACATCGTCGGCCTTTAAAATTGTCTTACCGTGCGACATCAATTCGGCAACTGAACGACCATCCCGCGCACCTTCCATGACCTCTGCTGAGATCAGCGCTATAGCTTCGGGGTAATTAAGCTTCACACCCCGTGCCTTCCTCCTTTCTGCTAGCAAAGCGGCTGTGAAAATCAGCAGCTTGTCTTTATCCCTCGGACTCAATTCCATATCGGTGCCTTTTGTTTTCTATACCTATGTTTTCCAGATTCGAGGCTCGTAGCCCATCGTAGATCCATTGAATATTCCATCTTCCACGAGAAGCTTCCTGGCCTGCCCGAACCCCAGCCTGCAGGTTTCGGTAGAATCCCCAAGGTAACGCACTAATAAAGTACTGCCCCTGAGCGTCACGCCCCAGGATTGCCCACTCAATAGCGTTTGAATTCGCGAAACCGCATTTTCCAATGACAGCACTCCACCTTGTTTTGGTATGGCGACAAGGGTACCAAGCACGCTCGCACTGTTTAGCCCCCAGGCTGAAATTTGGTTGTCTCCTGACACCCTCAAACATTCCCGGTGGCATAGTTTATCCGCGCGCCAGATTCGTGAAGACTGGTCAATGGCGCCTTTCGCAAAGCCCTCTCCTGAAGCACGCCTTCCCAGCATTTGGATCTCCCAACCCAAAAAACTGCTGCTACTGTGCAGCCTTACCTGATTGTCGATTTCCGCTTTTGCGCCATCGTAAAAAATCGTTTCCTGGGGCAGCCATTCAAGATGTGCATTTTCAGCGACTTCAATCACCTGGCTGACACGTTGCGAGAGCGCATTCTCTGCGCAGCGATAGGCTTTAGCGGCAGACGGTGAAGTAATTAACGTCTGGGTATCAGCACCTACGCGAACCTGAACCGTCAGGCTATCGCCACCGACAAGCCCACCTGGAGGATGCAAGACATAAATGTGACAACTACCATCATCCTGGGAAAATTGTTTTTGAACACGCAGCGGTCCGAAATGTTTCTGGTGAACAAGTTTGGTCCGGCCCTGAATATTTTCTAACTGCAGCGAAAGCTTTGCAGACCAGGTGGATTGTTGCTGTAAAACCAGATTCACGTGTTATTTAGATTACCTATAGGGGTCAAATTGTCTATTACTACACTATAATAATATCGGAGACAAAAACACTCCAATACTGAAACCATAAGCGCCTGGATGAGTAATCGTCATAAACATACCTAGATTTTGGACTAATCGAGCAGGTTATACCGCAAGATGTTTCTGAATAAGGTTGTCACTGAGTTGATCCATTTCCCCTGACGCCACGATCTCACCTTTCTCCATCAAATAGAAATCGTTGCCTACGCGTCGAGCAAACGCCAGCTTTTGCTCGACCAGTAACACCGTCGTTCCTCGCTCTCGATTGAGCAAGGTAACGACATCGCCAATCTGGTTAACAATATTAGGTTGAATTCCCTCGTTCGGTTCATCAAGAATTAGCAATTGCGGTTCAATGACCAGCGCACGTCCTATTGCGAGTTGCTGTTGCTGCCCACCGGATAGATCTCCGCCACGTCGCGTCATCATCGACGCCAGCACTGGAAACAAATCAAAAATAAAAGAAGGTATCCGTTTGGACTTATCGCTTCTTCCCGCAAGCGCAACTTTCAAATTTTCTTCAACAGTGAGTTGCGGGAAAATATCTCGTCCCTGGGGGACATACCCGACCCCTAACTTGGGACGCAACTCTGTCTTTTCCTTCGTTACATTGTGTCCATTGATAATAATTTCACCCGATTCAATGGTCAGCAACCCCATGAGGCACTTGAGTAACGTTGTTTTTCCCACGCCATTGCGACCCATCAGGCAGGTACAACTTCCTCTGCTCAACTTCAGGTTTAAATCCCACAAAATCTGCGAGCTTCCATAAAGTTGGTTAATACTCTGTAGCTCAATCATGGCGCTTCCCCAAGATACACCTCGATAACCTTGGGATTGTTCTGTACTTCATCCATTGACCCCTCAGCCAACACCGCCCCCTGATGCAATACCGTCACCTCACGCGAAATACTGCGCACAAATGCCATGTCGTGCTCGACAACAATGACCGTTCGCTTACCGGCGAGACCCGTCAGAAGTTCGGCAGTACTTTCAGTTTCCTGTGCTGTCATCCCAGCAACGGGCTCGTCGACCAACAAAAGACGCGGTTCAGAAACCAGCAACATACCAATCTCCAACCACTGCTTCTCACCGTGGGACAAGGCTCCAGCTTGCTGAAATATCTGTGTTTGCAAACCGATCGTATCAATCACACCAGCTATCAGGTCAGCCTGATCACTACGCAGGGAAAAGAAGAGATTAGCGACAATCCCCTTATCCATACGTAACGCTAGTTCAAGGTTTTCGAATACCGTCAGCGCTTCAAACACAGTCGGTTTCTGAAACTTTCTACCAACACCCAACTCGGCGATTTCAGCTTCGCTCTTGTTGAGCAGATTATGCGTTTGACCAAAATAGACGACGCCTTCGTCCGGCTGGGTTTTCCCTGTGATCACATCCATCAGCGTTGTTTTACCCGCTCCGTTAGCACCGATCAGGCAACGCAGTTCACCGTCATCCACATAGAGATTCAGGTTATTGAGTGCCTTGAAACCATCGAAGCTCACACTCAATCCTTCAACGTACAACAAGACCCCATGAGACACATCGACCGCAGGTAAAGTTTCATCAAGCATAAAATCAAAAACCCGATCGCGGCGCATCACCTCGCGGAAGGCATCCAGGCTGGTCACTCGCTGGTCTCCAGCAAACCCGGTAGCGGCTTATTGTTCGAACGGGTTTTCACTGAGAGTAGACCCACGACACCCTTTGGCAAAAATACTGTCACAATCACAAAGAGCGCACCCAGGGCAAAAAGCCAGGCTTCGGGAAGGATCCCGGTGAATTGGGTTTTGGCAAAGTTGACGAGTATAGCTCCCAGGATCGCGCCATACAGCAAGCCACGCCCACCAATTGCCACCCAGACAACAATTTCTATGGAATTTATCGGTGAAAACTCACCGGGATTGATGATGCCAACCTGAGGCACGTAGAGTGCACCGGCTAATGCTGCCAGTATCGCTGAATAGACAAAAAGCCAGACCTTGTAGGTTTCCGTTTTGTAACCGACAAAACGTACCCTGCTCTCTCCATCCCGAATCGCCTCAATCACCCGGCCATACTTTGAGGATAATATAAACTGGCTGAGCAAATAGGCAGCGCCAAGGGTTAAGGCGGAGCAAATTAGTAGCGCTACTCGCGTACTGTCTGCTTGCAGATCGAAACCCATCAATTCTTTGAAATCAGTCAGACCGTTATTGCCGCCAAAACCCATTTCATTTCGAAAAAAGGCAAGCATCAGGGCATAGGTCAGCGCCTGGGTCATGATTGACAAATAGACGCCAGTCACCCGCGACCGAAAGGCCAACCAACCAAAAACGAACGCCAGGAATCCCGGCACCAACATAATCATGATTGCGGCGAACCAAAACTGATCAAAACCGTACCAAAACCATGGCAATTCAGTCCAGTTCAGGAAAACCATGAAGTCGGGTAACTCCGGATTACCATATACACCACGGTCACCGATCTGACGCATCAAATACATACCCATACCATAGCCACCCAGTGCGAAAAACGCGCCGTGACCAAGACTCAATATGCCGCAATAACCCCAGACTACGTCTACCGCCATAGCCAGTAGTGCAAAACTCAAGTACTTACCGAGCAGCGTAATCGTATAGGTGTCGACATACAGCGGGGAATCTGGCGGCACCAGCAAATTGCCCATTGCCGCAAACAACGTGCCGGCAAACAACAGCGCAAGGAAAGTATTGCCTCCCTTGCTGTGCAACATGCTTCGCAAAAAACCAGGCCGATCTAACCCTGGAAGAACATCTATATCTCTCATGATTCAGCGGCTCTCCCCTGTTGTGGGAACAACCCTCTCGGGCGCTTTTGAATAAAGAGTACAATGAAAACCAACACAAAGATTTGCGCCAGCACCGTCCCGGTAACGGGTTCCATGAACTTGCTGAATATCCCAAGAGAAAAAGCAGCTACCAGCGTACCCCAGAGGCTACCCACGCCACCGAAAACCACGACCATGAACGAATCGATAATGTAGGCTTGACCAAGGTTAGGGCCGACATTGGTTAACTGACTAAGTGCAACACCGGCGACACCTGCGATCCCGGAGCCAAGACCAAAAGTCATGGCATCCACCCAATTGCTCCGAATGCCGAGCGCCATCGCCATATCTCGGTTTTGTGACACTGCCCTGACGTACAAACCAAGCGCTGTTCTTTTCATCACCAGCAATAACAGAAAAAACACCAGAAGAGAGAAAATGAAGATATACAGGCGGTTATAAGTAATCGCCAGGCCTGGGTTAATTTGAAGAGCACCGGACATCCACTCAGGTGTGCTGACCTGCCGATTGAGCGGAGAAAAAATAGTCCTGACGGTCTGCTGTAAAATCAGACTAATGCCAAATGTCGCGAGAAGTGTTTCAAGCGGTCGCCCCTTCAAAAACTGAATGACTCCCCTTTCTATCGCGACCCCGACCAGACCACAAACGACAAATGCGGCTGGAATGGCAAGAAAAACAGATATCTCTATGTGGTTAGGGAACTGTTGCTGAATCACATATGTTGTGTAGGCCCCCAACATGATCAGCTCACCATGCGCCATGTTGATGACGCCCATCACTCCAAAGGTAATGGACAAGCCAATCGCGGCCAGCAGGAGCACCGACCCCAGACTAAAGCCAAAAAATACGCGCTCAATAAAACCATAGAAGCTTAGCTTGCGATCTATCTGCTGTAGCGCAGATTGCGATGCATAGACGATAGATTTATTCTGTTCCAGGTAATTGCCCTGGCTATCTTTCTCGATGAGCGACTGCAAGCGGTTTCTAACGACTGGCTCAACAACCCCGCGCAACGAATCAATAGCGACCAGACGCTGTTCGTCGTCGGACGAACCCAGCAAACCTAAAGATAGCGCCAAATCAATTTTCTCGAGAATAGCCGGTGATGTTTCTACTAACCTCGCACGAGTTAGAAGCCCGATGGTTTCTTCGTCGAGATTTTGTAACATATTTTGAACAGCTGATTCGCGTATAATCGGATCGCTGCTGGAAAGGGTTAATTCAGCAATCTTAGTCCGCAGAATCCTACGTAATTTATTGTTAACTCTAACTTTTTTGAGTTCTGCTTTTGTAAAGCTCAGGCGTTCTTTGCCGATAAAGGCATTGCTGACAACAAATGAATCATTGTCAGGATTTCGCTCAACCACAATAACAAGCGTTTTATCAGTCCTCACAAAATATAGACTCCCCGCCAACATCGCCTCAAAGAGCGGCAATACTTCGGCCCCACCTTGCTGCTCCATTTCATCAAGCACAGGAGCAACCTTGCTTAGTTTGACGCGGGTCAATTGCTTCCCTATTTCGGCTAGTCCAGCGCTTGAAGACATCGCTTCCATCGGCATAGAAAAAGAGACCAAAAAGACAAACAACCACCTAAAGGCCTGGTAGCGCGAAATAAAATTTACAGCTAAGAACATAATAAATAGATTACCGTGATCTGGTGATAGCAATAGTCGGTTGGCTAAACACTGCGAAAGGCCGCAAGAAGACCACGGGGGAGTGTCTTCTTGCGAGACAACACAGTCTTTCATCAATTCGACAGTGCCGGAACGGAGACCCTATCGAATCATTTCCAGCAATCATAGTCCGTTAGAAGTTCTGACCTGAACACTTCGCCGTCTTGACATTAAAATTTCCGCACTTGATGGGTGGCACCCAGTCCGCCACGATATCCATAGAACCTGGCAGAAAGTCTGACCATGCGTCACCAGGAACTACACCATCAGTTTCCCAAACGACCTCGAACTGCCCATCATTCTGAATTTCTCCAATTAGAACAGGCTTGGACAAGTGATGATTCTTGTTCATCACAGCTGTACCACCCGTAAGGTTCGGCGAGGTGATTCCGATAATCGCAGACTCAACCATATCAACATCAGTTGTACCCGCTTTTTCTACTGCTTTTACCCACATATTGAAGCCAATAAAGGTTGCTTCCATTGGATCATTGGTAACGCGCTTCTCATCTTTAATGAAGGCTTTCCACTGGTTGATAAAAGCAGTGTTTTCCTCACTCTCTACACTCTGAAAGTAGTTCCATGCGGCGAGGTGTCCGACCAGGGGCTTAGTGTCCAGGCCAGACAATTCCTCTTCACCTACAGAAAAGGCCACAACTGGAATATCTTCCGCTGAGATACCCCGATTACCCAATTCTTTATAAAAGGGAATGTTAGCATCGCCATTAATCGTGGATACGACCGCTGTTTGCTTACCTGTGCCGCCGAATTTTTTGATGTCAGACACGATTCCCTGCCAATCGGAGTGTCCGAAAGGGGTATAATTAATCAGGATGTCTGAATCGGACACACCCTTAGCTTTTAGGTAGGCCTCGAGTATTTTGTTTGTCGTTCGAGGATAGACATAGTCTGTCCCAGCCAGCACCCAGCGTTCCACACCAATCTCGTTCATCAGGTAGTCAACTGCAGGGATTGCCTGCTGATTTGGAGCAGCACCGGTATAGAAAACATTTTTGGAAGATTCCTCACCTTCATACTGAACCGGGTAAAACAGCAGGCCATTGAGCTCTTCAATCACTGGCAATACGGACTTACGTGATACAGACGTCCAGCAACCAAAAATGACATCGACTTTCTCCTTGGAAAGTAACTCCCTTGTCTTTTCAGCGAACAGCGGCCAATTTGATGCAGGGTCAACGACCACAGCTTCCAGCTTCTTGCCGAGCAACCCTCCTTTCTTGTTTTGCTCCTCGATCATCATCAACACTGTATCCTTCAGTGTCGTTTCACTAATCGCCATAGTCCCGGAAAGTGAGTGAAGGACACCCACTTTAATCGTCTCTGCTGCCATGGCAGCTGTTGATAACGAGAGCAGCAGAGATGCGGCTATCGTAGTTAAAAGTCGTTTTAGTTTCATAGGTTCACCCTTTAGTTTTGGTTTCGTCCAATCGCTGGGTTTAAACAGCGGTCGCAGTCGTGGTTCGCTTAGAACGTAATGAGCGCTTCAAGTGCGTATGTGTCTGTGCTTTCGTTAGTGAGGTCATCATCGTCCATTCGGTATTCAAAGATGATTAAAAGGTTTTCAGATACCGCATAACTTGGCGCCAGCGTAAACGCGCTCAGATCTTCAACGGTGGTTCCCGCATCGGTTTCAACCTCCCAATCGTGATAGCGAAAAGTTAGGCCAAACTTTTCCCATGCATAATTAACCATTAGCAGATAGCCATCTGCCTCCGCCCCGACACCGGCAAAACCGACCGCCGCAGGAGCATTTTCGGATTGGTTATATTCTGCTGCGAATGTCCAGTCATCGACTGTGTAACTGGTCCAGATGTTTATAAGGTCTGTGTCCTCATTGGTTCCATCCAGTTTGTCAGTCATGTAAAACCCCTTCATGGTCCATGCCTCAACAGGATTTACCGCCAACATCAACTCAACACCAAGATCGTTAGAATCCCGGTTCTCACCTTTCAAATCACCCAGATCATTCACAACGGACATAGCCACATCGAATCCGGGTCCTTTGTAATAGGTCGAGATTCCTTGCTGGTAGCCACCATAGAAGTACTTGGCGTAGCCGGTACCTGAAAATTGATATAAGCCTGTAGGATCCTCTGTCTCCCACCCGGAATAACTCAGGAATCGACCGGCCTTGAAACTCAATGCGTCGTTTACGCTATAAGTAAAAAAGGCTTGCTCGACGTCGAACTCTTCGCCATCCCCATCGTCCTGGTATTCCAGGTCAACCTGAGCCGAAAGGCCAGAACCAAAGTCAAACAAGAGGTCGATCTCGAACTGGTCAAAACCGCTTTCCGTTGAATTATCCCCACTGTCCGGTTCTACTCGCACGGTGGACATGTCGATAAAACCAGTCACGCTAAGTTTTTCACTAAGATCAAAACCGTCAGAGTAGGCATTCGGTGATAAAGAAAAAATCGCTGTGGTAACAGCTGCTGTAATTGTTCGATATAAAAATTGTTTTGGCATAGCAATCCCCTTGTTTAGAAAATATATCTGAGGTCGAGACGTCTTGCCCATCGATCACGACCTAACTTTTAAATGACGAGAACAGTAATGCAGAATTCATGCCAAGATAAACTTACCCGTCTTTCCTCGTTTGTTTAGTCACCGCTCCCAACAGGCACCACCGGTTGCACCAATACCGCTCACAACACGCACCAATTTGGACTGTTTGCCGTCTTTCATTTCCGTAAACTCTGCGCTTTGGGCTTTTCGTTGCTGCACTAATTGGTACACTAGAGCTAACAACGCAATTTAACGGACTGAGGTGTGAGAACGACGTGGCACGATCGATAACCCCAATCCCTTTAACCCATGCTGATTTCAAACCCTTCGGAGATGTCATCGAGACTGGCAATGTAAAGACAAGATCGATCAATGAAGGCAACACTACTCGCTACCATGATTTAGCCGATCTGGATCTGTCTGCAGAAGGTGGAAGGCCCGGTCTCAATATCTTTAGATCGAACCCTCAACCACAGCCCATGATATTGAAAGTCATGGAGCGCCACCCATTAAGCAGCCAGGCATTTTATCCCCTGAGCACCTTTCCTTATCTTGTGGTGGTTGCACCAACCGGCGAGTTGGATCCATCCGCCATCGTCGCCTTTCTTGCGCGGCCCAACCAAGGGGTGAACTATCACAAAGGAGTCTGGCATCACTACAGCCTGGCATTGGTAGGTATTTCAGACTTTCTTGTGGTCGATAGAATCTCGGATGATGAGAACTTTGACGAAGTCAGGCTGACGGGTGAGCATAGGATAGAAATAGAAATGAGTAACACACGTCTATGAGACTTTTAGACGCTTTTTTAATCTCCTACAGCGACTCATCCTTCACTAACCCGCATCAGGTCGTAAGGCCCGATGAACCGGAAGAATGTACCGGCAACTTTACCCATATGGGAGCCAAATACTGGGGATTCGAGACAGCCAGGCACAAGGCGACCAGTCTGACTGACAATAACGAATACAACTTCAACGATGACGCCTATCACTGGATACATATTGGGTTAGAGAATCGTGCAGCGGTATCGCGAATAAGTATCAGTACAAAATGGTTTACCGGTAACCAGGTGCCTGAAGTAGCCATCGAACTGGTTGATGACCAGGGTAGGACTGAGGTGGTCGCGCGAACACCCCTTGCGCCGGATAAGGAACACACTTTTGACATAGAGCCCACCATTGCCAGCGAATGCTTGGTTCGGTGCTACCATGAAGGCGGCATTGCCAGGGTCAACCTGTTCGGTGAAAACCAGACTAGTGAAGCCGGCCAAATTAACCTGCTGGAGCAGGCGACCATCTCCCACGTCTCTAACGAACACTACGGGAAACCACGTGACGCGGTCACCGGAACCCGGGAAGTTGATTATATGCTCGGTTGGGAATCAGCCAGAACAGGTTTCGGGGAATGCGCCCTGTTCCACTTGGATAAGGCACAAACTGTTTCCGAAATCATTGTTGATACCTACCTGCATCGATTGAATCCCCCACTTAGCTGCCATATTTTCGGCATCAATCTACCAAACGAAAACGAACTCGAAGAAACCTGGCGGCAGCGACCATGCTGGAAGATTGAATTCGTGGATGGGTTACAGGTCATACCTGCCGACTTTCAATCCTATATGCAGAAAAAGTTATATCGACAAGAACCTGCTGATGATCCCTCCAGGTTCACGATCATGCTGGAAAACCAGCATTCTGACGTTTGGAAACCACTGGTGTCATTTGGGCACCTGCGCGCCGATACATGGCACCGGTTCCGCGACATAGAGCATCGTGAACCAGTAACCCACATTCTTTACAGCCATTACCCCAACGGCGGGATACACGGGCTAAAAGTCTACGGTGTTGGCACCGACAGCTGATCTAACCATCCTGCGCAGGAAGCCTCGTCAATAAAGCTGCTACGGATACTATTAACGGCCAACTGTCGCGCGTCTTCCATCGTTAAACCCAACTCGCGATGCAGCGCTTCAAAATTATCCAATAGATAGCCACCAAAATAGGGTGGATCATCAGCATTGACCGTCACATTTAGTCCCCGTTTGAGCATCTGGCGAATTGGGTGGTCAGCCATGGTCTCAAAAACACATAAGCGCACGTTTGATAACGGACAGACCGTCAAGGGGGTCTTTGTCTTCACCAACCGCTCAACGAGTTCTGGGTCTTCCAGACAACGTACGCCATGGTCAATACGCTCGACCTTCAGGCGATCAAGGGCATCAACAATATAGGCTGGCGGCCCCTCTTCTCCCGCATGAGCAACCAATCGATAACCTTGGAGGCTCGCGGCCGCATACACGCGCTCGAACTTTTCTGGCGGGTGACCAAGTTCGGAACTGTCCAGGCCTATCGACATTATCTGGCTTTTAAAAGGCTCAGCAGCTTTAAGTGTCTCGAACGCGCTTTCTTCTGGCAAATGCCGGAGGAAGCACATGATTAAGGAAGAAGACTGTCCCCATTGACCTTTAGCATCTTCGATGGCCCGACCAAACCCCCTCATAAACACAGAAAACCCAATCCCGCGTTCGGTATGCGTCTGCGGGTCAAACATCATTTCGGTATGGACAATTCCTTCATCACGACATCTCTCAAGATAACGAAACATCAACGAATAAAAGTCATCTTCGTCGATGAGCACGCTGGCACCCAGGTAGTAGAGATCAAGAAAGCTCTGCAGGTCTTCAAAGTCGTAAGCGCGCTCGACATCGGCGGCAGTTGAGTAAGGCAGGTCAACTTGGTGCTTTTTCGCCAATTCCATAAGCATCGAAGGCTCAAGGGTACCTTCTATATGTAGATGCAATTCCGCTTTAGGCAAAGACCTGACGTAATCAATAAACTCACTCATTTTATCCACCTCTTAATCACTAGTGGGGATAGCGTCTTCATACTTGTCCCAGTTCTTTAATAGTTCATCCACGACTCTCGACGCAACGATATAACCGGACTCAACCGCGATCTCGAGGCCAGCGTATTTGTATCCCTGGGTTTCTTTAAGCAGATTCTCAGCTGCGGTTCGTGTTGGTGGCTGCATCGTAAAGTTACTACCCATTCGAAGCACCATGAAACGATCTTTATCTGCCCGACCAATTTTGTCTAGCCAGGAAATAGACAGATACGACCCCGTGTCTTCCATCCCTGAAGTCACCATATTGCCCTTGCCATCTGTCCAATATTCCACGAGCCGATTGGCCCAATCATTAAGCAGCGCGCCATGCCAGAAGGTTAATGCTGCAATATGGTCACCCTTGATGACCTTTGGCTTACCCTGGGCATTCGGGTGCTCCGTGTACAGATCTCTTTCATGCTGCACACTGGGGTCATCCGGTAATTCAATGTCTTTGGTAAGCTGATAGGCCCACTCAGTCAGACCTGGGTTAAGCCGGAACATCTCGCCACTAGGTTCAGGTTTCTCCGGATCAAAGGGACGGGTTGTATATCGAGGGAAATAGCCAAACGGCCAATCTTCGGGAATTTCTCTCGCATCAATATGATGACCAAGGTCGCCATCGACCAGGTATTCCGCCCAGGCAGCCGACCCAACGGTCGCATCTTCAGGGTCAATGCCCGCGATGCCGGCCGTCAGCCAATAAGCTTTTGATAGATCAAAGCGCGGGTCCATTCCGACAGCCATGGTGGCGGCCGCTGACCTGGCAGTGCCGATGCCGGTGACAATCACCAACAATCCATCCTCGCTGTTGTAGTGCAGGTCCTTGTAACCGTGGAACGGCAGAATTTCATCAAACACTCGCCGTTCTTTCCAAAGCTGAAACTCCCCTGCTCGGTCGCCGGTGTCCTCTCCAATTTCAAACAGGGTCACCACCACAACCTTGACGGGTCTTGGTTTCTCTTTGTGATTTTCCTCGACGGTGACCTCGACATCAGGCATACCGCAGGCGGACAGCATAAAGACTACAGCCAGGCTAATTACTCGTGACACCATTACTACTCCTGTTTTCTATGGTTAAACATGGTAACAGCCATCCTAACTGTATTTACCGTGCAAAAAAAAGGGCAGCTAAAGCGGCCCTTTTTCAAGTTGTTATCCAAATACCTTACGCCCTTGGGACGTATGGGTTTCTAGAATTTGTACTGAAATCGTGCGTTGAAATGCCTTGGTAGCTCAGGCAAAACGATTGTGCCACCGAACAGATTTGGGAAGTTAGCCCGGAAGTACTTCTCATCTGAAAGGTTCTTGCCACTAACGCTAAGGAGCCAATTTTCGGTCTGAAACGAAACACCAAGGTTGATCAAAGTGTAATCAGGCAAGATAACAGCATTAGAATAACCAGAAGCCACTTCCTCCACATCAATAATAGACCCATTGACCGTCCAGCCGTTGCCAAAGTCATAGGTGCCAGTCATCGTGAAGATGTCTTCTGGCATACCAGCGCGTCTAGAACCACTCGCGATATTACTGACGTTGCCGCCAAGGGTACCGCCGTAGAGCAGGTCGCAAGGAATATTAGGCATATCATCACAACCAATAAAGCTGAATCGGCGGCCATTTTCCTGAGTGCTTAGGTTAGTCACTTCGATGTGAGAGTAACCAAACGTGAGCAGCAGGTTTTCATTGACGACCCATCGTACTTCAACTTCAGCACCTTCTGTTTCTGTCGTCTGGTTGGTGACAATGGACTGTGCCGAGAAATCGGTTCGCTCTTGCTTGTACAGCGCGACGCCAAAATAGAGCGCGTTGTCTAGCAGGCTGCCTTTAAGGCCAACTTCTTGAAGCTCTGATTCGTCAAAGATACCACCACTGGAGATGTTGCTGGTCACAGCTTCTGCGCCCTGGCCTACAATCATTGTTGCCTGCGTTGAAGCGGTGATGTAAGGGATAAGACCATTGTCGAACTCGTAGCTAACACTGGCCGTCCATGAGACACCATCAACATCATCGCTAGCCTCACTGTTTTCACATCCTGCGGCCGGACAGAAATTATTGGAGCTCGCGAACAGCAGTTTGTCTACTGGTTGCTTGCTTTCAATATCAATCGTGTCATATCGAACACCCAGCAATACGCTCAAACCATTGTTGAATACAAAGTCACCCATCACAGCAAAACCGAGATTCGTATAGTCACCTATGTAGTATTCGGTGTAGTCATCATCGATCTGAGTGGAAAGAAGACGCTTATCGAGGGCCGTAGAAGGTCCAGTCAAATCTCGACGATCAAAGTACTCATTCGTATAGTCATCACCGTGTGCAAAATCAGTGTGACGAAGAGACGGAGAAATCTGAACTGAAGCAGTCATATTATCCATTGGGAATGACTTGGAAATGACCAGCTTGTCTTCGATGACCCAGCTATCGTGAAACTGAGAGAATCCATAGGCATTTTCGTTGATGTTATCGTACTGCTCGTAGAACAACTGATTCTTATACTCCCAGCCGTTATCCGTTGTCACAATCACATCCATGTAAAGTGTAGTGACAGTGTTTTCAAGCTTGTCTTCAGGTGCGACCAGAACATTATTGCCCTTGATTTTTCCAATACCCGGGTTTTCCAGGTTTAGCGCAGAAAGATCACCAGTTAAGATTTGAAGGAAGTCTATGTCGTCTGTGTTGCCCGGAAGCAGTTGACCGCCATTCGCGCCTTGGTTTATGAAGTCGAACCGGAATGGATTGATGTTGGTGAACCCGTCTCCATCAGTGTCATATTCCTGGTGAGAAATTCGACCATCTCCATCCGTATCAAGCGGCTTAGCTGTGCCCGTAACGTAAGTTCCATGGTCAATAAGGTCTTGAGTCAAGCGGTTCCAACCAGCAATCTGGTTGCCCGAAAAATCATGCCACATACCACCAAACTGGACGCGAACGTTGTCCTTTAAGTCCATGTCGAAAGACATCTGCAACAAGCTTTGATCCACACCAGAGTTATCATAGTAACTGCCAGAGTTTTCCACTTCACCGTAGATGTAATAACCAAACTCCTGACCACCCAATTCACCTGGGCCGCCAACTTCAGCGGTGACAACTGATTTGTCCCAGCTACCTGTTGTAAAAGACAGGGCACCGGTTTGTTCTGGAATAAACTGGCCTGTCTCTTCAATTCGTGCTGACTTAGGGTTGAAGTTCAGATAACCGCCAATCTTTGAAGGACCGTAGATCGGCGACGCTGGACCGCGCACCACATCAATTCGATCAGACGCACCAATCGGTGTTGGGTAATTGCCCGGGTTATCTAGACGACGTACGCCGCGAAAATATGTCTCTCCAGGCGTTCCTCGAACATCAAGACCACCAGCGACACCGAAGAAAGACTGAGTAAAACTACCGGGCGCCACCGCGACCAGCTCATCGATATCCTGCATATTGAATCGTTCCATCATCTCTTCCGAGATCGTGGACACTGATCGTGGTGTTTCTAGAACTGACTTATTGAACCCGAATACGGATTTAACATTTTTCCCTGGCAAACTGCCGAGGTCACCCTTGACGACTATCTCCTCCATTTCCGCTGCGTAGCTCGATAGCCCTGCAGACAAAATGACAGAAGCAATAATGCTTTGTGTAAAGCCCGATTTTCTAAGCTTCATTTGTTCTCTCCCCGATGTAGATTGTAAAATGTTGGTTATAAGATGTTGGTAACCTTTAGGGTCACCGATCTAGGTTAGGTGTAAGCCTTCTTCTTTAAACAAGGCAGTGCACACCCGTTTACCGCAATTATTTTACCGACTCGCTCGAGTTCCCGGCTCGCATTGAGTTTATCGATAGTTCTGCTGTTGCGATGAGATATTATCTCAAATTGAAACCCATATGTGCACCCCTTACGGCCTACAAATATCGTATCTTCTACAGATAAATGATCTTCTTGGTGCACTTTGTGTGCTGAATCCAGCAGCACCCGAGTTTGAAGCCTTCCTTTCGAACTTACTGATACGTTTTTGAAAGGTTTCAAGCATCTCGTCCCTGACCGATTCGTCTACAAACGCATACCGCAAGGAATTTTCACTCAGCAGTTTAACCTCAGCCCAAGACAGGTTGAATTCGGTCACCGCCACATAAAACTCGTCGGTCATGGTTGAATCCCACATGCCCCGATCATCCGTAGAGAGCGCAACCGGTATGCCTATCCGGAGATACTCAGGAAACGGGTGCTGGCTGTAGTCCGTGTAGTACTCAAGCATCAGGTTGCTGATCAGGTTAATTTCGACCATATAGGGCCCGTGCCGCATGAGTCGCATCGTTTCGGCATCCGTAATCAAGTTGAGCCCATGGCCAATGCGGTCTGCACCCAGGAGCAGAGTGTCGCGCACGTGGTAATTCGGCTCATCAACCTCACCCGCGTGAATAGACAAGCGAACATTGTTGTACTCATGGCGAAGTTTCCGTAGGGTCGACAGGAATCTGAGTGGATGTCCCTTGTCATGATCTTCGCGACCCACCATGTTCACCGCGACATAGGGCTCATTTTCTGAGACAAACTGATACGCCTGCTCCAGCGCCTGCTCTGCATTGGGGAGAAACCTCAAGATAGCTTGCTGGAAGCGATAGGTCAGGCCAGTTGCCTTAACATCCGGTTTTGCAAGTCTCTCCCGCAGAATTGCCGCGACATCCTCCGGCGGGATCGGCGTTCCGTCAGGCATTCTGTAACCAAATGCCGAGACCTGCGGCTCTACATAAATCAGGCCTTCATCAGCAAAGGCCTGGAAATTTCTTTGGATCAGGTCACCCCGCAGGTAAGGGTTCGCCGTTAGGTCTCCAAGCCGTTGCCAGTGGGTTTCAAAGAATTCTTCCCTGCCTTCATGGGGTTTATCCAGCCTAATAGAGTTCATCCAGGCATTCTTTTGCTTATCACTTAGCTCGGAAAGTGGCAGGTACTCATCACGCTCGCATTCCGGCAATGCCTGCCAACTGCTCTGTACGATCGTTTGGAACATCAGGTGATATGGCGTTGTTTTGAAGCCCTGCCAGCCATGCTCACGGCAGTTATTCAGTTTTACCTTGGTGTAATAGAGATACCCATCTGCTTTTGCCGAAAGGGCCAGGTCAAGCCACCATTCGGAGAATCCGGATCCCGACAGATGCTGATGAAGATCTCCGCCTTTGGGCATTTCATAGAGAAACTGGTGGAGCTGCTCTTTTGTTGCCTCTGCCTTAAAACCCTCAAACCAGTCAGCCGATACAATGCACGGCAAAATAAGCAGAACCAGGGATGCAACAGGAAACTTAATATTCATTTGGCCATCTCAAATCGGGCGGTAGCACCTCAGAGATAGAGACGCAGGTCCGAGTGTGATTATATTAGATCGCCCCCCACAAGGGCTAGTACAATTATCGAACTGGAACCAGGACAGAACTTATGAGTAACGACTACCCCAGGGATATGATCGGCTATGGCGCAACCCCACCCGAGGCCAACTGGCCCGGTAGTGCCCGACTCGCCCTGAGTTTTGTCATCAACTACGAAGAAGGTGGCGAGAATTCCATTCTGCACGGTGACCGGGCCTCAGAGACGTTCCTTTCCGAAATCATTGGCGCCAAAGCCTATGAGGCCAGGCACATGAGCATGGAATCAATGTATGAGTATGGCAGTCGTGCTGGTTTCTGGCGCCTGCACCGCTTGTTTGAGCGCTATATGCTGCCCGTCACTGTGTATGGAATCGCCATGGCTATGGAACGAAACCCTGACGTTGTCGCCGCCATGCTAAAAGCGGATTGGGAAATCGCTTCACACGGCTATCGCTGGATCGACTATCAGTTTGTGCCTGAAGAGACAGAACGTGAACACATGGCTAAAGCCATTGATATCCATGAACGGCTCACCGGCAGTAAACCCCTTGGCTGGTATACCGGCCGTGATAGCCCAAATACGCGCAATCTGGTCCTCGAACATGATCACTTTCTTTATGACAGCGATTCCTATGCGGATGACCTGCCCTACTGGCATCAACATGACCGGGGTCATCACCTGGTCATTCCCTATACACTGGATAACAACGATATGCGCTTCGCTGCTCCCCAGGGGTTTAACTCCGGTGAACAGTTCTACACCTACCTTAAAGACAGTTTTGACACACTTTATGAAGAAGGTGGCAGGATGATGAATGTCGGGTTGCATTGCCGCGTTGTCGGCAAACCCGGACGTGCCGCCTCACTAGCGAGATTCCTGGAATATGTTTCAACGAAACCGGATGTCTGGGTCGCTCGCAGGATGGATATCGCTAATCACTGGCATCAGCATCACCAGAAGGAATAACAAGCTCCAGTATTAATGCTACCAGCGCCCCGGTGGAGACCGGAAACTGGAACAAAATGACGATCTCCGGCGACAGATTAGGCACCCGATCTATAGACATTGAAATGACGTATCCCAATACAATCGCTAGCCCCACGACGGTCCAGTCCCGGGCTTTTGGCTGGGCCATCTCAACAACCCGGAATCCGGAAACGACAACCAGCATAAACATTAATAACGTGGCACCAAAAATCACCTCCGAGGGGATACGCTGAAATACTGCTGTTACGATCGGCAAGCAACCCAATAGCACAAGAAAACCAGCCACGTAGTTACCAACGTATCTGCTGCAGACACCGGTCAACCTGATGACGCCATTGTTCTGGCTAAAAGTCGTACTGGGAAACGTACAAAACAGAGCGGCAATAAATGAGCTAAAGGCCGTTGCCATAATTCCGCCACGGATACGCAGCCAATAGTCGGGCGTTCCTGTCTTCAGCCCGGATAGATTATTGGTTGCTGTGATATCCCCGATAGATTCCATCGCAGACACCAGAAAAATAGGCATGATCAATACCATCACCTGTATATCTAGGCTCAAGGGGTAGCGCGAGAACTCCGGAACAAACAGGATATCGCCTTCGGTGACGCCCGAAAAATCAGCAACACCCATCTGAAGCGCTGCCAGAATACCAATGACAAGCCCAATTGTGATGCTGCTCAAACGCAGCCAAACCTGATGGAGGTTAGCGACAACCGCGATAACGACAAAAACCACTGCCGCTAGTAAAAGATGCGAGACTCCGGAACCCTCTAACCCACCAGCAGTATTAAAAGAACCCACCAGGTTCTGCAAGGTCGATTGAACGAGCGACAGTCCAATCAAGATGATAGTCGCACCCGCCACATTAGTCGTGATGATGCTTTTCAGTTGACGGATGAAGAGGGAAAGGACCAACATCAGCACCGCACAGGCTGCGGATGAGCCAAATATGGCACCGAGCGCTTCGCCGGATGTCATATTGAGTGCCAGTTTCTGATAGGCAAAGATCATAATGCCAATAAACGCAAAGCTGGTTCCCTGAATGCTAAGTAACCCGGCGCCTAGCATACCCACGCGATTTATCTGAATCAGCGTCGCAAACCCGGACACGACCAAGGCTGAACTAATAACATAAGCACTGTCTTCCGCGTTTAACCCCATGCCGAGCGCGATCAGGAAAGGCGCCGTCAGGATGCCGCCGATTATAGCCAACAGATGTTGGAAGCCCACGAAAGCTGCGCCCAAAACGGGGGGCTTGTCATCAAGCTTATAAAGTAACTGCGGCTGTCTCGTATCCTGAGTCATGTAATCTGCTGCGTTGAAAAACTTAATGTAACAAAGCTTGCGCCTTCCGCAAAACCAGATGCACAAGCGTTGCAGTATTTGTTATCTTGCCTCTCGTCAATTCAAAAGATGATCATTTATGAAAGCGTTCATTGAAGGTATGCCAAAGGCAGAACTGCACGTCCACCTTGAAGGCACCCTGGAACCGGAACACATCTTTGCGCTGGCAAAACGCAACAGTATAGAACTGGCCTATACCACGCCGGAAGAAGTCACCGCAGCCTATGATTTCGATGACCTGCCCTCATTCCTGGCCATCTACTATGCTGCGATGAATGTTCTACGCGAAGAAGAAGACTTCTACGAGCTCACCTATCAATATTTCGAGAAAGCGGCACAGAACAACGTGGTGTACGTAGAGCCCTTCTTCGATCCACAAGGCCACACTTCGCGTGGCGTAGATTTCGAAACGGTCATCTCAGGTATCCATCGGGCGCAAATAGATGCAGAGGCCAAACTGGGTGTGGAATCAAAGTTGATCATGTGCTTCCTGCGGGATATGAGCGCCGAATCAGCCATGGAACACCTTGAACTAAGCTTGCCTTTCAAAGACTGGATTGTCGGCGTCGGCCTGGATTCGGATGAAAGGGATAACCCACCAGCCAAGTTTGCAGAGGTTTTCGCAAAGGCGCGAAGCGAAGGCTTCAAGCTAACCATGCACTGTGATGTTAACCAAAAAAATATCGTTGATCACATTCGTGAATGCCTGGACCTGATAGAAGTCGACAGGATTGATCACGGCGTTAACGCACTGGAAGATGAATCCCTGCTCAGGGACATTGCTAATCGCGGTATTGGGCTTACAGTCTGCCCGGTGTCAAATCGATTCGTGGTGCAATCGCTTACCAGCAATGAAATCCGCACAATGCTGGAGAAAGGCATCAAGGCGACGGTAAACTCAGATGACCCTGCCTATTTTCGAGCTTACATGAACGAAAATTTTATCGCCCTGACAGAAGAAGGAGATTTCAGCAAAGATGAACTGGTGCAACTTTGCCGAAATGCTTTTGACATCGCATGGCTACCGGAAGATCGCAGGCAACACTATCTCGATCAATTACAGGCCTACGCAAACACATAATCAACAACTGGAGTCCACATGAAAATAGGCATTGTTCTGCCCCACCACGAAATCGGCGCTGACCCAGGCGCCATGAAGGCTTTTGCCACTGGCGCGGAAGAGCTTGGCGCAGATCACATTCTGATATATGACCATGTACTTGGCGCGGACAGGGAGCGACCGGGGGGATTCCAGGGACCCTACGACAAAGATACCGAGTTTCACGAACCGTTGACGACCTTTTCCTATATCGCCGCGCTAACCAGCAAGATCGAACTAGTGACAACCGTATTGATCCTGCCACAGAGACAAACAGCGCTGGTGGCCAAGCAAGCTGCCCAGCTAGCAATACTGTCCAATAACCGGTTTCGTATGGGGGTTGGCACAGGCTGGAATGCGATCGAATATGAAGCGCTAAACGAAGAGTTTACCACCAGGGGCAAACGACAAACTGAACAGGTCGAGTTATTGCGGCGTCTGTGGAGCGAGGATTCATTTTCGTTTGACGGCGAATACCACAAGATAACCCTTGCGGGAATTAACCCAAGACCGACTGAGCCTATTCCAATCTGGTTTGGCGGTGGCGCCCCCGCTCTGCTCGATCGTTGCGCGCGACTCGGCGACGGATGGATGCCACTCACTGGCCCCAACGATGCGGCGAAAGCCATGCTTGATACAATGAAAACAAAACGAGAAGCAGCAGGCCTGTCATGGGAAGGTTTCGGAATACAGGCGCAGGCTCAAGCCGGTGGCGGAACACCAGAACGATGGAGTAGTCACTACAACAAGTGGCAAGACCTTGGCGCGACGCATATGGCTATTGCTACACACAATGCGGGTGCTACCTCAGTTGATACGCACCTTAAGCTCTTTGAAGATTACAAAGCTGTCGTCAGCTAGAACATCTGGCTTCGATCAGGAACCGGTGTGCCTCTACCTCATAGCGACCCCGGTTCTCGATCTTGGCATGCAACTGTCGTAAGTCCGGGAAACATAAACGCGCACCAAAACCAGCAACTTGCAAGGGCATAGCCCAGGGCGTAGCGTTGAAGCCTACCTTCGATCATGCGACCTCCTACAAAGAAGAAACCGCTCCTGCTCTTACTTCCAGCTCGACCACCCATTTGTAAGCCTTGAATACCAGTCGCGGGGCCAAAATAGGCAGAGCAATATTTACAAAGATCATATCGTCATTCCATCTTTCAAAGTCTATTCCATATAGTTCCAAGCCATACATATTGTTCCTCGGGAAATGCGGTTTATGTTGCTTATACTCTGATCGACGCTGTTCAGGATCACTTGAATGGCGTATAAATAAAGGAATCGAAATCTCTCAGGAAATGCCGATGGACTATCCAGTAATTTCAGCTGATTCCCATATTACCGAAGCCCCAAATACTTATATCGACTACATAGATGCCAAATTTCGAGATCGTGCGCCTCGAATAGAGTCGTTGGGGAATGGCGATGTTTTCATTATCGACGGCATGGATCGACCCATCCATTTGGGGTTGGTTGCTGCAGCCGGTAAAAAGCCGGAAGAAATCACCACCGGTGGTGTCAAATTTGAAGAGCTGCATCGCAGTGGCTGGGACCCCAAAGCCAGGATCGCAGACCAGGAAAAAGACGGTGTGTCAGCAGAGATCATTTATCCAACCGTCGGTATGATGCTGTGTAACCATAAAGATTTTGATTACAAACAGGCCTGCTTTGATGCCTACAATCGCTGGATTGCTGAATACTGCAGCGAAAACCCGAATCGATTGTTAGGCTGCGGGCAAACTGCCGTCAGCAGTCCGGAACAAACAGTTAAAGATCTCCAGTCCATCAAGGACCTGGGGTTACGTGGCGTGATGATGTCGGGTAATCCTCAGGAAGAAGACTTTGATTCAGAGATTTACAATCCCGTCTGGGAAAAGGCGATTGAGCTGGACCTGCCGGTTTCATTCCATATTCTCACGACCAAGGGAGGTGGGCATCGCGGGCCCAGAATTAACAGCTTCCTATCTATTATCCGGGGCAACCAGGACATTATGGGGACGTTGATCTTCGGTGGTGTGTTCGAGCGATATCCCGCATTGAAAGTTGTCTGCGTCGAAGCCGATGCAGGTTGGGTGCCGCATTATTTGTATCGCATGGATCATGCTTACAAACGTCACAGGAACTGGCTGGCACCGAACGTTGACCTGTCCAGGATGCCGAGCGAATATTTCCTCGAACATATCTACATCACCTTCCAGGATGATTGGGTCGCTTTCCGCAGTGCCGAAATGATGAACTGGCACCGTTTGATGTGGGCTAACGATTTCCCCCACTCTGACTCCACCTGGCCCTGGTCACAGGCAATGCTGGAAGAACACACAAAGGTTCTAACACCAGAGATGAAACAGGCCATCTTGTGTGAAAATGTCGTCGATCTTTACAAAATTGACCTGAGCTCGCTGGCCCCGTAGATTCGGCGCAGTGTCAGTCTGAATTTCTTGCCTCACGAGCATCTCTCTTGGCAAAAACTTCGGTTGCCACCTGCATGCCTTCCACGGCGACTGGAAAGCCACCGTAAATTGCCATATGCATGATCAGCTCGCTTATTTCGGTTCGGGTAAGGCCATTGTCCAATCCCCGACCGATGTGGATGCGCAGTTCATTCGGGCAGTGCAACGCGGTCAGGGCGGCGACGGTGATCATACTGCGGTCTCTCGGCGACAATCCTTCCCTTGACCAGACGCCATCGGGTAACACGGTATCGATGATCAGTTTTCCCCAGTCATCTCGAATTTCTTCGGGTGCCGGGAGTTGGTCGGTAATTGCTCGAGAGAGTTTCAATTTTTCTTCTTCATTCATCTTCTCATCACTCCGTTATTCTCTTGTGAAAGGCTGGTGAGGGTTTGCGAAAGGTGTGAACGCGTGTGACGATCAATGTAAGCCTCTAATCAGGCGTTGTAAAACTCCCACCTGCCACATCAACCATCCACTTGCTTTAACACCAAAGCTGGCTTAGCGACTCAAGAGAATCTTTGAACGGGCCGAGCTCGGCGTGATATTGCGCTATGTCCTATATACGGCGGTACCATGCGTGTCATCGCTGACATCACTGATGCATACATCACTCGGAAGCTCTAGGATCAAATCGAAGCGCAACCACCGCCCTCTATTTTTAAGTACCAGCAGTACCTGCGATACACCGTCTTTAGATCGGGCAAGCGGTAAAAAGTTTTCAGGGTTGTTGCTGGCTAAGAAAGAGAGTGTTAAAAAGGATATTCAGCCAAAATCCTGAATATCGAAGCAGTATCCATTGGCTTTTATTTCGTGAGATTTACGCGGCTGCCTAAACGAAACAAGCACTACTATGACATCTACTGAACCACCCAGCAGCCTTGGCTGAGGATTACCACCCAGACTGTCGTTAGCCAATCGCCTCAGAAACAAGACGCTCAAAATGCTGGTCACTCACTGGTGAAACCACTCTGCATGGATGATTAAAGAAACAGGAACTTACTCAGAAAAATCGCACCAATCACATAAACCGCGGCGGGACATTCTGCGGCCCTGCCACTCATCACTTTAACCGCAACATACGTGATAAAGCCAAGTCCAATCCCATCGGCAATCGAGAAAGACAAAGGCATACTGAGCGCACAAACAATAGCCGGTGCGCTTTCGGTAAGGTCTTGCCAATCCAACTCAGCCAAGCTCTTTGCCATCAGGCAAGCCACAAACAATAGCGCGGCTGATGTCGCAAACGCGGGAATAGTTTGGGCAAGCGGCGCAAAAAACAAGCAAAGAAGAAAAAGCCCTGCCGCTGTTACTGCTACCAGTCCAGTCCGACCACCAGATTCCACTCCGGCAGCACTTTCTATATAAGACGTCGTCGAAGAGGTTCCTGCGATTGCACCGACAACCGTTGCTGTTGAATCAGACAATAACGCCCTACCTAACCTAGGCAGTTTGCCATCAGAGTCCGTTAAACCCGCCCGATTAGAAACCCCGACTAAGGTCCCCGCTGTGTCAAACACATCCACGAGTAACATTGTTAACACGACCGTGACCATAGAGACGTCCAAAACCGCCATCAGATCAAATTTAAACAACACCGGAGAGAGCGATGGAGGCGCGGCAACAACGCCTTGATATTCTGCTGCACCAACGGCCAGACCAAGAACAGTCGCCACCAACATACCGATAATGACAGCGCCTGTGACACCCCGTGCCGTCAACGCGACAATCAATGCAAAGCCAGCTAAGCAAATAATAGCGCCGGGCGCCGCCATATCGCCAAAAGTCACCAGTGTTGCTGGGTTAGCCACCACCACGCCAGCATTCTTGAGCGCGATAAATCCAAGAAATAGCCCAATACCGGCGGAGATGCCCAGTTTAAGGTTCTTTGGAATGGCATTGATCAGCCATTCACGAACGGGCAATACACTCAAGATCACAAAAATAACCCCGGAGACAAAAACAGCCCCCAGCGCTGCCTCCCAGGTGTGTCCTAATCCAAGCACGATGCCATAGGTAAAAAACGCATTTTGGCCCATACCCGGCGCCTGAGCGATCGGGTAATTCGCCCATAACCCCATGATAAGTGAGCCCACCGCTGCAGCGATACAAGTCGCGACAAATACCGCCCCAAAATCCATACCCGCGTCTGACAAAATCGCAGGATTAACGACTGTAATGTAAACCATAGAGAGAAAAGTGGTGGCACCTGCGATGAGTTCAGTTCGCACATCCGTTCGGTGATGATCCAATTGAAAATAGCGCTGAAGAAAATCCTGCAATGCTGCACCCCGCCGGTTTTATAATTCATGTAACAATGACAAATAGCGTCCCGCAATGCTACTCTGCGGCCCATGAAAAAACGCTTCATTTCCGCCGATGAGTTGCTCATCGATTCTTTTAAACTGGCCGACCAGATTTTTCAGAGCGGCTTTAAACCCCATTTCATCGTTGGCGTCTGGCGCGGTGGCGCACCGGTTGGTATCGCGGTTCAGGAATACCTCGATTATCGAGGCCTCGAGACAGACCATATCGCTATTCGAACATCATCCTACTACTCGATCGGGGAGCAGGCTAAAGAAGTTCGCGTACACGGTCTTAACTACATTATCGATAATGTTAACACCGACGATGACCTACTGCTTGTCGATGACGTGTTCGATTCTGGTCGTAGCATCATCGCAATTTTGAATGAATTGTCTGATAAGTCCCGCGCTAATCTACCCAAGACGATTAAGATTGCCACACCGTGGTACAAGCCCGACAGAAACACCACAGATATCGTTCCAGATTTTTTTATCCACGAAACAGACCAATGGTTGGTGTTTCCCCATGAGCTATCGGGTTTAAGCGATGAAGAAATCGCAGCTAACAAACCGGAAATCTGGAAGACGATTTCTGCCATGAACGCAAAACCAGCAAACGGCTAATCATGAAAGTCGATATCGTAGACCTTAACGCGGTTGACGCGCAGCGACTTGTTACAGAATCCCTGACCCAATCGGGCTTTGCGGTAGTTGAAAACCATAAAATACCCATCTCGGAACTGAATGCACTTTACGAGGACTGGGACAATTTCTTTTGTAAAAGCAATCCGGATCAGTACGTCACAGATGCAGAATCTCAAGCAGGATACTTCTCGGCTCTTTTTGCAGAAACCGCAAAGGGACACGAGGCACAGGACCTTAAAGAATACTTCCATTACTGGCCAGGTGGTGTATTGCCTGGATCGGTTGAAAAGCTGACTCTGCATTATTATGACGCCATCTTTAACCTGGGCCGGGATGTGATGGCCTGGCTTCAGGCCAATACACCAACAACCCTCTGGCAGTCTATCGACAAGCCTTTCGAAGAATATCTATCACGCAACCAGACCCTCTTACGTATCCTTAGGTATCCGCCCTTAACCGGCAATGAGCCGCCTGATGCAATTCGTGCCGGCGCTCACGAAGATATTAACCTCATCACCATGTTACCCGCCGCCAGCGAATCTGGCCTGCAGATTAAGCCAAAAGGCTTTGACAATTGGATACCCGTTGAGGCGCCACCCGGCTCCATTGTGATCAATATAGGGGACATGCTTCAGGAACTGACGGGCGGAGTAATACCATCGACGACTCACCGAGTCGTCAATCCTACAGGTGATGCCGCCAACAAGGCTCGACTGACCGCGCCGGTATTTTGCCACCCTTACCCAGAGATGGTGCTGTCTGATAGATACACCGCAAAATCTTACCTTCACGAACGACTATCAGAAATCAATGCAGAAGCGCTTCGCCCTTCATGAGCGGCTCCCGGAAGGTAGTATTGGACACAGACCCAGGCATAGACGATGCCATGGCACTTCTTTACCTGCATGCCTGTGGCAACCTAGAACTATTAGGTATTACTACCATTTTGGGTAACGCCAGCATTGAAAACTGCACCAATAACGCCCTGTTCCTGTGTGAACAGTTTGGCATCACTGCGCCAGTCTATCGCGGAGCTGATCGGGGTGTGACGGGAGAACAACCCGAGGATTACCCCGACTTTGTTCATGGCATAAACGGCCTAGCAGATATACAAGTAACGGTTGCAGGAAAATCAGCAGAAGATCAGGACGCCTGTACCTATTTGCTCGAATCATCCAACGCCAACCCAGGCGAGATCACCATTATCGCTGTGGGCAGACTTACTAACATCGCGATGGCGCTAAACAAAGACCCTACGTTTGCTAACCGCGTAAAAGAAATCATCTTCATGGGAGGCGCCGCAACTTGTGAAGGAAACGTTACCGCCTGGGCAGAAGCTAATATAATTGGCGATCCTGAAGCGGCGTCGATCGTCTTTAATTCAAACATTCCTCTCGTCATGGTTGGACTTGATGTCACCCTGCAGACCCGAATGTCACAACCCTTTGTGAATTCGTTAATGCCAGACCTATCACCGCTGCAAAACCTTTTGCGATCTATCAACAGTGTCTATGCGAACTTCTACAAAACCAGTCAGAACTGGGACGAGTTTCCTGTCCACGATTCCTCGGCCATTGCCTACGCTCACAATCCCGACATGTTTAGCACCGAGCACGGCCGGCTCAGCTGTATCCTGGATGGAGAGCAACGCGGTAGGACGGTCTTCGTGCCGAGCAGATCAGGGAATCATCAAGTCTGCTTATCGGTCGATTCAACCGCGATGCTCGATGATTATCTTAACAACGTCACTTCCGCTTACCGTTAAATAACCATCGATATAGCCGGTAACGAAGCACCTTAGCGTCGAATGCGTCATGTTTTATCAAGAGACAATTAATACCTGTAGCTGGTGACCAGAGCAGCATTCGATGACAATAAACCTGTTGCTAATCTCTTTCCTGAGGAACAAGCTCTGCGGATAATTTGAGGAAAATCCAATGGGCAGGGAACAAAAAACCAATAAGGAAAGTAAAAAGACCGCACAGCTGTCGCAAAAAGAAAAAAAAGCACAAAAGAAAGCGAAGAAAGACAGCAAAGCAAAAATTGTCAGCGACCTGTAACGACCGCTCTACCTGACAACAACCCATACCGTCGCGCCCGATACCATTGGCGCTACAGGCTAGTCTGGTTCATAAGGCCATTGCCTTCTGCGGCCTGAGTGCCATCAATGACGAATGATGATATGGGGAGTAAATCGACCATCTAAATACCTTTTAGGTCGATAGAGAAAGGAGACGTTTGACCATACCGTAACAGTCGTGATCTTCTATCGCCTGATACATATACGGCATATTTGCTCCCCAGAGCGCCTTGATCTCTCTTCCTTCCGGTGTCTCCAATGATTTAAGAACCGCTGTCCCCACGGTGATCAGTGTCATCCACCAGAGGACATAACCCAGGCGATAGTCTTCCAACAACATTGGGTAGGTATAAGCGGCTGTTTTGGGCTCAATTTCCGTCAACCTCTGATGATATTGTTTTAGGAAGTCGAGGTCTTTTCGTCGGACTTCGGGCGGGACGGAGTGCTGCCATGCTTCGCTAAACTCCAGGCCAGGGGGCCCTGGAGCCACTAGCTGCCAGTCAATATAAGTGATTTCGCAGGACTCCCCGGTTTGGGGTTTCGTTCTAAATAAGTTGTTCCCTCTTAAATCGTTGTGCAGCAGTGTATGAGGTCTTTGGTTCAAGATTTTGTAGATTTGGTCCAATAGCCGCTCTGCGTTTCCATCACAGATGAGTCTGGTCATGGGCTCCAAAGATGGCCATTTATTCTGAAAAGGACCTTGTTTAAAAGCGTTCTCCCACAGTGCAACAAAAGTGTCGATATTATCTTCGCACCCCAGTGCAGATTCATGCATCGGAAATTCGTAGCAGTTTTCCGGAAATCCAATCCAATCTAATTTAAGAGTATCGCTTTCCCAAAAGAGAGCGTGAAACTCTGCCAGCTCCAAGATGATCTTTCGTATGTCTGCTTCTCCCTGCTGATCAGTTAACTGATCAAATAACTTCGAGTGAGAGCTTAGGTCTTCCATGATGATAGAAAAAAATTCACATCGCTCCAGGTTGTCATATAGCACGCTGTAAATGGTCGGTGTACGAAGTGGTACCTCAGCGGCGAGTTTTTCGAAAAAAAGTACTTCTCGCAGATAAGCGTTATTGCTAATAGCAATTGCTCTTTGGTCTTCGTTCTGACAAACGATTTTGATGATGAGTGACGGAGGAAGTACTGATGGACTGTCGGCGTATATGATGTCGTGGATTCTGAAGACATCTGCAAGATGACCTCCAGCAACGAGAGAGGTGTTAAAGTCTATGACTTGAGTTCCCAGAATGCTTGATAACCATGGGGAAGTTACCTCATTGATGCGCTTGGGAATAGTGGTGGTCATCTGGCGTTCCGAAAATTTCTTGCGCTAGTGGAGCAGATAAAACTAGTTGCGCCAAGGTCTATTAACGTGCAGGAAAGATGATGTTATGTTGACCCTACAGAAGAAGATCTATTGTAGGCTATAAGTACTATTAATGGCACCATTTCACCCGATGATCTCGGGTTCACTCTGATGCATGAACATGTCATGGTCAGTGTGAGTGGTTTATGAAATCAATATCCTGAAATGTTGGGTCTTGACCGGTGTATTATCAAACGGAACGTAAAAGATGTCGGCAGAGAAGAACATGAACATAGAAAGTCAACACAACAAGGCTTATACGACCCAAGAAGACTGGGTTCAACGCGGTTTTGAAAGAGGCCAAAAGATCAGCCTACCCGTTTTCCATGAGCTTCAAAGGTTCCTAACTGAATTGAATATCGGACAGACAACAAACCGCCAGAGCTATCGCGCAGCGAATATCAAATCGCGGCTTCTAGAACAATGGTTCGGTTGGAGCAACCCTGTCACCCGCAAGTTTTTGAAGAGCAACATGACCGAACACTCATCGTATATCGAGAGATCAATCAACCGATACCTGGACAACGGTCGTTGCACAGAAACAAACGGCCATCTATATCCTAGTGAATCACTCACTGAGGATATAGCAGACATTTGTATCAGAGCTCAAACGCCCCACGAGTGGAAAAAAGGGTCAATAAAGCTCAATGTTTCAAAAGACATATTAGGTCTATCCGTCCTAATAAATGAAAGAGGCAATGATCCTTTATGTGGGGTGTCAGGCCAGTTGATTAGGATAGAACTGTCAATCTGGGAGCAACTATTATCTCAACGCAATTTGCCCCTTTGTAGTTCAGAGCTGGCAAACCGCTCGCGTATACAAAAAAGTACCCTAACGACACTACTTGATGCGGCAATAAAACATAAATTATTCATCTCCGCCATAGACGTCGAGGATGAAAGAATTACGCGTTGGACGCTCAACTCTCGCCATAGCAGAAACAAGTATATTAAGTCTCTTCTAGAAGAGAACGTCGAAACAACCGTCCGCTAATTGACGGGATAATCTGGCAACGTGGCTTACCTCCCCGTGGGTGAGGCAGTTTAAACTCAAGTAAAATAAGGCATCACTAACATCCGTTGCCTTTGTTTCGTAAGCAATAGAAACCGCTTTGCAGATAATGGTGATCCTCTACCGTGTTCTGAGGCGACGTTCTGACAGGAGATGACCCACGGTGGTTCTGTGATGAGGCGCGGGCAACCTTCGCTTTAGCAGCAAGTGTCAGGTGGCGGCAAAGCATTCGCTTTGAGCAGATTGCCAAACATTAGTCACGCAGCATGCTTTTGGTACGTCATGAACCAAATGGACAATAATATCGTGGGTGACCCGCGAGGTGCCGCGCTAGGCGCTGCTGTTTACTCATCGCTGAGCGACCAATAGGCTTACAAAAGAGCGCAAGAAACGAGATCGATGAGGACAACAAACGCGTCCTGAACCTCAAGCCCACCGATATCTTTCTGGGACAATAGGGTGATCATGCCGTAATCGGTGTGAGCGCCTGCGCCAAGCTTACCTCCTCGCCTGTCAACCGCTTACTCTCAGCAAGCTGCTTTTCCAACATACCCATGGTACTGGGCCATATCTTTATCGCCGGCTCTACGTCGGAAGCATCAAGACCTTCGGGAGTATAGGCCCTATTAGCGCCCTCTTCGGAGGAAACCGCAAGAAGGACTTCCCCTGTTCTTGGCCTTGTCCA
>Ga0209091_10000435_pt1 | contig 40551 bp, 39 predicted proteins | sample ArcticOcean_MG_C_6_FD_187438 | JGI IMG/M metagenome (GOLD analysis project Ga0209091, IMG submission 187438) | Marine microbial communities from western Arctic Ocean - ArcticOcean_MG_CB8_128 (SPAdes) (version 2) | ecosystem: Environmental > Aquatic > Marine > Oceanic | place: Arctic Ocean...
AGATTGAGGCTAAGCTTAAGCAATTGAAAACAAAATTACGGCACTTGACCATGAAGAGGAGTAGGGCGTAGGATGCGGGACGGCACTCACACTGGATGAAGAGAAGACCAAGAAGCCCGATATAATATGCAAACTTGCAAATGAGTAGATTCATTGCCACAAGGGAAAGGGATAAAAACTAAAATAAAAAATATTATAAGTTATTTATAATATTTTTTATTTTATTTGAGAGAACCAATTATATATTTTTGCATACATATAAAATATATTTTTCTTTTTAAATACTTTTTTTATATTATAGCATATCATCTCTCAAAACACTTAAAATTATACTTCATTTTTTATATAAATATTATAAAAATATTCATTATTATAATTAACAATTATTATACTTTTATAGGTCTTCTGAAATGAGTGACATAATCAATTACTGGTAACAAAACTTCTCTCTATATTTTAAAAGAAAATATTTTAAAAGAAAATATTTTAAAAGAAAATATTTTAAAAGAAAATATTTTAAAATTTATTCTATTTTATATATTCTAATTTGTAGTAAAATAATAAATATATTTAAAAAATTTGTAAAATATTTTTAAGAAGTTGAGAGAACCAATTAAAGAAATCTATAATAATTTTTAAATTATTGTAAGGTTTGGGGGTTCTCTAAAAAATTGAATAGAAAAAAAATATAGCTCTACTAATGTATCAACCAAACAACCAAACAAACAAACAAACAAACAATGTCGACCACTTCCCTTGAGATGCGCGTTGAGGTTCTTGAGAAGCAGATTACACAGCTTCTTATCGCACACACTTGCGATGCGAGAACTGACGACAAGCCCAAGAAGAAGGCCAAGAAGGAGAAGAAGGCCGACTCAGACGACGACAAGCCCAAGAAGAAGCGCACAAGTGGCTACATCCTCTACTCTAACTCCACACGGGACGAAGTCAAGGAGGCACTCACTGTGGACGGAGAGAAGCCCAAGAACCCTGACATCATGCGCGAACTCGCAAAGAACTGGAAGGCTCTTAGCGAGGAAGAGCAGGAAGTTTGGAAGGCGAAGGCAAAGGAGGTCAAGGATGCTGAGGAGTAGATTCATTCCCACGTGGGGAGGGGATAAAAACTAAAAAATAAAGAATATTATAAATAATTTGTAATATTTTTTATTTTATTTGAGAGAACCAATATAGAGATTAATTATATATTTTTGCATACATTTTATATATGTTTTTCTTTTTAAATACTTTTTTTTATATTTTATATATGTTTTTCTTTTTAAATACTTTTTTTTATATATTATAGCATATCATCTCTCAAAACACTTTAAATTATACTCCATTTTTTATATAAATATTATTAAAATATTTATTATTATACTTAACAATTATTATACTTTTATATGTCTTCGGAAATGAGTCACATAAACAATTACTAGTAACAAAACTTCTCTCTATATTTTAAAAGAAAATACTTCATAACTTTGAGAGAAATAGAGAAAAACTTCTCTCTATATTTTGAAAGAATATATAAAAAAAAATTATTATATTTTATATATTCTAATTTGTAGTAAAATACAAATATATTTAAAAAATTTGTAAATTATTTTTTAGAAGTTGAGAGAACCTATTAATAGTGATAATTTTAAATAGACTTATTTTATATGTCTTTGTAATAAAATAAAAAAATAAAAAATAAAAAAAATATTATTTATTTTTTTATTTAATAAATGAAGAAAAATATTTACATTATCAAGTATTAGTAATAAAAAATATTAAAAGGTTTGGGGGTTCTCTAAAAAATTGAATAGAAAAAAATTATACTTCTACTAATGTATCAACCAAACAAACAATGTCGACCACTTCAATTCAGATGCGTGTTGAGGTTCTTGAGAAGCAGATTGCTCAGCTTCTTACTGACAAGACCACTGATGACAAGCCCAAGAAGAAGTCCAAGAAGGAGAAGAAGGCTGACTCAGACGATGACAAGCCCAAGAAAAAGCGCACAAGTGGTTACATCCTCTACTCTAACTCCACTAGGGATGAAGTCAAGGATGCACTCATGACAGATGGAGAGAAGCCCAAGAACCCCGATATCATGCGCGAACTAGCAAAGAACTGGAAGGCTCTTAGCGAGGACGAACAGGAAGTTTGGAAGGCGAAGGCAAAGGAGATCAAGGATGCTGAGGAGTAGATTCGTTCCTACAGGGGGAGGGGATAAAAACTAAAAATAAAAAAATAAGTTTATATTTTTTTATATTACCTATTTACAATACTCTACTCCAAAATTACTTCATTATCCACTAAAACACCCAAAATATCATAACTATTACTATCCAATAAAATACAAGAACTTGTTATTAAATATTCTACGCCGTCAATGATTTTTCTCTCTACTTCAATTGAAACATTATCATTTGTCGCGTCACTTTTATTACACACATTTTTACAAGGTCTTCCTCGTTTTTTTTTCTCATTTTGTTTATTTTCTTCGTGTTTAATTGTTAAAGGATAATTAATATTCAAATTATCAAATAATCGTTTAACATCACTTAGATTATAATTCATTTTAACTATAAAACTATTATAATCTAATTCTTTTTTTCCAGAAGGAGTAATATATTTACCAATATTATAATTTTGTCTATCAAAAACTGTACCATATTTATTATTTTTACATTTTTTACAACATTCTCCTTTTATACATTTCTCATTACACTGTGTATAAAGTCCATGATTATAAACTAATTGTTTACAATTATCAGGAATAACTTCACCATAATAAGGTAAAATTATTGCTGGTTTTTTAATAACATCACTTTTAATATCTTTATCATTATATGAACATTTTAACTGAAAGTTTTTATTTAACAAAGCCAAAATATTCTCAGAAGTAGTATCAAAATAACCCGCTATTATTAATAAAGCATCTTCCATATATTAATTTATCTATAACTGTAATATACTAAAAATTATAAAATTAATATAAAATATCAATTTTATAATCAATAAAGCTTATACAATTTCCAAATCGGCGTAGGATTATTTGTTGTCCAATCTGATAAATTTCTCACATAATGCCGACAATCATATATTCCCAAAACATATTTATACTCTAATGAACTTTCATATTCTATTATGGAAGATAATGATTTATTTGAATAATCCCAAAATATTGTTTTCTCTTTTCTATTTTTATTTAAAATACCCAATTCAGCTGTATCAAATAACCCAATATCATATCTAACATTATTGAATATATTATGAAAAGAAATACCTATATGATAAATATTTGTTTTATAAAATAATTGTTCCAAATGCAAATAAACCTTGGTTCTTCTATTTAATAAAAAATTTAATTCATTAAATAACAATTTATTATAAGTATTATCGTTATTACTATTTATTCTTATTATTTTTTTTAAATCATAATTTTTATCATTTACTATTTGATGTATGTTAATATCTTCATTAATTGTTAATGTATTTATGTATTTTGATATATCATTTTTCATAATTAAATTTTTATTATTGTGCAATAAAAAAGAAACTATTAAAACATTAAAAATCATATATATATTAGCCAAATATTCTTTTTATTCATATTAATTAATTTAATCATATTAATCATTAATATAACTATAATTACCGTCACTATCTATTTTATATTTTGCAATTATACTTGGATTAGTAATATTTGCCATAATATCCTCTGTTTTATAAATATTATTATTATCATCTATATAATAAATTATTCCATTAATATCTTGAATCCATACTTCTACTTTTTTTGTATCTTTATGTACAATATTATCATTTGTTATGACTCCGTGTGGTCTATTTTTATCATGTGTACCGCAAAAATCAAATTCAGGTTTTTTCTTTCGCGTACATTGCTCTCCATTAGCGCGTTTAGCCATACAACGTAAATATTGTGGAACATTGGATTTTAGCCGTTTACGTTTACTGAAATCTTCCTTTTCTAAATTTAATTTATTATAATCAAATATAAATTTTAATAAATCACTTTTTGCATTAAAATTTATATTTTCATTTTCTTCTATCCATGATTTAATATTCTGTTTAAAATCATCCAAATAAGACTCTATTTTAGTATTAATTTTTTTTTCCATAGTATATTGTTGATTTAAATTTAAAATATTTATTTAAATCAATTTTTTAAATATTTTAATTAATACTTTTTATTAATAAATCACAATCTAATATTTCTCGTTTTTCATAACGATTTTTAATGATTTTAATTGCGTCATTATGACTATAACAAGGTATATTATTTAATTTTATTATTACATCTCCTACTCGTAGTCCAGAATTATAACAAACATCCTTTTTATTTAATTTTATTATTTTAACTCCTAATCCTGTCAAATTTTCTATTGTAATTCCTGGGGGTTTATTGCTTTCAAAAATTACATTTATTTTTCTAGTATATTGTTCAATTATCGTATTTTTATTATTTGGATTATTTATTAAATCAAACTCTTTATCCATTTTTATTTCATAAATAGTTTGTTTACACGAAGGACATATTATTCCACCAAAAGATATCCATTTTATTAAACATTTATAACAAAAATGATGCACACAAGGTCCAATACAACTATTTTCTATTATTTCAAAACAAATTGGACATTCCATTTATAATATACTACAATTTTTATTTAAATTATATTCTAATTCGCTATCACTAATTATAATTTTTATTTTTTTATCAGTTTTATCAGTTTTATCATTTTTATCATTTTTTTTATTATTATTCTTATGTAATATTTCTATATTTGTATTATTAATTAAATTATTACTATTCTCAACTGTTGCTGGCGAATTACTAATACCGCGTATCATTGTATTTAATTCTTTAGAAATATTATTTGAATCTATTTTTTCATTTATTTCACATTTATTATCTATTATAACTCTTATATTTTTTTCATCTTCTTCATTCAAACTAAATGAATTATCTATTAATAAAGTAGATGTAATATTCATTTTAGATTCTTCAAAATGTATATCACTATTTATTTGTCCATAAAATAATTTTGTTCTTAAAAAAAATCTTGTAAAATATTTAATATGAAAATTATTAAAAACACTAATATAGTTTGAAAATAAATCAATGTTATTTTTTAATAAATTATTATTATAAATAATACTGTTAATTAAATTGTCAATATTTAACCCACTATCTCTCTTTTTTTTCTGTAAAATTAAATTATGTTCTCGTGTGATTAATTCATTATTTAAAATATCACATCCTTGGATAATATCATTATATAGTTCAATTGTAATATCAAAATTAAAACTTTGATTCATTTCTAAATCCTTATAAATTGGATAAATCTTATTTTCAAATGAGCTTGTTAAGTTTTTATTTTTTATAGTTTCTAATAAATATTTTACTATTGATTTGAATAATTTATAATAATCACAATAAATTCTAGTGTCTATAATATTAAAAATATTTACATTATTTGTTACTTCCATATTTATTAATTTACTTTGAAAATGAAAAGAATCTAGTCCATTTGAAGTTTCATTTATATGTTTATCTAATATTTCTTTATAAAATTCTCCCAATAAATCTACTTTATCATTTAACGATGATAATAAATTATTAACTGATTCTCTCAAAAGTTTAATTTCATTAAAGTTATTTTTTAATTTTATTATATCAAACATACTTAAAATAAGATTATAATATTAAATAATATATATTAAATAATATTTAATTAATTATAATACTTATGATAGTTGATAAAAAAATATTACTTATTGGTGGCTCGGGTTCGCTTGGCAATGCATTTATTCAAAACTATATAGAAAATAATGAAATATATGTATATTCACGAGATGAATGTAAACATTGGACTATGCAATTACATTATAATAATCATAAAAATCTAAAATTTGTAATTGGAAATGTATGTGATTATAATAAGTTACAACAGACATTGCTTCGATATAATTTTAATTTAATTATTAATGCAGCAGCTATGAAACATATTGATAAATGTGAATATGAAAGCAATGAATGTTTAAATACTAATATTATTGGTCCACAAAATCTTGTAAATTTAATTGAAACATTTCAAAATGTTTTAACAAAACTTGAATGTTGTTGTTTTATTAGTACAGATAAAGCATGTAGTCCAGTAAATATATATGGAATGTCAAAAGCTATTTCTGAATCTTTATTTATTGAAAAAGCCAAATATATAGATAGTATTAAATTTGTATGTGTTAGATATGGTAATGTTCTTAATTCTCGTGGAAGTATAATTCCTATGTTACACGAAATAGGAAAAAATATAGATATGGATCATTTTAAACTAACAGACGACAGAATGACCCGATTTGTAATGACATTAGAACAAAGTGTTGAACTAATAGAACAAGCAATTCTAAATGGAGATTCAGGAGATATTGTTATACCGAAATTAGTAAGTTGCAAAATTAAAGATTTGATCGAAATTTTTTCCGAATTATACAATAAACCAATTAAAAAGATTCCATTAAGACCGGGGGAAAAAATGCTGGAGTCATTGATTAATGAAACACAGTCATTACGATTGATTAGAAATGAAGAAACCGAGTTTATGTTTATTAAACCACCATATAATAATGTTATTTCTAATTGTGAAGTTCAAGATTATAATAGTAAGATTAATCCGCTTACAAAATTTGAACTTAAACAATATCTACATAGCCTTACTTTGATTAAATTACCACGAGAACAAATTATGGATTTAAAAGTAGATTCTCAAAAATTCAAGAATATCGAACCCTTTCCATATTTAAAAGTGGATAATGTATTACAAGAAGATTTTGCAAAACAAATCCAAGAAGAGATTTTGAATATTTCCAATGAGGACTGGGATAGATATGATAATCCATTAGAACATAAATATACTTTAAGGAATAAAGAAAATCTACCAAGTGAATGTAGCAAATTATTTTCCATGCTTACAAGTGACGATTTTACTGAAAATTTATCTAGTATTATGGGATATGAGATTAAAAATGACCATACAAAGAATTGGTGGGGCATTCATAAATATGACGACGGAGACCATTTAGATATTCATGTCGATGCTGGATTACATCCTCAAACAAAGCAAAAAAAACAATTAACATTGGGTATTTATTTGAGTAAGGATTGGAAAGAGGAAAATGGTGGTCATTTAGAAATATGGAAAGGGGAAAATGCTTATAATAATGATGCCAAAATTTCAGAATGTTGCTATAAAATTCTTCCGCAATTTAATACGTTGGTATTGTTTGAATGTAATGATTATGCGTGGCATGGAAATCCTAATCGTGTGGTTTGTAAAAATGGAGAAAAACGCATTTTTGTAACATTGTCTTATGTAAGTGAACAATTTGATGACTTAAATAAAAAGGAGAAGGCTTTTTTCGTGAAAAGGCCCGAAGATCCTGAAGATGAAGAAAAAGATAAAATTAGAATGATGAGACGTGACCCAGAAAAATATAAAGAGGTTTATAGGATTTAAAGACATATATTATGATTTATATATACATAATGATATATATAGACAAATTAGGACTTTGTTCTAATAAAAATTTATTAGACATACATTTTACTAATATATTTATTGATAAAATAATTTCTTACTTTTTTCCAAATATAAATGATAATTTTGTATTTATTGAGGTAGGTTCATTACATGGAAGAGATACAGTAGATGTTAAAGATCGTTATAAAAATAGTATATGTCATTGTATAGAAGGGTTAAAACCAAATTTTGATAAATATTTATTTAACTTTGAACACTTATATGGTATAACTCCTCATAATATTTGCATAGCATCATATGATGGTAAAATTACATTTCATGAAAAAAAGGGATTAGAAAGTGGAATTCACGGAATATATAATCGTGGTGATCAATATGGAGTAAAACGCCATGAATACGATTGTGTTAAATTCAGTACATTTTGTAATAACAATAACATAAATAAACTAGATATTATGAAAATTGACATAGAAGGCGCAACATATGATATATTATTTGATATGTCAAATAGTAACATACTGAATGGAGTAAAACTATTACATATTGAAACTGAGAGTTTTCCATTTTTTGAAGGTCAAAAACTTGACAACGATTGTTATAATATACTTGAATCCCATAATTTTGAATGTATTATGAAATCTGGATACAATCCAACTAAAGAAGGAGAACAATTTGATAGTATTTGGATTAACAAATCATATTTAAAAATTTAATCCATTTATTACACATTTCATCAATAGAATAATATTTTTCTACAATTTCTCTTGGTATATACTTTTTATCATTATTTTTGATAGTATATACTGCTTCTTCTAAATTGTCACCAATAATACCAATTTGATTTTTTTCTTCTGATGATAAATTAGTTACAAATCCAGTATCTCTCATTATAATAGGTACATCACATAAACAACATTCTATTGCAGCAAGACATTGTGTTTCAGATGGAGAACCAATTATAAAAAAATCAGCACAATTATATAATTCACATAATTGTAGTTGATTAACTTGATTATATACCATTCCATTTTTTAGATTTAATTCTTCTTTATGTTTTGAGACAATTATCCAATATATATCTTGATGTTCATTTATAATATTTATAATTCTAGACCATCCTTTTACTTCATTCATAGCTCCAACAAATATACCGATTTTTTTGTATTTTGTAACATCTATATTTTGTTTTTTTCGCATTTCATTTTTATCTAAAATGGAAAATAATTTATTATCAACTCCTAATGGTATTTGGATATTCTTTCTTTCATTATAAAAATTATCAACCTCATTACTGTTGGTTACAATATATTCTGCATTTTTAAAATTATTCTCTTGAATATGAGAACGACGACCCATTTTTCGCAAATTATCTTGTATCAAGGCAATTCTAGGTTTTGAAGATGGAATTAGTGAAAACCATGAACCATTTTGAATAATTGCTTTATAATCAGGATAATATTTATTAATATATAAACTAACTTTTTTTTCAAATGATATAGTTAAATTATTTATTTCCGGTATTGTTTTTAATATGTGTAAATCTACTTTTATTAAATTTGGTATTCCTTCAATCATAAAATCCCATAATACTCTTTCACCCATTAATCCATGTAAATAATCATTTACAAGTATAATTTTTGACATAATTATATAAATATAATTAAATATTATATTTATATACTAAAATAAAATTAATAAAACTCAACATATAACATTATAGAACAATCCCAATTATTTAATCCCGTTTCTTTTCTAAAGTCATTATCATTATCATCCAGATTATTTGGATGTTTTCCTAAAACGGTTACATTACCTATTTGTTTTAAATATTCTATCCATTCATTTAATGGACGAATACAACAATGTTCATGGTCTTCTTGATTAGCAACATGAATACTGCATAAATGGCCTTTACTAAAAAATCGCAAATTTTCCCAAAAAATATCTTGATGATCTCTATGAATATGTTCTAATACTTCAAAACTAGTTGTTAAATCAAACTTTTTGTTTAATCTCTCATCTGTAAATTTCTTAGACAAATCTACAATGGCATATTTATTAGGGGAACATTTAATATGTGGTACTAAATCTTTACATCCTTCAAAAGAATAGCATTTCATATTATAATATGAATATAGATTATCTGCTTTGTTAGATAACCACCCAACACCCGAACCAACATCAAGGATATTTGTTGTTTCAGTGTAATTTTTCTTTATATAATTTAATATTGCAATAGCAGCAGGTTCATCAACTGATGGTAAAATACCTGTACCATCTATAGATAAATTTTTATTTCCATCGGAATATAATTTATTATTTTGAATACTAAATTCGTTGAAAAAGGAATCTATCGAATCCATAATATATATTATATATTATATATATTTAAATTATATTTATCATATATAATATATAATATAATGAAAAATAAAATAGGATTTATTACTTCTTTTGGATTGGGTGGTGGTGGCCATACAAATGAAGTTTTATGTAAACATTTGTTTAATTATTATGGTGAAGATAATATTTCATTTCTTTATAATAAAATGTCATTACCACTTGCTAGTGAAAAATCTAGGTTCGATAATTACAATTTCACAAATTTAATTATGTTTTCTCATGTTAATGAATTAAATTCATATAATTTTGATGTTGTAATTGTACACAGAAGCGGTGACGATCATTGGGCGCTTCCCCATTGGCAAGAAACAATGTTTAATTTTAAAATAATAGAAATTAATTTACATGGAAAATTAGAAACAAAAACAGATACCCGGATTTTTCCATCAAAAACATTAGTAAACTTTTATAATATCACCACTAATAATTTTATTATCGCAAATCCAATTTGTCAAACTACGAATTTAATTAATTTACGAAATGAATTAAATATACATGATAAATTTGTTATTGGAAGAGTCACTCGTTCTGATAACGATATTTATTGTGATATTAATTTAATAAGTTATAAACAAATTGAAGATGAAAATACTATATTTTTATATGTAAATCCGTCAAACAAAGCAATTCTAGATAGTAAAACATTAAATATTAAGAATATTATATTCATAGATGGAACTACTAATCCAGAAAGGTTAGAACAAATATATAATACTTTTGATATTCACGCACATTCTAATAATATTGGAGAAACGTTTGGCAATTCAATTGCAGAAAGTATTATTAAAGGTATACCAACAATAAGCCACGAAGGATTTGCAAACTGGCCTCAAGCACATGAAGAATTTTTTATAAATACTCCCGAATTATATATTAAAAAAGAAAATAAAAATACAATGATTCAAAATTATACAAAAATATTAGACAATCTAAAAACAAATATAGATTATAGAAATAATGTCTCGAAAATCCAAAAAGATTATGCTGTTAATAATTTTTCGGTTGATATAGTTATAAAAAAATATATAGATGTTATTGATAATATTTAATTATTCTCTCATTTCTCCTTCTTGGAAATGATAAATAATACTATCAAATGCGGTAACATGTTTTACATCTATAGATTTTAATTTTTCAATAAGAATATTATCACCCGGAATAACAGGTTCGCCTTTTTTTGCTATTATTGGATTAAAAATATCACATCCCATTTTACCATTTCCTTCTGGATAATAACCTATCTTTTCCATATGATCTTTTTTTATTAACATAGGCATGTATAATCCACCATCATATAATTTATTTTCTTTCATTAATTCAATATAATTTAAAAATGCTTCTTCATTATAATCGTCATAATTATTTCCAAAATTTAATTCTATACCATATGTTCCGCTACGTAATATACCTCGTTCCACTAATCTTGAACATACGCATGAATTTTCAGTAATTTTATTTATTAAATTTGTATTCCAATCTGGAGAAAAAGCAAAATCACTATTTAAAAATACTATATAGTCTCCATTTGCTTTTTTAGCAGCCGTGTTCCATGCGCGATATACATTATTTATATACCATTCTTTTTTTTGTTCTTCTGTATTATTATGAATATAGTGTTTTATATTATTATGTTTTAAATAATCTAATACTTCTGAACAAGCATCATTTGCTACAAAGTAAAACTCATCTCCATTATTTAATTTTGTATGCTTATTAAATTGTTCATAAACAAATTTTAACCATTTTGTACTTTTATAAATTAAACAAACATAAGAAACTGACATAATATATAATATATTAATTATAATATATTTTTAAATAATAAATACTTATTTATTAATTATATTAAAACAATGGAAAATACAAATAAAATAATCGATTGTTTCATGTTTTGGAATGAAACAGAAATTCTTTATATTAGATTAGATATATTATATAATTATGTTGATTATTTTATAATTTGTGAATGCAAATTAAGTCATTCAGGAAAAATAAAAAAAGACGAGTACAATTTTATAAAAAATAAACAATTATATGAAAAATTTTTAGATAAAATTATATTTATATCATTAGATGATAATGAATTTAAACAAAACGGAGATACTGCGAAAAATCAAAATATTTTGTGGCCAAATGAACATAAACAACGACAATGGTTATATAATGAAATTAAAAAATTTCCACCAAATACAATTGTTGCAATTTCAGATATAGATGAAATTTGGAATCCAGATAAATTACCGTATATTAAAAATAATATAAAAATGTTTACTATTTGCGGAGTAGAACAAACTTTATTTTATTATTATTTAAATTGTAAAAAAACTCAATTATGGAGAGGCACATATTTTATAGAAAATAAAAATTTATCATATGATAAAATACAATTATATAGAAACGAACGATGTAGACTACCCTCTTATGTTGATGGGGGCTGGCATTTTTCTTGGATTGGCGATCAAACTAAAATAAAAGAAAAATTTCAATGTATAGCAGAACATGACATTATCAATCAATATTCAAATATTGAAAATATTACAGATTGTATTACTAATATTAAAGATTTATTTAATAGAAAAGATAATATTACCGAAATATTAGATATGTCATCAAATTTGTTACCAAAAAATATAAAAATGTATGTAGAAAAATTTCCGCAATTATATTTTACACAACAATTTTCTTCTAATTGATTATTAAAAATTTCTTCAATTCATTGACTATTAATTCACTGGTATTTCCTTCACCCAACCATCCAATATCCATTTTTAATTCTTTATTTTCTATTTTATTTATCCAATTCCAACTATCTTCAAAATTTAAGTCATTATTTACATCTAACATATAACTACAATTTGCTTCCACCGATTGAGGACGTTCTGTATAATCTCTAGGAACTATTGTTGGTGTATTAAATATCGCAGGTTCTTCTTGTCCGGTTCCACTATCTGATATAATAAATCGACAATTATAAACTGTCTTTAAATATTCTTTATAACCCATTAAATCTACTAATTCTATTTGTCCAAGATCTATATTATATTCTTTTATATATTGAGTAGTTCTTCCAAAATTTAACATTTTTACAGGTAATTCATATTTTTTTATACAATCGTTTGTGTATTTAATTATATTTTCCATTCTATTTTTATATTTAAAATTTTCAGGTCTATGAATATCAAGTAAAATCATATTATTAAGTTTGTTTGTAATTGGTATAAATGGTTTACATACTTCTACAATTGTGTTTCCTACAACGTGAACATTTTCTTTTATATTTTCATTTTCTAAAAATTTTTTATATTCTTCATGATAAACAAAATGTATATCACTACAGTGATCACATGTTGTTCTATTTATCTCCTCTAACATTCGTTTATCAAATGACCGCATCCCCGCTTCTATATGACCTATAATATATCCTTCCTTTCTTAATGGTAATGCTGCACATACAGTATTAGAATCACCTAAAAATATTATAATATCTGGTTTTAAATTATTATTGGTTATAAGTTCTATAATAGCAGTTGATAAATAACTTAATTGATGATAATGTGTTCCACCCGAATTACCAGCATTTAATATATAATCGGGTTTTCTAATATTCAATTCTTTAAAAAAAACCCCAGACAATAATTCATCATAATGTTGACCAGTATGAATTAATATATGATTAATATCTTCATCGCCATCTAATTTTTTAAAAATTTTTGACATTCTAATAAAATCTGGTCTTATACCACTAACTGTTATAACTGTTTTAACTAGGTTTTTTTTCATTTATTATTAATATTTATTGAATAATATTTAAATATTAATAATAATAAATTATATAGTAAAATCTTTTAATTCTATAATTTGTTCCTGTAATTCTGGTATATTAAATACTGCATTTTCATAATATATTGTATTTAGAGATTTATTAATATATTTTTCTGTTTCATATTTATTTATAGTTATATTCAAACTATACGTTGTATTTATTATCATAGATAATTCATATTTAGATAATGTATTAGGTGAATATATATGTCTAACTCCTTGCCAAAAATTATTTGTATCTATTATTTCATGTAAAATTTTTGCAAGTTGCAAACATGTTACACCGTTCCAGTAATGATTAGTATAACCATTAATACTTCCGTCTTTATTATTTTTTATCCATTCTAATAAAGAATATTTATTTTTTTTCTCTTCTCCTATAATTGATGTCCTAATAATAGTACATTTATCATATAGTTCCCCAAGAGACTTTGATACACCATAATCATTTATTTCATCGTGTACATCATTTTCTACATAATTTCCTTTTTTACCTGAAAAAACGCAATCAGTTGTTATATGAATAAGTTTAGTATGATATTTATTGCAGATTATATTAAGAAATATAGGAAATAATGTATTAATTTTATAATAATTTTTATTTGTTACATTATTTACATTATTTGATTGTGGAATTATACCAATACAATTAATAATCACATCATTTTCGTGTATTTTTAAAGATTCAAATAATTTATCGATATTTGAAAATGATAATTTATTTACATCAAATGTTTCTCTAGTAATACATACCACTTCTTTTTGTAATTGTTTTAAATATTTTTTAACATAATTACCTAACATACCCGATGAACCAAAAATAAATATTTTCATCATAATAAATATTATAATAATTTATTTATAATATTTATTTATAATATTTATTTATAATATTTATTTATAATATTTATTTGTAATATTTATTTATAATATTCTTTTACAAATTTATCCATTAAACACTCGTTTTCCAAATTATTATTTAACATATTATTATCTAACTTGTTGCAATAATCTTTAGATTCTTTTGCACCATTAAACCAATGAATACCTATTATATCTTTATTATTTTGATACTGGTCTTTCTTTATACTTTTATCATTATATAACATTTGAGTTTCATTCCATTTTATAGGTAAATAACAATTAGCATCGTCAATAAATATTTCACTTAATTTCATATTAGATATTATAGATTTTCCTTGTTCACTAGAAAATAATACATGAAACATATTACACCCCAAACATTGATACTGACTTTTATTATAAAACAAATGTATATTATTTAAAATTACATTAAATATTGAATTGTTAGAATTACATAAAAATAATCCAACAGGATAAATGTTCCTATTTACTTCTTTCCACAAATATCTAAATAATACTACATTTTTTTCAGTATTTAATTGTTTTTTATGATAATACTCTTCTATATTATTTACATAGACAATATCAAAATCAGACCATAGCCCACCAAATTTATTCAATACATATAAACGAAAGAAATCGCTTTTTATAACCTCTGAAGCATCTTGAAATTTAAATGGTAAAATATTAAAATCTATATTATGGATAAATACATTATTAATATTTTTCAGTTGATCAAAATAATTTTTACCAATATATTCAGTCTTCTGTTCTGAACCGGACCAAGATTTATTTTTTACAGGATTAATTGGACAATATATATTTATTTTCCAACCAAAATGGTGTTTATTAAATGATAAAACCGTTAATAAATTAAGATAAGAAAAGTTAGACCCATCCCAATATAAATGTAATAATTTAGGATAATTGAAATTATATTCATTATGTTTTCTAACATATGTTTCATATAAATTTTGATTATGTTTAAGCATTTTATTAAATTCTACTTTACTATATTTAGATTCAGCATCTCGCCCATGCCACTGATGAATTACAAATCCAACATTTGGATCTATACATTTAATATTTAACTTTAAATTTTTACGTATAGATAATAATATTTCATTATCATCAAAACTATGACCCTTTGAAAACTCTTCATCAAAACCACCTAATAATTTTAAATTATCATTATACATCGCGGCGCAGAAATGATAACACGATGCTCTTATATTTGGATGATTATACCATTCCATTCCATTTTTTCTATTTATATTTCTAAAATTACTATCATTTATTAAATTCAAATTATTCAATAGATTTTTCGCCAATTCTTGTGAATTTGTATTATAACAAGAAAATGCCATATAATCTTTTTCTGTTAAATTTTTTTTTATAAAATTTAATAAATCACCTACATGTATACATTCTGGGTTTTGAATAATTACATATTTACCACGCGCTATTCTAAATCCTTTATTATATACTACACACGGATTTATTCTATTTCCCTTTTCAAAAGAAGAAATTTCAATAATTGTTAATGGAAAAGTATAATTGCTACTTATATCATTTAATTTATGATTATCACTACTATTATCATCAACAATAATAACTTCATAATTGTAATTTTTATACTTATTTTCGAACATATTTAATGTATTTATTAATTGATTTTTTCTATTATAATATCCCATAACTATTGAAAAATCATATATATAATTAAACATATTTATATTATAAATGTTATAAATTTTTAAATATTAATTTATAATATAATGAATAACGATAAAAACGAAAAAAATAATAATAATAATGAAAATAATAATATAATTAATACAACAAGTGATGATATTAATGAAATAAATTATCATATTGAATGGTCTTCACAGCTTGAACAAATTTTAGTAGAATGGGCAGATAAAGCCATATGTTATAGATGGCTTCATTCTGCTTCACATATTAATTATTCATTCAAAAATAGATGGTTCACTATCCCAGTCATTATTATGAGTACATTGACCGGAACAGCTAATTTTGCACAAGAAAGAGTTCCCAAAGAATATCAATCATATTTTTCAATTGGAGTAGGATCAATTAATATTTTAGCAGGTATTATTACCACCATACAACAATTCTTAAAAATAACAGAATTAAATGAAGCACATAGAGTTTCATCTATTAGTTGGGATAAATTTTATAGAAATATTAAATTAGAAATTGGTAAAGCAAGAAATGAAAGAATGCCCGCTTTTCAAATGCTTAAAATTTCCAAAGAAGAATTTGATAGGTTAATGGAAACTAGTCCATCTATTGATAAAAAAATTATTATAAAATTCAATAATACATTTTCAGGCGGACCAATTAGAAAAGGAAAACCATTAAATACTAAACAAATAACATTTAATACTTTGATAAAACCAGAAATTTGTGATGTTTTAGAAAGCACACAAAGTTATGTATATAAAGAAACAGAAGAAGATATTGCAAAGAAAAAAACTGTTAAATTAGTGGATTATGTAAAACAAAATAGCGAATTTAAAAGAAAATCATTAGTTGTAAATAATTTTATAAATAAATTCAATAATGAATATAAAAGAGAACCAACAACAGACGAAATATATGATAATCTTAAAAATAATGTTTCAAATGATATGATTAAAACAATTATAGAAGGAAGTGATTCTAATGTATAATTATTTCTTATTCTTTAAAAATATATTTTCATGTATTGGCTCCAATATTATTCCAAAAATACATAATCCAACTAACCATACTATATACGGCATATATACATACATTTCTAAACCAAAAAATTGTCCCAATAAACTTGCACTAGTAATTAATATAGACATACCAATTAAAGAAATTAATATATGATTCATATTTAATTAATAAAAATATTATTTATTTTCTTTAATTACTAATGTAGCATTTTCTTTAATTGGTCTATTATCTAAAATAAAATTACCAACATCATTTGTATCCACTTCCGGATATTTTTCAAAATAATCATCTAACATTTTCATCAAATATTCTTTATTTATTGCCGATTTCACTTTATTTTTTCTATATACCAATTTACCATTATTTATATCAAATCTATCTATTTCATTATTTTCCATAACACTTATTAAAGTATTACTCAATTGCTTTTTTTGATTTCTAAATTCTCTTAATTGTTTCTGTATTTCATTTATTTTTGAATTAATTATTACCCACTCCTTTATAGTAGCTATTAAAATTTGTTTTGATTCTGCCATTATAATAATTAATATAATTTAAATTAGCATATTAATTATTATTTACATTATTTTTATTTATTATTTATTTGATTGCTTCATCTAATTCACAATTTTTAATAATTAATCTTTCAACTAATTCTTTTTTTACTCCACAAACTTTAAGTTTATATTTCTTTAATTCTTCTTTTAGTTGTGTAACATTCATTTTATTCAAATATTTATATTTTTCTACATTATAATCATTCAATAAGTCTTCTTCCCTTTTTGTATATTTAAAATGCTTATTGCAAAACATACCATTTTTTGTAATACAAGCACTAGCATTACAAGTATCTTTCATTTTTGTTTGTTTATTCTTTACAATATATTCACATTTATTTAAATTCATTGTAAAATTTGTTGGACCATTTACTCCTCGTATATAATTAACATTATAATACTTATAAAATGGTAATAATTTGTTAGTTATATTTCTACAATATGGACATTTCATTTCATTTATTTTTAAACGATTATTATCCAATATTTTTTTCGTTTTCTGATATACAATTTCATTATATAAATCTAAATAATTATATTTATGCCCACAATCCAATTTTATATAATTATATTCTAAATCTTCATTACTTATTAAACATTTTTCATTACTACTTACATCCATGCTTTCATCTTGTAAAAGTTCATTAAATAATAATAAATTTGTATTCATTATTTATTACTTAATTTTATTTTATTAATTATTATTTATTATAATACTTAAATTATTATAATAAATAATATAAACTATATATTATTAATAAATGGCATACTCAAAAGAAGTATGGGGAAATAATATATGGTACTTGTTTCATAGTATTGCACACAAAATTAAAGAATCCGAATTTAGCAATATCAAAAATGACCTATCATATTTACTTAATACTATTTCATCCAATTTACCTTGTCCAGAATGTTCTATTGATGCAGTATCTGTTTTAAATAAAGTTAATTTTAATAACATTAATTCTAAAGAAGAATTTAAAAAATTTGTATTTAATTTTCATAATCATGTTAATAAAAAATTAAATAAACCACAATTTGAATATGAAAATTTAGATGAAAAATATAAAAATGCAAATATTAAAGCACTTTATCATAATTTTAATATTATTTTTACTTCAAATTCAAATATACCACAATTAATGAGCGCAAGTTTTCACAGACAACAAAATATGCCAAAAATTAATTTTGTTTTAAATAGTTTATTAGATAAAATGGAATAGTAAATAATTAATAATTTAAATAATAAAGATAGTCGGCTTTGTCTAGCCTTTGCCTCTGCGTGTGCCTGTGTAGATGCCTGCTGCTGCTTTTGCTGCTTCTGCTGCTTTTGCTGCTGCTGCTGCTTCTGCTGCTGCTTCTGCTTCGGTATTATATGCTGTAAAAGTCTCAATAAGATCATTTTTATATTTTGTAATATCTTGTTTTTTATCCCTCCATAACATATTTATAAATCCATCATTTTTCTCATATTCTTGATAAAAACTTGAATCTGGGACATGATTTCCAGAATTAAGTAGTATTTCCCTTTCATACTTTTCTAAACGTTTTTTTATTACGTCTTGTTTTGCGTTAGCTTTATCTATATCAGTATCCTGAAAATACTCTTTACCGCCAATAGCATCATCCCCATCACTCAAAACAACACCAGTTGTATCTTTTTTTGCTTTCGGTAAAATTGCTGTTTCTATTCTATTAGGTCCAATATCATATAATAATTTTTCACGTAAATCTCTACCGCTCCATCCTTTAATAATTGTAAAATAATCTACTAATTCTTGTGCTTCATCTTGTGTTAATTTTAATTCATTTACATTTTTAGCAATATTTTTTTGTATAAATATAATACCATCTACACTTGGTTCATTTGCTGGAGTATCTTTACGGTTTGTTAAATAAGTATCTGTTGCTACTCTATTTAGTACACATTGATTAACTTTATGATCCACTGGATAAGCTGCAGTGCTTTGTTTCAATAATTCATCATCAGAACTCATTTTACAATCATATATTTTTGCTCGCCAACTTTTATCCGGTCTTTCTGATACCCCACATTTTAATGCAAGTCTATTCCAAATATTAAACCAAGGACCACCTACTGCTCCGCCGTAACCATTTTTATAACAATCATTTACAGTTCTACAAGCTACACACTTATTATTACTACAATAACCACCAAAATCACAAATTGTTCCGCCTTGTAAATCATCTTTACTTGATGGACATTTAAATCCAACAGGAATTTTACTTTCTTCTGCTAAAGAAGTTCCTTTTGTATATGTATCAGAACTTATATACATAAAATTGTCTTTTGCTTTTTGTTGAAATGGAGTAAGGATACCACTAGAACTACTTGAACCATAATCAATCGTTTCTTCTGAAATATCACGTAAAGATGAACCATGTTTTTTTACACATTTAAACTGTGTTTTACCTGGCTTACTACATTGAATACCATTTGATCCTTGTTCTGTAAAGAATGCTAAACTTTCATTTCCAGACATTTTAACTAATGAAAAAAATATTATTCCAAATAATATACCAACCAAACTTCCTAAAAATATTCCACTCACATTTGTACATCTATCTTGTACTTCAACTGCACCATTTATACCTATTAAAGCAACTAAAAATGCAATTAAAACAGGATTCATATTCATCGGTTTTAAAATCATAGGGTAAGCCAAATATGCCAACGTAAATGCAATGATTGTTGAACTTGTGGATGGAGAATTAAAAATATGTTCTCCTGCTCTTAAAGTAAATGGAGCAGGTAAAGAATTACAAAATGGACTTGCCAAAGGGTCTTGCAACGATTTTAAAGAATTTTTTAATAAATAATTCATAAACGTTACTATTAATAATCCAGATATAAATAATAAACCCTTTACTATTGAACCTGTTAAAATTGAAAACATTACCATAAAAAATGAAATTAAAAATGGGGCCAAATATGATAAAAATTTCATTATATTTGTTAAACTAAATGTTAAAGCCATTGGTGGTGGTCTTGTTGTTCCCGACATTATACTATTATTATATTATTATATTATTAATCAAGCAATAATATAATATTTTTTTTAATAAACTATACTAAACTATTTTATTAACATATAATCCAATACTTGACTAATATGTTCTACTTCATAAAAATTATAATTTTGAGATAAATCAGGATATTTTTCACAAAATAAATGATAATCTTTTGCATTATCTTTTGGATATAAAAACGATGTTACACCTGCTTTTATGCCACCCAAAAATTTTAAATCTAATCCACCAATAGCCGTAACATTCCCTTGTAAATTTATTTCACCGGTCAAAGCAAAATTATTCTTTATTTTTTTATTAGTAAGTAAACTATATAATATTAATGTAATTGCTGCCCCAGCAGATGGTCCATCTTTTGGTGTCGCTCCTTCAGGTACATGAATATGTATCCCCTGCATCTTTGTTTCCTCAAAAGTTTTTGATAATTTTTTAAATTCATTTTTTTCAACTAAACTTAATGCTAATGTTTTTGATACTGCCATACTTTCTTTCATTACGTCTCCTTGCATACCTGTTAATTTTAACTCCAATAATGTTGTACTGTGAAAAAATTTACTTTCAATATGTAATATTCCACTCATACCATACGAATTTGCCCATAGTCCATTTACTACTCCTATTTTAGGTATATTATTAACTTTTATTATTCTAATTTCGTGTTTCTCTTTTAATATAATTTTTATTAAATCTAAAGTCACTATTAATGGAATACTATGAGATTTAATATTTTTCAATAAATCTAAATTTATTGTTGATATTATTTCAAATAATATTTCTTTTAATTTTCGCACACCCGGTTCATTTGTATAATTCTCTATAATATATTTTATTAATTCATCTTCAACTATTATTATATTATTTAATCCAAATTTATTATATAATTCAGGCAATAAATAATCTCTTGTTATTATTAATTTATCATCTAACTTCAAATTCTCAAATTTAATTCTATGAATACGATCCAATAAAATTCTATCAATTAACTCAACATCATTATATGAAAAAATAAACAATGCTTTCGATAAATCCAAATCAATATTACTAAAATATTTATCCTGAAATCCATCATTTTGTGTACTATCTATTAAATGCGTTAATATTCCAATTATCTCTTTACCGTGTTCCGTCCTACTTACTTTATCCAATTCATCTATAAAAATTACAGGATTCATACACTTATTTTCAATTAATACATCTACTATTTTACCCCATGTTGAACCTACATAAGTATAATTGTGCCCATCTAATATACTACCATTTGAAGAACCACCTAATGCTATAAATGAAAATGGTCTAGATTCACCATTTGTATCTAATAAACATTTGGCCAGCCCTCTTTTTGCTAACGTAGTTTTACCCAATCCAGGAGGACCTTCAAAACCAAAACAATAACCAGATTTTTCACCGTTTATCCATTGCCCAATTATACGTTCTATTTGATTTTTAGCATTTTTATGACCATGAACTGCATTATCCAAAATTGTATTGAAATTATTTATATAACTTACGATTTCAGTGTTTTTTCTATTTATTTTAACTATGCTTTTTTCTACATTTATTAAATAATCATATAATTTGTTAGTATTTATTGATTCAAATAATATTAATAAATCTTTTAATATATTATTATTTGACTTATTATTATCGATAAAATCATTTATATTTTTTTTTAAACTAGTATTGTTTTGTGTAATTTTTATAATTTTCATATTATTTTTTTTACATATTTCATTTATAGAATTCGTTAAATGGAGCAATATTTTTTTTTTAGATACACTGCTATCTATTATATAATTAAATAAATTATTATAAATTACAGAAATATTCTTTTCCAAAATATCTATTATATTTAATATTTCTATTGAATTTAGTTCTTTATTACTTATAAGTTCTTTAAACAAATTTAAAAACTCTTTTATATGTATATTATCTATTTTATTAATATCAATATTTTGTAAACCATCACTTAATATATTAAAAATATCATTTATTTCTCTCTTTTTAAATAAAATATATTCCTCTCTATAAATATTAAATGGAATCTTCAATAATCCATCTAAATATTGACGTGCTTTTGAACCTGAATCTTCTGACTTTGATTTGATTTCTTTTAATTTTTGCATGGCCTTCTCTTTAACACTGTCTTTCGCTTTCATCAAACAAATCTGTTGTTCCAATGGAATTTTATTATTATCTATATTGGACAAAGTAGTTGTATATTCAATCGTTTTATACATCGCATTTTTAAAAAATTTCTTACAATTCCATGGTAAACTATCATATATTTGCTTTTGTTCAAATGAATCACTATTTGTCTGATTATCGTTTGACAATAAATCATATAATAAATAACTTATATATTGAAATTCTTGTTTATTATTGTTCAACAATAATTGTATCAATAATGCTCGTTGTCCAAATAAATCACTTCCTATAAATTCCTGCACTAAAGAACTCAGCGTTTTTTGACTCAACGTATTTATTTGCGTCATAATAAAAATATATTTATTAAATAATTCTTGATTACTATAAACCAAATACTCTTTTATTGATAATATATTATAATAATTATCCCATGTTTCTTTTATAAAAACTTCATTATTATTCAAACCATTGTTACATATAAATTCTAAAAGCTCCTTTTTCCTATTTTCAATAAATTTATAACTCATATTATTTAAAATAACATCATCTATAATTGCATTTATATTTAATGTTCTTTTATGTTCTGCATCGTGAACTATTATTTTTATACCATGAATACGTAAAGTAAAATTATTTGAAGTACGCATCAAATCAAAACATTCCAACATATTTGCTTCTTCTACCAAAGTTTTATCATCTATTAATTTATTTTTTGAAACAACATTAGATTTTAATGAATTATTACTTTTATTATTCCAATTTATTATTTTATAACTTATAGGATGAATATATTTTTTTAATACATCATATTTTAAACATAAATCATCATTTAATAAATTATTTTCAATAAATGTACTATTTAAACATATTTTCAATAAATAATCAAAATTATATATGCCATAATTCTTTATTATTGAAGACAAACTATTATTTATATACTGTAAATCATTTATTATATTTTCATTACTTGTGCTATTTAATAAATTTATAACCTTTTCAAGACTTTCTATACAACTATTATAATCATTTGTATTCAAAATATTCATTAATTTATATTTATTTATTGCACACTGGATATTGTCTATTACATTTTTATAAAACAATATCTTTTCATCATAAATATTGACCATATTAATTGTTCTTTATATTATATTTATATATTAACGAAACTTATATATATATTAAATAATTGTTTTAATATACAAAATTGAGAAAAATATTATTTAAACATAATAAATACTAAACTTATTTAATATTTATTATGGGAATTCCATTTTACTTTTCATACTTAATTCAAAATCATAAAAAAATTATCACAAAAATAGAAAATATTAGTAATATTGATAATTTATTCTTAGATTCTAATTCCATTATTTATGATTCATTAAATTTTGAAAACTTTATAAACAAAACACAATTTGAAAATTATATTATTGAAAATGTCATTAACAAATTACAAATTATTATTAAAAATATTAATCCAAAAAATAAAACATTTATCGCATTTGACGGTGTCCCCCCTATTGCAAAACTTACTCAACAAAAAAATCGCCGCTATAAAAGTCATTATCAAGCCAAACTATTTGCTAAACCTGTATTATGGGATACTTGTGCCATTACACCCGGTACAAATTTTATGAATAATTTAAATAATGCTATTAAAAAACAATATTCAAATAATGCAAATATTATTTTAAGTTTAACCGACATTCCAGGCGAAGGAGAACATAAAATTTTTGAATATATTAGAGAAAACTTTGATTTAAATGATTCAAAGAATATCAACAATATTGTTTATGGGATGGATGCCGACTTAATTATGTTATCACTTAACCATCTGAAATATAGCAAACAAATTTATTTATATAGAGAAACACCACATTTTATTAAATCGCTCGACAATAGCCTAGACCCTGAGCAAACATATTTAATTAATATTTTAGATTTAGGTAACCAAATTTATAAAGAATTGACAGATGATATTAGTGTTCAAGAAGATACACCCGATTGGTTAAAAGAAGCAAGTGATGTTTTGGATAGTTCTTTAAATAATCTACAAATTAATGGTCAAACATTTTATAGTAAAATTGACGATTATATTTTCATCTGTTTCCTACTTGGGAATGATTTTATGCCACATTTTCCCGCTATTAATATTAGGAGCAATGGATTCATTGTGCTACTTGAATTATATAAAAATTTATTTAATAATAAAAAACAATTAATTAAAGATGGGAAAATTGTATGGGCTAATTTCAAGCTATTTATTGGAAAAATTGGCGAAAATGAAGAAGCATTTTTAAAAGAAATTTATAATTTACGCGAAAAACAATCCAAAAGAAATTATAAAGAAAATAGCGATGAAGAAAAAGAATTTAAATTTAATTCTATACCTTCGTGGGAAAGAAATATTGAAACCTTTATTAATCCTTTTGAAGAAGGTTGGCAACATAGATATTATAGTAGCTTATTTGATATTGATATTAGTAAAGATAATCACGATAATAAAGCAATTGGAAATATATGCACTAACTATTTACAAACCTTACAATGGACTTATTATTATTATTCAAAAGAATGTGTAAATTGGAATCATAGCTACAATTATCATTATCCACCATTATTAAGTGATTTATATAAGTCTGTTCCTTATTTTGATAGTGAATTAGTTTTGAAAGAAGATAAAAATATTATCCATCCACATTTATTATTATCTTATGTATTACCTAGAGACAGCCTTAATTTATTACCTTCTAATATTCATAATTATTTATTAAAAAATTATGAAAATCATTATAAAGAAGATTATGAATTTATTTATGCATTTTGTAAATACTTTTATGAAGGTCATGCTAAATTTCCTCATTTAGATTTTAAAGAATTTAGTGATAATATTAACAAAATTATTGCTTAATGTTTAATGTTTTCTTAATATTTAATACAATATAAAAGAACAACATGTATAGGCACTGTTTCACCGTCCCAAATGGTATTTAAATCGTCATCATTTATAGTTGTAGTAATTGTGTGATTGTGGTCTCCAGCATAATTTGTTATTCTACCTCCATTCGTTGTGTTCACATTGTTGCGATACCAGCCCCCACCTCCGGTATTATGTGCATATACCGCCGTACTCCCTCCTTGATTATAATATATATGATCATGGGCATGGTTACCTGCATTATCAGCCGTCGAAGAAGCAGTAATATTAAAATTTTTAGTAGGTTTTTTTGTACTATCAGGATTTTTATTTCCAGTTACAGTACCTCCTCTGATAAAATGTCCACCACTGGCGTCATTAAAACCATTTAAATTTGGTATGGCAAAATTATTTATTCCATCTCCGCCCCAAGTAGTTCCTAATAGTTGAGATAGATTTGGATAACTGGTTATTGATAAAGTTTGACCATTACACTCCAACCAACCTTGTGGTGGTCCTTTTGTTGCAAAACTCATAACAGCACCAGGAGGAACTAAAGGTTGAAATACATTTTGTAGACCAATTAATGTATTATCTAATACACTTAATATATTAGAAGTAAAAGTTCCAATTACATTTAAATTTTTATTGACATTTACATTTGAAAAATCAATTACTAAAGTATTTAAATCATCTATAGTAGTTCCATATATACTTCCTCGCTCACTCATTTTATATATATTAAAAATATATATAAAATTACAAAAATTTTAATATTATTATAGATAATATATGCACAAACTATTTACAAACCTTACAATGGAGTTATTATTATTCAAAAGAATGTGTAATTTGGAACCATAGCTACACTTATCATTACCCACCGTTATTAAGTGATTTATATAAGTCGGTTCCTTATTATCTTATGTATTACCTAGAGACAGCCTTAATTTATTACCTCCCAATATTCATAATTATTTATTAAAAAATTATGAAAATCATTATAAAGAAGATTATGAATTTATTTATGCATTTTGTAAATACTTTTATGAAGGTCATGCTAAATTTCCTAAATTAGATTTTAAAGAATTTAGTGCTAATATTAACAAAATTATTGTTTAAGAAATATTGTTTTTATATTTTAAAAATTTGACTAACATTTACCATTATTTTATATTATATTATAAATAAAATTTTATATTATAATTTAAAAATATCTAGTTTATGCTAATTTTGTTATACAAAGTTTTGTATAACCATTACCATCGTCTTCTCCTGTCCATAATTGAATATTATGACTACCTGGTATTGTATAACAAAAAAATCCAATAATATCATTTGTATTTATTTCTATAATATCTGTAAAATGTAAAGTACCCATATATCCACTAACTAAACCACGTGTTGCATAAGTTGTATTACTTTTTTTAAATTCAACATATGCTTCACCTCCACTTTTCTGTACAGTAATATCAAGATCAATTCTAAATGTTCCACTTGATGTAAATTTTAAATATGTTCCTCCATTTTGAGCTGAAAATCCACTGATCCAACTTGCATTATTATTTATCGTTCCTGTCATAGTATTATTTGTATCTCCAAGCCAACAATTACCTACCGAATTTGTAAAACCACCTGTTAAACTATATCGTATAAACTCAGTACCAGTACTTCCCCCACCTCCGCCTCCACTATTACTTGCTAAATCAACCAATGAAGCATCTATTTGTGACAATTTACCTGAAATATCTATATTATTTAATATTAAACTTCCGCTAATATCTACGTTTGTAAATGATGCATCTTGTCCTCCTGTTAAATCTACTACTAAATTGGCTAAAGCACTTGATAAATCAACCAATGAAGTATCTATTTGTGACAATTTACCTGAAATATCTATATTATTTAATATTAAACTTCCGCTAATATCTACATTTGTAAATGATGCATCTTCATATCCAGTTAAATTTGTTATTTGGCATAATGTGCTATATTTTAACAAATTTTCTCCACCCATATAATTATGAATTAAACAATAAACACTTAACTCACCGAAATCTCCAATTACATTTACATTTATATCACCATAATAGAAATCATAACTAATTCCTGAAACATCCTTGCTTCCTGCCAATATAGAACCACTATAACTTATTAAATTAGAAACATCATTATTTAATAAAGCCATGGGATGACTAGAAGATATATCTTGAAAAACATAATTTCCAATTGCTAATCCATATATTTTTTTTGATTCATAAGTATTATTTCCATTGAATACGTATTTAAATCCATCGGATAAAATTACATTTACTTTACTGATTGATGTTAGACAATCGATATTAATACCACTACCATCTGCTCCTGCAGGTCCTTGAATTCCTTGTTCTCCTGATGGTCCTTGAATTCCTTGTATTCCTTGTATTCCTTGTATTCCTTGTATTCCTTGTATTCCTTGTATTCCTTGTATTCCTTGTTCGCCCGATAGTCCTTGCATCCCTTGTTCACCTGATGGTCCTTGTATTCCTTGTATTCCTTGTATTCCTTGTATTCCTTGTATTCCTTGTATTCCTTGTTCGCCCGATGGTCCTTGTATTCCTTGAATTCCTTGTTCTCCTGATGGTCCTTGAATTCCTTGTGGACCTAAGATTCCTTGAACACCTAAAATAACAGAATCACCAACCATATTTATATTACCATGAACATCAAGATTACCCCATATTGATGTTCGTTGTTTTTCTCCGGTAACAATATGTATATCATTTGTTACTGATTGAATTATTAAATCATTATTTACACCAGAACTATCAACTCCTATTCTTGTAGCATCACTTTTAATATAATCATAATTTCCAATAAAACGTCTATCATCTCTATTAAATTGTTGTAATCTATTTCTTTTATCTGAAGCATTATATTTAGATGATATGTAAGAATTTAAATCATCCCGTGTATCAGCTTTTAATATGTAACTATTAAATATTCCATATTTATTAAACGAACCATCCGGTTGTAAAAATCCAAATCTATAATCAGAATAATTTTCAAAACTTATTGTATATTTAGGATTATTTTTATCAAATATAAATTTTGTTTCTTGTATATTACTACTATCAAAAATAATAAAACTTATATCTGTTGTATTAGAATTAAAACTTATGTCAATAGTATCACCAACTTGATAATATAATTGTTGTACGAAACCACTAAAACTTATATCATTGATTATAGTATATGTAGAACGATCTTTTCCTATAATAAAAAAAGTATTATTACCACTTAATTCCGATGCACTAATATCTAATTCAAAGGATATTCCCATTATAATAATTTAATATAATAAATAAATTAAATATGTTAAATTAACGTATTTTTATCATTAAAATACCGGAATCACCTGATACATCATAATATAATTGATTTGGTCCCACTACAGCTGATGTATCTGGTATATAAAATTTTGGTCTAAAAGAATTTGATAAATCAATTGTACCACTTATATCTATTTTACTAACATCAAATAATAAATTTATTCCAGAAATAGTATTAATATTTATTATTGAACTTATATCTAAATTAGTTATATTAGCAGATATACAAGTAATTTCACTTGCATAAAAAGAACCGGAATTATCTGTTGAATCAGCTATATGAATAGAATAACTTGGATCTAAAGTATTTATACCGATTCTGGTATTAGATGTATCTATGCAAATAGATTCAATAGGAACTTGATCACCCCGATTACCGATAGAATCAGGATCTATATTTGTAAATGAAGCTAATAATGTATTTAAAGATGAATTTAAAGTATCAGAATCTGTCATTATTTATAATTATTTAATAATAAAAATAATTATAAAACATTTATATATTTATTTCTCCAAATTACTTATTCTATTTTCTAAATTACTAATTTTTTGATTTAATGTTTGAATTAATAAATTTTGACTTTTTACTAAATTTTCTATATTATTAGAATTTAAATTACTAGAAATTTTTTCTTTGTCACTTATTTTTTTATCTAACTCTTTTATTGCCGCTAAACCAAATACAAAAATATTATTATAATTTAAACTATATGGAATTGTTTCATTTCCTATATTTACACTAAAACTTAAATCAGTTATTTTCTCTACTTCCTGAGCAATTAAACCAGCTTCTAAAATATAATCTTCATTTACTATTCCGCTAAAATCGATATGTTTAAAATTTCTAGTTTTTTGATAAATTTGTGGTTCTAATTGTCTTATTATTTCAAGTCCATTATTTATATTTTTTTCATTATGCTTTAATCTATCATCTGAAGAATTTACAATAGTATTTGTAAAAATAGTTAGTGCGCTAACTAGGGTTGAATTTAAAGAACCATCAATAAATACTTTTCCACTAAAATCAAAATTTCCAATAAAACTAATATCTCCACTAATTTCTTGAATACTTAAATTAGACGCTGTTAAAATATTACAACATATATCACCATTGACTGATACATCGCTATCTATTATTGCATCATTAAAAAATGATATACTATTATAAAAATTTATTATATTACTATTATTTGCATAAAAATTATCTATATATATATTATTGCTTGATAAATCAATCGTGGTTATACTTTGACCACTAATATTTTTTAAAAATATTGCATTTTTACATACATCTAAAGTTTCTTTTATAGTAGTTTTTGCATTTATAATTAAAGGTGAATTAATATTATCTTGAGTATTAATTCCTTGTATCGATGTTAATGTTAATTTAGGTGTTCCTATACCATTTAAATTACTATTAGAACTACCCGAAATATCCAACTGAAATTGTGGATTATCTGTTAAAATACCTATACGATTATTTTCTGTATCAATACATATTGAATTTTCGGGGTTAATTAAAGTAACATTGTCTGATAAAATATTGATTGCTGTTATTAATTCATTGTTTGCCATTTAAAATATATTAATAATAAAGATATATTTTAAATTTTTATTTTCAACTTACATAATTTATACACCGTTCAAAGAATTTTGCTACTTCATTTTTGTTTCCACCTAAAACACTATCGTCGGGTATATATGCATTGTCTTTTGTTCCAGGATAAAAAGCTAAAATTGCAGGTATGCCATTTACCATTTTTTTTGTTTTCAGAAAACTATACAATTCAATAGATTCATCTACATCAATTTCAATATATATTATTGATTTTGGTATTTTTTCTAAATATTCATCTACTATTGGTTTAATTCCTTGACAAGGAGCACACCAGTCTGCTGTGAATTTAATAATTATCATTTGTTTTATAGCTAACGAGGATTGCATTTCTATTAATTTATTTATTGTTAAACTACTGTCTGTCATATAAATTATTATAAATAAAATAATAAATTATATTTAACTTATTTTTTTATATTTTTTTTTGAATGGGTTGATAATTCCATCGTTTTTTAGGAAATTTTTTTTCGCAAAAAAGGCGATTTTCCATTTTCACACCTTAAAGGTTTGGATAATAAAAAAGTAAATTTTAATGATTTTTTTTATTTATAATTATTTCTTAAATTTTTTGGATTTGGACATTTATAAAATGTCCATTTTTGAAATGGGCTGACCTTTATATAAAATCGGCTGGATTTTTCTTTTTTTCACTTTTGTTATCATTAAGATAATAAAATACTATATAATATAATATAATTATTAAATAAAATTATATTTAAAAAAGATTTAGGAGTTTTTTTGTTATCCATATATATTATAATATGGATAACAATTTTACGCATTTCACGCAATTTAAATATTGTTGTAATTTATGTAACTTTAAAAGCAATAAAAAAAACGACTATGGTAAACATATTTTAACAGCAAAACATAAAAAGATAATGATGGATAACGAAAAACCGCAAAAAAAAAAGAATTTTTATAAATGTGAATGTTGTAAAGAATATAAATTTAGTTCTGGGTTATCAAAGCATAAAAAAACTTGTAATTTTATAAAAAATAAAGATAATAATAATAATAATTTAATACATATTGAAGATAATAAAAAAATAATAGAATTAAAAGAAGATAATAAAGAATTAAAAGAAGACAATAAGGAATTAAAAAATATGATAAAAGAACTTATAAAGGAAAACACAAAACAACAAACACAAATAAGCGAGCTAATACCTAAATTATGTATAAATAATACTATTAACAATACACAAAATAATAAATTTAATATTAATGTTTTTTTAAATGAGCAATGCAAAGATGCAATAAATTTGAGTGATTTCATTAAATCATTACATGTAACACTTGAACAATTGGATTTTACAAAACAACATGGATTAACACAAGGACTGAGTAAATCAATAATAGATAATATTAATAAACTTTCTATTTATGAAAGACCAATGCATTGTACTGATACAAAACGTGAAACATTATATATAAAAGATGATGACAATTGGTCAAAAGAAGGATCCAAAGAAAAATTAAAAAATGTAATAAAAAAAACTTCTTCAAAAAACTTTAATGCATTAATGGATTGGAAAAATTTAAATCCTGATTATATGAATAATGAAGATAAAACAGATTATTTTACAAAGACAATTTCAACAATAGGCAAATCAACAACAACCATAGACGATAAAATTATCAAATCATTATGTAAAGAAACTTATGTAAAATAAAAATAGACAAATAAACAATAAAAATTATTTTTTTTTCGCAAAAAAGGCGATTTTCCATTTTCACACCTTAAAGGTTTGGATAATAAAAAAGTAAATTTTAATGATTTTTTTTATTTATAATTATTTCTTAAATTTTTTGGATTTGGACATTTATAAAATGTCCATTTTTGAAATGGGCTAGCCTTTATATAAATTTAAACGAATTTCCACCTTTTTTCACTTTTGTTATCTATAAGATAATAAAATATTATTTTTTAAGAAAAACAGTTGTTACCATATAAAAAAAGTATTTTTAAAAACTATTTAGGCATTTTTTTGTGTAAGTATAATATACTTACAAATGACTGACAAAAAAATGCAAAAAAATGCAATTATGTTTGAATGTAAAATTTGTGACTTTAACTCGTGTAATAAATATAATTATATAAAACATTTATCAACACTAAAACATAAAAACTTACAAAATACTGACAATAAAATGCAAAAGTTGCAAGAATCTTATTATTGTATATGTGGAAAATCTTATAAACATAGACAAAGTTTATATACACATCAAAGTAAATGTATGTTTAAAGATAAAGAAAGTATAATAGAATTAAAAGACGATAATAAAGAATTAAAAGAAGATAATAAAGAATTAAAAAATATGATAAAAGAACTTATAAAGGAAAATGCAAAACAACAAACACAAATTAGCGAGCTAATACCTAAATTAGGTGTAAATAATACTACACACAATAATACTCAAAATAATAAATTTAATATAAATGTTTTTTTAAATGAGCAATGCAAAGATGCAATAAATTTGAGTGATTTCATAAAATCATTACACGTAACACTTGATCAATTGGATTTCACAAAACAAAATGGATTAGCACAAGGACTAAGTAAATCAATAATAGATAATATTAATAAACTTTCTATATACGAGAGACCAATGCATTGTACAGATACAAAACGTGAAACATTATATATAAAAGATGATGACAATTGGTCTAAAGATGGGTCCAAAGAAAAATTAAAAATTGTAATAAAAAAAACATCTTCAAAAAACTACAATGCTTTAATGGATTGGAAAAATTTAAATCCTGATTATATAAATAGCGAAGATAAAACAGATTACTTCACAAAAACAATTTCAACAATAGGTAAATCAACATCAAACATAGATGATAAAATAATAAAATCTTTATGTAAAGAAATTTATATTAAATAGAAATTATTCATATAAAATCTTCATATAAAATAAAAATTATTTTTTTTTCGCAAAAAAAGGCTGTTTTCCATTTTCACACCTTAAAGGTCTGGTTTTTAAAAAAGTAAATTTTAATGATTTTTTTTTTATATAATTATTTCTTAATTTTTTTGGATTTGGACATTTATAAAATGTCCATTTTTGAAATGGGCTAGCCTTTATATATAAATTGGTTGAATATCTGCTTTTTTTCACTTTTGTTATCTATAAGATAATAAAATATTAATTTTTAAGAAAAACAGTTGTTACCATAAAAAAAAAATATTTTTTAAAACTATTTAGGCATACTTTTGTGTAAGTATAATATACTTACAAATGACTGACAAAAATGTAGCAGAAGTAGCAAAATATTTTAAATGTGAAAATTGTGACTATTTTACAAGTAAAAAATCAAATTATAATAAACATTTATTGACGGCAAAACATAAATACTTACAAAATACTGACAAAAATGTAGCAAAAGTAGCAACAAATTTCAATTGTATATGTGGAAAATCTTATAAACATAGACAAAGTTTATATACACATCAAAGTAAATGTATGTTTAAGGATAAAGAAAGTATAACACAAAATTTATCACAAGAATTTGTATTGGATGTAATTAAGAAACAACAAGACCAAATAACTGAATTAACAAATACAATAAAAGATATGGCACCATTAATCAATAATACTAATAATACTATTAATAATACACAAAATAATAAATTCAATATTAATGTATTTTTAAATGAGCAGTGCAAAGATGCAATAAATATGAGTGATTTTATTAAATCATTACATATTACAATTGATCAATTGGATTTCACAAAACAAAATGGATTAGCACAAGGACTAAGTAAATCAATAATAGATAATATGAATAAGCTTTCTATTTATCAAAGACCAATGCATTGTACAGATAGTAAACGTGAAATATTATATATAAAAGATCACGATACTTGGTCTAAAGATGGGTCCAAAGAAAAATTAAAAAATGTTATAAATAAAGCATCTTCAAAAAATTATAATGCATTAATGGAATGGAAAACTTTAAATCCTGATTATATGAATAACGAAGATAAAACTGATTATTTCACAAAAACAATTTCAACAATAGGCAAACCAACATCAAGTATAGATGACAAAGTAATAAAATCTTTATGTAAAGAAATTTATATTAAATAGAAAATCTTCATAGAAAATCTTCATAGAAAATAAAAATTATTTTTTTTTCGCAAAAAAAGGCTGTTTTCCATTTTCACACCATAAAGGTTTGTATAATAAAAAAGTAAAATTTAATGATTTTTTTTGAGAATTTAATATTTGGCAATTTTTTTGGAATTGGACATTTTTAAAAATGTCCATTTTTGATATGGGCTAGCCTTTATATAAAAAACGACCAAAAAACGTTTTTTTATACTTTTATTATGTAAAAGGTTTCAATATTTAAAAATAATATAATATTCTTCCTTACCATCGCTTTTTTTAGTGATTTTTGATTTTTTAAAAGAGGGTAATGGAGGATAACAAAAATCCCACAAAAAATCCCATTTTTTATAATAAATTCACATATTTAAATGTATTATGATTGTTAATAATTTTATAATAAAAAATAATTTGTTATGATAAAAAAAAGGATAATAAAAAATCCCCAAAAATCCCATTTTAAAATGATTTAAGGATTTTTTATTATCCTTAATATATAAAATGGGTAATAAAAAAATCCCAAAAAATCCCAATTTTTTTTGCTGTGAAAAATGTAACTATAATACAAGTAGTAAAAAAGATTTTAATAAACATTTATTAACTCTAAAACATAAAAATGGGATAAATGATAATAAAATTACTAAGAATAATAATTCATTTATTTGTGAGACTTGTAATAAAGAATATTGTTATTTATCTGGTCTATTTCGTCATAAAAAAAAATGTGATTTTATATCAAATAAAATAAAAATAGAAAACACATTTGATGATAATAATGAAATAAATATTAATACAATTGATTCGAGTAACAATAAATTGGAATTAACAAATGATTTAATTATGAAAATTCTAAATGATAACCAAGAAATGAGAAATATAATAGTGAAACAACAAGAGCAAATAAGTGAGCTTATACCAAAAGTAGGCAATAATAATAATAATACACAAAATAATAAATTTAATATTCAGGTTTTTTTAAATGAGCAATGCAAAGATGCAATCAATATGAGTGATTTCATTAAATCATTACATATCACAATTGATCAATTGGATTTCACAAAACAAAATGGATTGGCACAAGGACTAAGTAAATCAATAATAGATAATATGAGTAAATTAAGTATTTATCAAAGACCAATGCATTGCACGGATACAAAACGTGAAACACTATATATAAAAGATGATGATAATTGGTCAAAAGATGGAGCTAAAGAGAAATTAAAAAATGTAATAAATAAAGCATCTTCAAAAAACTACAATGCATTAATGGAATGGAAAAAATTAAATCCCGATTTTATGAATAACGAAGATAAAACAGATTATTTTACAAAAACAATTTCAACAATAGGTAAGCCAACATCAACAATAGACGATAAGGTAATAAAGTTGTTATGTAAAGAAATATATGTTAAATAATAAATAAATTTATTAATTAAAAACAAATACTTATTATTTTTAATTAATATAATGGAAGCATTAGATTTAAACATAGATAATTACGAATACAGAGATATTTTAAAATTATTTAAATTAAATATGGAATTTGGAGAGAACGAATTAAAAAAAGCAAAAAAAGAGGTTTTAATGATGCATCCGGATAAAAGCGGTTTAGATAAAAAATATTTTATGTTTTTTTCACACGCGTATAAGATGTTATATAGTGTATATATGTTTAGATTAAAAGGTATAACAAGTGAAACTAAAGATATCAATTATGAAAATACAGAATATTTAGAAAAAGAAGAAAATATTAATAATAAAGAATTACTTGATTCTCTCAAAAATCAAAATTTAATGCAACCAAAAAAATTCAATAAATGGTTTAACGAACTTTTTGATAAAGTAAAATTAGAAAATGAATATGAAAATAATGGTTATGGTAATTGGTTAAAATCAGAAGATTTACAAGATTATTCAAATGTTAAAAATATACAAGACATGAATAAAGCCATTAATAATAAAAAAGAACAATTAAAAACCAATGTTCTCTCAAAATACAATACTATTAATGAATTTAATAATTCAAATTATTGTGATTTAACAAATTCAAATGTAGAATCTTATGCATCAGGAATGTTTAGTAAATTGTCATTTGAAGATTTAAAAGTTGCACACACAGAAAGTGTAGTACCAGTAACAGAAGATGATTATAAACCTTCTTACAACAATTTGGAAGAAGCAAGAATAAGTCGGAGTCAACAATCATTGACTCCTTTAAGTGAAGAAGAATCAAAACAAACATTAAATTCTATCAAAGAAAATAATAATATAATTGATTCACATAGAGCATTTAAATTAGCAAAACAAGAAGAGGAAATAAATAAAGCAAATCAAAAATGGTGGTCATCTTTACAAACAATAAAACAATAAGAATATAAGTGTTAAAACAATAAAACAATAAGAATATAAGTGTTAAAACAATAAGACAATAAGAATATAAGTGTTAAAACTTATAGTAGAAAAATAAGATGTAATAAATAATAATTAATAAATAAATTATTATTTATTAATATATAATGGATTTTAGTAAAGTGAATTATAATAATTTAATAATAAGTATATTAATTTTATTTGCAGCAGGCTATGTTTATGACAAATTTAAATTAAACGTTAGCACAAGCGATAAGGTATATGAATTAAATATTATAAAAAAATATTTATTAAATGAACATAGTGATTTTACTTTAGAACAATTAAGTTCTATTAAAAAACCAATAATATGGATACCAATTGATTATGAAAAAAATAGTCGCAAATGGGAATCATTTGGAACACGTAATTCGAATGATTTAAATCAAGATTATTTATATTTAACGCTACGTTCAATTATTAATAAAAATAGTGATTATTTTCATATTATTTTAATAGATGACGATTCGTATAAATTATTGTTGGATAATTGGTCTATTGAGTTAAATAAAATAGGTGACCCACAAAAAACATATTTTAGAAAATTGGCTTTAGCAAAAGTATTATATAAATTTGGCGGTATTTTAATGGAACCATCTTTTGTTATGTTTAAAAGTTTAGAAAATATTTATAATAATATTTTGAAAACAAAAAAAATAAGCGTTTGTGAGTTCCCAAATAAATCATCAAATTCACAATCAATTAATACAATGCCATCTATGAATTTTATTGGATGTATAAAAGAATGTCCAAAAATGCATGAATTTGTAAATCATTTAGAAATATTGTTTAGTAAAGATTATACTAATGAAATTAATATTGAAGATTTAATAAATAAATGGTTGTTTTATAATACACAAAACAAAGAAATAGAATATATTGATGGTAAATATTTAGGAATAAGAGATTCAAATAATAAATTAATAGAATTAGATAGATTACTAGGTTCATCATTTCTGGAATTAAATAATAACAGTTATGGACTATATATTCCAAAAGATGATTTATTAAAAAGAAAAGCTTATAATTGGTTCGTTTATTTAAATAGTATGGAAGTTTTGGAATCTAATACAAATATAGGAAAATATTTATTAATTAGCAATAATTAGCAATAATTAGCAATAATTAGCAATAATTAGCAATAATTAGCAATAATTAGCAATAATTAATTAATTATTTTTAAAAAAATAATAATATTTACTTATATTATAAAAATGATCGGAGGTTATACAGAATTAACAGGTGGCAAACGTAGACGTAAAAGCAGACAACAAGGAGGAAGAAAATCAAGAAAAAGAACAAGTAAAAGCGGAGGTAAAAGCGGAGGTAAAAAACGCCAAACACGCAGAAGAAGATAGATATTAAAAAAATATTTTTTTAAATTTTTAAATAAATATTTTTTGCATTATTACAATATTATAATATTACAATATTTCTTTCAGTTTTTGAATAGTATCAGAATCCAATAATTTAGGATAATTAATATTAAATGTGACATATAAATTACCAATAAAACTATCCCTATTAAAACCTAATTTTTTTAATATAATTTTACTATTGTTATGAACAATGGTGTTTAATTTATTTTCTATTTTATAATTTTTATTATTTAAGTGTTTTAATATAAAATTAAACCCTACCAATGATTCTTTAAATGATATAGTTGTATTATAGTATATATCTAAACCTTCTCTATAAAAATCCGGATGTTTAAGTAATTTAATAATTATTTTTACATTACTATAATTTCCATTAAAAACATTACCTTTATTATTAACTATTATTAATTCTTCATTATCTATTCCTTGTGGTATATTAATATATATTGTTTCATTCTCATATTTGATAATATTATTATTTAGTAATTGTCTTTGAATATTTAATGGTTTTATTGAACCATTATAAGATTCCTCATAACTAATATGTAATTCTTTTATTATATCTTCTCTATTGGAGTGCATTCTGTTTTCATAACAATATTGTGTATTATTATTTGAAATTATATTTTCACAATTATTAATTGGCAATAATGATTGGTTATTAGTATTATTATTAGTATTATTATTAATATTATTATTATTATTATTAGTATTATTATTAGTATTATTATTAGTATTATTATTAGTATTATTTAAATTAGTTATAATACAATTATATGCGTTATTTATTTTATTAAAATATTCACTATTATTGTTATTTTTATCAGGATGATATTTTAACGAAAGTTTTCTATATGCTTTTTTTATATTTTCAATACTATAATCTGATTCTATATCTAATATTTTATAATATTCATCCATAATGTAATATAATTTTAAAAATTCGAATATATTACATAATTAGAATAAATTTAAATATTTATAATGTTAATTAATTAATGAACAATACATTTTTTGATAATTACAAACCAACAAATCTATCAGATATAAATCTTAATAATGAAACCATTGAACTTATCAATATTTATTTAAAAAACAATAAAATGTTATTTTTAATTCATGGACAAAGTTTATCAGGAAAAACAAGTTTAATAAATATATTATTAAAAGAGTATTATAATTCTTCCAATTATAATGATAATATTTTATATATAAATTTATTAAAAGAACAAGGAATTAATTATTTTAGAAATGAAATTAAAAATTTTTGTCAAATACATAATTCAATTAATATTAAACAAAAGTCTATAATAATAGATGATTTTGACTCATTAAATGAATTAAATCAAAAAATTTTAATAAATTATATAAATAAATATAATAATATAAATTTTGTATTAAGTTGTAGTGATTTGAATAAAATAGTACCATCAACAAGCTATTTATTAGAAATGATAAAAATTGAAAATATAGATAGTATGTTTTTAGAAAAAATATTGAATAAAATTATAAAAAAAACGAATATAGTTTTAGAAGAAAATATAAAAAAAAAATAATTAAATGATTATAACAAAAATATACCATTTTTCATTAATAAAGTATTAGAAATTAAT
>Ga0209091_10000436_pt1 | contig 40529 bp, 40 predicted proteins | sample ArcticOcean_MG_C_6_FD_187438 | JGI IMG/M metagenome (GOLD analysis project Ga0209091, IMG submission 187438) | Marine microbial communities from western Arctic Ocean - ArcticOcean_MG_CB8_128 (SPAdes) (version 2) | ecosystem: Environmental > Aquatic > Marine > Oceanic | place: Arctic Ocean...
ATAAGTGTCTGATATTTTAATTTTAATTTCAATGTCTCTTTGGAATCGAGTACAATATCCAGAACGCAAAGATATCACACATGTTTTTTTCAACACTACAGTACTGTCGTACCGGGTACCCGGGTAGTAATCGGTAGTGGTATTATTTCCCTGTTCGTTAGTTCCACAATGAATTATTTACAGTTTACTTGACTAGATATATATTACTACACACATAATAGTATAACAACCGAATTCTTTGGCACTTTGCAAGAATTTACATACATGTACGTGGTATAATTGTAAAACGAGTTCCATTTAGATGTAAAATATTTAAGCAGGGATTCCATTTTTTCTGATCCAAAACAGTAAATGATGCACAAGAACCATAACGAAGTCAATAATCCCTGAACATGCACGACGATAACGATCCAATTTTGAGACCAACAACCACGAAGGCAACTCTACATGTAGTACTGTTGACATATTTTGCCATTCAAAGTCCAATGACGAGAGAGGATTGGACCAAAGCCACTATCGTACCTGTCTTCGTACCTGTCTTCGTACCTATAATACTTGTTGAGCACGTCCGGTAAGCGGTCTTACCGGACGAAAAGTGACCGGTTCAGTGACAGATTGCCCAGCTTGTCAGGATATTCGTGGTGATTTTTTCCGTGAAGAAATATTTTATTAATAAAAAAAAATATCAAAAATCATTAAAATTCTTATAAAAATAAATAGCCGTTCCACACCTTTGAAACTCGACAGGGCCAATTATTTAGCCTAAAGTAAGCGTCAGACAAATTTTGAACATTTTTTTAGATAAAATTTAGAGAAAATTAATAACTTTTTCTATAATTGGGTTTGTATTTATAATTACACTAATTAGCGTTTAACACATTTTCAAAAAAAAATTAAACAGCCGGAAGCTCTCTTTTCAAAAAACGATTTTCACAAGTAATTGTTCAATATTTTTCTTGCGTCATCCCACAGTTACAGTTTCTCCTTCTACACAACTCACCGCCGCCATCTCGCCGCCGCCATCTCGCCGCCGCCATCTCGCCGCCGCCATGTCCAAAAAGGCCTCCTCACCGCCCGCCAAGCGTCTGAAGATCGGCCACTCCTCCCAAACACCAACTTATGCGGAACTCGAACTAAGACTGACAGCATTGGACGAAGAGAATACCAAATTAAAAGAAGAGAATACCAACTTAAAACGAGAAAAAGAGAACATTGTTCGATGTATGCGGAAATACGGTGTTGCGTGGAATGGCAAAACGACCATCGAGTTGAGTCAATTGACCCCCCAAGCCGTACACTACAAAGTCGGTGTCCCAGATCAATTTATTAAAGCAATTCCTGAAATGGTGTGGAAAAAAGAAATCATTCATTTATTTAATTTAAAAGACTTGGCCTTTTTGCGACGCACCAATACATTTTTTGAACCCCATTGGGACGACGCTTTACGTCAAAACCTTATTCGCGTCCCTCAAGATTGTCCCACGGTGGAGCGTGCCATGAAGTTGGCTAAAGGACTTTCAGACCGAAAAGAATACTCGGAAACAGATCCTTTGAGGGTCAAGATGGAAAAGGGTGTGCACAATATTGTTGGTGGTTGTTTATCTGAAGATAGTATCCTAGAAATGACAATGAGTGTAACCTGCAGCCACATCACGTTTGTGGGTATGGGCAAAGATGAAACGACGGTCAACGGTGGGTTTTATGTGGGCAAAGGGTTGCACCATGTCAAATTTGAAGAATTGGTTGTCACGAATCCGTGTCGATCTGGAAGTGGTTTGGAGTTCGAGGGGAGCAACGTGGGTGTGTTGAACTGTGCTGTCAAAGAGTGTGGCAATTTTGGGATGGTTTTGAAACGTGGTGCTACTGCGACAGCAAATGACAGTGAATTCATGGAGAATGGTGAGGGGGTACTTTTGGAAGGGGCAAATACAAAAGCCAGTTTGTCTAACTGTACAATTCACCACAATGGGACTGACCATTCTCATCAAAATGCTTTCCGAATGGCCGGGTTGACTGCATGGTATGGTGCTGTCGTGGATCTTCATGGTACAAAAACGGACATCCATTCCAACAAACAGGATGGTATTGTTGCAACCGACAATGGCAAAATCAACATTCATTTGTCTTCCCAACACAATACAACCCACGACAACGATGGGGATGATCGACGTCAAGCGGACGGTGGATCAATCGCCAACATCAACGCCGACGGTACATTCACACATGTAGAAGAAGTCCACGATGACGAGGAAGAAGACGAGGAAGAAGTGTTGTAACAAATAGTGTATATTCACACACATACATGTCATGTAATATTTTATTATTTTGTACTCAAAATAACACTTAACACAATGTCTGTACTGTAGTTCTATGTTCTATGAATGTATGTATGTATGTACTGTATTCAATGTATTATTCCTCGTCTTCAAGGCCGTCTCCTAATTTCACAAAGTGCAAGATCTTGTTTGTCAAGTGTTCAACAGATGGGTGTGCAGAAATAATATTATATTCATATTGTTGTGATGGTGTATATATACAAACATCACTAGATATAGTAGGAGCACTCTTTTTCTCCGACAATCTTTCAATCAAAACAGCTTTCTTTCCTTTGGTTGAGAGTCCTTTTGATTTCAATTCTTTCTGAAGCTCCTTTACTTTCATCTCCGAGATTTTTTTCGGTTCAGTCTGCAAAAAATGATGTTCGTGCTGCAAAAAATGATGTTGAGTTGGACCCTGTAAAAAATCGTGTTTGGAGGCAAAGGAGTGGTACATGATATTTTATAATTTATGATATATTATATAGAGTCTTCTCACTAAAGTTTTACGTCAAAACAGAAATGAATCTTTATATCATTGCCTGTTCGTTTTGTCTTCTGTTCGCTTCTGTTTCTGTTTTTATGGACCAACTTTTATACAATTCAACCAATACGCCGGGGTCGACCCTGTCGAAAATCTTTTGAAGCCAAGGTTGTTTACAAATGACCAAATCACCACGTCTTCGCCAATAGCCGGAAGGCCAATGTGTTTCGCGTTTGTCATCGGGATTCATGATCGCGTCTTCCAAGTACTCGTCTTGCCAGTGTGGCGCCAGATACTCAAGTGCATAGGCAGATTCGCGAACCGCGTCTCTCATCATGTCGGGCGTTCGCTTCGCCTCGGGAACGAACTGGATGGCACCGGGCGAGCTGTGAACCGCGATTTCATACAACGTTTGAATTGTTTCGTCTTTTGTTTTACCGTCAGTGGGTCTGACCAACCGCAGAGGCACGTCGCGAAGGAGGTAGCCGTAAACGGACAGTGCTTTGGCAGCATATTTTGCTTTGCGGCGCGGTGACAGCTCTTTGTAGTAGGGTCTTATGTGCTGCGAATAACGATTGAACAACACGTCCTTGTCAAAAAACAAGACAGGCACGTGACTGAACACAGATTGCAATTGGTCGTCACTTAGTTCCATTACACTGTCATAGACTTCGAACGCCTCCTCCTCCGACCATTTACGGCTGCGGTTCACAACTATTTTTCTTAATTTTTTTAGCACAACATCGTCGCTAAAGGCGCGTGGCCACCAGGATTTGATATATTGCACGATTTCGATCAAAGTCTTGCCCTCGATTTCGCGCGAATGTAAATACTCCAAGGTCCTGTTGCTGTGGCGCAGGTCGCTATCAACCATTTCGTTCGCTGTTTCTGAAACCCATGTAATGAAACCGGACATTTGTATTTGATGGTCTCTGTTTATACTGGTAAATTTAGAATAGAAATAACAAAAAAATCATATAAATATTCGTACTTTTTTCTTATAATGTCCCTTCCCATTGTAATTGTCAGCCGGACCAAAAAATGTAGCTGTTGCTCGGATGTGGGGACGGCTCGTTCGATGAAAAACAACCAAGACCCTCCTTCAAACGGTCCTTACGGGGTTACTCGTTCAAATCGTCTGGGACTGTTCTCACGCTGAAAAACATGGCCCAATTAAAACGTTTTGAATAGACTATTTAACCCAAGGAAATTTCCACCAACAATGAAAAGAAAACGCCAAGGAGTCTCAAGTCCTACAAAAAGGCAAAGGCTTGACACGCAAGAGCTGGTAAATCGTCTACAGGACGAAGAGGAGGATTTGGTCAACGAAGCAACGTTTAACGACTCCAAATTCGCCGCCAAATTCGCACACGAAGATGCAAAATTGGCCATGAAACGCGAATATAAAACCTTGGATCCGAGTCGGGTCGTGCAATCAAAAAAGTTGGCCTTTGAACAAAAGCTGGAATACGAAAAGGGACTCCATGCGGACAGACTGCGCAAAATCAATGAAGAATTCGCCGAGAAGAAAGCTCTGCATCTCAAAAAACGAATCGAAAGGGACAACAAACAATCGCTCGACCAAAAAATTGAAGAATGTGCCGACCTTGCTCTCAAAAATTGTTCGGAAGCAACGTGGCGAGAGATTGGGAAGTTTCGTTGCATTACCCGACGATTGGACGCTGTCACGGATGGATTCTCAGAAGAACAACGCGAAAGGTACAAACAAGTCTTGGAAGACTTGTCTCAAAAAGGGTGGTGTCGCCGGTAAACTGTATAAAAAGTATGTATAAGTATGTATATTTTATTTATTATGTCTTTACCCCCGCGTCCTCCGAACGGCGACGATCATCAACGCGGGAAAGAACCCGTCCAGGACACTCCAAACGTGCAAGATGTCATGGACGACACTACTTTGATGACAGTCGTCATGGCGTTGTACGCCTTTTTTCATGTGATGTCACATTATGGTTTAGAACATTGTACTTGTTGATTTTCTCCGGGTGTAATTTTATTTTTTCGAAGTTGTTGGGTTCTCTTCTCACTTTTGCCATTTTTATTGCGTTTTTTGTTGCGCTTGGTGGTGTCTAACCCTAACATGAGCGTAAAATATAAATCCCAACTAAGTTGCACATATTTTTATTTTTATATTACGTCGACAATAGAGTAAAATAAAGAAAATATGTCAAAACGTAAATCCTCGAATGAATTGGACAGACCACTGCCAAAACAAAGAAAACAAGCCAAAGTCACAATTAACCAACAAAACTGTGTTTCAGCTAACAAATCTATTTCCGAAAGCAAGGCCGACGAGCCTCTCGAAAGCAAGGCCGACGAGGTTAACATTGTATATAGAGATGCCGAAATAGACTCGAATGAAACAAGGTGGGGATGTGAAGACCCAGACCATTGCGGCCAGTATCGCACGTGTGCACTGTGCGCACAATTCGGTGGACAAAGGAATTGTGCTACCAGGAAAGTCTATCGTAAATCCCTTCTGTCACTGTGTACTGACGATAAATTGTCCAAAAACATGCTACGTAAGAAATTCATAGAGCTTGCAACCGAATTAGGTAAACACAACTCCACAGACCATTTCTACCCGCGGTTTGTACCCAAGTCAATTGACTGGAAGGATGAGATACTTTCGGTTGCGCACAATTTGTTCGAATACAGTGGAGCTAGATTATATCTCTTTGTGAGATTCAAACTGCAGCTCATATTCTCGGATGTTCACAATATCCATGTTAACAACAAACTTACACCCGCAATTGTAAAGTGTATCGCAGCTGGCTTCAAAGTACCATTGGGGTTGCAATACCATTGTAAGTTACAATTTACAAGCGGCACATTAGTCGGTTTAAAGATTTTCGACAACGCCATCCTTCCTATTAATATCCCACTTGAACAACCGGAAGAAAGCAAGGCCGACGAGGTTGTCGCTGACCAGCGAAGCGGAGTTGAAATGGACTGTCCTTACGACATTTGTGGTGGCGCTCAAGTTTTTGATTCAAGGTCTGGAAGGGCAGCAAATACATGTTTATGCAACCATGGTGATATTGATTCTTATGATTACTGCCCAATGTCCCCTGATGAGTACGACATTACACAAGAACAACAGGAAAGGTGGGATGAAGTGGTACGAGAAAAAGTTTCAGAACAATTTTTGAAAGATTTAACAACTGAGTTTGGCGAATTGGGCCCTGTACCCAACAATGTCCGCATCTATGTCCAGGACGGAAATTATTGCAAATATTTTGGCAGTGAACTGGTCACAGGCACGGTTTTGGGTCAGACCGTTTTTCATTTACGAACTGAAGTCAGTGGTGTATCGGTCCAGTGGCTCATTTTTTTTGACAAAAACGGGAAACCCCATTGGAAACATGACTGTGATTTCTACTTAGGACATTTTTCTGGATGCATGGAAAATATGAAATCTATTTGGAGATGTGATGAAGAGTCGGATGACAGTTTCCCTTTCGTAGACAATGTTGAGGGCATTGCTTTCGACTGGAGAACCGCTGGTTTTGATTATACCTGTCAAATTGACATGTTTATTGGTAATGAATGGTTTCAAGTTTGTGACAAGAGGTGTGATTGTGAATATTGTTGTTACGACTGTGACGGGCCTCTTGCCTGCCATGTCGCCAGAAAAAAACAGGCCGCTTTGTTGCAAGCCAAGCAAGAAGCAGTGCAAGCCACAATATACCAAGAATTTGAAAAGTTGCCCGTTACATCCACCACACGGCGATGCTTTCAAACGATTAGCAGAAAAGGACAGCCAAAGATGCGGCAGGAACTACTCAATGAATTCGCATCGACCTGTCCTGCAACCGGGGAAAACAACGAAGAGTATTTGGAGGCGGCACATCTTGTTCCGTTCCGTGATATTCAACATTGTGAATCTGCCAACGGCTTACTTTTGGACTTAAAAATACACAAAGCCCTGGACAGTGGCCATCTGACCTACGATGGAAATGGCCAGCTATGGCGGCGCCACAACTTCAACATTCAGCATCTTCATATTTGCAATGCACAACTTCCCTCTCGGTTGCTGACAGATAAGCGCAAAAAATGGCTTGAACAAGCATACAGGGGTTGGTTAACACACCACAATACCAGCGGAACAGAACTTTGTCAAGTAATAACTGATTGAAGGTATATTTTATAATTTAAGTATGTATTTCACGTGTGATTATTTTTTTTAATGTACAAGTGACATCATTGGATGGAGCAGTCTAAATATCAACCCTTGTTCTTTTGCTAATGTATCCAAAAAGTTCAAGCAATACCGGTGATCATGTGTATTTTACTGAAAAGTGTCATTAACCCGCCAAAAACTCCAAGAACTGGCAAGGCGTACACGCCTTTTTTCATGTGATGTCACATTATGGTTTAGAACACTGTACTTGTTGATTTTCAGGTGTAATTTTATTTTTTCGAAGTTGTTGGGTTCTCTTCTCACTTTTGCCATTTTTATTGCGTTTTTTGTTGCGCTTGGTGGATTTCACCAAGTTTGGTAGAAGCACGATTGGCGTCGCTTCGATGTTGGTCCAAGACGAAGAAATTTTAGTGTTTTTTTTTTGAGACATCTTTTTGAATAGAAAGTTATAAGTTATTTTGAATATATATACTATTCTATTCTAAAAAAATGGACATCATCAAATATAGAAAAATGTATTTATCAGAAAATTGGGGGTTTAACCAGTTTGTTATGGTGAGGAAAAGTGTTGGCAGTGGAAGAACTCCACATGGGCATTCTTCTTGGACCAATCATCCTTTTGTATCGACAGGACAAGCGTTTTGGATTAACGACAGCGAATTATGCGTTGGGTACAAAATGAATACCGACCCCGATGTTTTTAGACCTATTTTTTCACACAAACGCCAACGATTATTAGATAGAGTTCATTCAACCATTGTTAACCCCTCTAACTTTTGGAACAGAGTCAAGTGGCGGTACTACTTTATTCTATGCCACATCAAAACGTTGCCATTGGAGTGTGCTGACTATATTGTAGGATTTATGTACAGGTAGTCGACGGAAAAGCGCCCCGTCTCCCGCAAAATACATTTTTTTGCTTGGCGACATTCCATCTGGTTGATTCTCAAAAATTAAATATTTAAATTGGCGAGTTTGATACGGATTAATTAAAATTTTAGATCTGACTTTGAAGCCAAAGTAAAAAACGGAATGGTGTCACCTTTTGATTCTTCCTTTGTTTTCTTCATTGGTACCATCAAATGCCAGTCTGATTTTTTAGGAACAGTGATCGCAAATGCAATAGCTGTTGCCATGAACGAATGCCACAGTCCGTGTAACCCTCTGTCACCTGTCAAATAGCAACAATAACCACCAATGGCAAAAATAGCCGCCGCCAAAATATCCCACCAAAACATTTTTTTGTATTGAAATAGTAGTAAAAGACACTGTGCTGCCAATAAAATAAAGAAAAGAGTATCTTCTAGATTCGGCCAAACCCATGTTGTCGCCACCATTGATGTCGTTGCCACAATAGCCGCCAAACCTTTGTCCACGAGTACACGTTTTATACCTCTTTCCAATGCCCAGTGGACAACCCCAACGACATACCGCAGGGCACCACCCCTCAGTCCCATGACACATCCATTCAAGCTGTCCGGTTGGCAGAACGAAATCGACGCAAAGAAACCATGGTCCAATCCATACCGGATGATGCATCGCCCGCACCTGCATCAACAGCAACAGCATTCACATCAACAGCAGCATCAGCCACAACAGCCACAACAGCCACAACAGCAGCGGTGGAAGAACAGGAACAACGTGATTTTGCGGTGGTGGGTGGATCACCCAAAACTGTTGCTGTTGATGCAACAGCAGCAAGAGGAACGGCACCTACATCCGCCCCACCATCACCACCACCATCAAAAAAGATCAAGTCAAAGAAAAGGGTAGCATATTTCGACCCAGCATCTAACGAAGAAGTATATGAATGGAATGGAATATGGTACTTGACCAGTGGTGCTGGACCGGTTGGAAAGCCCTGGAGACGACCCCGTTGGAGTCAAGAAGAACGGGACGGTGATTGGCGACCTACAGTGGCAGAAGAGGAAAAATACAATGCCTGGTACGACGCATATTGTCCAACAGAACGATACACAACAGAAACATCGGCAGACAAATGTGCTTACGATAATGCGGTTGAAAAGGGGATGACCCAGAAATCGTACACTCATTCAGACATTAGGTTTAATTATTATGACCCATCTTCTATGGAAGAAGTCTACGAATTCGATGGTGTATGGTACTTGGTCAATGGTTACAGACCAGTCGGACACCCTTGGAGACGCCATGGTACTGATTGGAGGCCCACGCCAGCAGAAGATGAAGAATACCAGACCTGGTATAAGGCATTTACTGCAACAGTCATAAAAATAAACAAGGAGGCGTAGGTGCAACCGCTTTGAGTGTAGGAAAACCATTAGACATGTGCATTTGTAATTTTAAATCAATAGCTGCATTGCTCCGTGGCGGAGTCCGTGTTATTTTGTTAACATCGGCAACAAATCAAACAGATGACAAACCAGCATCAGTTTCCAGAGGTAAATGGATAGGTTACAAATAATTAAAATAAATTTGCTTTATAAAATCTTTGATATCTAGTGGCCACTGTCTCAGAACTGGGAATTGATGGCGTCAGGTCAGTTCTAAAAATCTGCAAACGCTTCTAATTTTTCGACGAATGTACCGTCGGCGTTGATGTTTGCGATGGAACCACCTCCGTATTGAAATCGATTGTCGTGATTGTCGTACACGTTGTCATGGGTCGTACTGTGTTGGGAAGGAAGGCAAATGAATGTTTACTTTGGCACGACTGTATGCATGAATATTATTACGTTTGTTGGAATGGATGTCCGTTTTTGTACCATGAAGATCCACGACAGCATGATCATATACAACCAAACCATCAAATCTATTGTGGTGCATCTTGCAGTCGTTAAATCTTGCTTTTATATTTGCATCACGACACCTTGTTTGAAATGGACGATATTCCAAAGTACATGGTACATGTATTGAATCCATTGTTTCTACAGAAACAGCACAAAAGTTACACAGATAGATTTTACGATTCAGTGGTAGAAGGGCTTCGAGAGTTAGAAACCATTCTTGTTGATGTAATGCCAACGTCGTTTCCACCGGCGGAACAAGTAAAGAATATGTTGTAAAAATACCCTATAAAGTTTGTTGTAAACAGATTTGTAATGAATGAATGAATACTCGATTAGAAATTATTCGTCATCGTGGACTTCTTCTACATGTGTGAATGTCCCGTCGGCGTTGATGTTCGCGATGGAACCACCATCGTCGGTGTTGTTGTTCAAAGGCACGGGCGACACGTCGATGTTGGTGGAACGGGGAGGAAGCAACAGGGTGGTGTGAAGTGGTTTGAGTGGAAGGGTGTGTGTTGTGTGTGTACGTTGTGGTGGGTAGAATGTAGAATGTAGAATAAACGTGAACAAAGAATGCACGTTTTTTATTTTCAATAGTCGTTTTCTTCTTCTACAACTGCGTGTGTGAATGTACCGTCGGCGTTGATGTTTGCGATGGAACCACCATTGACTTGACTCCGATCTTCTCCAACATTGTCATGGGTTGTATTGTGTTGCGAAGGCAAATGAATGTTTACTTTACCACGATCGAATGCAAAAATACCATGTCCTTTGTTGGAATGGATGTCCGTTTTTGTACCATGAAGATCCACAACAGCATGGCCATATGCCCACAAACCACCATCTCCATTGTGGTGCATCGTAGAGTCGTTAAATCTTACTTTTAGTAGCGTGGCACGTGCCCAAACACCATATCCTTCACCATATGCCTGCAAACCATACTCTCCATTGTGGTGCATCGTAGAGACGTTCAAACTTACTTTTGTATTGGCACCGAAACCTTTTATACCACATTCACCATTCTCCATGAAATCACATCGTGTTGCTGTAACAGTGCTCCCACCAGCCACATACATCCCACATTCAGCATTCTTCATGAAATCACATCGTGTTGCTGTAACAGTAGCACCACCATACACAAACATCCCATCACACCGACACGATTTAATACAACACTCTGTTACTTCAACAGTAGCTCCATTAGCACAGCTTAAACCATGTCCTGCGATATTACTTGATGAAAGTTGTTGAATTTTAACATTTTGTTTGCCGTTCACACCAAAACCCCCAAGGCATGTGGTTTTACCTTTGCCTTTCCCGGCAATCGTAACGTTGTTGCACTTGACATTGAAGAAAAACGTGTTCCCCACCATTTCATGTTGCCCTTCTCCAACTTCAACTTTGACCGGATTCTCCCTCGTGCATTCATTTCTTTCTGAAAACACCACGGCCAACTCCAACGCTTGATTGATGGTCGGGCAGTCCTCCGGCACGCGGATGACATTTTGCTTCAACACGTACAGCCAATACTCGTGAAAGAATGTATTGCAGCGGCCCAACGTGGACAACACTTTCAAGTCCAAAAATGGGTGCAATATTTTGGACGTCCAGACATGGAAGGGAACATTGTTGACCCAGCGGGAAGACGACAAGAGGGTTCGGCGGGGGACGGACGCAGCGAAGGGTGCAACCGTGATTTTCTGGCGCTTGGCCGGTGGCGAAGAGGAGGAACTGCTTGAGCTTCGGGTTCTGTTGGACATGATGGATTAGGATGAATATCAATACAGGGCCAGGTGTCCTTTCCAAACCTGGGAGATCAAGAGAGAGGGCGTTTCCCTAACTAATTCCTTGGCATTGTTGAAGCCACTTCCAAAACCATGGATAAAAAACGAACCAACGAAGGCGATGCTTCACCACCGTCCCCGAAACGTCAGAAAATTGGTGCCACGTCTTCTTCCAGTGCGGTTTCCAGCTCGACTGCACAAATTTTGCAACTTCAACAAAGGTTGCAATCTGCTGAAGATGAAGTTGCCAGATTACAAGAAAGATTGCAACAGCAAGAGGAAGAGAGCAACCAAAGATTGCTCGCCATGAGAGAAGGTATGATAAGATATGGTCCATCCTGGAACGGCAAGACCACCGACCTCGACATCATCGACAACTTGACTCGATTGAGTCCCCTTGCCGTGCACTACAATGCAAATGTGACGAACCAATTTATCAGAGACATTCCTGAAATGTTGTGGTGGCAAAAGATACTCCAACCCTTCTTGAATTTGGAAGATTTGTCCATCCTGCGTTGCACCAATACCTTTTTTCAGTTGTATTGGGAGAGTGTGTTGCAACAGAATCTGATACGAGTGCCACAGGGGTGTCCCACCGTGGAGAAAGCGATGGACTTGGCGGTGATCTTTTCGGAGAGAAAAGAATACACCGAAACAGATCCCCTGAAAATACGACTTGAAGAGGGGGTTCACGAAATCGTGGGGGATCATAATGTGTTGGGAAGGCAGATGAATGTCACCTGCAGCCACATTACCTTTGTTGGCAGCGGCAAAAATCAAACGACGATCAACGGTGGGTTTAAAGTGAACAACCAACAACATGTTAAATTTGAAGAACTGACTATAACGAATCAGTTTGGGAGTGGTTTGATGTTGCAAGGGAGTGAGACCAATGTTGACGTGTTGAAGTGTGATGTCAAAGAGTGTGGGGGTACTGGGATGTGTGTGCATCATGGTGCCACTGTTACAGCAACTGTCAGTGAATTTATGGAGAATGGTATTTTTGGGGTGTACTGTGGTGATGCAAATACAAAAGCAAGATTGACCGATTGCAAGATGCACCACAATCAAAGTCACGGTTTGGAAGCATGGTCACATGCTGTCGTGGATCTTCATGGTACAAAAACGGACATCCATTCCAACAAAGATGATGGTATTCGTGCATCCATTCGTGCCAAAGTCAACATTCATTTGCCTTCCCAACACAATACATCCCATGACAACGGTGACGAGGATCGGAGTCAATTCGTTGGTGGTTCCATCGCCAACATCAACGCCGACGGCACATTCACACACGTAGTTGAAGAAGAAGACGACGTACAATAAAACCATGGTATTGAGAACAAAAAGCTACTCATGTTCACTTCAGTACGCGAATTAGGAGACATGCTAAATTTGGAACTAGTTGGGGCAATCTGTTTCTACAATTCCCTTCGGGATAATGTTCAAATCCCCCATAACGTCGTACAGACGTTGCACTCCGCCGAAATACCGTCCAGTGATGACGTTTATTTCCGTCGCATGGAAATTACATCCGTGGAACAGTTAAAAACGTCGACAGTGGAAGATTTTACCCGAGTATTGTGTCCATATATGGCTGCCCATAAGTTGGTAGACACGTTAGCTGCATATTTCAACAACAAAAGAAAACAAAGAACGAAAGATTCTTTGACCCAAGGAGGTTTGAGCATTGGATCAAGCTTCAATAAAAGTACGAAACGTTTGCGCGTAGGTTCTTACCAAGCTCATAAACAACCGTCCGTAGAAGAAGACGAAGAAGAGCAGGAGGAGGACGAAATTACGCCGACGACGACGACGACGACGACGACGATGAGGATGCGGACAACGAGGAGGCGGACGACGAGGAGGCGGACGACGACGATGATGAGGCGGATGACGGTTTTAATCTTACGATACGACGTGGAGATTGCGCAACATTGATATGAATATCGATACCTTCAAATCGTTTTGTAAACGATTTAAAATCAAACGCAAAGCTTTTTCACAAAAAAGATATCAATATCGATACGAATGGAAGGGGGAAGTACTGACCGGTTCATCTTTAGAAAAAAATTTTACAGCGTTACTGCCACTGATGCGTGACTTGCAACACAAAATGAATCGTTGTTAAAGTTGACTACACGCTCTACACACTGTACTATAACGTAGATTTTTTTTAGTTTTCAAAACTGTACGTGTTCCCAAACACGTACAACACACTCTTTGATTCAACGCTATCATTGATTTTGCACATTCCAACGCTCTTTGATTCAGCACTGACATCGGTTTTGCATAATCCGAAGCATACTTTTGTATATGTGGGTTTTCGTCCAACCATCTCTTCAATCCAGTTTCTAACTCCACCTGGACATGTAAATCGTCCCATGTGTATGCTTCTCCAATATTGGGAACATGCGTTTGAGCCCAAATATCAAAACGTCGTACCCACTCTGTTGTTTTGCGATGATGCTCAACAAAATATATGTTTTGCCATTTTTGCTTTATATATATTTTTCATTTTCTAAATACTCTAAAACAACCGCGATGGATTCTTGTAACGTCGATTCGTCGGTTTTAATATGGATATCTGGTTCCAATGGTAACAATGATAAAACCGCAGGTTGACCCAGTAATTGACCATCTTCGATGATTTCTTGATAACATTTAATGCGCGTATGGTAATCAATGTCGCCCGCTTTTGTCAGACCTACGACGGGATGAATAAGGACTGTCCCACCAACCATGGCCGAAGCTCTGCTGGCCAATTCCATGTGAGCACGATGCATTGGATTGCGCGTCTGGAAAGCAACCACTGGACCACTTGGAAGTTTTAAGTCGCTCGGCGCCATACGCAAGTGTGTATAATCGTGATGCAAAGGCAGTTGATGTACAGAAATCGGACCCGAAACACAAAACTTTTCTTGTTTGTATTGAATCGCTGGATGTTCTGGGTCACCACCAAACACCTTTTGCGCTTCTACTTTATAATTTGGTTCGAAAATATCGTCCACGTCCATTTTTGCTAAAAAATTAAACTGAGAGTCACGCAATATCAGCGGTTGGCCAGTCTTTTCTAACTCGTCTTTTGTCTCAGAAGACACGTCCAATACAATAGGCATTGGCCAAACTGCACCATTGTTAAGACGAGCAGTATCAATGACTGATTCATAGTCTTTACGGTTTAAGAACGTTTGCAAAGGTTTGAATGACTGATTAGCGATGCATTCGAAATCACAAAGCTGTCTTGGTGTTAGGGTGTGATGAACACCCTTTGTGAATTTTATGACGGCGGGTCGCATTATTTCCATTTAGGCACTCTATATATAATCAAAATCATAAATCCATCAAATACAAAATATTTGATGAACAACTTTTTCTACGTATAAAGGTCTATTGGTAATCAAAAATGTTTCTTGTCCATTCGAAACCATTAAATGAAATTCAAAAAGCGGAAGCGCGCATCAAAAACGCCGAAAAATATTTAGTCCATGCTCAAAATGATTTGCAAGAGGCGAAGCAACACCAAAAGAAAACAAAAGAACTCGTATCTAATGGAAAAATCGTCAAATTCGAGACAATTGCAAAATGGATGCCAGATGAAAAACTTGATGCGTTGACTATGGTATTACACAGCACACCACTCGAACAAGTAGACCAAGACCCACACAAAGTTTCTATTCTCGAAGCGCGCAACTACAACATCGTCTTACCAGGCAATGCCTCTCCATGCAATCAAATGTATAGTGGTCGTTGCTGGATGTTCGCAGGTCTCAACATTTTGCGGCGTCTTTTGATCAATCAAAATAAATTAAAACCAACATTTGAACTGAGTCAATCCTATCTCTTTTTTTGGCATTATTTTGAACAATACAATGCCATGTTAAATCTCTTTTACTCTAAAAAGGATTTGTCGCCTGTTGAAAGGGCGGAATGGCTTGACAAACCATTGCATGATGGTGGGAATTGGATCGTCTTTCGCAGACTTGCTTGTAAATATGGAGTGGTGCCTAAAAATATGTACCGTGAATCGTGGCCTTCAAGCCACTCGTCTGAAATGAATTCAATCCTCTGTCATTTATTGCAAAACGACATTCAACATTGTTCTACACTGAAAAATGTCAAAGAGTTTAACGAATTCCGCAGCGGGCGTTTGAAACAAGTGTTACATATATTATGTTCATGCATGGGAAAACCTCCTATGAGTAACGAATTTTTGTCGACGTTGGAAACGATTGAGAATAAGTCGATTCAGTTTAAAGGAACAGCGAATTCGACATTTAATACAATTAATGCGAATTTTGATATTGACGAGCATATTCAAATTATCCATGACCCACGTCAAACAGCCAAAGACTTAACGTGGTACACTACACAGCACCAATCTCTTCAAGATACGCCGGAACTCTTCTTCAATATTAAGGATATGGAGCAGATATGTGCCGCAGTGACTCTTAGTATTAAACTCGGTCGTGGCGTTTGGTTTGCGTGCAACATGAACGAAGACGTCTGTCCACAGCTACAGGGAATGGCAAAAGGATTGTACAGACCGGACAAATTTATACCTGAAGGGAACAGTCTCCAAATGTCAAAGGAAGACAGAATGGTTTGGGGGCGTGCACATTGCAACCACGCAATGTTGATCGTTGGTGTTCAACTTGAACAAAATAAAGTAAAAGCATTCAAAATTGAAAATAGTTGGGGTGCGACTGGACCTGGGCACGGTTTTTACAAAATGACTGCGGATTGGTTTCATGAACACGCGTACACAGTCGTTATACACCGAGATATATTATTGAAATCGGGAATTGCTATTACAGAGCGCACTGGAAACATTACGGAATATCCATATTACGATATATTTGGTTAAAATTTCTATTCAATAAATTCTATTCAATAAATTCTATTCAATAATTCTATTCAATGAATTCTTATTCAATAATTCTATTCAATGAATTCTATTAACATGTCCCAAGCACCTCCACCCAAAAAACAAAAGACTATCAAAGCTCGTGGAAGTGCCATTTGCACTCTTTCCAAGGAACTGGTTCTTCACGCCGACGAAGAAGTTCCAACAAGACAAGTTTTGTTACGAACTGGTGACCGTACCAAAAAATCAGGAAGATCTGCACATTTTTGGGATGGATGGAAAGAACAGTGGTGGGGTTCTGTTCCTCATAATTTGTACCATTGGTACGGAAAACCACTGTGCGTGCCTGGAAATGCACACAAAACTGGTAATGAACATTCTTACAATGCCGATGAATGTTCGCGCGCTATGTCTGTACATGCAATTAAGAAATGTTGGTTTGCAAAAAGTTTAATGACAAAAGAGGAAGCTGAAACTTTGAAAGTCGAAATGGAAGCATTGGTACTTGAAGATGGTTCGGAAGATAAAGTCTCTCGTGCAGAGAAAGCCTCTCTATTTGTTTCTTCTCTTTCTCCAGAAAAGTGCAATGCTTTTCTAGACATGCTTGCGCGTTTTACTTCGTGGTGCGAAAAAGGGTCCTTTGTAGAATGTGGTTTGAAAGGAGAAGAAACACATTTTATTACTGAAATGATCATGGGTGGTATCAAGTGGAAAAATTTCCCTAAAGATGTTGAACCACGTGTTGCTGAACTCGAAACTGCCGCTTTAGAAGGTAACGAAGAAGGCGGTATTCCACCAACTTTCACGCGTCAAAACGCTGTTCACAAAGGATATGTCCAATTTATGTCGCGTAGTGGGCGAACGTCTTTTACATCCACCTTTCTTCTATTGATTTCAAACAAAGAAATGCAAAAAGTAAACCGAGCTGGAGAAAGCAACTGGTGGTGTGCACATGCTTGGTTTGAACATCTCGGCGGTATTATCACAAAAGAAATGCAAAAAGTAAAAGAGTGTCACGAAACACGCAATCCCCGCTTTGTTTCTGAAACAAAAGCACGTTCCATACTTGACCTGAAGAATCTCGGAATTCTCGAACATGTCTTGGCAAAATCCCACTAAGTTGATCATAATCTAAAACTATAATATAAATCAAAATAATACTAAATAGATGCGCTTCCGTAAACAACCTCCTAAAAAGAATGTACAACTCTCTCTCGTCAACGAGAACACTTTGCGCGTCAAATTGCACAAAGTTTCGAACGAAGACTCTAAAGCAATTAAGAAAGCTTGTCACGTGAATGACAAGCGCAAAACGTTTGACATGTCGTTGGTCGATTTGCGCGCTTTGAAAGATGTCGCGAAAGATGTTACCTTCGAAGATATTCCGTCGCACGTTTGGAATGTGAAAAATCGTCAATGTGTGAAACAATTTGATTTGTCCAAAGTACCCTCCAAACTGTGGAATACGTTATTTCCATATCAAAAAGAAGGCGTTGAATTGGCGTTCGATAAGTTTGGCGGTCGTGTTTTACTGGCTGATGATATGGGTCTTGGAAAAACGCGGCAGGCGCTTTCCTTTATTGGTCATTGTTTGCCAGCACGGGTGTTGGTGATATGTCCATCCTATTTGCGCTATCATTGGACACATGCGTTGAAAGAATGGCTTGATATTGATGGACAATTAGTAAAAAAGGGAAAGGAAACGCTGGAAGCTTCGGCGTGTATTGTATCATATGATATGTTGAAGGCGTTGAAAATTCCTACTGGTGTATTTGACGTTGTTGTATGTGACGAATCGCACTACGTCAAATCTCGAAAATCCAAACGCACGAAGCTCGCGACACCCTTGGTAAGGTCGGCAAACTATTCCATGCTCATAACTGGAACGCCTGCTTTGAATCGACCGATAGAATTATTTGCCCAGTTGAACATGTTGCGGCCGTCATATGTGAAAAATTACACTTCGTATGCCAAGCGCTATTGCAACGGCAAATCGACGCCGTTTGGCTACGATGACCGTGGTTCGAGTTTGAGTCATGAGTTGAATTGGGTCTTGCGCCACGGATTTATGGTGCGGCGGTTGAAACGTGACGTATTGACACAATTGCCACCCAAGACACGCCATACCGTATGGTTAGAAATCAAAACAGACGTGGAGGTAGAATCTGGGTTTCGCAAGTGGAAGAAATTGAACGAAACTTTGTACAAATTGCCCTCGGGGTCGGAACAGCAGCGTTTGCAAATGTTTGAGCGTCAAAAGGTGATTTCAGAATTATTTGTAAATACGTCTTCAGCGAAATGTGATGCAATTGTCCGATGGATTTTGGACGCTTTGGAGCAGGGTCGTTCGTTTATCTTTTTTGCGTATCATAAGGTAGTGTTAAATGCTGTAGAGGAAGCAGTCTCAGGTGCATACGAGTATATGCGCATTGACGGCTCCACACCAGCGCACAAACGCCAGGAAAAAGTGGAAGCATTTCAAAAAGACGATACTATCCGAATTGCAATTTTATCGATTATGGCGGCGGGTACGGGTGTAACATTGACGCGCGTGTCAGAGTGTGTCTTTGGTGAACTGTATTGGGTACCAGGAGTGATGATTCAAGCCGAAGACCGTATCCACAGGATTTCACAGACAGAGCGTTGTGATATCTATTATTTATTGGGCACAGAGACTCTAGATACCTATGTGCACCCAGCATTGTGTAAAAAACTGAGTACGTTGGATTCTTTGGTGGATAATCGTACGGACAGGACGTTTGAGGGAAAGACGACAACGACGGTTCCGAGGGAAGAGGAATCTTTATTGAAGATAATCTCTGGTTTATTTTGAATTGGTTACACAAGTCTATTTTCTTAAACTGTAAATCATCAAAATATATATGTTACGAGGACTGCCGTAATTTTAGAATAAAGAAGAGAAGAATAATTTTAGAATACAGAAAGCACACATAAATGGTGACGATCTCACGGCTGTAGCAACTCCAGTAGTGAATCGACTGTAAAGTATTGTCGAGTATGAATCGCACAGTAGTTTGACAATATTCGACTTTTCAAAATAGGTTCCAATTCAATGCAGGACATTCTCTGACGTTCACACGTGACGTCAGAACACCATCCACGTTTCAATTCCAGCGGTATACTCACACGAGACCGACACCACTCAAATCTTTTTGACCGAGATATTTTCAAAACAGGTTGGAACAGAGTCATCGAATAGGACAAGTAGTCAACATAGGATAAATAATCACATATAGTGTATAATATGTCATCACATGGTAACATTTTGTGTTTGTACAGGCCACCTATATAGTTTCGGTCAAAAGATAAGTGGTTCTATCATTGTTTCATTGTATATATATTCCAAGTGTTTGTAAATGTAGGCAACCCCAATGACATCATTGGCTGCATAGTGAATATCATTATCTTTTAATTTCCAGTTCTTCGAACTCCAATTAGGGTGCTTTCTCATTGGAACTTTGACATCGTGACCCAGAAGACACTGTGCCATATCATCGAGATTCCACTGAGTATGATGTGGATTCCCATGTTGATCCATCGGTTGGTATGCTATAATACGATTTTTGTCTGCATTGTTCAGAAGTTTAAACGGCGAATCTTCTCGGTTCTTATGGCTGGGAATAGCTTGTAAGTCAATAAGATTGATTTCTGCAAGGCCCAGATGCTTAAGGTCGTTTACAATTGCCCAACCAACCATTCTGTTATTGACAAAGATATTCTTTATCTTTGCTAAGTCTACTTGTCCTGTACAATCTACCACCAAGACTTGGTGCGTAGATGGAAGCGTTGCAAATTGAACTAGACCAATGCCTTTGTCCCAATGTGACCATTCGCAATCAAACATCAATACTGACGAACCATATTTGTTCATCCATTTGTCGAGACCATTGTTGGTATCAACAAACGAGACTTCCCATTCATTTAACTTGAGATGACAGTTGTCTGTTGCTGTCCAGTATCGTGAACCATCCCTGCTCTCAGGACAGTTGTGACGTATTGGGTTCTCTGAAATCAAAGACATGTTGTTGGACCTGGGTCTGTATTTATAGGGTCGTCTCAATACTCAATGGAGTAGCGGGATCACTAAAATGTCTAGAACAATATTATATAGTATTATTAACAATCAAAAACACAAAGCGTGGTTTTGGGGGACTTGGAAAAAGTCTACGTGGATGACCTACTGAGAAAAATGGCCGATTTCTTAAAATGTATTAAGAACCATATTTTTATTAAGAATATTCTAAATAAAAATATCAAGTAATGAAAATGAGAAAGACCTTGAGTTTTTTGATGAGCTTCAAAATGGCATATTGGAAGACTATCCCAATATTTCGAATCTAGAGAGTGTATTACAAAGAATTGTCATCTACTTGACATAAAGAGACCTCGGCCTATAGTTGAAAAAATTAAAGGTCAACTATAGTGCATTCATTCGGTAATATATCTACGGTTTCTGTTCCAATCAATACTCGAAGTTTATTTCTCACTAATTTTTGTATGATGCCTTCTCTCATATCTAACAAATTACGAACCAACTCTGTGGTTAGGGGACACCCATTTATCTTCCCAGTTCAACGGTTCGGATGAGCACCATATCTGTTTGAATTCGCGGCCAAGGGCGTTGAAAATATTTTCGTCGCTCATAAGGATTACACTCTCCAAAGACCGACCACTATTATGAGTCACGTTAAATGACCCAATCCAGGCCAAGTTCAATCCACCAAAAAGTAAAAACTTATGGTGCATACGAGGGAACGCTGGTTTTTTGTCAGAATTATGGTTACCCACACACCTGATACGTTCCGAGGACGCCGAGCTATGATAATTCATTTGGTCATGTTCTCCTTCTCTTTTCGCTTTTGTACGAGAGTTAGAACCATCTTGAGCTTTGGCAAGGTCACCATAAGCACAAGAGGCTTCAACATCTCCTACCGCTTTGTATTTTTGACGGAGAGTAACTCCCCAAGAGTCGAGATCAACGTCGCTATCTGGTCGGAGGAAATCCTCTTTTTGGACAATTATATTCGTTCCACCATGCATGTATTCAGTACAAATTCCATCGAAATTTTCAATCGGAAATTTATTATCACAAAACGAAACGTTTGTTACAATCTCTTTTTTGGAGACAGTTGCGAGTGCATCCAGGACATCAAAATCGGTCAACCATGCAACACATCCACGCACATACGTCGTTTTTGGGTGCTTAATGAGTTTAATTAATTCCTCTTTGTGGTTGCGAAGAATTAAGCGGGAATTATTAAATGCTCCAACAGTCGAGTGGTCATCCGCCATACCATTCCCAGCCTGAATCAATGGCAATACTTTTCTTTTCTTGGCACTTTCCTGTAGTGATTTAGACTTAGAGCGCTTACGACTTTGTAACATTGTGTTATGCTTGTGTTGTTCAGTTTGAGTAACACTTATGTGTAAACAATGTGATTTAGAGATAAGTGAATTTAAAGGTCAACTGTAGTACATTCATTCGGTAATATATCTACGGTTTCCGTTCCAATTAATACTCGTAGTTTATTCCTAACTAATTTTTGTATGATGCCTCGTCTTCCGTCCTGTAAATACACTGTTAAATTGGGCATACAAGCATCAAATTGTGCCCAGTTTCGTCGAAGACCAAACCAATTTTTTAACGGTATTTCTTCTAATAAGCGTGTCATCATCTTTTCTGGATACCATTCTTGCATAGGAAATTCCACCATATTAAACACCCACCAGTGGTGGCCATCTGGTTTCTTTTTTTGGGTATCTAATTCGTTACCAACCGTCCATCCAGGTTTAATAGTCGTAAATTGCGTCAACGATTTCCTTGGAGATTGCAACGGTGATTTGGCACGTTCATTAGGAGATTTGTTAATAACTGATCTCATTTCGCGTTTCATTTTGTTATGTTCTAACTGTAGAAATGGGTGTTGAGACGCGAGGTAAGCTATTAGGGTTAGTACATCGTGAGAACGATTGGTGCATTTAGTGGCATGTGAATCTTCTATAGGAATAAAAAATGTATCGTTGTAATTTTGCCAAGAAATGTCGTTTTTGTTTGGGTTAATACAAGTCATACCAAAATCAATAAAAGTCGTTTTGAATGTTTTGAAATCAAACATAACGTTGTACCCACTTAAATCCCGATGCATGAAAAAGATATCTTTTTGCAAAAACCATAGTGAACGTAATACATACGCGAGGGCAATCAACAGATTATCACCCCCCAAATCTTTCAAAAAAGCTCCGTTTCCACGTGCCATGCAAACATCTGTATTATATGCGTTCTGTCCACGTTGCATGAAATAAATGTCGGGAACGCAAATGTGAGAATATAATTCTTTACATTTTTGAGACAAATAGACTTGTGTAACCAATTCAAAAAAATCGGCGTAATCTTCTTCCATCTTTTTTAGGACACATTTTTTTCCTTGGAAAACCACAAATGTATTCACTTTTGCATATGAACCAGATTCGCCGTAACCATCGACAATGTAAGCTGTAGACATTTTGTTGTATTTGTCTTTTATTATAGCGTCTGGTATATAACGATACCAATTCCCCCATTGAAATACATTTCTATATTTACTCCCATCTTTAAGTCTACGCCACCGTTTGTACGGATTCACAATTGTTTTATAAACAATAAACTTAGGAAGTTGACCTTGTGCGAGTAAAGCAACTTCTTTATAGTTACGTTGATTTACGGTATGATCTTTTTCGTTTTCTACCTCAATCATATTTCGAATTTCATCTTCTTTTTCCGCTGAAATATGAAAGAGATTGCGGCGAATCTCTTCCGTTAATGTAAAAAATAAATCCATTTACAATTAAAATACTGTAATTTATAGTGATATTTTTTGTATATATACATAATTATTTTAGATGTAATGCGATACAACGTTATATTTGTCGGATCCATTTCAGTTGGAAAGACATCTCTTATACACCGATACTTGAAAAAGTTTCATAATCGTGACGTCAGTTCTACACTGGCTGTTGATTATCACCCGATAAAGATAGACGACATTAGTTTGTCTTTGTGGGACACCGCTGGTCAGGAGCGATTTCACTCCATCACCAGTTCTTACTTTTCACGTGGTCATATATTTGTACTAGTACATGATATTGAGATTTGTCAAGTTAAAAAAGACATGGAGACATGGTACAAGCAAATTTTTGACAAACGCCCTGCCCGCCACGAACCAGTTATTATCATTGTCTCGAACAAAACAGATTTGCATCCATTTTGTTCACAGGAAGTGACAAATTGGATTCAAGACCATTCGTTTGACCACGTGTATACGTCTGCCGTGACCGGTGAAGGCATGGAAAAATTATTCGAAAAAATTCATGATGCGGTCGTGGTTCATCAGTCGGATTGGTTATCGCCGTCGTTGCCAGCGTTACCTGCAACGGCTGTATCGAAAACCTCACCTGGATGCAATTGTTGAGTCAAATACAGCTTTGATGTTAACAATTATTGGGTTTTGTTCCTCTAACACTTTATTAACATTATCCAAAAAAGTTGAATTATTAAACGAATCGTAATGTTGACCATAAAGTTTTACAATGGCATAATGACGCAATTGGCCTTTTTCATTTTTAATAACCCAATCAAAACACGCATCCGTTATTTCTTGCTTTTCTTCATTGCCCACTTGTTGTTTCCACTGGTGTAATCGAAATTGTAATAAATAATTAGGGTTCATTGCCTGTCCAACGGACGAAATTAGAGACCACGAACCAGAAACTACTGCTTTCCCACCAGTTATACTCATAGGAGCCTCATAATAGCATATTTTCTTCTGTGCAAAGACCGACATATAATTTTAAATGTGTCTCCGTTTATAGGTCGATTTGAAATTGAATTACGTGATTTGAAGCATAATGTGCGAAATCGGCCATTTGTTGAAACAAAGAATCGTGCGAAGCCTTTTGTACGATTGATTCAATTTGTAATCCAGCTTCATCATTCCATTCACCCGGGACAAATCTTTCTAAAACGTGGTCACGAATACGCTGCCAATTTCGTCTGGAATCCTCAAAAATGAACCATTCTGTAGATAATAAATGATACCAAAACGAAGTATGTAATCGCATTTTTTCGTAACTGTCTTTGATGAGTTTGACAAACAAATCAAATGTATTTGAATTTCGTCCACCCATTGCATCAACCATTTCGTCAGTGATCCGCATCGGCGCCCGAATATGTTTAGGATCATCGCCTAACACAAAACCAAAATCAACATGGACAAGAAATCCACTACGAGTCACCATGATGTTTTCTAAATGTCGATCACCCAACCCCATGGTAAATGCAAGTAGACATGCCCCCGCACATGACGCTATGATACGACGATGTAATATATTAATAGAACACTGGGGGTTATTTTTCAATATAAAATTCAATAATGAGAACCCTTGTTTTTTAACATCATAAAGGGTCGTTGCATTTTCAATCACTTCAATCACACCACATGCTTGATTAAGTGGGAATACCGAATAAATTTGGACATGGACACCTGATGTCAATTGTTCTATCCAATATCCAATCACCATGGATAGTCGGTCTGTTCGTACATCTTCACGTTTTAATAATATTTTAAAGGCTTTATTATCGATGGTGTCACATGTCGCAAGAATAGGTCTTGAAGAAGATTTAAGTGCTATGATAGTGTGCATTGACTTTATGGATACTTTCGGATTCCACGGTAAATGTACCTCACGGTATTTTCCAAAAAAACTCACAAGTGTCAATTCTTGTGCATCAATACAGTCAAGACTCATCACATATTTTAACGTTTCGCAAAATTCTTTTGATATGTACAATTTTTTGCGAATCGTTTCAGGCAATCCTTTGACCAATTTTATTTGAACACGTTCCAATACCTTCAATAGTCTGGGCGTCTTTTGCAATTCACATTCAAACCACAACGCATACGTTAGCTCGAATTCTTGTGTACAAATCGGGACTAAACCGTGAATGAACAACGATGGAAATCGACAGGCCAACCACACCCACCAGAACATCATCTTTAGATGTACGGGTGTCTGTATTCGTTGCCAACCTTCAATAACCCATTTTTGAATATTTTTTTGTTCCAAACATTTCGTACTGCCTAGTCTTATAATATCTTCTATGGACAAAACAGAGTGACACGTTCGTGAGCACAAAAGCAGACGACATGATATTTTTGTTCGTTGGACAACAAACGCATGAATTCGTTTATCAAGCAGTCCTAGTTGTTGTTGTGAAGCCATAGCATGGATCTGCCATTGTACATGACCAAACAGTTCTTTGTGATGTGTCCATAAAAAATCTATTTCAACTGAGGAATAAGGGTGACACGGCAACTTGTATTGTAACCCACGGAATAAACTGAATATCGTATTCGTCGCACAATTCCATTCTGTATTTAATAATCGTAACATAAATAATTGTAGAAAATTAACTGGTAACATAGACACAATACGAACAAGATGTTCAACTTTGGCCGTTTTTTGTAACATTTGTGTACAAGGGGCGCATGTACGCTGAGGTTCTTGCGTTTTTCCAAAGTTTGAAAAATAAGAGGGAATGATTTCGCGATAAGCAGAACAAGCAGAACAAAATATTCGCCCACAAGACCGACAATGATGTTTGCGGCGAAACGTTGTAAAAGCCACACCACATCCAAAACAACGTTTTGCACGTTTGTCAGGGATCCACGTTGCTGGAGTACGTGGCCGTATTGTTACATTGGATTGTTTCGCATGTCTATCCACCATCATAGACATAGACATAGACATTTAGTCGGATGCACAGTAAGTAAATACTGTAAAAAAAGCATTCCAAGTTAAATACTCTAAAAAAAAACACCTATATAACAAACATACTTTTCCTTTAATTCGATGCAACATCTACATAAAATATACACCCACCTGGCCGAAAAGAAATCTGTGCGTTTTACAGACAAGCGCAAGGCGGAAATGCTCTCAAAAGAGATTGCAGACGCCTGGGAACAACGCGCCACCATTCTCGCCGAAGCCGACCCCGAAGAAATCACTGAACTGGTGTTGGCAACCCGTACTCATCTACCCCTACTTTTGGCGCTGGTTAAAAAAGTGGACAGCGTCGTAGTCCTCAATGCTCTTATCGCGTTGAAGGACATCGAAAATACCAGACAAGTGCTTCAAAGTTTGAAACCAGAAGAGAACAAAGTGGATAAAGTGGATAAAGGGGAAGATGACGATGACTATAGTTATAAAAAAGTCTTGAACGACCCACCCCTTGTCACCGCAATCATGACAGAGGGGGTGACCATCGAAATGATAGAAATGTTGTTACAAGAGGGGTGTGACCCTAATTCGATGATTGCTAACAGAGGCGCTCTGTACGAAATTAAAGACTGGAGGGATACTAATAATTCAAGTCTGTATTGTGCATTGAGAATAGGACGCAATGACATTGTGAAATTACTGCTTGACAAGGGAGCCACCGTTACCAACGATCATTATACTGACGATGGCAACCACGCGGGGTCCGCCGATATTATTGAGTGCATTGGTGACTACGCCATGGTAAAATTGCTATTGGACCACGGAGCGGACCCCAATTCAAGCTACTACCAATCCGAGGATTCAGATGTGATACCGGATAACACAGGAACGGCACTGATTCATGCGATTTTCCAGGGAAATTTACCAGTCGTACAATTACTCATTGAACGTGGAGCAAAAGTTAACAACCTATTGGAAGATGAAGATTATTGGGGAAATGCCGTCAGTTTTGCCTATTCCGTTGCCTGTGGGAGGAGCGCATCGGAGACATGGGAAATAAAAAAATTAAATCATATGTCCACTCCAGTGTTTTGGAACGAGGAAAAAAGTAGTGCCGATAGGTCTGCAATATTCGAACTGGTGTTCAAAAATAATGACCCGTCGGTCGATGGTAACTATGGGCATAACAATCAATTATTGCGAGATGCCATGTTACGGCCCAATTGCCAGGAATTTGCACAAATGATATTGGACAGTGATTACAACGTTAATGTTACGGAAACATTGTGGGGCGAGTTTAAGACTCCGTTACTTTGCATATTAATGAAATACAAAGGCTATCGCGGAACAACCACCCGTGCGAATTTCCTCGAATTCTGCCATCTGAATCCGGAAATATTCGACGCTTCGGCCATCAAAAAGCTTGTATCTGGTCCTACCATTAACAACGCGGACATTTTTGAACATTGTAAAAAAAATTACATAGATACAGACAAAGTTATAACACCCTTACACTTTTCCGACGTACTGTCCGGTGTTTTACCACAACTCGGGCAACTCATTACAAAAACAACGGACATAAACGCGGCCGGCAACAGTGAGAATCATGAATCACCTCTACACTGTGCTGTGGAATTCCGCAGCCCCGCAGTAGTAGCAATGTTATTGGCGGACAAACGAATCAACGTCGATGTTCAAGATGAAGGTGGGAACACCCCTTTGGATTATTGTCGTTTTTCTAAATTCGACCTCATACTAACACACATGTTATTGGAAGCAAAGTGCACCGTCGACCACCAAGATTTAGCTGGCGAAACCGTACTGTTCCAAATCTGTGAATGGCACAGAGATGATAGCACTAACCTGGGGCTGGCCCCGCATACGCTGCAAAAGTGTGAAATGTTATTAAAGGCTGGTGCGGACCCAAACATAGCCGACATTGAAGGGAATACGCCGGTCTCTGTCGTTAAGAACACTCAATTGGCACTATTACTATTCAAGTACGGTGGGGACGGTACGAAGGTTCAGGATGCACAATGCAAATTAGTCTATCAAGAATATCGAACCCGATTGAACGATGAAAACACGACATTGGGCTTCAAGGACATGCCACAATTGGTGCGTAGAAGGGTGCAGGGATTGAATGGGGTGCATTGTACCCGATGTGATAAACTAATAACGGGGGATTCGAGAGAAGATGGTGACGGACAGATGTGTATGGAGTGCTTTGGCAAAGCGGCTCGGACGGCGACAAAAACGAAAGAGACCAAACCTCTATACACCCAGTGGATTAAATGTCAGCTTCGATAAGGGAATAAAAAGTTGGGTCGACCACATCAACGTTACTGAAAATTCCAAATATTAAAAGAGGAGAGATTTATTTGACTGGGGTTTCAACTGATCCACAGTGTTTATGATGGGTGTTTTTTCAGAAGAAAAATAGTATGGTAGACCAGGCCAAAATATTTTACGAATGTGACCGTAACATAAGACAAGGCCGGACACGGACAAAATGATACTCGTATAGATGGTTGGTACGGTAAACGCAGAAACAATGAGAATTATACCACTCGAAATTGCCAAGATGTCTGCCCAGACAGGCCAAAGTATTTCACGGCCATATCCATAACGACAGACGGCGATGGCAGTATGACAAAGAATAAGAAATATGAACACGGAAACAGGCGCTATAGTGGGCCAAGATAACCATAGAAATGTTGGGAAAATAATAAGAAGTGCAACATCAAAATTAATAGTCGAATCTACCAATGGTGTTTTCTCAGATAATCGGATCATATATTATTTGCATAGAACTCTATTATATATGTGAAATCCGAATCGATGTGAAAATTCCAAACCCATGTGAAAATCCAACGAATGTATCACATATATGAATCTTACAATAGCACGAAAATAAAATAATAAATAATGGATTTGTCTATTATTGCCATACCTATCTTGCTTATAGCAATTATGTATATATTTTGTTACAAAAAAAAGCCGCATACAACTAAAGCAAAGCGAAAACTGCATTTTAAAAGTCCGAAACGAAAATTTGACCTTAAGTCTCTTGAGAAGCGCGTGAGACGCCGAATGGTTGGATCGACATAATGCCTACTTTATTGAGTCGTAATTTAGTTATTCTATATGTGTGCAAACGAGCATGTTCTTTGTCATTTGAATAAATAATAGTATAGCCTTCAGGATGTGTTCTTATATGGACAATATACATAATACACAGTATGAAAAGTGTACCTTTAGAATCTACCTGGTATAACAAACACGTTTTGTTTAATTTTTGATCAAGTGCCCACCAAGGCAGAAATGCGAGATATCCATTTAAAGAATTTTCCGCTGTCCACATATGACCATACTCATCTCGGGCCAATGTTTTCAAATTGGAAATATAATTCCATTTTTTAGCTAAAAAAAAATCAAGTACATTTCTATTCTAATTCATTGGAAACATCCATTTTTACTGTAAATATCCATTCTAAAAAAAAACAAAATGTCAACCATTAAAAAAAGAAAAAGTACCCCGAACGAATGGAGCTGGACTTCACAGCTCTACAACGCGTCATCGCTCGCTAATGAAGCCACGGAGCAATCTAACACCATTGAAAAGCTTGAACTGGCATTGAAACGTTCTGAAAAAAAGTCGGAAGAATTGTCCAAAAACCTTGGACAATGGAAACTTGCCTACCAAGAATGGAAAGCAAGTTGCATAACATACCAAAAGAAAGACGAATCAAAACAGGTTCAAATTGCATCTTTGGAATCGAACAACGCTCAAAAACAAGTTGAAATCGTCCAACTCCACCAGGAAATGGCAGAAATAACAGCACAAACTAAAAATCAGTGCGAAACCTTAAAAACAGGAAATGACCAAAAACAGATGGAGAACCAAAAACTCCAATATGAACTGGAAGAAATGAAAGGGATTATTAATGATTTTAAAACGAGATTGCACGAAACCAAAAGAGAATGTACAGAAAATCGCGCTCGTAAAAAAATGTGGAAAAAAAAGTACGAAGAACTTGCCAATATGGGCGCGATTGCACTCGCTAAAGTGACCAAAGAATCGTACGGTGTGACGCCTGAACAATTTCAAGCTTATAAACATATCGCGGATACACAATTTGAGGTTGATAAAGCAGAAAAAATGAGAACGGATGCGTTAAAATTGTTGCATGCGAATACGAAAGCTTTAGAAGACCAGTAAATATACTAAAAATCTAATACTATTGTTTGGAACAATTTTGAGAACATTTGCCACTTTTACTATCATGTTATTGTCTGGTCAAAAATCACCACCTGCTCCTCGTCAAACTTGTTGTTTCTAATAAAAAATGTAAGTTTATAAGAACATACAATTGTACATAATCAAAAATACAGAAAAGAGTATTTAAACCAGTTCGCGGTACTTCGTATGCAAAGATTTAAAGCACTCCGAAAAAATGTCATCGGTATTCGACACGGCGAAGCGCTCCACAATGTCGTCGGCAAAATATACAGCGATAAAGTGTACCAACAGTTTGAAGACACCACGCTTACCACCAACGGAATGCGTCAGGCCATTAACGCCAATATCCCAGCACCAGATATAGTGCTCGTCTCACCTCTCACAAGAACACTGCAAACGGCAACGTTGATGTTTCCGAATGTGCCCATTTATGCCCTCGAATGCTTAAAAGAATACCCACAAAACATAGAAATATGCAATCGACGTTCATCGATACGCATTATAAGCATGTTGTTCCCACATGTTGATTTTTCAGATTGTCAAACAGATATGCAACCATGGCCGAATGATCCACCGACTCCTCACGACAATATGTCAGAGTTTTACGACAAATTGTCCACATATGAGGCAAATAATGTCGCTGTCGTGACGCATTCGTCGTGGCTCAAGTATTTTATATCTGGAAAAGCGGAAGCAGAACCCGAATTAGAACATTGTACCCCATACAACTTGTGTACATCTAAATATTGATCCTGCATAAGTACCTATTGTATAACTACATAACAGACCGACCTCTCAGAAGACAACAACCCTTGGTATTTGATTACATAGAGCTCTATGTGTCAAAAAAAATTTAATATATAAATCTCATGATATGTTGAACACATTCCAATGGTATTCTTTTAACTTTACACATACATAAATAATAACGCTGTCGAACCTTGTACCAAAATACAGTTGGACACCTTATGCTTGCATGTACGTTGTCCAGTATTCGCTGGCGTTTATGTGAAAAGATTGGTCGAAATATATTATGATTCGAAGCTAAACGGTATCCAACGCATAATTCTCTATCATTGAGCCTAAAAGCTTTTCCTGTGACAATTAACGGGTGAATAATCATTTTACCCTCCCTGGTTCGTTTTTGCTGTTTAGCACAATGTATGTTCATATGAAATGCATTATTTCCCCAATTTACTGACAAATACCATTTTCTGTATCTAATAATGTCCATCGGTTGTCTAATTCAGAATTCAGATTGGACATATATATATGACTAGAATAAGATAAAATGTTTTGTCGAACATGTCAAACTTCTGGACATCGTCCTACAGAATGTCCGATGCGCTTGTCAGGTGAAGGTACGACGGAGGGATGTTTTCATATTTCTCGTGGTGGTGCCATAATTCCATTGGGCGAGGCGACTTTGTATTTCGAAATACAATTTTTCAAATATAATGCGGCTCCACAATATTATGTCAATTACGAGCCAAACGAACCCATGTGGGATTGTACGTGTCCGTATCGTATATATCATCCAGAGGTTATGTGTAAACATTGTACGGCATGTGTGCATCTTATACAAGGAGTGGATTTACCCGGTGGAAATTATGCGGGTTTTTTGGATTTTCATGTTCGCGAACTGGATGCAATTTCGTTTGAGCGTATTCGTGCGACACATGTTGGGGCACCTTTGCCCCAACAGGACGAAAATAAATGTTTAAAAGTACAATATGAATCTGACGAGCCTGGTTATATCGAATATCATGATAGGTGGTTTTGTTGGACTTGTGGTGGGGCAAACGGATTCAAACATTTGAAGGGTCGGATGTGTAAACATATTGCATGTTATGAACGAACATTCACAGACGAATCGTATGAGCAATGGGTTACTGAAATGGAAGACCACGCGGTGTTTCGCCAAGAGTGTGACAGTCAAAGACATGTGTGGCAAAGATTTTCACTATTAGCATTTTGAGTATAAATGGATGGGTGTACGATCGTAGGTTCAATTCTTTTTATTTAGTACAATGCCAAAAGTAAAAAGTAAGAAGAAAAAGAAAGAAAAAAAGGAGCGAATCGACCCACAAAAATTCAAACAAGAAAGTTCGGATATACAATTACCAAAGTTCAAATTACAAAATGTGGTGGCAACATTCAATTTGGGTGTGGACCATTTAGACCTGAGGGCAATTGCGTTAGAAAAGGCGTTTATTGAATACAATCCACAAAAATTTGCGGCAGCAACGATTCGTATTCGAAGTCCGCGTACAACAGCATTAGCCTTTGCGTCGGGTAATATGGTGTGTACAGGTGCAAAGACAGAACTGGAATCTCGTTTAGCGGGACGTAAGTATGTACGTATTTTGCAAAAAAACGGAATACCTGTGTCATTTCGAAACTTTAAAATCCAAAATATTGTTGCATCTTCTGAGATTCCACACACGCTCAAGTTGTTGGAACTGTCAAGAGCATATGGTCCATATGTTTCTTACGAACCAGACCTTTTTCCTGGCTTAGTATTTAGAACGACAGCCCCAAAATTGGTGTTTCTATTGTTTCGTTCAGGAAAGATTGTGATTACAGGTGCAAAAAGCCGTGATGAGATAAGGGACACCTACAAATCTTTATTTTATGGTATCATCGTGAAATTTATAGATTGGGAAGATACTTCACAATCGAGTTCAGATTATAGATCTAAAATGAGAAGGAATTTTAATCGTTAATTAAAAAAATTATGTACAAAACGTTTACTTGTTTCGTTGTCCACAGGCGTCCATGTATCTTGTCCTTGTTTCACAGGTTCAAAGTTAACAGCATGCAATATTTTTTCGAACGAATTTTGTCCGTTCTCTTTTAACCAAGATATACATTCAGGAGGAGCAACCTCGTTGACACGATGCAATACCATATATTGACCCGTATCGGATGTCAATACGAACGGTTGCGCTTGTTCTTCTTTTTCTTCCGTCGGTTCCACCGGCATTGATACAGGGTTTTTTGATCCTTTGTGAGTATTTTCAAACCAAGTATTCCATTCGTGAATTGTTTTTTTTAAGGATTCTATATAATTCTTATGTGCAGCCAGTTGTTCGTATACCAAAATTTGCTTCGATCGTTCAGACTCTCCTGATATTTGTCTTTTTTGCAAATGTTTAAATAAAACTTCCATAGGTTGTTCCGTGCGTTGGTGTCGAACACGTTTCCACGACGAATAACGTGTATGATATTCGTCTAAACATTCCTGAATACATGTTTCAGTCCAATCTGTGAGAGATTCAAACGTGCGGACATATGGTTGTTGTTCAATTCTAGTTGTATTGGAAAAGACGTTTTTTGGTTCTTCTCCTGGTTTTTGCCAAGTACATTTCCAGATCAATCCACCATGAATAACAGAACCAGAGAAAATATGCTTTTTAAATGTGAAATATAAAACGTCATCGACAAAGACAATTCGAGCTTGTAATAATTGTTGAAGTCTTCTCATTTTGGTTCTGGGATTTATGTTTTTGGATTTATTTGTAAAGTCACTTAGTTGCAACAGATGTTATAAAAATGGCCATTTTTTGTTCGATGTTTTGTAGTATTTGTAAGTTGGACAATAGTATTTGTAAGTTGGACAATAGTATTTGTAAGTTGGACAAAGTTGAGATATCAACCGAATGTGGACATCATTTTCATTCAAAATGCTTTCCGACCGACCAGCATCATTTACCCTGCGCTATATGTCAAACCCCTTTGGGAAAAGCTTGTTTTGATGCAAAAACGAACACGTGGTTGATTGGAATCAAAAATGGAGAGACAATATATTCGTGTTACAAATTGGTTGAATCCAAAATTGTACCACATAGAGAAGTGCTAGGAAAATGGTCACGTAACAACAATGGTAGGTTACGTAGTCGGAAATATCTTCCAGTGCAAATCAACATTAGTGTCACATAGATGAAGTATAAACTACAAACTACAAATGATTATAAATGCAACAAATTGAAAATTTCAAAAACAGAACACGATTATTCATTTTTGACCTAGAATTTATTGGCGATGTCAAAAAACTACGGACTTGTCATATCTGGGAAATTGCTGTTTATTCAGTATTGAGAAATTCTTGGTTTTCAAAAGTTATTGACCCTGACAAAAATATGCAAGTTTTCCCGAAACCACCCATTCCCGAAATTCCACATTTGAAACGCGCTTTTTTACAACAAGAAAAGGCTATTACATGGAACCATGCTTTTACGGAATTATGCGAATGGGTCTCCCAAGAAGTGACGACTGGTATGATACCTGTTTTCATTTCACACAACACGTTTCGGGCGGACAAACCAATTATGGAACTTGAATGTGAGCGTTATAAATTGCGTCTACCTTCAAGTTGGTATTTTTTTGATTCGTTACATTATTCAAGAGATATCATTAAAAACTCCGACAATTATTCTTTGTCTGGACTGCACGAAAATATTTTTAATGCACCTATCCAAAACGTACATCGTGCCAGATCGGATGTTTCAGCATGCGTTAGAATTTTAGTCTTTTTAACAAAAGCTACATGGGATTTACACGGTCCTATGTATCCCGCGTATTTTACATCTTTACGAAGTATACGATGGGTAGGTAGAAAAACTGAAAAATTATTGTACACTGTAGGAGTTAATTCCGCAGAATCATTGTTTATGCTCATACAACAAAATATACACAATAACTATATACAACAAGGCGTTGACGAACACACTTCGATCGAAAACACTTTAAAATCTATATTGGTCGAATTACCACCTGAAAACATCAAAAATATTACCAATGTTTTAACGCAAATGTGTACCGAAAAACCTTTCAGTTTCACATTTATGCTAAAAGCCGAGTAACATTGTCTATAATGACATCTAACAATGCAGACGTCGTAACATCATTCGCATAAGTTATTTTCAAATTTTTAAGACCTTGAATAGATTTGGTCAAATAAATTTTTATTCGTTCACTGTCGTGGTGTTTATCTGTAACACCCTTCATTGCCCTTGTATACAAATTTTGAATACGACTTATGTCTGTCACACGAGATTGTACCGACCACCAACGTTTAGCCCAGGCTGGAATCCAAGAAGATGGAGCATGAATTCGAAATAATGTTTCCGTTGTATCTAAACGGACGTGGGATTTTAAAGATTCCAACACTTTTAGATTTATAAGAACATTTTGTAAATCACTCATTTATTATTATATTATTATTTATTAAATACGAGAAAAACGAATAAAATAAGGACCCTCCTCTTTTCTCTTACGACTCAACACCAAATTTCGAACATCGTCAAGATCCATTTGAATGCTTTTTAAATCCAATTCTGTTCCATCCTTCATTTTTATTAGATGACCCTTTTTTCCACGCAACGCTTCCCATGTTTTCTTTGTCAACTTACACGCCAAACTAGATAAAGCTTCACCTCTTTTTTGAGGGACAAAATGGACAAGCAAACCCTTTGCTTCCTTCAACGGGGACTTTTCCACCATATCTCGATATTCTTCCACCGTCAAATCATCCTCTTTCAATTCATCAATGGCAATGCAATTTGGTGGACGAATATTCATTTTCATCGCACCCTCATACTTTTCATTGTCATACACAAATGCCTTTTCAGAAGACCCAACCACAGCAGATGACACTGACACAGAAACAGACTTTTCAGTACCAGATAACTTATGATAAAGACTTGGCAAACGTCTCGTCACAGGCATCCCATAGGCTTTACGCGCCTTCAATAACGCAGATTTAAATTCAGTCTCTACAACCTCGTTTTCAGGCAAACAAGTGAAATTCTCCTTATTAAATACCGCAAAAGTTGGAATTGCTTTCTGGCGACGTAAATGTCGTTCATACATTTTACACGATTCTTGCAAAGAAAAAGACATAATTATATTTTTAAATGACTACATTTATAGTGTTATTTCTCAGTCAATTGAACACTAACAATTGACGGTTCATCAGAATTTTTGTCAATATCACGTGTCAATAATTCACACTCACATTCCGCCATCACTGCCAACGTCACCTTGTCCACCAAATATGTACCATCGTTATGACGAAACACAGACCAGGCGTCTTCAGGAGCTTCAGAAGGATGATTATGGAAAAAGGAAACAGCACGATATGCCTTTCCTTCAATTTCTACGCGAGTTCGCACACATTTATTCGGAACAACACGAATCATTTTTATAATTATTATTTACACTATATACCTAAAACATAAGACCAGATGGATTTTTTACCAATTGACGTTTACGCCGACCACGCAAAGGCGCCATTAATTCAATATCTTCCTCATCATCCTCCATTGGCACAGATTTATTTTTTTGTGGGGTTTTAACCAATATTTGTGATGCAACAATCACATTCACTATGTCAAGAAAACACAATATCACCGAGGAAAAAAACCACCAACGATTAATAAGGAAACGCTGCTCGTGACACACTGAATTACATCCCCAATACCAACAGTACGCGATAGAAGGCATTGTTGTAAATCTATCTGTTTTCACAATTTGAAATCCAGCTTCTGCTTGGATTTCCATAATCTCTCGCATATTATGTTTTTTGTTCAAATTTAACGATTTCAAATCGGTCGTGTTTTCTAAATTTCGGACTTGATCAGGATCGTCACGCCATCCATATGAACGCACGTCCGCCCAATTCATATATATTTCAATCTCATCAGGATTAACACCATTAAAAATTCCATCTTTCAAATTTGGTTCATCGCGTTCGGTACTCGATGGACATTCTCTCAATGTTTTTCCTGAAATTTTACACTGTTGCTTTTCAATATCCACCAATCTCATCATCGAAGTTGACGAAGATGTTAACGTTGGACGACTTCCCCAAAACCAAAATGTACAATCACCACCCGCAGGCGAACTATAAGTAATTTCGCGGTCATGCACGTATTCGAAACGTGTTGTTGGACAGCCCGTAACCAAAGATTTATCCGAGCAGGTCTTCTCACGGTCATCACCAACGAATCCCAGATTCCATGCTCGTAACATACCAAATGTACCCTGTAAACAACCCGCTATTGCGAAGAAAATAACACAAACCAGCACTGAACGACGAGAAGGTTTTGCCACTGTCGCAAATCCTAAAATACCAATAAAAAATGTTAATACCGCTATACAACACTCCACGATCGCATACGTGTACGGTAAATCTGTATCATCGTAGCCAGACTGACCCCATAAATATAATATGTTATATTTTGTCATGTAAAATGTTACAGCATAAGCAGTAGAAGCGCTTAAACCAATAAACGTACACAGATAAGAAACAAAAGTTATCAAATCTTCTGATTTCATTTACACAAAGTTACGAGACTTATATATATACATTTTTTACTTATTTGTATTTTGGAACCTTGAAATAATATCTCATATTGACAGCCTAATACATCTATAAAAGACACAAACAAATAAACAAATATGATTCCATTAGTATTTTTTTTAACAGTGACGACTTATGCAGTTAATTTAGAAGAGAGGTTTTATGCTGACTATAATCAAATAAATAAAGTATATTCCACAGTAATTCTTGAATCGGGTTCATATGTAGCCAAAAAATCAAGTATATGCACAAAAAATGAATTAGATACAAGACCAGACTGTAATCGGACCGGTTGTAATTGTGTTTCCATATCTGTCTCTAACTCACCACCTCCCGCCATCATTGGGTGTGATATGCTGATACCGTATTACAAACTTAAGGCTAACTCTTTCCAATCGAATCAGATAGAGAACGTGAATGGGGAAATCTGGGAACACAGTACCAACCAACAGGATAATTTACAAACAGCTTCAAATAATGTACGAGATTGGATTATTGATTCCTACAATGTCGAACATTTTTGTCAAGAACTCAAAACAACCCGACGTATACGACGAAGTCTTTGGGACGAGTTTCTCAAAACAACAAAAAGGTATGTCAAAAAATTAGCCAATGACCATCCAAGCTTTTAACGGTAAAAACACAGTTAGGGTTAGAGCTTCCCACTAACCAAACGACCGCTGGTATCTGATTAGATATGTACACCGAAACGTTTCTCAAAACTGCTCCAAATGTGTCCCAACTGACAGATTGTACTGGGCAACCTTCTCTCAGTTTCGGTAACCCAAGCACATGTTACGTTCAAACGACATTACTCACAAACATTACTCACAAATTTGTTGTTGGCGTGAATTACATACCAAACCTTATTTTACAATATTATATCTATATTTTTTAGCTACTAAAAAAAGAAATCGATGTTCCATACTATTAATGGTTACAACACAGTTTACAAAATAACAGTATAAATATACGTCATTAATAAATATAAAAAATTATGAAAACAGCAATTTTTGGAATTACTACTGCTTTACTCTCAACAGCTTCCTTTGCTCAAACCTCGGCTTCTAACTCGGCCTCTCAAGGCCTGCAGAGCCCAGATACCTTTATCGATGGTACGCCAAGACCTGGATCCGGCAAGGCGGGAGGAGCTCCCCCAAATCGCGCAGACTCGTATCACATCAAATATGCGTCTGCGGCCAGAGCGTACCGCGATGTCGATTTGACACAGGATAACCGAACGGCCACTGGTATCTGCTTAGGTACCTACGAACATCGAACTCTTCAAGTTGCGTATAGTTTGAAAGATCTGGAGGACAGTATGTGCCGTGGTGAAAACGGGGGCGACCTGATCGAAGTACACGTAACACAAAAATCAGCACCTGGAGTCATTGGATGTCAACAAATTCTTCCTTTCTACGTCGCTGTGCGTGATAAATTGATATCTGAGCTCCCAGGTGCAATTGACCTTCTGGGCGATTCTATCGACGATCAAGCCGCCCTGGTCAATATGCGAAATGATGTAGAAGTTGCTCAAGTAGATGTTCACAACGTCCAGCAATTTTGTCATGACCTTGAAAATTATGTTCGTGTCTCTCGAAGTATATTTCATGCTTACACGTCTGCTTGGGCGGAAATTAAATTTGGTGATGGAACCTTGCCCAGACGCAAGTTACGTTCAGGAAAGAAAATTACTCACACGGATGTTATTCTCCAAGCATTGGGCAGTATCGAACACGAACCACAAGTCGCCCTCGGGTTGATGGAGTAAATTACATACTTAAATTAATACTTAAATAATTCCTTATTTTAAATTCCCTATACCTTTGACCATGCAGTTTATGGAAAATACATTGATTTTTTTTTCTTTACTTATGGTTACATGCGTTTTCGGGGTATTTTTTTTAGGACCGGAAAAGTGTTTTTCGATGAAAATGATATTTTTGATCGTTTTAGATCATGGCGCATCTTTCGTGTTGGAGAGAGATTAGAGACCAATATAGTTCTAGTAGTAGTATCAATTTAAATTTTTAGCATAAGAGATTTATTTTCATTCAGAGCATTTTTGCGAAAAAAAATTAAAGAATTGGATTTTCTAACTTTTGAAGGAATTATCTCCTAACCGGGGAAACACCTTATTTTTTTCAGTACAATTAAGTACTGAAAAAAATAAAATCATCCAACCATCAAATTTTTTTCATCCACCTTCACTCATTTAATAGGTAATTTTCCTGTCCAAACCCAAACTTCTAGTAACGGCTATTTTAAAGAGCAGCGAAAACTGTCCTAAACACAACCATTCATCATACTGATTACATGAAAAAAATCAACTTTATATATTTTAGCAAAAATGATCCTCTCCCCGGATTTAGACAGATCTCAATGAGCAATTTCCAATGGTATGCTTGGGGTGTCTTGAAAATAAATATTTTCCAAGGGATTTTTCATGTTGGCTGGATTTACACTAAATCCAGCGGTACAGGTATATTTTTTACCTCTACTAAAAATAAATCGATCCTTTGCGTTGAAATTTGATGCCTTCCAATGTGTAACTTGGTATTGTTTGGATCTGCTTTTGTTTCTTATTCCAACGATAGCATATGACTATGCATGCAATAACAACGGCAGTTGTAAAACCAAAAAACATGACATTAAATGTTGTAGGTAATAACTCGTTGTTCTCATTTTGAATATATTGATTCCATCCCAATAGATCTCTCCCGTCGTTGCCGTCCTTGCCGTCGTTGCCGTCGTTACCGTCCT
>Ga0209091_10000437_pt1 | contig 40504 bp, 52 predicted proteins | sample ArcticOcean_MG_C_6_FD_187438 | JGI IMG/M metagenome (GOLD analysis project Ga0209091, IMG submission 187438) | Marine microbial communities from western Arctic Ocean - ArcticOcean_MG_CB8_128 (SPAdes) (version 2) | ecosystem: Environmental > Aquatic > Marine > Oceanic | place: Arctic Ocean...
CTTGCGAAGGTTGTTGATGGGGACACGATCGATGTTAACATTGATCTCGGGTTTGATGTGTGCACGAAACAACGTGTACGTCTTCTAGGTATCGATACACCGGAATCCCGTACGTCTGATAAGGTGGAAAAGCAATTTGGTTTACTCTCGAAAAAGAAACTCAAGGAATGGTGCCTAAAGGCGGTTGCATCTGAGAAGGATGATATCGACATCGAACTCAGATGTCCGGAAGCAGACTCTCGGGGTAAATTCGGTCGCGTTCTTGGGGAAGTTTGGGTTTCCGAAGATGGGGTGTGGACGAATGTTAATAAATGGCTAGTCGACGAAGGATATGCTGTACCTTACGGTGCACAGAACAAGTCGGAAGTTGAAGGACTCCATATGATCAACCGTAAGAAGTTGATTGAACGTGGAGAAATTACGAATTAATTTCTTCACATAAGATAAATGATATTTATGATCCTATTCTTTGTCGTTACATTTTTGGCTTTCCTTTTTCTCAAACCTGAATGGTTTGGTAGTGAAGGTTCTAAGGTGCGAATACAAATAGATAAATTTTTATATAACATATCTGGAGGTCAATTCACACTTGGTGGTGGCATGTGGGGTGAAATGGCGCGTCTACAGGGAATGGAAAATACGTCTACAGGTGATGAAAATGGTACGATGAAAACAGGTAGCGAAGAATTGCCGGTAGTCAATGGGTCTATATGTGCAGATAAATTTGGTACCGACTTCAATTACTTGAGCGCAACGAATAACGTAAGTTACGGTGGGGAATCACCAGAAGTCGCTTATACAAATGGGTTTCAATCTGCGTGTAAAGCTGCGGCACAATCTGGTAAACAGTGGAAGGACACTCAATCTAAGAGCGCCGAGACAGGTATATCTTCAACAGTTTCCATGAAACAGCAGATGTATGTAGATTTAATACAAGGTGCGTGTACAGACGCGGAATCTAAGCGGATCTCATCAAATTATTCAGAAACTAAACATATAGAGGATTATGTTAGAGGACAAAAGGATGCATGCATAGCCATTACAGGTGAAACATATTAAAGAATTGCAACGTATTAAATACATCAGATAAACAGGCTAAGATGCCCGAGTTGGTCTAAGGGGTGCGACTTAAGATCGCATGTGCCACGCACACGTGGGTTCGAACCCCACTCTTAGCATTCGCTCCTATAGTGTAGTTGGTTAACACTGTGGACTTTGAATCCACCACCCCAAGTTCAAGTCTTGGTGGGAGCTTACCTCCCTTAGCTCAGTTGGTAGAGCAGTGGACTGTAGTTCCATTTGTCACCTGTTCGAATCAGGTAGGGAGGACACCGCCTTTGTAGCTCAGTTGGTAGAGCGCTTGACTTGTAATCAAGAGGTCTGGAGTTCGAATCTCCACGGAGGCAAATTATTCATCTGAACTAAGACGAAGTAAGTTGATGATATCAATAAAATAATCTAAAGACGCGTTTACAAAATCTCCACTATAATTTCTTTGTAATATCTGATTCGTATCATATACTACAAATAAAGCGAAAATGAGGGTCGCGATCTTTGTATATTTTCTCCCCCCGGGTGAGAGTAATCGTGCAAATATGAGTGCTATAAGAGAAAAGAATAGTATCATACCGAGAATTGATAGATCATAACCCAATTTTACAGTGACTATACCGGCGAAAAGCATAGCAATAAATATACCAAGAGTTTCGACGAGAGCTTCTTTCATATCCGTAATTTTATGCATAAGCATACCCGTCGTGAATGACGTGAGTGTAAATAAGGCTATCTTATAAGGTATACCCATCTTCACAAAAATTAATGTCATCAAGAGACCGAGATTAGAGAGTACTAGAAACAATCTATTTTTTGTCGCGAAATCATTTAAACTCGCGTTATTGATCGTAGCTTCGAGGGATCTATACATTATAAACATTTGAAATATGAGGTGTCCAAACACACTCGACATAAAGGGCAGTTTATTCTGGATATTCATTTATATATATTTATATTTTATTACACTGAAAGCTCTTTACACACTGCCATGAATTCTGGAAATCCTATTTTATATCTAGCAAATGTGATGAAGTTATATTCATGAAATTAAAAAATGGAAAGAAATTAATAAACCTTACAAATCCGTTTAACTGAGTGGCTATCGATAGGGTGCGTGCTGATCATAGGGATATTGATGTATCCATAAATTACATACCCATTTCTCACCAGATATAACAGACTTACCTCCGTGTAAAGCTTTTTGCGTCTGAAACCCCCAATCGTTTAGGGTATTAAAAAGTAAAACATCACCTTTATTCAATTTATACTCCTTTTGCAACGTTGGAAATACTGTTTCACCTCCTTCGTAGTCGTCATTTAAAGCTATAATACATGTATTCACACGGGGATTTGGTTCTTCGCGACGATCAAACACGTCTTGATGAGGATTATAGAAACCACCTGGTTGGTACTTTAATACCTGTAAATATTCCGCATTAGCAAATTGTCGATCTGTTGTGGATACACATTTATCCATAACACGTCTCACAGTATCTGAAGTATCTGGTGTAAGCCACGCAGTTTCACTTTTCCGTTCAGATGTATCTACTGAACCCCCCTCTGACGTCGTGCCGACTAACGATGGTTTTAGGTTGGGTGTTGCAAGTTCAATAATATGATCGCATACTTTATGACTAAATACATTCCGTATAACACGGGGGTGTTGGTATCTGGGTCTAAGTAGTATAATCAATAAAATTATCGATACAAAAATGAATACTATCATATATCTATTTCTAAGATTATATTATGCGGGACACGACATCTATACCTATATCTTATTTTTTCAATAACATCGTTTGTATATGCTGTCAACTCTTGAACTTCTCGAATTATTTCATCTTCTCTTGATATATCTATAATAAATTGTCGTAATAAATCCCCAACCGTATCTATATACATCGTATAAATATCCTGTATATCTGTAGTCTTGGCATTGTGTTTATCCCTGCGTTGCAATTCACGTTTTATATTTTCCTCGGTAAGTTCCTTTAGTATGTAACCCATTCGAAGATGGAGATTATCTTCATATTGAAATGTATGTCTATATATTAAATGGTAATTAAGGTGAATAACAGCCATTGAAATCATTTGTATGTTTTTTGATGCGGGCATTTGTAATAATTCCCGATGTGCCGGTCTACCCCCGCATGGGATATCTCCATGTTCTCTACCCCGTTTTTTGAACTCAAAATAATGAGGATTATGTATTCTACCGGTTTCAATTCTTCTAGTTTTCCAATCAAATGCTACATGACACTGTGTACACCACATCTGCGCACAGCCTTCTATTTTATAAATAGGGACGTTACATTTAGGACATTGTTTGGTATCACGCTTTAACAATTTTAACGTTTTGACTACATCTTTATTACACGTATGGTTAAATGATACCGGTTCGTTGCACTTTTTACAAAAATCATTTTTACAAATTCCACATTTCCAATTATCATCTAGAAACCCTCTACATTCTTCATCTGGACAACTTTGGGAAAATGCATATACGTTCTCAACCGTAGTATCAAAATTACGGAGAGTCTGTATTTGATCGTATATATATACCATATATTCCCGGATAGTTTCCTTTAAACAAGGTCTCACGTAATAATCTAAAGTACAATCACGGTCTATATTCGTAAGTAAATAATACATGTAAATATAAGATGTTCGTAAACTTCGTTTTTCTAATTCTCGCATAACGTGTGGTTGTGTTTCCGGCATTCGCGCTTTTTCACGTTCAAATAATACATTTTCACGATGCTGTTTCAAATCCATGTGTATAAATTTACTTGAGCAGTAAGAACTTACGAGTTCTCTATTATGTACATGTTTACACCCCATACAATGAGGATCTTCGATGGTCGATAAAAGATATTTTTGAGCACATGCACGACAGTACTTTAAATCGCAAAAGGGGCAATTTACTCTTTTGCGATTCGAGTTGTTTATTTTTTCACAACAAACATCACAGCATTCCATTATTAAAGAATTGTGCGACGTCTTTAATTGTATTATTTAGTTGTCATACTTTTCATAAAATTTCTTACATACGCAGATGAAACTCTACCCCGTGATAAACGCTTTTTAGGTGTTTTCGGAATTTTCCGCCCGGAAATCGTCTCCGAGTTTTGTAGCAGGCGTGTTTGCATGTTTTGTAATGTTTCATTATTATCAGACGAATTAGATGGTACATCTTTAATCGACGTTGTGGTGTTCTTCTTGGGTGATTTGGATTTAATATTTCTAGGTGGTAAAGGAGGTTTCATTTTCGACGCCGCGGGTCTTTTGTATAATGGTTTAGTTTTAGATTCTTTGAGAATCTTAGCCGCGTTACTCAATTTTTGTGACATGGATACATTGCCAGCTTTACTCGTTTTGGTAGCGGTCTGAGTGAGTATTTTTTTCTGCATAACAGTTCTAGGTTTTAGTATACTCTTTACCGCAGATTTTCTAGAAACTGCTTTATTGGTGTTCATGTACGAATGTCTAAATATTTTGTCAAATGTAGTGACTTCTCTTGTATTTCGGGTATTTTTTTGAACAGGTCTAAGACGATACGAATATATATTAGACGACTCTCTCCCGAGATATCCCGACGACACTGGAAATATGCTTGTAATAAAATTCAGTAAATCTCCATAACCTTTACCTTCAGATGAATATGTAGACACGTATAGACTATTTAAAAAGAAGTGTACATCGTACATCGGGTGATTACCCCTGTAAATGCCATATTCACGTAAAAATGAACCATTATTACTCGTAGAATTTATTTCAGGGTTTTTTATATCCTTGGAGAATGATAAACCAAAATCAATGATTCGAACTTTCGTACCCGCGTTAGTTACAAACACATTATCTAAATGAAGATCATTATGTCTAAACGATGGCATATTTATTTTGAGAGTTCGTAATATAGTTAACACTTGAAACACGATTGATCGAAGTCTAGCTGGATCTTTGCGCAGTGATGGTAACAAAGTCTTCAACGGTTGCCCGTCTAAAAATTCCGAATACATACGAAATTGAGTTCCACACTTTTCATAAGCGTATACGTTTGCACCATGCTTTTTACCAACACCTCTTAAGAATTTCTTCGTCAGATTATGCTCAGCCTTGAGATTTGAATTAGAAACCTTGTACGCGAATTTTTTTTGGCATTTTTCATTTAGACACGCTTTAAATACATCTCCATACTGCCCAGAACCGATTTTAGTTACTGAGTTGAATTTCGATGAACATTGATTACTCGTTAACCTTTTCCTGAGATTTGAACCCACGTTATTCATTCTTATATTTCACGCAGATTAAAATGTATGCATGTATTATAAAAATATGTTCGCTCTTATCGCCCTACTTATCATAAATGCACGGATTTTCATGACGACGGGAAAGAAAACTGTATTAGAGTCTTCGACTGAAAAATACACTTCAGGCGAATGGACTGTATACGGGACCATGGGCTGTGGTTGGACTCGTAAACAGCTTGACTATCTGGAAAATAAAGGTACACCCTTTACGTTCGTCGACTGTGATAAGGAAGAATGTGCAGGTGTCGACGGATTTCCCACAATGATTCATTCTTCAGGTGAACGTGTTGTTGGTTTTAAAGAGGTTTAAATACCTCGAATAACTTGAATCGAGATAGATAGGAGAAGAGCATCCAGGAATGTCTTGATGGGTTTGAGTACGGAAATGTGCTTACTGAGAGAATAGTTCCACGTGAAACGAAGTATGAACGTTGATACAAGAATTGAGAGTATAAACGTGAGAATTTCCATAAAAGCCTCCCTGTTGTTCTTCGCCTTCATAATATCTTTAATCATTTTACTATCTGCATATATTTTTTTTCTAAGATAATATAATGACTAAACACCCACCGACCAGTGGGTCTGAACATACGTTTACTACTAGACGGTGGGGTGGTAAAGTGGGTAAGAATAATAACAATTGCTACGCATATGCCGTGAATGATTATCAGAGATATAGAAATTGGAAAAGTCAGCCTGGGGAACGTGCTAAATTGAGTGGTTCTGGACGGTACGTAAATTGCGGAAAAATACCAAAATTAGTAGTTGCCGATAATCCCGCGAAAGTGTACATGGTAAAAGCTGGCACACAATGCAAACCCTCGTATTACAAGGTTATGTTATTTGTAGCTACGTGTAAGAAATCTAATTATCTGTGTCAAGGTGATTTTCATTTTTATAAACAACATAGTAAAACTGAATATAAAGTAAAAAAAGGTGATACACATACGAGTATTGCGTCTTTCTTCAAGGTTCCGGTATTGCGTATAAAAAAAGCTACAACTGTATTAATTCCTGGAAAAGTTATCACGTTTAAGGCTGATTTTTTTAGTCATAAACGTGGTTGGGCTACAGGGCCACTGGTCGTTGGTGCTAGAGGTAAGTTAATTACAGATCCTAGGAAGATTTCTAGAAAATACGATGGATTAAATTATAACAAATATTGTAGTTCATTCTGTGTTAAGAATAGAGGGATCAAGGTTGGACACACTCACACCAAAGTCTCTAAGTAGGCTCTCTAGATCGTCTGTATCTTCTATATCAAAAAATGCATCCAATGTATCAAAAATATAATTCTCTTCTTCCACTGGTGTTGTAAAAGTCGAATGATTTAACATATTCTCGATTTTTACAGTTACCTTGAAATTGGTACCATCGAAAATTTTTCTACATACTGGACATGTCTGTTTACCCCTAGCTTTCCAGTTCTCTATGCAGTGAGAGTGAAATAAGTGACCACATCGGATTACTTTATTGTGTCTCGTTTCTCTCACTGGATTGAGACATATTGCACATGTTGTACAATCTTCGGAATCTGCCATACATTTAATATGAGTTTATTTTCAAATTTTTTACTCAGTTAATTTCGGACAAGTCTAACGTGGAATCACACAACCCACATGGACTACCATCATTTTGTGGTGAAGGGACTACGTGAATAGCGGGTCCCTTGTCTTGAAGAAGTTTACGGAAAGAATAATTATCTTCAAATTTGATACCGTTCTGTGTTTTTATGAAGTTGTCGTACAACTTCGACGAATTATTGATTGTGTGGCATCTGCCATCGGCCATACCAAGTCGTTGAGACATATATCATATAGTTAGAAATTAATTTGTCGATTTGTGATAGTATTCACCCAACTCTCAAATCCCATACTTTTAATTTTAGCAATGACATCGTCAATTTTATAACCAAAATATTCGTCAAATCTATCAGTGATTTCCACTCTAGATACTCTGATACTCGGACAATCGTTTATATGTTGGTTAATAATATTGTATGCAAATACAATCTCCTTGAGTGTTTCTGCACCTGTGATAATAATCTTCCCAGATCCAAAAATACTGGTAGTAATCTCCTTCATATCTTCTGCTGGTTTGAATTTCACCTTCACGGCTGAATATCTATCTGGTTCAAATGATACTTTAAAGACATCAGAGTATTTCTCAAAGTGTTCGGTTGTCTTTATCAGATTAATGTTATAATTCAAACTGAAGTTTGAATTTATCATAACAACGCGGAATGTGTCGGCTGGTGGTATAATTTCTTTATCAAACTCCTGTAGAATGTGTACAAGCCCGGATATAACATATGTACAATTAAACAAGTCTTCACACCCAGCAACTTGAATACTCCCATTTGGGAAAATTTTTATAGATTTTGTACTATGCCCATCATCATATGTAAGTGTGATCTGATTATAAAACGTTGACGGTTTCAAGTGCCATGTGATTGGTTTATTGTCGGTCAAATTAGCTCGGTGTAAATTTATATCTTTGACTTGCTCGAAAATATTACGAATTCGCTCGACATCTATGTGTTTAGAAAATGATGATATCATGGTGATAGTTGTCAGTTTGATGCGCGAAGCTCGTATATTTTCCGGGTAACTGTCTCTAAACTCATTCTGAGTTAAAATATAAGAGAATGTATTATTCGCGATGGGTGAATACATTTTACTTAAATTTTTATAAATTTAAAGACCGACTTAAGTTAAAAAAAATACATACTATATAATAAGATGCCATGTCAATTTTGCAAGAAAAAATGTGGAATACCTATGGACTGTAAATATTGTAACGGTCAATTTTGTATGAAATGTTTTCAACTAGAAAAACATAATTGTATAGGTATTGATACTAAAAAAAAGGAACAGTTAAAGGATTTAGAGAAGAAATTACACTTTAAACCAGATTGCAAATATGCCTTCATTCGTTAAAGAAGCGAATGCTTATATAAACCAAGATGCCATCCCGTGTGTAGAAATCAAGTACAAAAAATACGTAGAAGGACAGGGGTATATTATCATTCCTATAATTTTCGAAACGACTACAGTGGGTGGGTGGTCTGATATAAAATCCAAAAAAAATACATACCGCTATGACGATTTTTTAGACATGATGATTGAAAAAACGCTCACAGTAAGGAGACACCTGGCCGATATAGAACTTGATAATGTTCTATGTGAGAATTACAATATTCGTTCACTCATACGTATCATGAACGCGATCAAGATTATTGACCCTACATTTTTACCTCCAATTATAAATAGGAAATGTACATGGCAGAAAAAGTTCATTCGCGAACTATGCACAACTACATTCCCAAGTGTTATTCAAACGTGTAGAAACGACAAAAGACTTGATAATTTATTTACCGTTTTAAGGATGATAGAAGAAGAATTATAATAACGATAACAAGCATAATTCGTGTATCGTAATTACGTCTAATTTGGTTATTTTCGAAATACTCTTTCGTGTTTTCACGTGTTTTCCCAACTCCCATATCTATATTTCTCCCTGGAAGAAGAGATCTAGATAAGCGACATTTTACTTTAGATGGTCGACATGTCTCAACGACTTTATCACCGGAAGTGGCACCGAATTTACAAATGTGTGTATTATCATTCATAAAATCAACATCCTTTTCACGAGGTTGGACGTATTTTTTGAAGGAATCTGGTTTACCTATAGCCCCTGGTAATGAAAAGTCACGCTGAACAAATGGATTCATATCATCCATAGTATTTTGATCACTGAGCATGTACTTACTCATCTTTACTATCACGATATATATTTTTTATGTACCATTTTTTTACCATGTTCCATCCACATCTTATCTAGATCAACGTCTAACATGTGTGCCAATTGAAATAAGTAACTAAACACGTCCCCCATCTCCATCATTATATCGATACCTTTATCTTTTTTTATATTTGTTTTTTTAAAAGTTTTTTTATATTGACGAATCGCTGATGCAAGTTCACCGAATTCTTCGGAAAGGAGTAACCATACAGTATTTATTTCAGCCCTGTCCCACCCCTTCAGTTTACATATCTTTTCGGTTTCGGTTTTATAGTAATTTAATGACGCCATCTTATTAGTAACATGACGCTATCCTTTATACGCCGATTTTATCAATTTTATCAATTTTCATACCAAATGTACTCGTGTTAGCTGGTGGTGTAGGAGGTACCGCCATTGTATCCAGGTCGCGTATGTATCCCATATATTGTGACACACCTGATTGAACCTGTGACATGGCCGTCTTTATTACCATTTCATTCATAAATTTCACTTGGCTATTGATATCGGTATTAGGATTGCCCGCGTTGTTGATATACACTACGCGCATAAGAGCATACATGTCATCGGGGTTTTGATAATCGATAGCTACACCAGTTTTATTTTTAAAGGTCTGTCGAACAGCTCGCTGGATTAAGTTAAGATTGAAATCTGAAAAAAATAGCGTGTTGAGTGGTGTTGGCGTCTGTTTGATTGAATTTAAACGAGTGTTATCACACATTTAATATAACCCAGGAAAAAAAGTATGTATAAAGTATAAAATGATAGCGGGTGCTGATTTTGACGAAGCTTACCAAACACCCTCTTGTAATACGAAACCGCCAGCATGCGATGCTCCCGAATGTTTCCCGGCATCATACCCACCTATCTCTAAACCGGGTGTCTATGGGCCATTCTATGTTAATACAAGTTTTCTTCAGCCCAATAGGTATGCTGAAACCCTCGGAACGGTAGCCATCCGAAGTGAAGATTTCAAATGTAATTAAAAGATATGTTAGTATTATTTGTATAATGAAGGTTGTAAAACGTTCCGGTCATGTTGAAGACGTAAAATTTGATAAGGTCACCAACAGGATCTCACAACTTATGAACGACCCCTGTAAAATTTCAAGTGGGGTAGATGCGAGTATGATCGCACAACAGGTATTCTCATCTATCCACGATGGAATTACCACACAGGAAATAGACACTCTCTCAGCTGAAATTTGTATTGGTATGATTACACGTGATCCCGATTACGAAATTTTAGCTACGCGAATCATCGCGAGTAATATTCAAAAAATAGCTCCGACTAATTTTAATATCGCCATGAAAAAATTGAACAAAGCTGGTATCGTTACGAATGAAGTAGTCGAAGTGTCTTCGCAAGTAAAAGATAAGATTGTATCGACACGTGATTTCGAATTTGGTTATTTTGGATTAAAAACACTCGAGAAATCATATCTACAAAGACATGATGATAAATTGATGGAGACGCCCCAATATATGTTTATGAGAGTTGCTATTGGAATTCATGGGAATGATATAGACAGCGTAATAGAGACATATGAGCACATGTCATCTGGAAAATTTATACACGCTACACCGACGCTATTTAATTCCGGAACCCCGAGACCACAGATGTCTTCATGTTTTCTAATTGCCAATAAAGGTGATTCTATAGATGGAATTTACAGTACATTAACAGAGTGTGCACAGATTTCAAAATGGGCTGGGGGTATAGGTTTGCATGTTCACGATGTACGTGCTAATAAATCTAAAATTAGAGGTACCAATGGTCATTCTGATGGAATTATACCGATGCTCCGGGTTTTTAATGCAACTGCTCGATATGTTAACCAAGCTGGTAGACGTAAAGGTTCTATAGCGATTTACATTGAGCCATGGCACGCGGATATCATGGAATTTCTTGAACTACGCCTTAATCAGGGTGACGAAGAAGCTAGGTGTCGCGATTTATTTACATCGTTATGGATCCCGGATTTATTTATGAAACGCGTTGAAGAGAACGGAAACTGGTCTCTTTTCTGCCCCGATAAAGCTCCCGGTCTTTCAGACGTATACGGTGACGCGTTTGAGGAATTATACGTTAAATATGAATCCGAAGGTCTCGCGAATAAGACTGTACCAGCGATTGAAGTGTGGAAATCGATTATTAAATCTCAGAGTGAAACCGGTACACCTTACATGCTTTACAAAGATTCGTGCAATTCAAAGTCAAACCAAAAAAATTTAGGGATAATCAAATCTTCTAATTTGTGCACGGAGATTATTGAACACACAAATCCAGGTGAAACTGCGGTATGTAATCTCGCCTCAATCGCACTTCCCAAATATGTGAAGAGTGATGGATACGATTATGAAGCACTTCATAAAGTAACTAAAATCGTAACTAAAAACTTAAATAAAGTGATTGATAGAACCTTTTACCCAGTCGATACCGCGCGTACGTCAAATATGCGCCATAGACCGATTGGTTTAGGTGTACAGGGTTTGGCAGATGTTTTCTGCATGTTACGTATACCATTTGATGACGAAAAGGCCAAGGTTATAAATGCTACTATTTTCGAGACAATTTATCATGCGGCACTCGAAGCCAGTTGTGAACTGGCCGATATACACGGTGCATACGAGACATTCAAGGGAAGTCCCACATCAGAGGGTATTTTACAATTCGACATGTGGAAGACTGATGACACAACTCGACCACATTCTGGGATGTATGATTGGGACGCTATGCGACAAAGAGTAAAGAATGGGTTGTATAATTCTCTTTTAGTGGCTCCAATGCCCACTGCTAGCACGGCTCAAATACTGGGTAATAATGAATGTTTCGAACCTTGGACTACGAATATATATCTTCGCAGAACACTCGCAGGTGAATTCGTTGTTGTAAATAAACATCTCATAGAGGACCTGAAAAAGGCAAATCTATGGTCTAAAGACATGAAAGATTTAATGGTTAAGGCTGGTGGATCTATTCAAAATATCACTGATATTCCAGATGATATTAAAAAATTATATAAAACTGTATGGGAAATTAGTCAAAAAACTATAATAGATATGGCTCGTGACCGAGGAAGATATATCGATCAATCGCAGAGTATGAATTTATTCATTGAAAATCCGACCATGTCAAAATTATCATCCATGCACATGTATGCATGGAAATCTGGTTTGAAAACTGGTATGTATTACTTACGTAGTAAAGCAAAGGCGCGGCCAATTCAATACAGTCTGGAAGCTGAGTGTACTGCATGTTCAGCTTAAAGTTTTAACACATAAAGTAGATATATGGCCAAATTTACGACAGTTCTCGATACGATTGATATTCTAGAGTATGACGGACGTAAAATTTCTTTGTGTACGAAAGAAGGTAAGCCTATACGTTTTCAATTACCGCGTATGTACATGCCATTCGGCATGTCTGGATTCACTCCCGCAGTTGGAAATACTAAATGGAATATCGACTTTTCATTAAAGGGTTACGATGAACCTGAAAATTATGTAAAGTTGTTTTATGAAACATTAATTAAAATAGAAGATAAGATAATCGAGGCTGTGGCCACACAAAGTACCAATATTTTTGGTAAAGAGATGAGCGTGGAATATTTACGATCTATATTCAATTCCAATCTAAAACATTCCCCTGATAGAGAGCCGAAATTCAGGGTTAAGGTCGATGTAGCCGGCGACGGTACGGTCAAAACCAGCATTTTCGACAGTGAAAAGAAACATTTGAAAAATGATCCAGAAAATAAATTATATGCGCGGAACTCGGGGGTTGGTATAGTAGAAATGGGTACGGTCTACTTTCTAAACAAACAGTTTGGGGTTACGTGGAAATTACATCAACTTGTTGTGCACGAACCACAACAACTTAAGGGGTTTCAATTTATGTTATAGCTTACTTATCATTTAATAAAATTTTATAAATAATCTGAGCTTCCTTGAGAAGCTTACCTTTTACAATACCATAATCATCTGGATTCTTTTTCAACTTGATTTTTGCTACGCGGACCGCTTCATCCCACTTAGCAAGTGTCATTTACTATATCACTTCATTTTTTTCACAAGTGTTTTATATTTCTTGGTACCTTTCTTGGGAACCAGTTTGAAATCACCCTTCTTAGCAGGCTTGAAAACCTTAACCATCGCCTTCGCACCTTCACTTTTCATACGCTTCTTAGCGGCGGAGACTGCAGCTTTACTCTTAATAGCCCCATACTTATCCTGAACTAAGTCTTTCTTTACAAGACCCCCTGCTGTGTGTTGAGCTGTACCATGGAATACTTCCGCGCGAGAACCTTCTGTTATAGCCATCATCATTGTTTTACTATATCACCGGAAAATTTTCCTGATAGCATCGATAGATTTTTCGCATTTAATTGGAATCTGATTTTCGATACGTTTATCGTTAAGAACCTCTGCACAAACCGACGCCTTGTGACCCTGGAGAGACATCATCGCCATATCAACACTCCTAGTAGAAGGTGTGTCAGAATACAAAAACTTCTTAACGTACACATCCCTAGTCTGACCAGTTCGATGACATCGACCAATAGCTTGAAGCTCTGTAGATGGATTCCAAGAAGGAGCCATTATATATACACGACTCGCGCATTGTATATTCAAACCAACCCCACCACACTTGATTTGCACGATAAGCACACTTCCTAATGGCGCACGACTGAATGCCCCGAGACGCGCGTGACGTTCATCTTTTTCAACCATTCCATCGATTCTAAATACACGCCCCCTGAAGACTTCTTCGATGTGATCCATCTCACCCCTGAACTGACAAAAAACAACTGTCTTCTCGTCTGGGTGTTGAGAAACATTTTCGAGCAATGTATCAATCTTCTTTGTACTGTGCTTCCAGATGACACGATCGTTACCTTGCTTTTTAGCCATCCCATCAAGATATAACTGAGGCCATATCATGGTCTGACGCACGCGAAGTAGACATTCCAAAATTTGCATAGATTTAGATCCAATCGATATTGCGGTGTTTACAATTTCGCGCATGAATTCTTGAGACTCAAAAAATGCTTCTTCATAAATAAGCAGTTCCTCTGGATACATATCGAGTTCGACATTTTCGAAATGACAGTAAGGAAGCTTATTTCCATTGTCGGCTTTGGTGCGTCTAAGGATGTAAATATCCTTGATATCTTTAGTCATGGCTTGAACAATTCCCTTGGAAAGACCCAAAAATGCACAAAGAGACACGAAATCCTCCATAGAGTTGAAGACGGGTGTACCTGTCACAATCCAACGAATATCCGATTTGAGACGATAAACCGCCTTGAATGTTTGAGATTTACGGTTACGAATCTCATGAGCTTCGTCGAGAACGATACGATCCCACTTTACCATGTGAAGAAGTGTCGTGCGATTGTAGACGAGACTGTAAGGGCAAAGAACAATATCAACTTTCTCGAGATCTTTGATATCCCTTGTCCTTTCGGGTCCGTCGTATATTAGGATAGAGAGACCGGGTGCGAATTTGGCGATCTCTATACTCCATTGAGTAACGATTGTTTTAGGAACCACGATCAACGTATGAGGTTTCGGATTACTGAGGATGGTCGCAATGATCTGAATGGTTTTACCAAGCCCCATTTCATCACATAAAAATCCACCTTTGGGTCCTTTTTGTTGATGTTCCATATCATGCATCCACTTTGCCCCATTCACTTGATAAGGTGCATAAAGGGTACCGTTGAGAGTGTACTTATTCATGGTATTATTTTAGAATGTCTTCGTTATTTCGAATGTTGAAATTTTCAAAAACATCTTGCGACTTAGGTTCTTTATATATTCTCAACGAATATACAGCCATCAAGACATAAAAAAGAATTATAGCAGCCTCGGTTTCCACGTATACTTCTGTAAGTGATTTTACGTATTGTAAAGAGATGTCTTTTGTATTAGCGTAATCTATTACATATGGTATTATTCTATTTACACTTGATGGTCTATTTGATCTCACGCGCTTCGTCGCGCGTTTTTGTATGACAACTCCGATCCTAGATGCACGTTGCGCCTTCTTTGTCAACATATTAGTCACTTATATAATTGTCTTCTGGATTGGTTTCCACTTCACAAGTATGAATTTTCTCTTTTACGATACGTTTTTTTCTCTCTTTCGGTTTTGGGAGTTCGTCTATATGCTCTCTAAAATAGAGAACTTTATCCCAAAATTCTCTCATAACGGGAAGATACGTTTTCCACCATTCACGGTCGCGTTTCACGTTGACTACGTCGAATTCCTCTGGTTTAGGCCAGTTTGTGACAGCTGGTTTATATTGAATAAAATCAGCTTCTTCTAGATCAAGAATTTCCATACAGAGTTGCAATTGTGGCATATAATGCTCAGGTACTTCACCTGGTATAATCTGTCGTTGCGGGGGGCATTTAATTTCGATGAGTTTTCCTGAATTTGAAACACCGTCAGGACTTCCACCTAGCCATGTTTCAACTGGGTGACCACATAAACCAATTTCATGAACAACCTCATTATATCGCTCTTCGTAGAGTATACGAGCTTCATCTTCATATAATTCGCCGTGACGCGTGGCGTCGTTTCCAAAGAAGGGTACACCTAATCCACATTTTTTAAGTAGAAGACCGTCGGGTGTTTCATACTTATTTTTTCCAATTGCGGTTGCGGCATCACTTGCGGTGAGCATGGTTTTTCGTTGATTTAACCACTCTTCCGACTTCTGTGGTGCATATTCCTTCTCGAGGAGCACTTTTACCTTCTCGTTCATTAATTGATTGTTGCTCTAAACGTTTAAGTGTCAATCTGATATGTTTACTCGAATAAATCGAACCCTTCTCCTTTTTATCGTTTTTTGTTACTCTCTTTTTAGGTGAATAATTATCGTAACTCATTGTGTTATTATTGATACGGGTGCATTGACTTAGGTGGATAAAAAAAAGCTCTTGCAGCATTCTGTTCGGCCTGTTTTTTATTTTTTGCTGAACCAATTCCCAAACATACACCCCCTACGAACACATGTATACAGAAAATACCATTATCATGTCCATGTATATTATAAATTGGTAATTCCAAACTATTGGATTGACAGTACCTCATCAAATGATCTTTAAAATTGTCATCTATCATGATAGATTGTAGGTTTATATACTCGGGGTTATTATAGATACGTAGAATAAACTCCTTTGCGTGTAACAGTCCTAAATCCATATAAATGGCACCAACTATAGCCTCGAATACGTCTTCCAATATTTTAGGGTTATAATTCCAATGATTACGCATACCCTTTTCATCCATTCGGATCCATTTATGCAACTCTAATTTAGAAGCTATATCTGCAAGTGTTTCACCGCGCACAAGTTTAGTGCGAGCCTTGGTTAGGAAACCCTCTTGTCGTGTTTCGTACTTATCGTACAAGAACTTTGTAATAACAAATCCTAACACTGAATCGCCTATGAATTCCAATGTCTCGAATGATCCTGCCAATCCTTCATTCTCCTTTAACGCGGATTTATGAGTAAATGCTTTTTGGTACAAATCTATATTAGATATTTTTGTACCAACAAGGGTTTCAATAGATTGTTTATCTATAGACATGTTTATATATGTTGTTATTTTTTTAAGTACAGATTCTTACGCCTCGACCTCAACCTTTGTATAATGAGGGCTGAGAAACTTCTGAAGATTCAGGAAAGTAACCTGAACGTCGGCGGGAGGTTTAAGCAAATCGCGGAGTTTCTGATCGAGAACGAGAATGCGACCGTTGTCTGGGTGCTTGAGACCGTTAGCCTTTACGTATTCGTTGATAGAACGAGTTACGGTACTACGGGAAACGAGTTGACCTTCAGGCAGACTGAGGAATGCACGAAGCTCCTCGGAAATCTTTTGTTCGCGATTGAACCCGTTGTTCTTAGCCCGCTTGGCAGATTTCTCTCCGTTAGGATCGTCGAGCTTAGCCTTGATCTTTCGTACAAGCTTGGTCAACGACTTAAGTTCGCTACGAAGCGCAGTAATCTCTTCAAGGCATTCAGTGGGTTTGCAGGGGGTTTCAGTAGACATTGTATATTATATATGCAGTTCATCTTTAAGTACATTTGTGTAAAAAATGTTGATGTATATTAATGGACGGTAAACTCTACTCAAAGCCTGTCATTGATAAATATATGAACGATAATTTATTTTTTAAAGATGAGAAATTGAGAAAATATTTCACCAGGGACGAAGCAAGAGATTTAGGAAAATTTAGGAAAAGGGTAAAAGAAAAATTTTCTACAAAATCATTCGATAAATTCGTGTACGTATGTGTTACCGATATAACACGTGACATAATTCTCAGTACAATCGGTGAAATCAGCGAATTTATGAAGAATATGGGAGATTTGGTCGTGAGTGGAGGTGAAGCTTTCAACCTCTATGTACCATATGAGCAAAGAGTTATTACTAGTGACATAGATGCTAAATTCATACCGAGGATAGCATACGATGCTAAATATTTTGGAAAGCTTCAAGCTATTAAACTCATTTTATGGGATAAACTTGGTCAGATTGCTCAAAAATTGAATGCTCGAATCAAAGCGCGAGTCTTGTCGATAGATAAAAAGGTGTTGAAATATCTTGGTATAGGGTTTAAACAGTCGGGTCCTTATGTAACTAGGCGCTACACCCTCATAAAAAAGAAAAAGGGACGTACAAACAATAAACCGTCTAAGGGTGACGTTTTTATTGATGTTGAATTATTTACTCTCGACTTGAATACACGCTTTTTTTCACCCGAAAAGGGTAAAATCCAAGATATAACATTAGGAGGTCTTTTGGATATCCCCTTTATGCGCCCCAATGAATTTGGTTATGATGTCATAAGAACTCTTAAAAAGGGTATTACATACAGAAACGTTAACACAAACAAAATAACAATCAACAAAAAGGTATTTGTTGCAAGTAAAGAGTTTCTCATAGATGACATATACCTGATGCATACACTGAATCTTAGACCCGAAAAGAGGGAAAAGGATAGACAACGTCTACTTAAGCTTGCACAACTGTTTGATAAACGTATAAAATCAACAGATTCGATAGATAGTATTTTCAAGAGAGTAAAATCGAAAATAAATCGTGTATATACGTCCAAGGTTACTAAAAAGAGAACTGTATCCATAAATACGGCACTTCGAGTTAACCCCAGGAAGTATGAAAAATTTACAACAGAGCCATCAAGAGAGAGATTATCCAAAAAAATAGTACACGGTGTAAATCCCGTCACAAAGAATGCCGTAGTAGAAGGATACGAGAGGTCGAATGGGAACCAGCGTTTTAACCTTAAAACACTTAAATGGAAAAAAAATAACACGAATGCATACGTACGAAATGAATTCAAACTACGTCCTTTAGAACCCCAGCGTATACCTAAAAATGTAAACATGCAGGCGACTTTATATGGTTTCAGGCCCAGGCGTGATGGATGGGTTCCAAAGCCACTTCTCGAACGTTCCGCGGCTATACCTTTCATTGGTTTAAAGAAATGATACGTATATGATATACAATGATTTACGGTGTTCCCTCCAAGGGTGAAGACGGTCTGTACCACGTTCATGCATTTAATGATGATCGCAAGCGATGCTTCACGCGTTTAAATAATGTGAAAATGGTAGAAATTACAGATGATGATATCATGTTCGATATCAATGGCTCTGACGCTATCGAAGCGTTGCATGACACAAACATCCAAAGTGCCATTGAAAATTCTGAAACTTGGTTCGGAAAGAAGTTATCAGATAAGACAATTCGTACATCTTATATTCGAGATGAAACAATTACAGCAGACCGAATCGAGCACACTAAAATTTTCAGGTCCGATAAAGTGATTGCAGACAAGGATGCGCTCCAGGTCGGCGAAAACTGTTCGGTAATTCTCGAATTTCACGGACTTTGGTTTGCTAAAAAGGCGTTTGGTCCAGCGTGGAATGTTGTTCAGGTGAAACTTGACAAAGATGAACCAGATGAAGTACAGGAAACTTTCGATGAAACCTATCCAGAAGATTACATGTTCGAGGATGATCAATAAAAAAAAATTGTTAACAGTATATAAACGATGTCTCTTACAAAGCGTATCAACCGGGTACCATATGGTCGCATGTTGGTCGCTGTACTTTTAGGCGTGACACTCATTGTCTTTCTTAAATCTCGTGGTAAAACATCCACTTACTCGATGAAAAGTAGTTCGTTCTCCCCTATATCTACCAGCCCTGCTGCGCAAGGTGTAGGTGCGGCTGGCTGTGAAATGAAGGCTGGCACTGGTCTTGCTTCCTCTCTTCTCCCCAGAGAGGTTGCTTCCCAGGAGGAATTTGGTGAGTTCGCTCCCGAAGATATTCTCGCTGGTCAGAACTTCCTCGACCCTCGCAGTCAGATCGGAATACCTGAAACGACTGGTGGTGCTCTTCGCAACGCCAATCAATCGATCCGCGCCGAACCTCCCAATCCCAAAGAAGCTTTTACGTGGAACAACTCTACTATCAGCACAGATAGCATGCAACGTCCCCTTGTTTAAAGGACTTAAAGCCAACTCCCGTTTTTAAAATACATGTCTAGCGTAACCGCGGACGATCTAACACACAGCGTCTCTAAACTAGTTGAACTTAACCAGCAGATTAAAGAAGCTCGATCCGATATTAAAGTCCTTGCACAGGCAGAAAAAGCACTTAAGTTGCACATCAAAAAGTTAATGATAGATAACGGCCTCGACGTCATTAATACCAAAACTGGTAAAATCTCTGTTAAGAAAAGCATCCGCAAGATCGGTCTTAATAAAGAATCGATTAAAGAAGGTCTCAACGTATTCTTCGAAGGAGACGATCAACAGGCTGAATCTGTATTAAAGGTTATACTCGAGAGTTTACCAACAAAAGAAACATCTACAATCTCCATTACGGGGTTGAAATCTAAAAGGGCACAGTAAATATGGTTTGGACACAATACGTATACGAAGCTAACAATGGAAACGACGCTGATATCGACAGTGACGGCGAATATCTCGAGGATGAGATTGAACTCACTATCGAAGACTGGGAAATTGAATATTCAGAAGAACTGAACATGATGTGGGATACCACCAGGACATTGCTGTATGATGCACACCTTGAACATTGTGGGAAATTTTGCGATTTTGTTGAGTTTTGCTATGTCGATCATTATACATATAACGACCGTGAAGAACAGCCGACGTGGTATGAAGAACATCTTGAACACGTTTGGAATAATATTCGTCGTATCGTTAACAATAATGGTCAGCATGAAGTGATGATGCGCGGTGCTACATTCAAGCATTTCGTTGACTATGCTAAAAATTATATGTGTATATATTAAATGCTCCCCCTTATTACCTCCCAGAAAGTCGCGATTCCGTCGATATTGTTTCTCGCCCTCAGCCCCGGTATGTTGGTGAGAACAAACGGTATGAAGTTCTCCGTCGGTAAGGTTGGTACTGACCGTGTGTCCGTTCTCTTCCACGGTCTCGTGTTCTTCCTGGCTTACTCAATGATTGCGAAGGCCATGGGTCTTGTTCTCACACAAAACGATTTGCTCGTGACAACCGCACTCTTCATGGCTCTCAGCCCAGGTATGCTCCTCACCATCCCCCCAGGTCAGGTGATGTCGGGTAAGACGTCTCAGGTCGCCATCATGACACACACAATCGTTTATGCGCTTGTGTTCGCTCTTTTGCGAAAGCAATTTCCTCAGTTCTATTAAGTGACATAACATGGAATACCTTGTTATAGGTCCGTCCTCTATGGGTATTTTCGGGTTCATTGGCTCGCTAAAACGAAATGAACATAAATTAAAAAATATAAAAGAAATATCTGGTTCATCAGCTGGTGCTTTATTGGCTACATGTTTAGCTCTCGAGTTTTCACTTGATGATGTACTTGACAAATTTTTAAAAGTTGATATTGAAAAACTTACAAAATATAAATTAAGAACATTTTTTCGTAACTATGGTCTCATGGATATGGAACTTGTAAGGGACGAGTTGGTTGTGTTATTTGAAGGAGATCCGACATTTAAGGATTTGAAAATGAAACTGCATATATCAGCGTATAATTTGAACAAGGGGAAAACTGAATATTTTTCAGTAGATACAGATCCCGATATGCGAGTTATTGATGCGGTGTGTATGAGTATATCTGTACCGCTTTTAGCGTGTAAAGGACCTTATAACGGTCACCTATATTTAGATGGCGGTACAAAGGAAGATGTACCGTTAACACCATTTTTTGGGAAACCATATGATAAAGTATTGACTTTTAAATTACTCGTCAAAGAACATTATATAGATAAAATCCAAACATTCAATGATTTTATAACAACCTTATTGGGTCGTATTACAAGTTTGAGGGGGGAGATTGACATGAATAGACTATGTAAAACTATATCAGTATCAACAGGCGATTTTAATATATTCAATTTTAACTTATCTCACGACGACAAATTACGTATGTTCTTTCTAGGTTATGGAAAATAACATCCCCACTTGCTATATTTATTTTATCTAGATATAACAAGATGGATGTATGTGATCCAGATGTTAAAACAAAAAATATCAGGAAACTGATTAAACTGCATACAGGTAGGAAAATGCAGATTCCCAAGGATCGTATGTGTGAGATCATGAGAGACATATCTCGCGGTAATTTACCACTTCCACCTTTAGTTCTAACACGGGATAAGCGGTATTTATTAGATCCAAAATCTCCTCTCACAAAAAGGGATTACGAGTCCCTTTATAAATCGAGAGTAACTTCGAGAGTTGTTAAAAGAATTGCCAAAAAGGTAGGTCTTATTGAGACGGATAAGACCATTGTAGATTTGAAACGTTCTATAGGAAGACGTCTCGCGAGTATGAACGTGTATGAACCTATCCTATTACCGGGTTCACGTGTAGTTCTTAAAGTGAAAAATGGTTATAGTAAAGAGGAAAATGTTAACGGCGAATTGAATAATGAGCGAAATGATCGAAATGTTAATAACGAGTTTAGAAACGAGGAAAATGTTAACGGCGAATTGAATAATGAGCAACGTGAAAAGCCTTCTAGTTTACGAAACATGTTAGCCCGTAAGCGTCAGAAATCGAGATTAAAATTTCTCACCGGTGATAAAACTAACGTTAAAACGAATACGGAAAGGGACGATAGACCCAATGTAAATAACGAGAGACGTCGAATGGAAATAAACGCCAAGCAACGTATAGAAACCGTAAAACGTAACGCAAATAAACGTATAGAAAATAGTAAGAAGTACGCGGAAACTAAACTAAGCGAGTCGAGAATACTTAATCGTAGACGTAAGCAAAGACAATTTGTTGTAACTAATAACGCGCTACGTAGAGAACAACGTGACACTCAACGAGCAGAGCTCAATGCGGGTATGGCTCGGATAAACAGGAGTCAAGCTAGGTTCAAAGCGACAATTAACGCGAAAAGATCGACAAATCTTGAGAAAAGTTTAAACAACATGAAACGTAGCAGTAACGAAGCGACTAAAAAAATGAATGTCGCTTTACGTAAAGCCAATATTATTCAAAAAAGAATGAACAATGGTGAAAAACTTGCATTAAAACGTATTTCATCTCTTGAAACCACGATTAAGGAGACACAAACGCAACGCGATAGCCTTGAAACACGGGTATCTGAGTTGCAGAAGAAAATCGGATCAGCTGATAACAAGGGCGATACGACTGAACGTAACCGTTTACAAGTTGAATTAAACGTGGCTACTAAGAAGATCGCAGAACTATCTAAGAGTCAGACGCAAAAGGTAACGAAACTCGATGAAGAAGTTAAAAAGGCGAAAAATAATGCTAATAACGCGGAAATGAAACGCACCGCGCTCAAGAATGTTCGTAACAGGGAAGAAGAAGCATCGAGGCAGAAAAAGGCTATAGAAAATAAGCTAGCGAATAATAAATTAGCTGCAAATGAACGTAAAAAACTTCAAAATGAACGCAATGCAGCTAACAAGGCTAAGAAAAACGCCGAAAATGAGCGAGCAAAGCTAGTTCTTAAGCAGTTTGAGGCACAGAAAAACAAAAACAGAAAAAATGCAGCTGCTCGTCTTATACAAGGTTTTGTACGAAAAAAGGCTACGAAAAGAAATGAAAATATAGCTGCAGCTTCAAAAAAACTAACCAATAATGCAATAAACAAAGCAATTTCCGATGAGAAGGAGGATGCAGAAAGGAAACGCATTGCACTAAAGGACGCTCGTAACAAAGAAGACGAAGCATTGAGACAGAAAAAAGCTATAGAAAATAAGCTAGCGAATAATAAATTAGCCGCCAATGAACGTAAAAAACTTCAAAATGAACGCAATGCGGCTAACAAGGCTAAGAAAAACGCTGAAAATGAGCGAGCAAAGCTAGTTCTTAAGCAGTTTGAGGCACAGAAAAACAAAAATAGAAAAAATGCAGCTGCTCGGCGTATACAGGATTTTGTACGAAAAAAGGCTACGAAAAGAAATGAAAATATAGCTGCAGCTTCAAAAAAACTAACCAATAATGCAATAAAAAAAGTAATTTCCGGTGAGGGTAAACCAACTGTTGCCCTCCCCACAAAGGTCAGTCTATCTAAGAGGGAAATAAATACGTTTCAACAAAAACTATTAAATGCTGAAAAGGCAAAACGGATACACCCATTTAATGCGCGTAGATATAAAACATTCATAGCTACATCGGAAACGCTAAATAATACCACGAAACCATCAGGGTTTAAAATAATGGGAAAAATTGAACCCGTTCCATCGTCTCGCAGAACTGCTAGAATGAGAAACATTGAAACAGCTGATAGACGTTTAAATAAAAGGGTATTAAAAGGCCCTTCTAGAAATGCATTGAAATCGAAGGAACACATGGCACTAAACGGGGCCAATCAAAAAAAATTCACAGAATTAAGAAATAGTAAAAAGTCTGAACGAAAAGAATTAAAAAAACGAATGAATATGGACGGTGCATCTATAAACACGAGTAATGACAATTCAACGCGCTCTACAATATATTCTAATGCGAGTAGCGATAAAAAAACCATACCCGCTATGCGTTTAGGTGGTCGAGCAGCTGAAAACCCATATCCTATAAATCCTCTATTCCTTGCGCGTAAAAATGAAAATATAGAAGCTGCGGGTGCACAGTTTATGGGTGGTGCGACGAGAAATAACCCACTGGCGCCAACAGATAATGACCGTACAAAAGCTGCAACTAAAATACAGGCAGGATTCAGGGGGGTGCGTAATCGTGGTAAAGTTAAGCGTTTAAAAGCAAATAAGGATGCTACAAACCAAGTCGCGAAAAGGGTAAACGCGTCACGGTTGTTACAAATCCCACCGCGTCGTAATGTGACTGCTAAGTTGAGCCAGATGTCTAAAGAACGTGAAAAACTGATAGAAATAATCAAAAAGGCGGAAGGTATGAAACAATCATTAAAGGATATATATATAACACGTTTGAAAGCAACAACGGCGACGGGTGCATATAAACATCCTTATTCAAACATCAAAACCGAAGTCAATGCTATCATGACTGCAAATGCTCGGATAGCTAGGGTTTCCCCGGTTTCGGCGAGTAATGTTAAAATTGAGTTAAAACGTGCACCAGTGCCACCACCGGGTACCAAGCCACTCAACGGTCGTTTCAAGGCTATCGGAAGGGCGCAGATACAGCCCAAAAAGCCCGGGATATCATCTGAAGTATTGAGACGCGGTGTAAAAGCCGCCGTAGCTCAAAAAAACCGAGAAGTTTTAACTACAAAGGTGCGTCAAGGAACTGATAATGTTGAAAGAAATCAGTTACGTCGAGCCAGGCTCGTCGCCGCTACTAGAAAAGAAGAAGCAGCAAAAGCGCGTTTGGCTATATCAGCATTAAAAAAGTCGCAGAAAAATAAAAAAAATATAAGAAAAGCAGCTGAAGGATCCAGAAATGCTGCGGTAGGGTTTGTGGCACGACGAAAAGCCTTATTACAAACAACAAATGCACCTAAGTAAAAATGATAGAATTAAAAACAAGTAAAAATGAATCACCCCGACGACGACTGTACCGTGATTACCGACATGCCTCTCAGCGACGAGGTTGCCGATTTCATCGAAAAGAGTCTACACAGGGATATGACAGATAAGGATATAGAGGAGTGGTGTGATAACAATCTCGACGATGTTACAATGATATATGAGAGGTATGGGCATTCATACATGTCATACAGGGATGCGGAAATGACGCTATTATTCGCGAAAACGTTATATGCGAATAAGATTACAGATATACGAGAAAAGATATCCAAATTTGTGGCGTGTCAGTCCTAAAAGTATTGCTATACTATAGAGATGTCACTATCAGACGAGAAACTACGATTTTTAAATATATTGATGCCAGCTATCAATGATTTATTGATATCGACTAAAAATCTAAAGAGGATTGTGAATGATCCTATGTGTGAAGTTGAAGTCTTCATTAGAGATCAGATTTTAATAAATAAAACTACATTTTCGATTTCAAAATTTAAATTTAGTATTGAAAAACTACACCCACACGCTATAAACCGTCTCTTAACTCATTTCGATGTTATGAATTTACCTATATCAAGAATTTATAAAAGAGCGCAAATAAATCCACTCATGTTAAATGAAGTTGAACTTGAATATCACACCCTCATTTTAAACGATGATATAAATACGTTTTCTGATTTTTTATTATATTAATTATTCGTCAACTTCACATTCCTCTTCTTCCTCCTCATCATCTACAGCGGTGTCATCAGCTGCAGGGGTTTCCACACCCTGGAATGCGAATGAAGGTAGTTTTTGAGATTTCTCACAAAGAGCTTGCGAAAGACGCACACTCACCCCGAACTTGTTATCAATAAACCAGATTTGGTTGAAGTCGACGATGCACATACATTTCTGCCCCTTCTCGATGCTGTCGACCGGAATGCTTTTCTGATTCGCGTCGTACGCTTCGGCGAGGAACTCACCGGTAGGCTTGGTCATGATCTTAAGCTTTAGCGTTGATGGGTAAGATTCCTTACCTGGGCGAACGAGTGGCTTGTACAATGCTTCTCGGATGACCTCGATGTTGTATGGTTTACCGAGCCAATCCTTGGAGTTCTTGGCGACGGTTTCAAGGATCGTTTGATCGAGAGCCTGAAGCTTTTCCATCAGGACGGTTGCACCTTCATTATCGGCATCGAATGAAAGGTCGAGTGAATAGGATGTTTTATTGGTAGCCTCGTCAGTGAATGCACTGAGGCCGAAGGGTGATCTCATGAAAGGAAGCTGAAGATACAACTTCTTGTTGTCTTGTGCGTTAATGTATACAGTTTTACCACCATTTTTATTCTTCTTCATGGCAGAAAGAACGGTGGAAGTGGGTTCGAATTGTTCGTAACGCTGGATGATAGTGGAAGACATGTTTGTTGCTTATATCTTATATACAAGACGAAACTTTAAGTATATTTTTTTCTCAGAGTAGAGTAATATAATATGGGTCTTTTCAAAGATTGTGGTTGTGGTTGTGATGGTAAAAAACAGGAAAAGAAGCTTCTGATTTCGGTCATGGCAGCCTTGTTATTTTTTATCGTCGCGAGTCCAGACGCATTTCGTGTAATGCGACGAATTGCAGGGAAGTGGGTTGCGGGTCCAAATGGGTGCCCCACTTCAAGTGGGTTGATATTTCATACGTTGGTTTTCATGTTAATAACATGGGGTATGATGAACTTAAAATACGAAGGGTATACAGAGGAACCTATCGGTCCATCTCCCCAGGAAATAGAGGAAGAGATCGAAATGCAAGTTCAGGAAGAAACGGTGAACACGGAAAGTGAAGATGATACAGAAGTGTCTATGGAGCCTATGCAACCACCACCGCGAATGGCAGATGTTCAGTCTCCTTTACCGGGGATGAGTGAAGAACCTGTGGGTATTTATGACAGTGGCGCTATGTATGGGTCCATGGACATAAACAGTGAAATAGATTCCCCCGACCCTTCTAAATTTAACATGGGTAATTTAAGCGTGAGTTGTAGTGATGGAAGCAGGCCTATCGTATATTAAAATTCATCGTCGAATGTCACTGATGTACTTTCGTCGATTTTACCGTAATCACCTACCCGCTTTTCGAAAAAATTAGTTTTACCATCTAGGGAAATATTTTCCATAAAATCAAAGGGATTTTGCGTGTTCCAGATTTTATTGAACCCAGCTTGTTTTAGTAGACGGTCAGATACATATTCTATGTAATCGGACATTTTTTCAGAGTTCATACCGATAAGACTGCATGGTAATGCTTCGATAATGAAACCCTTTTCAATTTCAACAGCTTCGCGTACAATTTGTTGAATAACTTCTTCGGATGGTTTATTTTTCAACATTTTAAATAATTCGAGTGCAAATTCGAGGTGAAGTCCTTCATCACGACTTATAAGTTCGTTACTGAAGCATAGACCCGGCATGAGGCCCCGCTTTTTCAGCCAGAAAATAGCACAGAAACTACCCGAGAAAAATATACCTTCCACACATGCAAAGGCCAATAGACGCTCGGCAAATGGTCTAGATTTATCGAACCACTTGAGAGCCCAGTCAGCTTTCTTCTTAATCGCATCTATAGTTGTTACAGCGTCGAATAAATGCTTTTTTTCTGAACTGTCCCGAATATATTTATCGATGAGTTTACTATACGTCTCACCGTGTATCATTTCATTATGAACTTGGTACGCGTAAAAAGATCTCGCCTCCGTATACTGAACTTCATCCGCAAAATTATTGTTTATATTTTCAAACACGATACCATCAGAACCCGCGAAAAATGCGAGGACGTATTTAACGAAATGACGCTCGTTATCACTTAAATTTTTCCAGTCTTCCATGTCAGAGGCAACATCAACTTCTTCTGCAGTCCAATTGGACATTTGAGCCTTTTTATAAAGTGTCCATAGGTTTTCGTGTTCTATGGGGAATATAGTAAACCGATTCATCGTAGGTAAAAGCATGGGTTCGGATTCGTCGATATATTCCTGAAATGCAAAGTAATCTCCTATATATTGATCGTTTACCTTGACTTGCGGGTACACAACGGCACCTGGTCCGCACTGTCTTTTTAGTTCATCTTTATCAACAATAATTTTTTTATAATCAAGATTCATATCCAAACACATGTTTTCAGCGTAAGTGCAGTATTTACAATCCATTGTCGAGAAAATTTCAATCCCCATAACGTGTGTTATTATCCTACAAAATATTTGTTTGAATTCTTTAAACAAGATGTTCGAATTTTCAGAAATTCAGCCTGGAGATCTCATACGAGTTCTTCTAAATTTTGATGATGTAGATGATGATGCTTATGCTCTCGTAGAAGAGCATTGCGAAGATTACTTGATTGTTAAGTATTATTCAGAGACGGCGTGTACATTTAAGGGTGCTGACGTGTATACGTTAGACGAAGAGACAAATATACTCAGAGAGGAAAGTGTGAGTGAACACTTTTCAAATAAGGAAACTATTTTTTCATGTATCAGTGAAAATGACAGAATGTATACTATAGAGACTGAACAGGATTCTGATATAGAAAGTGTATTACACGTCGAAAGTGACGATACCGGTAGTGACGTAGGTAGTTTTGTAGTATCTGACAGTGAGTTTGAAGGGCGTCTCGAGTTACCCCCAGACGCCGCCGCTATTGACAGGGCGTGGAATGAATGGTCCCCGTCTAGCCCAGGCTCGTCCCGTTTTAAGGATACCGTCGATAGAATTGAAGAACGGGCGCGGGTGCAAATGGATAACATCAATTTCTAACTTAAGTGCGTCATTTTCACCTGAAAAAACAGGTATAATATATAAATGGATTCCGAAACATTGGCTACTATATGGTCTGATTTAGACATGTTAATAAAAGATAAAACACCGAAACTAAAGCCAATGGATAATAGAACATGTGAAAAATGTTCCACATATAAAACACTTACAAGGGAGGGAATGGTGTGTATGGAATGTGGTAATGTTGATCAAATTTATATCGACGACACAGCCGAATGGACGAGTGGTGTAACTGATGATGGTAGAGTATCAGATCCATCAAGATGTATGATACCGACTAGTAATCAGGAACTATTTTCTGAATCGTGGGGAAAGGGTACCGTCATAGCCACTAAATATACATCAAGTTATGAAACGAAACGAATGGCTAAAATCAATTTCCATAGTTCCATGAATCATAGAGATCGGTCACTATTCCATGCGTATAAGGATATAGATGAGGCGTGTATGAATATTCCAGAAAGTGTTTTAAAAGACGCGAAAACATTGTATAAAAAATTCAATGAAAACAAACTGACACGTGGAGCTGTTCGGTCAGGAATTAAAGCGAACTGCGTTTTATACGCGTGTAGATTGGCAAACATTCCTCGAACAACAAAGGAGATTGCTACGATGTTCGGTATTCAGTGTAAAGATCTCAGTCGTACGACGTCGATATTTACCGAAACTATACAAGATAAAAAAACTGGAAAAAACTATATAACAAAACCATTCAATGTGATGTCGAGACTGCTTAACTCGTTTGAAGTGTCCCGCGATGAGCGATTACAATGTAATCAAATGTGTAGTGCGTTAGAAGAATGCGTGGAACTTATGAGTAAATCTCCAAATAGTGTGGCTACGGCGGTGATTTTCATAGTACTCAATAAACGTATTTCCAAGAGTGAGATTTGTGAGAAATGTTCGGTATCAGTTCCTACACTTAATAAAATTGTTGTTATCACTAAACGACACTTAGAGGATAAATTGTAATATAGAATAGATATGACGAAATTATTTTTAAGTACACCATGCTATGGTGGACTGTGCTTAGAAAAGTATGTGAAGAGTATCATACAACTTCAACTCCTTCTCGTCAACGAAAAGGTGCAATTAATGTTAGATACGACAGAGAATGAAAGCCTGGTTCATAGAGCCCGAAACGTTTCTATTGGGAGATTTATGCAAAAGACCGATGCTGATTTTTTCATGTTTATCGACGCAGATGTCGAATTTGATCCTAAATCGGTGGTTCGATTGTTGCGTTCTGAACATGACATTTCGGTCGCAGTCTATCCGAAAAAGGTTGTCATGTGGGATCAAGCGCGAAAAGCTATTGAAAGTGGTGATACGCGTGATATGAGTCTTCTTTCTTCTAGCCTCGTGGCAAATATAGGAGCAACGTCACGATCCGTTGTTAAAGGATTCGTAGAAGTATTAGATGGACCAACTGGGTTTATGATGATTTCCCGCGACGCTCTAGAGCGAATGCATGAACATTACGGACCTACTCTCACATGTAAAAATGACCATCAGAATAGAGATTTTGATGAATATTGCGCTATTTTTGATTGTATGATAGATCCGGATTCTAAAAGATACCTATCAGAGGACTACGCGTTTTGTCGTAGATGGCAACAGATGGGTGGTAAAATTTATGCAGATTGTAACACCACACTAGGCCATGTTGGTAATCTACCATTTTCAGGGTGCTTAAATCACAGGCTTAAGGCTTAGGGTAGTACTTTATACAAAATGAAAATCACAACCATTGTGGTCACTCGTAGTGGATCGTGTCACGTTAAAACACTCCACACTCTTCTTAGATGTAATCTACAATGTCTTCAACGATCTGATATACAAAACGAAATCGCATTCGTAAATGACGACCCATTCGAAAAATCCGAAATGATCGAGAAGTATATCAAAGCGAGTGATCGTATTTTTTTCATCGATTTTGGCATTCATGTAGATGATGGTTCGATTTCTACAATTTTTAATCCCAATGACAAATATAATGTTATAGTATTTCCGGCTGTAACCGAAGGAATCGATTGGGGAATGTTCAAAGATAAGATTTCCACTAATTCATCTGAACCTACGAGTCAAATGGGTTTATCGTTTGATACGAGTGTGGGTTCTAAACTCGCAGAAGATTACTATAACGTAAACTCTACGAGTGCTCGTTCATGGGTGATGATGTGTAAACCTACATTTAAAAGTGTAAAATGTAGGCGAACTGGAAATGTCAAAATACATCCTAAGTCGAATACAATGTTTGAAAAATTCAAAGAAAGTGGTGTAAAGATCGTAGCATATACTGCAGCCAATATTACAATTACATACCCTCACGAGTGTATCGGAAATATCATCAATTCGGCCGGTATTAAAGCTAATTAAAGATTAAATTAAAAACATGTATACAATGCAACGTCTATCTGTAAATAGGGACGATCCTCTTTACAAATATGCGATGACCTATATGGAGCATTCATGGGGTACGACCGGTAAAAATATTTTCCCGGGGAGTCAACCCGTCTCCATCGAGTATCGCCATTTCAAATTGTTAGCGTCTAATCCATATGTTGTATGTGAGAAGACTGATGGTGTACGTTTTATGATGCTCGCATTTATGTTTGAGAATAAAAAGCAGTGTGTTTTCTTGAACCGTGCACTTGAAATGTTCGTATGCCCACTTAATTTCAGAAAATCCGTGTACGATGGTACCATATTGGAAGGTGAAATGTATGGGGATACGTTTATGATATACGATATTTTGATTGCATGTGGGGAAGTTGTCGGTAATACAGATTTCTTGGCGAGATTGAAATCTGTTGAAGGTGTGAAAAAAATGCTCACGAGTCTCAAGTATGATCCGATCAAACTTAAAATAAAAACATTTCATCTCATGTCAGATTACAAACAGTTCAAGGATGTGTATTTACCATCCGTTACACAAGATGTCGATGGGCTTATTTTTACACCTATACGAGACACTGTGAAAACTGGAACACACGAGACAATGTTTAAATGGAAACCCCGTGACAAAAACACGATCGATTTCCAAATAAAAAAGCGGGGGGATATATGGAAAATGTATGTACAAGAAAGGGGTAAATTGATGTTTGAATCTGAGATTCATGTAAATCAAGTACCCCCACACGCTCGAGAATGGATGGAAGAGGATGCAATTATTGAATGTCAATATATGTTTACGGATGAACCGATGTGGTGGAAACCTATTATACGTAGGTATGATAAAACCTTCCCAAATGGGCGTCGTACATTTTATAGGACGCTGGTAAATATAAAAGAAAATATATCTATCGACGATTTCATGAACTGTATACCATGAAGTAGTAACTACCTTCGGGAGGTGGCGATCTTTCTTCTACACGTTCGTCGTTGATGAAATACCATATGGTTTTCCGACGTATATACGTTACGTAGTGTCCATCATGTTGATTTCCGAGATGCATAGCACATGCGCTCAAATTATACACGTGACCGTCTAGTGTCATCTGTTCGACTATTTTAATATTACTTTTGGTATCAAATGATAACATGAATATTGGTGGGAGTTTAGAAAAAAGCATACGCGTGGTAGCGGCGTTATATGTAATTCCATCTATATCTTGAAAATTCTCTAATACGTTCCAATCTGTACTCTCCTTAATCATTTTCTCCATGTTATTTTCACCCTTATAACTCATTAAATGAACACTAAAATCTTCTTCATTCACCGTTTTACCCTTGGGCCATATCGTTTCCTGGGTCTTTTTACCATAGAACCACTCTTTGACAATAGGTTGACTGCGTTCTAATATATCAATAATACATAGAACCGTTTCTTGTACATCGTGTTGCTCGTTAGTTCTAAATCGGGGAAACTCTTTCTGAAAAGCATATTGTAAAGCGGCGAGATCGAGAGGCGTTTTGTCCGCCGTCCAATATTTTTTCAATAATACTTGATAAATAAGCGTAAACATGCATTTACCTGTATACGGCTCACGTAAAAAGTGATTCGTTAATATGGGTATATTGAACATACATTGTAGAGCTGTATTAAAATAACACACTGTCCCTTCGTTTACGAATCCACGCATATTATATTTAAATGAAGGTATAACTTTAATTATAAATCGAACCTAAGTTGTTTAAAGATTACGAACTTTATAACTTTGACATGAACGTTCGAGCTATAACCGATACACTTTTCCCAATTATAGAAAAACATAGAAATGATGAACACGTCGAATTGGAATTTAGACTGGGTAAATTCAATGGAAAAATGTTTGATACTAACGTAGGTAAAAGTACATTTGATGTAATCATGGCTGGATTGTCTAAATATAATGGATGGGATAAGATAATAGGTTCTGAACAAGAAGTATTTTACCGAGATAGTGACGGTTTACGCATTTCTACCGATCGAGCCTCGGGAGATGAAGAAATTATAAAAAAAGAACGCATTTTAAATCAAGATTTCAAACAAAGTTCCAACGTTCCATTTGATATAAGATGCAGTGTGTCAAAGGAAATCCCTATGCCAGAAGATATAGATAGAGAAATGGACAAGAAAAAGGTCAAACAACGCGTGTCATTTCTCCGAAAGAATGTATCTATTGATATTACTATTGTCACGGGAGACAGTCATGATATGGACGCGGAAGATCCCATGACATATCAAATTGAATTTGAGATTATAAACCCGTCGGCAGTAGTGTCAAAAGATGATTTGTTTAAAATCTTGTATAAAATTAATAACGTTTTTATTATGTTGAACAATACTAGATGATTGCATTCGCTTTTATAATTTTATTGTTTATTTGGATACATAATGCGAGTCAGAATCGAGGGGAGGAAGTTAGTATTTTAGGGTACAAAACAAAATTTTTTCATATTTCAGACGGTGCTTCTAAGAAGATGTTTGAAAATATGATAAAGGATGGTATACCTCCCGATTCTATAAAAGTTTTTGTCATCATGGAGGATGAATTCTTAAGATTGGAACATATGGCAGTATGTAATAGTTTATCACTCAGAAATGAAGGTTATACATTGTCAGATAAAATAAAAGATACATTCACACAATATCAATTTTCATATCATATATCTCATTTGAAACAAATGTCAGAACCCTATAAACTTATAAATCAAAATATAACATGTTAAGTAAATAAAGTAGTGCGCGTCTATGTTTACCGGGTGTCATGTCATACACATTGTCAAATATATGAATAATCAATCCATTATCATATATTTCTCTATTTTCTTCAATCCACATCTTTTCGTCTACAGAGTTTAAAAAACTGTCTGAGCATAAATAACGCCTTTCTAGCATACCCATACCCCAGTCTTTATCATCATCCCTTTCTTTACGAATGTAAGAACATATGATATAGTAAACGGAATCGAGAATAGATCCACGCATTTTAATTGTCCATGAAGAAGGATTTTCATCAATAACCATTTTTCCTTGTTCAGAGACAGTTCTAATAACTAACATTCGTATATCTTCCATTTATAAAACATATACTATCTTCTTTATAACTGTTCAACTTTTGTACCTTTTAAAAATACTGTTTTCTTCTTGGTGGGTGAGGGTGTACCATTTACATTCATTACATTTTCAAGTTCCTTGGCCAAATTATTATTCATGTTATTTAATTTATTATTTAAATTCTTAACCCTGTTGAATTTCCAACTGCGAACCGCGTCGCGCTTTATTTTATCTACAACCCCCTTGAATGGAATTCCCGCTTTATTTTTATTTTTATTTGAAAGTGCATTTATTCGATTCCTCACTTCACGGGCATCCGAGTTTAGTGACGGCATCACATCCTTGTATTTCGTCAACCATTTCTTACCATACTGCATTTCTAAATCTTTCTTGATAGCATCGTTAGATATACGTCTCTTATTCACACGTTTCTTTAACGTTTCGTTTTTGTTTTTTAATTTCTTTTTAACTGCTTCGATGGAACGTTTTTCTTTATTAGTTGTTTTAATTTGAGTAGGGATTTTTAGTTTTTCACATAAAGTGTCAACAGTGTCAGAATCTGTTACATTTATACCTTTAGCTACGGCTATGGGTAGTAGCTTTTCTTTCGTATAAGCCTTACACGGGATGTTGTCAACCTTAAATGTACCGAAAACTCTATTTTTTATTTTATCGCATATTTGTGGTTTTGTGGTTTTCCTCGTAATATCTACTATACCTATTTTCTCAGCCGCGGAGATAAGTTTTGGGCGGTCAATAGTTGCACATTTTCGGGGGCCTATACGTATACCATTTTTACTATTTTTAGAGTTCTTCTTGTTAACATATGATATGGGTGCGTTTGTAGTATTTGCGGTATCTTTTTTAACGCGACGGACTTTTACAGGTGCTTTATTTACCATGTTAATAAATCCAGTCATAAACCCCATGACTCGAAGAGATTTTACCAAATCGTAACCTACGATATTATAAGCATATTGTAAAGATTTCATTGTTTTGGCTCCCATAATCTGTATCTTCCCGGATCTAAAAAGCTGAAAGTTAGTACCATAGTGCGTCATCTTCAAAGCTGGACGAAGTTCTGGCTCGTAATTAACATTACCCGATTTAGAAAATGCACGTGCAACACCCGTTAAATCAATTACACCATTCGCTTGGAACGTACCCACAAGTGTAGCATATCTGATGGGATTATATAAAAACTTATACTTGGATACATACTTGTCAACTATATATTTTCTGACGATTTCCGGGTGTTTATCATTGCTATTTATCATACCCCCCGCAACTTGCATTTTACCATTTGTATAAATCTTGATCAGAAACTTTTTTTCTTGACCGTCTTCGAATATACGGCCATCGATTTGTGCAACAAAATATTGATGCCTATTCCTAGCATTAGCGTTGGGAATTACAGTGAACGTATGTTTAGCTCCTATTTGCATTCTACCATAAAGCAATTTAATCGCATCAACCTCTATTTCTAACGCAGAACCAGGTGCGACGGGTGTTCGTTTAAATGGTTTCTTGTAAAGTATATCTTTAACATCAACACTATACTCACCCTTTTTGGCGTCGGTATTTACAATACCATTAAATACTGACATTTGCAAAGGTGAAATTTTCATTCTAGATAGATTAGAGCGTTTTAGTTTATTACCAACAATGTTAGTTATTCTTGCTTGTATGTTATTTTGTTTTAATCTAACAGCGTTTGAACGCAATCTATTTCGTTCTTGATTGGTTAGGTACGGAGCCTTTCGTATCAAATTTTGAGACGTAGCCGGTGATGTATTAGAATTGTTTTTTTCAAACTCGTTGAATAAACCCATATATTATAGAAATATTTTAATCAGTTCCGATAGACATAACAGGCTTTGCTGACATGTCTACGATATCGATACCGAATATGAATTCAGTTCCACTCTGCTCCATTACCGGCATTGTATCGTCGCAACTTTGATATTTAACGGGCTCGGTAATTCTCGAAACCTTAACATCCCTCGATCCAAACGGACCTGCCCATATATCTTGATTCAGTGACTTGTTCAATACTCCGTGGAATTCTGCATATTTTTTCTTGAAGAATTTGAGTGGGCATTTTTTATTGGGGTTGAATTCTATACACGGTTCAGCCAGGAACATCTCTAATGGACTACAAGCTGACCTGATCTGATGTTGAACATTTTCAAAATATCTTGGTACGATTTTCCATATGTCTTTTTCTGGCCAACTCTGTGCAAACTCTAAATATGCACGAACGCATTTTTGTAAAATGGCGGGGATTTCACTTTCAAGTTTAGAGTCAAGTGTAGGGTCGGCATCTCGAACTTGCTTTGTAAAGTCGGCTGTCAATACGCGTCTAATAATACTTCCAGACGTATCGTTCCAATTCGGGACTTCGTTTCCACCCAATATACCCGGTACATTCCATTCAAACGAACGCGCCTTTTCGTGTTTAACTGCGATGGACACATCCTCACCACTCACTATAGACTGGAATTCTGCCTGTTCGAGTGCTAAATCACCCTTTATCTCTGGTGCGATAAACATAAAACCATCCATGATCGCTGATAAACCGAATTTTCTTTCAACGTTATTCGACAATGTTCTGACATCTTCAGTGCAATAAAACTTTCTAAACACCTTTGTAATCAAAGTAGATTTACCTGACCGCGCGACACCCTTGAAAAATGGTATACATTGCCATTTATCAATTTCATTAACATTGTAGCATAATCGCCCACCCATAGCAAAAATCCACTCGTATACAGACGTCTTAGGACGATCTGGATCAGATGAGTGAACGCGGTTAAATTTTTGATAATCAAGAACAGAGTCGAAATACGGTGTTGGAATATCTCTCCAATCGATGTTACTGTAATCCGGGAATTCTTGATCAAAATATTTAGAACTTACGACAGTTTGATCCAAATTTTTGAATTCATGTGAATCGTACGTATGGAAACTCGCACGCCAGTGTGGTTCTACTTTTTGAATCTCTTCGTCGATTTTAGATTTTTCAGAGTCAAATTCTTTACCCATAAAAATACCATTCTTAAAAGACCAAACATGACGATCTTTGTTTATTTCCTGAAATTGCATATCTTTCGCATTTTCAAGATGACGAATAAGATCATTATGTCCAGGCGCGCGCGCGGTTAAATTCTTCCATAAATCGAACTGAATCTCTTTTTTTGCGACGCTGTATACATAGTCCTTTATAGTCTCGATTGGTTTCCACGCTCGTGTTCCAGCGCCGTCAATTGTTTTTATTTGAATGCAACACTGCCCTTTGTATCTTTTAATACGGCGATCGTATAGATCTTTTAACGTTTGTAAAATAGCTTGTTGAAGTGGGTTTAACTCTTCAACGTTGGAAATTGTAGACATTCTAAAAATAGACGGATCGGTTTCGGGATTGATTGGAACATATGTGGGGTTGTTTACTCGTTCTATAATACGAGCATTACGAAATACAATTTGCCAGGCGTCATCGACTTGATCTATCAGGCGGTTTATTCTCACGGACATTTTCATATCAGTGTCATCTTCTACATCCATCATATTCAGGGCGTTAGCGCGATGATAAAGTTCACATATCTTTTCTTTCATACGCTTCGCCTTTGCTTCGACGTTGGTGATATCTATAGATTTTGGCCATCCATCATCTGAAAGTTCGTTAGGTGAGAAAAAGTTTGTATGTCCGACATGCTGAGATATGTATGGGTTGTCGCGTTCGTTAATTTTCCACATATCTTCCAATTGTACAAGGAATTTCATCACATTGTCATGTGAATAAGATTGAATTTCGTTTGACCACATCGCACTCGTCGCCTCATCTTGGTTAGGTGTTTCGTCGATGAAGTGTGTAGTGGTCTCACGCATTTCTTTACAGTAGGTTTGTTTTTTTAAGCGGTGTTATTCTTCTGAAGAATTGTCAAAAGTTTGACTAAAATTTTATTCTGAATTTCTAATTGTCGACTCATGTTTACGAGTGCACTGCATATGGTATCGCCTTCAGGTGTCATAAGTGTGGATGCTAGGATCTCTTCAATAGGAGATATTTCAACTTCATCTTCATCATCTTCATATTGGGTGAGATCGACCCCTTCGACATTTTCAGGGGATACATCGGAATCTGATTCATATTCAGATTCAGATTCGAGCTCGGGGTTTTCAGGGTGATTATTTATGCTAGTTTCGGACATATATGGTATATATAGGAAAAATCACGTGCGAAATTTCGCACTTTACTCGAAATTATTTTCTCTGTATATAGTACAACAACTCAAAATGGCCGGTGGTCTCATGCAACTCGTCGCTTACGGCGCCCAAGACGTCTACCTTACGGGAAACCCTAAGGTAACTTTTTTCCAGGCGGTCTACCGCCGCCACACTAACTTCGCCATGGAGAACATCGAGCAGACCGTTAACGGTACCGCCTCTAACTCCGGGCGCGTCTCCGTGACTGTCGCCCGTAACGGTGACCTCGTCGGTGACATGTACGTCGAACTCAAGGCTAAGTCCGGTATCGCGACTACCACCAACGACGGCACCGCCGATTCCTGCTGGGCGGCTGAACGTGCCATCAAGGATGTCGAGCTTTCCATCGGTGGTCAGCGCATTGACAAGCACTACCAAAAGTGGTGGCGTTTGTACTCCGAGCTTTACTTGGACGAGTCCAAGAAGGCTACCTGGGGTAAGATGACCACCGCGGTCGATTCCCAAGTGTTCCTCCCGTTGATCTTCTTCTTCAACCGCAACCCCGGTTTGGCGCTCCCTCTGATCGCCCTCCAGTACCATGAAGTCCGTTTGGATTTCGACCTGTCCGATGAGTTCAACGTCTACACCGACGGGACCACTTTCAAGGTGTGGGCTAATTACATCTACCTGGACACAGAAGAGCGAAGGCGATTCGCCCAGAAGGGTCACGAATACCTGATCGAGCAGGTCCAGCACACTGGCGTTGACTCCGTTACCGTGAACGGTGGCACCAAGCAAGTCCGCCTCTCGTACAACCACCCCGTCAAGGAGTTGGTCTGGTGCCTCGACGCCGGACTTGCCCGTACCAAGCTGTGGAACTTCACCAACCGGTCTGCCGTCACTGAAGTCGTCCTCGAGTCCGACCCTACCGCGATCGCGGATTCCAACGCGTTCATCTCGACGTCCGTGTCGGGTGCCCCTCTCCTTAAGGTGGGTACCGGTGGTACACTCGCCGCGAACAAGTTCACGGAAGAGAATGTCGGTACCGTCGACACGATGAAGCTTGTGCTTAACGGCCAGGACCGTATGAAGGAGCAGTCGGGTAAGTACTACAACCAAGTGCAACCCTTCCAGCACCACTCCGGTTCGCCTTACGCCGGTATCTACTCGTACTCTTTCGCGCTCAAGCCCGAAGAGCACCAACCTACCGGTACGTGCAACTTCTCGCGCATCGATAACGCGCAAGTTGCCATCAAGACATCCACCACTGGTACATTCGATGCCGGTAACCTCCACATGTTCGCTGTCAACTACAACGTCCTCCGCATCCAAAGCGGCATGGGTGGCCTCGCCTTCTCCAACTAATTTGTTGGTTTTGGTTAATTAATAAAAAAATATAGTTTATAATTCAATTTTAAAAACACGTTTAATGTTATTTAAAACTGAAACTCCATGGTCAAATACCATGTCCACCCTTGCCACTTGTCATATTAAGTCTCCCATTGTACCACGAACTCGTCTAATCAAGAAAAAGTCTCGTGTCGCCGTTCGTGCGAACTATAAAGTTACCTTGATTACACCCGGTGGTGATGAAACGTTTGAATGTGACAGTGATACGTATATTCTAGACGCTGCGGAAGAAGAAGGACTCGATCTTCCGTATTCGTGTCGCGCGGGTACGTGTTCTACTTGTGCAGCGAGATTGGTGTGGGGTTATATTGATCAAAGTGATCAATCTTTCCTTAGTGAGGAACAGGTAGAAGCGAACTATGTGATGTTATGTGTGGCTTACCCGAAAGA
>Ga0209091_10000438_pt1 | contig 40500 bp, 43 predicted proteins | sample ArcticOcean_MG_C_6_FD_187438 | JGI IMG/M metagenome (GOLD analysis project Ga0209091, IMG submission 187438) | Marine microbial communities from western Arctic Ocean - ArcticOcean_MG_CB8_128 (SPAdes) (version 2) | ecosystem: Environmental > Aquatic > Marine > Oceanic | place: Arctic Ocean...
TCAGGGGATTGAGAGAGTAAAAGCCTCAGCGCTAAAAGTTAATTTTTTTGGATTTAAGATGAAATTTATAATTTTTGATTTAGATGATACGTTACTATGCGGTGATTGTGAGCGATACTGGTCTAGTTTTTTAGCCAACAAAGGTCTTATGAAAGAAGAAAATAATTCATCAAAAATTAATCAATTTGATGAAGATTATCGTAACGGTGTTTTAAATTTTGATGAATACTCATCTTATATCCAGGAACCTTTGAGGGGCATGAATCAAGATAATGTGGACCTTCTTTTAAAAGAATTTATTACAAAGGTAGCATCTAAGTTATCTGACAATTTAACTAAAAATCTTCTTATCGAATCAAGGTCGGCAGATAAGGTTCTTATTGCCTCTGGATCACATGATTTCTTAGTTAAGGGATTTGCTGACTATTTTAAAATTGAATCAAGTATTGGAACGCCTACTGAAATAAAAAACAATGTATATACTGGTAATTTGGCCGGTGAACCAACCTTTAAAGAAGGAAAGGTTAGGGCGGTAGAAAAATGGTGTTTACAGAATAACCTTAAGGTTGGTAATTCAATATTTTATTCTGATTCAATTAATGATTTACCAATGTTTGAAGTTTGTGGAAAGCCTATTGCTGTTAATCCAGATAAACTTTTAAATGAGATTGCAATTAAGAGATCTTATGAGATTATCAATAGATAGTTTTTATTAATAGTTTTTAATATTTAGAATAGTGAAAACCTTAACAGGAGAGAGAAATGTTTAGTCATATTATGGTCGGAGCAAACAATATAGAAGAATCAAAAGCGTTTTATGATGCCACCTTAGGCGCGCTGGGATACAAACCGGGAGTCATAGATCCCAAGGGTCGTTGTTTTTATGCAACGAAATCAGGCATTTTTTCAATTAGTGTTCCTATAGACGGTGAGCCGGCGGGTCCAGGAAATGGAAGTACAATAGGTTTTGCTGTAGATAGCCCTGAGGTGGGTGATGCATGGCACGCTGCAGGTATAGAAAATGGCGGAACAACTTGTGAAGATGCTCCGGGTATTAGAGAGGAAATGAATATATACCTTGCCTATCTTCGTGATCCGGCTGGAAATAAAATATGCGCACTTCTTCGTATGAGCTAATTATGAGCATTACGAAGAATAAGAAATTAATACAACACTGGTACGAAGCTCTTGCTGAAGGTGATTTCGAAACTATTTTTGATATGCATCATGAGGATGTTATTTATAATATGGTTGGAAGCACTCCAGTGTCAGGAAGGATTTATGGAAAAGACGCCTGTTGTAACGGAATGATCGGTCAAAAGTTATTGGAAAAACTTATTCCTGAAAAAATTAAATTCTCAAAAAAATGGAAAATTATAGCCGCCGAGAACGATCGTGTTGTTGGTCTTATGCAGGGTGGTGGACCTTGTCAAAATGGAGAAGAATACGAGCAAACATATTGCGAGATTTTTACCATACGTGATGATAAAATCATTGAGCTCCATGCTTTTTTTGATACAGCCTTGGTTGAACAATGTTTGTTTGAAAACCCGCTGTCAAGAAAACCAAAAGCTATTAAAGATCCATTCCAAATTAAGTAAGGAGATATATATTATGACAATTGAAGGAAAAAGAATAATAGTAACTGGCTCGGCAAGTGGGATGGGGGAAGCAACTTTAAAGGCTTACATCCAAGCTGGCGCGCATGTTATCGGCATGGATGTGTCTGATGATATTGGAAGCTCAATTTGTGAAAATTCAAACAATGAGGGCCCTGGAAGGTGTTCCTATATTCACGTTGACGTCTCAGATAAAGCCAGCGTTGTAAGCTCTTTTGCAAAAGCTAATGAAATGCTTGGAGGTCTTGACGTACTTGCTCATCCTGCGGCTATACAGAGGGCTTCTAATGCTTCAGAGGTAAGCGTCGAGGACTGGGATTTAATGTTTGCCGTGAATGTGAAAGGTACAATGCTGACTAATCAAATTGCCCAAGAATATATGAAGGCGAGCGGAGGTGGCTCTATCATAAATTTTGGATCTATATCTGGATTAAGGCCGGAGCCATCAGCATCAGCATATTCTGCAGCAAAGGGAGCTGTCCACTCCTGGACAAGAACTGCAGCAGGTTCATGGGGTAAGGATAATATTAGGGTGAATGCCATTCTTCCCGCAATGGCTACACCAATGTATCGAGCAGCTAGAGAAAGATCTTCAGAAGAAGAAAATTTAGCTAGTCACTGGAGAAATTCTGTCCCGATTGCCTTAGGTCAAGAGTACGGTGACCCTGAAAAAGACCTTGCGCCTGTTATGATATTTTTTGCCTCAGATGCATCTAAGTTTATAACGGGTCAACTTATACCGGTTGATGGAGGACAAACAGCTGGCCTTTAAAGCTGAGGAATATTCTCTTCCTATTTTTATCATTTTACTATTAATTGTTTTATTTTCTGGTAACGCAGCTTTGTCAGTTTTTCTTGGAATTTTATTTTCTTTGATAGTAAATCCTAAAGAGACATTTTTTTCAATAAAAATTGGAACACTTCCATTACAGATTGGTATTATTTTTTTAGGAACCACAATTAACCTTCCTTATGCCTGGAGTATTGGTTCTGATTATTTCTTCTGGATAGCGGTATTTGTTATCTCCACTTTTTTTCTTGGTATATTTCTAGGAAAGGTTTTTGGAGTTCATCACAGAATGACATTTATGCTTTCTGCAGGGGCTGCTATTTGTGGCGGGACAGCAATCGCTGCTGTTGCTCCAATTATTAAAGCTAAACCTCAAGAAATATTAATTTCTATAACAATAATTTTTTTACTAAATGCCTTGGCAATTTTAGTATTTCCAATAATAGGTAGCTCTTTAAATATGAGTAATTATCAATTTGGAGTCTGGTCTGCTTTAGCCATACATGACACTAGCTCTGTTATGGCGGCTGCATTATTATATAGCGATGAGTCAGCGCAGGTCGCCGCAACCTTAAAGCTCGGAAGAACTTTTTGGATTATACCATTATTATTAATTTCTAGTTGGTTTTTTAAAAATGAAACAAAAAAAATAAAGTTTCCAAGATTTATAATCTTCTTTTTGATAGCAATTTTATCAAATACTTTATTAGATTTCGGGGATAATTTTTTATTAATTTTAAAAAATATAAGTCAGTGCTTACTATTAATCGGCCTTTTTTGTATTGGAACTCAGTCAAATATTTCTAGCTTAAGGTTATTAAGTATTAGGCCGGTAATATTAGCTATAGGTTTATGGTTGGTAGTTATTCCATTGTCTTATATAATTGTATTACTTTAATAATTTATAAAAAAGGAATTGCTATGAATGAAATGGAAGTAAAAAACAGATTTTGGGTTATGAAAAGTTTACCCGAGGGTAATGACTTTGAGAGTGCTCTTGAGATCAGAGAGGAGAGTAAAATAGAAATTCCAGATGGTTGTTTTGCGACAAAAAATTCATTTATCTCCATGGATGCTGGTACTCGAATGTATATGACGGAGAGAGAGGATTCCTTCCAGCCTCCAATCCCGATAGGGGAAAAATTAATGGGCACTGTTCTTGGCGAGATTATTGAGAGTAATCACCCTGATCATAAAATTGGAGATGTATTAAGGTCTTATGGTCAATGGTCAGATTATTCAGTTGTAGATCCTAGCGCAATGTATCCAAGTAAAGTGGATATTAGTGATACAGACCTTGTAAATTATGTGGGAATATACGGTGCAAATGGCTGGACTGCTTATGTTGGTGTTATTAATACAGGAAGAGTAAAGGCTGGCGATACATTTGTTGTATCTGCTGCAGCTGGATGCACTGGGTTAATGGCTGGACAAATTGCTAAGATTTCAGGATGCAAGGTTATTGGCATTGCAGGAACTGATCAGAAGTGTGATCTAATCTGCAAAGATTATGGTTTTGATGGAGCTATTAATTATAAAACTGAAAATATTTCTGAAAAATTGAAAGAATTATGTCCAGAGGGAGTTAATGTATATTTTGATAATGTAGCCGGATCTACTTTGGATGCGGTTCTTGAGAATATGGCTAACTTTGGGGTTATAGCGGTCTGCGGTTTGTTAGAGAACTATGCGTCTACTGAACGTTTACCTGGGCCTTATAATTATGATCTTATTCTTATGAAAAGACTTAGGTTTGAAGGTTTCTTCTCCCCAGATTTTTATCATCGTGAAGCAGAAATTAATCCAATTTTAAAAAATTGGTATAAATCAGGACTTCTAAAGCTACCAATCGAAGTTACTAGTGGTTTAGAGAATCTAGTATCAGCATACTCAAAGCTTTTTGAAGGAAGTAATATTGGGAAAGTGGTGGTTAAGGTTTAACAATGGAACACTTCGATCATCTTACACAGGATCTTCAAAAGTTTATTGAAAAACAAAAGATTTTTTTTGTTGGAACAGCAACATCTGGGGGACTTATAAATATCTCTCCAAAAGGTTTAGAAAGTTTAAAAGTAATTGATCAAAATAAAATTCTTTGGATGAATTTAACTGGAAGCGGCAATGAGAGTGCTGCGCATACCCAAGAAAATCCAAGAATGACCCTTATGTTTATTTCATTTGAAAAAAAACCACTTATATTGAGAATCTATGGAGAAGCAAAAGCTATCCACCGACTTGATGAGAAATGGGATGACTTATCATCTAGTTTTCCAGAATCTAATGGTTCAAGGCAAATTTTTGACCTTACTGTTTCATTAGTTCAGACATCATGTGGGTATGCCGTGCCTTATTATGACTTCAAAGGAGAAAGGGATATCTTAAAGAAGTGGAATGAAAGCGCTGGAAAAAAAGGTATACAAAAATATTGGAAAGAAAATAATGCTCAATCTCTTGACGGCATAGAAACTAATATTGAAAAGAAGAATATCGAGCGCTCTTAGCTACATTATTTAAATCTTAATTCTAAAAATAATATAGATATAAAATTTGCGATTATAAGAAATAATTAATTAATACATCAGACTTAAAGGAACTCTATCTATGGGAAGTAAGTTTAAAACTTATGATTTAGTTATTCTAGGGGCTGGGGCGGCCGGATTAATGAGTGCAATCACTGCCGGAAAAAGAGGTAAAAAAGTCCTCATTCTTGAAAAATCTAATAAGGTTGGAAAAAAGATACTTATGTCTGGTGGTGGAAAAAGTAATTTCACTAATCTTTATGTGGAGCCTAAAAATTTTATCTCCGCAAACGCTTATTTCTGTATTTCGGCTTTAAATCGTTATAAGCCCGATGATTTTATTGATTTAGTAAAAAAACATAACATTCCCTTTGAGCAAAAAAAACATAATCAGCTTTTTTGTGTAAATTCATCAAAGGACATTGTGAATATGCTTCTTAAGGAATGCGATGATGTTGGCGTTGAGATAATAACTCATTGTGATACGAGACTGATTAAGCCCTTAGCCCAGAAAGGTGTTAAAAGATTGTCAAATCAAACTGATAAAATGCGATATGAAATTAAGGGTATATTTTCAAATAGTAATGTTGATTTTTGGTTTCTTACAGAATCTACAATCATAGCAACTGGGGCTTTATCAATACCTACGCTAGGAGGAAGTGGTTATGGATATGATGTTGCCAGAGAGTACTCTTTAGAACTTTTAAATCGAAGAGCAGGCTTAGTTCCTTTTATGTTTAGTGGGCCTATAAAAGAAATTTCTGATAGACTTTCTGGAACCTCTCTTGAGGTTGAGGTATCTTGCAATGATCATAAGTTTTTGGAAAGCTTATTATTTACCCATCGAGGAATTAGTGGACCTTCGATTTTACAAATTTCAAGCTATTGGCTACCGGGGGATTCTATTATTTTAAATTTAATGCCATATGATGACGCTCAATCATTACTGCTTAATGCAAAAAAAGAAAAAGAGGGAATCTTGCTAAGGACTTTTTTAAGTAAACTTCTTCCAAAGGCCTTAGTGCTTGAGCTGCAAAACTTATGGTGGTCTGGTTTTTCTGAAAAACCTTTTGCAGAGCTAAATAACAAACTCCTTATGAGCATTGGTGCCAATCTTAATAGGTGGGAGCTTAAACCCTCAGAAACAGAGGGATATAGAACTGCTGAGGTTACACTTGGGGGGGTAAATACTGATGGTGTTAGTTCCAAGACAATGGAATCTATTAATTATCCCGGACTCTATTTTGTCGGGGAAGTTCTTGATGTATCAGGTCATTTAGGTGGTTTTAATTTTCAGTGGGCTTGGGCCTCAGGTTATACAGCTGGACTATACGCATAATAAATTATTTTTAAATTAAGATTGTTTCTTTTTAAGAATAATTATTAACTAAATAATATTATATTTAATCAATAACTTATAAAAGTAGTTTCTGGGATTATTATTCTTGGTCAAATCTGGATAACAAAAAAATAAATATTTAATTTATTAATTATAGAGAAACGCTCAAATTTTGGGCATTTTTTTTTATCATAATATTATAGTATAATAATCGAAAGGATGTGGAGGGACTTGAAATGATTAAAGTTATAATGCTTATGAAAAGAAAACCAGGAATGACAATTCCAGAATTTAGAGAGTATTACGAAAATAACCATAGAGTTATTGGAGAGAAATATCTTAACGGATTTGCTGTCAAATATATAAGGCGCTTTACTAATCCCTTGGTTGATAGATCAGGAAATTTAACTGATCCAGAATATGACGTAATTATGGAAGTTTGGTATCCTGACGAAGCCACACTTAAGGCTTGTGGTGAGAAGTTGAGTCAGCCTGAAATAGTAAAAGAAATCCAAGAAGATGAAGTAAAGATTTTTGACCTAAGATACATGAGATCTTATACTGTCGATGAATTCGAATCTGATTTAGAAAAGTGATTATTATTAAATGTCTATTATAAAAGTAAAGAATCTCGTCAAAACATATCGCCTTCCTGAAAAAATTGAAGGATCTTTTAACGCGGTTGATGGCGTTAGCTTTAGCATTGAAAGAGGTGAGATCTATGGAATTCTTGGTCCAAATGGAGCAGGGAAGACTACAACCTTAGAGATGCTTGAGGGATTGAACGATATTGACGCTGGAGCAGCTTATATTGATGGCCTTAGCGTTATGGACGAGCCCTATAAGGTTAAAAAAATTATTGGAGTCCAATTGCAAGCGAATGAATATTTTGATGGCCTTACGCTTGGTGAGTTAATTATTTTATTCGGCAATCTTTATCAAGTTAAAGTTATTCCAGATAAATTATTAGAGAGAGTCAATCTTTTAGATAAACTGCACGCAAAGCCGGCGGATCTTTCAGGAGGACAAAATCAAAGGTTTTCTATTGCCTGTGCATTGGTCAATGATCCTAAAATATTGTTTTTAGATGAGCCAACAACCGGTCTTGACCCTCAGGCCAAAAGAAATCTTTGGAACCTAGTATTAGAATTAAATAGATCTGAAATGACCATTGTGTTGACAACTCACAATATGGAGGAGGCTGAGACTCTATGTCATCGCATTGGTATAATGGATAAAGGAAAATTAATAGCAGAAGATACCCCTCAAAATTTAATTACCCAATATGCCTCTGACCCCCCGGCTGCACCCCTGCATGGTAATATTGAAGATGTTTTTCTTGCATTAACAGGTCACGGGTTAAGGGATTAATATGTTTAGCAAGATTCAATTTCATTTAGCAAAGGTCTTTTTAAAGATTTTTTTGAGAGATCGCCAATCTATTATTTTTAGTCTTTTTTTCCCTTTTGTGTTTATGGGTGCTTTTTCTTTTACGGGAGGTGAGGTAAATCCTTTTAATATTGGCCTGGTTAATAACTCAACCAGCATAGTTGCAAAAAATTTTTCCGAGCTTATTTCTTCAGATTCCCTATTTAATGTCACAAAAGGGAATGAGAAAGATTTAAGATCTGGACTTATTAACGGCGAACAATCAGCAGTAATTATTATACCAAAAGACTTTCAATTAAATAGTATTTCTGGAGATCTAAGACTTTTATTAGATAAATCACAGATAAGGCAATTAAGGAGTATTAAGGAATCACTAGGTCAAAGCCTACTATCAATTGAAAGAGAGCTAAGGGGCGTTGAACCAATGTTTGTATTGCAAACTGAGGATGTTAAGGCAAGGTCACTGCGGTATGTTGACTTTCTTTTACCGGGGATTCTTGCCTTTATGATTATGAATCTCTCGATAGCCGGAAGCGGTTATAATATTGTTGAGTATAGGCGCAGAGGTATATTAAAAAGATTGTTTGTTACTCCTATTCAGCCAAAGGACTTTATTATTTCAATTGTTTTGGCGAGACTTTTAATTGTTATTATGCAGATATCAGTTACTCTTAGTTTCGCTATTTTTTTTATTGATGTGAAGATATTAGGAAGTTTTTTGTCTTTATATATTATGATTATTCTTGGATCATCCATCTTCCTCTGTCTGGGGTTTTGCTTAGGAAGTATCGCAAAGACTCAGGAATCTGTGAGAGCGGTTGGTGGCTTGGTGACGTTTCCTCAACTTTTCTTATCAGGTGTTTTTTTTCCTATAAGCTCAATGCCAGAAATAATTCAACCTATTATACACATACTGCCGTTAACTGTTGTGGTTAGGGGTATGAGAGGTATTGCGAACGATGGATTATCCTTTGCGGACATGAATATAGTTTTAATTGGAATTGTTGCATGGCTAGTAATTAGTTTTGTTTTGGCGACAAAATTATTTGTATGGAAAAAGGTTGCCAATTAAAATGGATTCTATGGAAAAATTTACTCTTCATGAGAGATTAAAATCTGACACTATCTTTGTTCACGACCTTCCTTTGTGTAGAGTTTTGTTAATGAATGATTCTAATTATCCCTGGTTTATTCTAGTTCCAAAAAGAGATGGTGCTACAGAAATGTTTGAATTAATTAAAGAAGATAGGATTCAGCTGGAAATCGAAGTCTCAGCAATAGCAAGGGCTATAAAGACAAATTTTTGTGCAAAAAAAATTAATATTGCAACACTTGGAAATATTGTTCCCCAACTCCATATCCATATTGTAGCGCGATTTGAAAATGATCCTTCTTGGCCTAAACCTGTTTGGGGTAATGCGGATTTAGTTCAATACAAAAATAATGAACTAGAGGCATTAATTGAATCCTCATCGGCTATCTTCAAAGAATTAGGATTATAGAACTTACTTTATAATTCCACATTCTCGATTTGCAGGTATTGCGGTATCGATAAGATTAGGTTCTTTCAGGTTTAGATTGTTCATATGACTTATAAACTCACCCTTACTCATCTTCAGTCTCTTGTTATGGATTTTTTCTTCTTTAATTGTGGAAGATTTTAGCCCCTTATAATCATGTGCTGGGTAAATTATTGTATTATCATTTAACCGAAGCACTATGTTGTGCAGGCTATTAAACAGATCATCGGGATCTCCATTTTGAAAATCTGTTCTTCCATTGCCCCCTATTAACAAGGTATCTCCCGAGAATAGAATTTGATCATTTTCTTCATTGACCAAATAGCAATATGAATCATCCGTATGGCCGGGTGTATATAGCGCTGTTATCTTTATTTCATCTACCGTAATAACTTCCTTATCCCTCACAAACTTTGAGACACAGTCAACATCTGATTGAATGCCCATTATCGTCTCACAGTTAGTTATGTTTCTTAGCTCCCCTAATGCAGTTATGTGATCGGCATGTAAATGTGTATCAAAGCCGAAGGTTAACTTGAGGCTGAGTTTATCAAGTGAGTCGATATATTTTTTTGTATTATTTTTTACCGGATCAATTATGAAAGAATTATTTCTTTGACTCGCGACTAAGTAGCTATATGAGGAGCTGTCATCATCAAAAAATTGTTTTATTATCATAAAATCAATCTACATTGAATTGAACTATCTCAACGACATAATTATCGGGGTCTCGAGATAAACCCACTAAACCTCCATCTATTGAGTAATGAGGAATGGCCTCCCTCTCTATCTTTCCACCAGCATCTCTAATTCTATTCATAGCGCTTACAGCATCTTTAACTACAAATACTATTTTTGAGTTATTTCCATTATAAGATCTATTTTCTTTGCCCCAATTCATTAAAACTAGAGGGGTTCCTTGCTCATCATCACCTAAAACAATTTCATCAACATACCACTTGCTTCCATCAGAATTATCAACTTCAACAGAGTCATATCTTCCTATCTCTTTAAGACCTAAGGCTTCCTTATAAAATTTTGCCGACTTTTCAATATCCGATACACCAATGCCAACAAAACTTAATTTAGCACTTAAAGGAAATGATGAAAGAATTAGAATAAAAACAAAAGTTAGTGAAAGATTAAGAATCCGCATTTTATTACCCCTAAAAAAATTATTAAATAAAAATACCTAATAATAAATTAAACCTTATTTCATATTAATATATCGATCAATAAAATTATGGAATTGCTGAACACGACTCTCTTGACCTGATAAATATGACTCTTTGAAAACTGCATTTAATTTACGATAAGGTATCTATTTAAATTAGTTTATAAATATATTGTATTTAGTTCAATAATAAATACTATTGATACTATGCGAGAATATATACGAAAGACTGCGCATTATAAAAAATTGGGGAGATTAAATTATGAATATTAAAAGTTTACTACCGCTATTATTTGTAGCGCTTATTTTACCTTTGGGTAATGCTTTTTCGGATGAAGATGTTTCATCCGAAGCAAGCAATCCAAGGATGTCATCTGATATTGAAGAAATAGTTGTTACGGCGAGATCCAAGGATGAGACTTTAAGGGATATTCCTGTCGCAATTACTGCTTACAGTGAAGAAGACATGGAAAGATTTGCTATCAATAGTCTTGATGATATTGCCGCAACATCCGCCTCTTTAGAAATAAATAGAATTAATAGCGGTAGTGGAGTTCAGATAGCTATCCGCGGTATTGCCTCAAGTCCAGGAAGTCTTGGCATCGAGCAATCTGTTGCCGTTATGATTGATGGAGTTTATTTCCCTCAAGGCAGAGCAATTAATGAGGGTCTTTTTGATACTAGCCAAGTTGCTATTCTAAAAGGTCCACAAGCACTTTATTTTGGTAAAAATGCTACTGCTGGCGCGATTGCAATTACCACTAACGATCCTGGTGATGAATTTGAATTCATGGCGAAAGTTTCAAATGAATTTGAGTACGAAAACCTTATTACTGAAATGGCTGTTTCTGGTCCCATAAGTGATAATTGGGGTGCACGTTTAGCCCTTTATAGTGAAAAGATGGATAAAGGTTGGTTCCAAAATACAGCTACCGCAACAACTTATACAACTGTTGATGCTGCAAAAGGATTCGCTCCAACAAATCACGCTAATCCAGAGCCGACTACTAAATTTTTTCCAGCTACAGAAAGCACATATGGTCGTTTAACCTTAAAAGGCGATTTAGGTGAAAGAACAACTCTTAAATTAAAGGCAAGCTTTGCTGATAAAGAAATGGCTTCCGTTACTATGGCTGAATTATTTGATTGTTACCTAGGTGATACACCTCAAATTAATACAGGAGGTGTTGCAAATCCTCTTCCAACGGGCGGAGAGTGTAATAAAGATAGGGCAACAGGATATAATAATATTCCTACTGTACCTGCAGCAGCTTATGAGCTTACAGGAATGTTTGATGGAGCATTAGGTGAGACATATGAATCTAAGATTTTTACAGCTGATCTAACGCATGATTTTGATACTATGTCTTTAAGGACTATTATTAATCACCACGAACAAAATGTAGCATGGGTTATTGACTGTGATTACAACTCTAATACAAGCTGTTTTGCTGGCGAGGTTAATGATTTTGAAAATCTTTCCATAGAAATGAAATTAGTTTCTACTGGTGGCGGGTCTCTTAACTGGGTATTAGGAGCATATGCTCAAGAAACAGAAAGGTACTTTGCACAAGAAGTTATTTTTGCTGGTGCTGAGAATTCCGCAGCCGATCCGACTAATCGATACGTTGCTTACGATAAAATTTCTGCAACAGACGGAGAAACATTCTCTGTTTATGGTGAATTAATATGGGACATTAACGATACTATGCAATTAACAGCTGGTGGACGTTATATTGATGAATCAAAAGATTCATACTTTACCCAGCCTTATGTTAATCCGGTATTTGGCTTTTTATTCGTCGAAGGAAGAACGTTAGAAGCGGATCAATCATTTGATGATTTTGTTCCAGAAGTGACTTTCCGTTACCAGCCTTCAGACACTCTAACTTACTTTGTAGCGTACAAAGAAGGTTGGAAGTCAGGTGGTTTTGATAATGGATCAATTGACAGTACTTTAAATGCTGATCCTCTAGGGGATATCACATACGAACCAGAGCACGTTAAGGGTTTTGAAGGTGGTGTTAAAGCATTGCTTGCTGACGGAGATCTTGAAGTTAATTTTGATCTTTACTCTTATGAGTATGACGATCTTCAGCTTAACTACTTTAATGCTGCTACATTTGCTTATAGAACCTTAAATGCTGAAGAATCTGAATCTAAAGGTCTTGAGCTTCAGCTTATATACCTTCCCCCATCAATTGATGGTCTTAGGTTGAATGCGGCCTTCGGTTACAATGACTCGAATTATGTTAAATTTGTTGGTCCTTGTTCTGGCGGTCAGAAGCCATCAGAAGGATGTAATATTAAAGATGGCGGTCTTTCGCTTCAAAACTTGAATGGAAGTAAAAGAGCTTTAGCTCCAGAAATGAGAGCGAATTTTGGCTTTAACTATAATACCGTTTTAAGTAATGGTTTAGAGTTTGGCTTAAACGGCAACGCTAAGCATTCTGATGAGTATAAATTAAGCGATACTATTCAAGATATTAAACAGCCAAAATATACAACCTTTGATGCTTCCGTAAGTATTTCATCCCCAGAAAAAGGATGGAAACTAGCCTTAATTGGAAAAAATCTTAATGATGAGTATATTCAGACATCCGGATCTGATGCCCCATCTACTGGAGGTGGAGCAGGTACTGAAGCTGGTTTTCAAGGCGATAGATACGCTTACGTTAAACCAGGAAGAACTATGATGCTTTCATTAAGCTATCGAAGATAAAGAATGGATAGCTAGATTTATGGCTCTAATTGCGGTAATTTTATTACTGGAATCAGGGCCATTTTTTTATCTTCTAATTAAATAAAAGACCTTAAATGACAGGGTTGGTTTGCATCAAGCCCAATAACAAAGTGTAATAATTGTAAAAAGTTAAATATAAAAAACTATATTGTTAGTATGAACAATAGGTGTACCTTTCAAGTTTCTACAACGTGAGTTAATTATGTATTATTTTTGGACCGTAAAGTTAATTCGATTTGTTGTAATTTTTTTTATACTAGCAACAATAATTTCTGGATACTTTTATCCGGGTGGAAATATTCACGATCCGTCTCAATTTGGGTACTCAGTAACTCACAATTTTTTAAGTGACCTTGGTGGTTATAAGTCTCATTCTGGTAAGTCAAATATCTTATCGGCTTTATTATTCAATACTTCAATGATTATGTTTGTTCTAGTTGGTGTTTCATTTTTATTTGCACCAAGGCTTTTTAAAGAGAATAATTTAAATTATTTTCTATCAATTTTAGGGTCTGTATTTTTTTTCTTAGGAACAATTTTTTTTGCTGGCGTAGGTTTAACCCCTTACGATCTCTACCTCGATATGCATATCTTTTTTGCTATCAATGCATTTAGATTTTTGATACCAGCATCTATTCTTTACTTCATTGTATTGCTTAAAAGCTCAGTAAATAATAAATACGCTTTTACTATTATGCTTTTATTTTTCTTTACTTTTTTATATGTTGTCTATCAAATTGTTAGCGCCAGTCCTTTGGAGAGTTTAGAAAAAATGGTTGAGCAAGCTATCCTTCAGAAAATAATAGCTTTCATAAATGTTGTTAGTATTTTTATCCTTAGTTTTGCTTTTGCAGAACAGTTAAGAAAGTTAGATCTCGATTAAATCATGATTTTTTGTTATATAGTCTAAAGCTATTTTTAATTTATCAAGTGGTGAGTGAAGTAATGACTAAAGATCAAAAAAATGCATTTACCTCGATTATTGAGAAAAATAAAAACTATAGCGAGAGTTTTAATCATGATAATCTTTCTGCAAAACCCTCTAAATCTATTGCGGTTCTTACATGTATGGACACGAGGATAAATGTCGAAAAGATTTGTGGCTTAGAGTCTGGTGAAGCTCATATCCTTCGAAATGCTGGCGGTAGGGTAACTGATGATGCTATTAGGTCCTTTATTATTTCTTACAAGCTACTAGGTACTAAAGACTGGTTTGTTATTCAGCACACAGATTGTGGGTTATCAAAGATAACTGATAAAAAAATGGCAAATCTCTTGGAGGATAATTTAGAAACTGCCACTTTTGAAAATGGAGACTGGAAGAGTAATAAGAATCATAATTCGGAATCTGGATCACCTTTTGGACATCAAATAAAGTGGCATACATTCTCTGATATAAAGAAAAGTATTTTAGAGGATGTGAGGAAGCTTAAAAAGCACCCTTTGACCCCTAGCCATATAAATGTCTATGGCCTTATTTACGATGTTAAGACAGGAATCCTCGAAACCCCTGAAAACTTGATATAAAATTTTACCTTAATTTAATATTTGATTATCTTAAATAAAGTACTTGAAATTAGAAAATATTTTTGCTCTTTCTTCAATTGAATTCATTTCTAAAAAAACTCATAAGGGTCTCAAATGATTTACCGGTTACTTATATTGTCTTTTCTTATTATTCCGATCGATGCCTTTTCTTCTGACGCGATCAGTCACGCACCCTTAGGCGTTACTGCTGATCATTTTCATAAAAAAGGAGAGTGGATGGTCTCCCTTAGAGTTACTAACATGGAAATGAAAAATAATATTTTTAATGGAAATTCAATTCCTACTAAAAAAATATTAAATCAACCTAACCCCTTTGCATCAGAAATAATGAATATGGGTATGGCAAAAATGCCTAAAAACTTAAGCGTTATTCCAAAAAAAATGACAATGAAGATGGTTATGCTAGGCGCTATGTACGCTCCCTCAGATAAAGTTATCTTAATGGGCATGTTAATGTTTGATGATAAGGAGATGACCCTTGATACACATAATGGAGAGATGGGAAGAAACTATATTGGATCCTTCAATACATCTTCATCGGATATTTCTAAAATCTCTTTTTCGGGTCTATATAATTTACATGAATCTGATAAATCAAGGTGGCATTTAATATTAGGCTTGGAGCAAGGCTTAGGAGAGAATTCCAAAAAAGGTATTGTTTTGAATCCTATGAATATGAAATTTTCAACCACCTTGCCATATGGCATGCAGATTAGCGATAAAGCACTTCGTTTATTATCTGGCATAACAAATGTGACAAAGCTTGAAGATTTTATTATTGGGAATCAGTTGGTAATAAAAAAAATTATAAGTGAAAAAAATTGGAATTTTGGAGATGAGTTTGAGTATAATTTATGGCTTCAAGGCTCTTTCAGTAAAAATGTCTCATATTCTATTAGGTTGAATTACAAAGACCAGGATTCAATTGGGGGACGTGACAAAGCAATTATGGCTCCAGTACAGACCTCGAACCCAAATAATTACGGCGGACAAACTCTGAATTTAGGACTAGGTATTAATACACTTACTGATATTTTTGTTGGAGAGCACAAGGATCGGTTTTCTATAGAGATATTAAAGCCAATTGATCAGGATATGAATGGCCTTCAAATGAAAGATGACTTTACTATCTTACTGGGCTTTCAAAAGATGCTATAGATCTCTATTGTAAACTCTAAAATAAAGATCGACCATGTATGGTGACCAAAATGAGATTGAAAATGAAAAATAAATTCATAACTCTTTTTATTTTTTTATCTATATTATTTTTAATTTTTCTAAGTTTAGGACCTTTTTTTACACTTTATTCAATAAAGCAAAGTATAGATGAAAAAGATTCTATCAAGTTAAGTAATAATATAAATTTTCCTACCTTGAGATTAAATATAAAAGTTCAGTTAAACACAGAGCTCTCAAAAAAAGTTAAATTAGAAAATGATATTTTTAATATTTTAGCCGAAGGTTTTGCAAGTAAATTGGTTGATGAGGCTGTTGATGTTCTTTTAACACCTGAGAATTTATTGAGGCTAATTAATGGAGAGGAGCCATCTTCAATCTTAAGAGATGAAAAGGTTAATTTTAATGAAAATAATTCATATGAAATTCTAGAAAGTATTAACTACAGGTTCGAATCTGATAAAAAGTTTTCGGTTTTTGTTAGAGGAAAGAACAACAAATATATTCAATTAATACTTGAACGGTCGGGTTTTCAATGGAAACTTTCAAACATAACTATTCAGGAGATTAATTAATGAATGAAAAAAAAATTATATTTTTAGGCGGAACTGGTCTTATTGGAAGTCAGGTATTAAAAATTTTGAGTAAGAATACAAATAATATCAATGCATTTTCGAGACGATCGAATACTAACTACCCTGAAAATGTTCAAGATATTTTATTTAACTTTAATACTCCTTTTTCTGAAATGGATATACCTAACTGTGATCATTTGTTTATTTGTATTGGTCGGAGTCTAAAACTTAGGGAGCTGCTTTATATGAGAAAAAAAGATAGAAAAAATCATTTTAAAATTGAACATGATTATGTTTTTAATATTGCAAAAAAGGCTAAAGATAGGGGTGTAAATAATTTATCAATTATCTCTGCAGTTGGTGCTAATTCAAACTCATCTAACTTTTACTTAAGCACAAAGGGATTTATCGAAGAAAGTTTAAAGAATTTAGGATATAAAAATATAAGTATTTTAAGACCCGGTCATATTATTGTTAATAAAGGAAGGGGTGAAATTGGCTTTATTGTTTGGATAATTGATATTTTTTTCAAGCTAGTAAATCCTTTTTTAAGAGGTTTTTTAAGAAAATATCGAGGAATCTCTCTAGAAAAATTTTCTGAGTTTATGGCAAATGAAGAGATGGCGGGTATTAATATTTTCTACTATGATGACTTTATAAAATAATAAAAAGGAGTTACTGATGAGTGTGTTAGTTAATTTAGAAATACCTGTAAAAGAAGACAGGTTAGAAGAGTTTTTTGATTATTTGCGTGAGATTTTATTTGATACTAGGGCTTATGAGGGCTGTATAAGTTTAAATACTTATCATGAAAGCGGAACCTCAACTGTGCTTTTAATTGAGGAATGGGAAAGAATAGAAAATCAAGAATCCTATATGCAGTGGAGGACTGAAACAGGTATGGTCGAAGCTCTTTCTAAATTCCTAAACGGTGACTTAATAGTTAAAAAATACGCTCCAAAGACGGATGTTTAGTTATGGAAAAAGATTTTGATATTATCATTTATGGTGCAACAGGATTTACAGGACAGCTTTGTGTTAAATATTTATCTGAAAATGCGACTGATATTAAATGGGGTATTGCTGGAAGGAATAAAAAAAAGCTACAAAAAGTTCTTTCTGATCTTTCTATCGATGTGAGTATTTTTATTGCTGATAGTGATGACCAAGAAGCGCTCGATCAAATTACAAATAAAACAAAAGTTATCTTAACTACTGCAGGACCATTTCACAGGTACGGCTCAAAGCTAGTAAAATCCTGTGTTAAAAATTCATCACACTATGTCGATATAACGGGTGAGTCATTTTGGATAAGAGAAATGATTGATAAACACCATGATGAAGCATCCTCAAAGGGTGTGAGAATTATCCCTGCTTGTGGCTATGATTCGCTTCCATCTGACCTAGGGTCGTATTTTGTAAGAAAGAAGGTAAAAGGTCCAATAAAAAGAATAGAGTCTTTCCATGCGGGTCAAGGAGGTGTTTCCGGAGGAACAACTGAGACAGGTTTTTCTATGGGAGATCTTAATTTAGATAAGAAAATGAATGATCCCTTTGTCTTAAATCCAGCTGAATCTATTTCAAAAGAACAAAGAGCCAAAAGTTCAGACATGATAGGTATAAAGTATAATAAGACTATAAAGGCGTGGACTGGTCCTTTTATTATGGCGATTATGAATACTAGGGTTGTTCGAAGAAGTGCAACACTTCTTGATGAGCGTCAAGAAGGATATGGTTTAAATTTTACTTATCAAGAGCATGCTTTTTATAAAAAACTATCTACTACTTTTCTTGTTTCATTTATGACTCTTTTATTTGGCTTTATTATAAAAACTCCCCTCAGGAAAATTGTCAGACCTTTATTGCCGAAACCTGGAGAGGGCCCAAGTGAAGAAACAATGAATAATGGTTTTTTTGATAGCTTGTTTTCAGCTCAGCTAGAGGATGGATCTGTTGAAACATACAGAGTTCATGGCAAGGGTGACCCCGGATATCGTGTTACATCAAAATTTGTTTGTGAAAGCGCTCTTACACTTATAAAGGAAAGTGATAGTTTGCCAGGTGGTAAAGATTACGGAGGCATACTAACTCCTTCAACAGGTTTAGGTGATCCATTGATAAAAAGACTTTCAGATAATGGGATTACCTTCGAGGGCCCTCTTGTTGATTAGTATCATTAATTTTTTAACTTTATAATGAGTATCGTGATTTTTAATTTCTTAAATCGCGATAACTCCTCCATCAACTGAGATTGAGTCACCTGTAGTAAAGGCCGAATCTTCTGATGCAAGAAATAAAACTGCTTTTACAACCTCTTCAGGCTCGCCAATTCTATTCATTGGGTGAGAGGCAGCAAAGTCTATAAGTTGTTGTTCAGGATTTTCAGCATCTTGGACATATCTTTGCATCATAGGTGTATTAATCGCACCAGGCTGTACTGCGTTACATCTTATTTTATAACCCATTTGAGCGCAATGTAGAGCAACTGTTCGAGTTAAGATCAGAACGCCCGCCTTACTATAATTATAAGCAAGAACAAATGATTGAGGTCTCGTTGCTAGAGAAGATGAGAAGTTTACTATTGAACCAGATCTTTCCTTCATTGACTTAACTGCAAACTGACAACCTAGAAAAACTGAAGTTCCATTTATTGCGTGAGTTCTATTCCAATGATCTAGAGTTTCATCTTCTATAGTTGCTGGCTCACTTATACCAGCAGCATTAATTACAGATGTTATTTTGTTAAATCTATCCCCTAAATGCCTCTCTAGTGAATTCCAAGACTCTGGGTCTGTAACATCAGCCTTAAAGAATTCACAGGATCTACCAATATTATTAGCGACTGACCTTCCCATTTCTTCATTGATATCAAGCGTTACAACTTCTCCACCTTCATTTACAAAATGTTCTGCAGTTAAAGCGCCCATTCCCGAAGCTCCACCTGTAATAATTGCTAATTTTCCATCAAATCTCGACATAATAACCTCCATAATTTTTATAAGCTTAACGCTTTTTATTTTTTTTATAATACTCCTGATCTTTTTTCATTTGATCTATTAATCTTTTATTTTCTAAAGTTTCTTTTGAATTTACCTTAGAAGATGTATTACATACTGAAATCCCCATATCATTCCTTTTTATTTTAAAGTAAAAGTGAGTTTACATGAATATTATCAAAGAAAAAAATAAATTAGAAGTCTTTTACAATGCAAGCTGCCCAATATGTAAAAGAGAAATTGACACTTATAAGTCTAGGTCGAAAAACGTTATTTATAAAGATTCTTCTTTGATGGATGAAAAATATAATAGAAGAATGCATGCATTTGAGAACGGTAATGAATTTATAGGAGCGGAAGCGTTTATCAAGGTTTGGAGCAGGACGGATGGCTTTAAATTTCTTTCACGCTTATTCAATAATAAATTTAGTATTTTTATTATGAATTTAATTTATAACCCACTTGCATATATTCTATATAAAATGCATTTAAGAAGGATAAAAAAATGAAATTAATCTCTTATATAAAAGACGGTAAAATAAATATAGGTGCGTTAGATAACGAAACTATAATTCCATTTTCTTACAATCCTTTAATTCCAAAGGATATGCTTTCTTTTCTTGAGATGGGTGATGATGCTTTAAATATGGCTCAAGAAGCTGTATTGCTATCAAAAAATAACCTTACCTTGGGTGAATGCAAGTTAGTAAGCCCAATCCTTCGCCCTCCGAAAATAATTGCCATAGGGCTGAATTACCAAGACCACCTTGAGGAGATAAGGGCTATTGGTAGGGAGATTGAAGATCCAGAGGTTCCAATGATATTCAATAAGCAATCTACATCCGCTTGCGGGCCTTTTGATGATATTCATGATCCAAAAGTTTCCACTAAACTTGACTATGAGGGTGAGCTAGCTTTTGTTGTTGGAAAAAGGTGTCGCCATGTTCCTCTTGATGAGGCCAAGAATGTAATCGCAGGTTATTGTGTATCTAATGATGTTAGTGTTAGGGATTGGCAAATGAGAATTCCTACATTTACTATAGGAAAATCTTTTGACACACATTGTCCTTTTGGCCCTGCAATTGTAACTGCTGATGAAATTCCTGACCCGCACGATCTTGATATTAAAACAGAAGTAAACGGAGAGTTAAGGCAGGATTCGAATACAAAGAATCTTATTTTTGATTGTTTTGAATTAGTTGAGCATTTGTCCACTGCCTTTACCCTTGAGCCAGGTGATTTAATTTTAACTGGTACCCCTAGCGGTGTAGGGGTTGCAGATGACAAGTTTCTTAAGGATGGTGATAATGTAAAAATTAGTATATCTAAATTAGGATTTATAAATAACAAAGTAATTGATGAGCCGTTATCTACAATTAAATTTTAATTATTTTATTTTATATCAAGAGCTTTAAGTCGGTTTTCCATTATTCTTATTATTGGTTTATCTATCATTTTTCCATTAAATGAAAAGACTGCTTTTTCTGACTTATTAAATTCCTTAATAATTTCCTGGGCCTCCATAATTTCATCGTCCGTTGGAAGGAAATAATTTTTAATTACATTTATTTGAGATGGATTAATTGCAGCTTTAGAGTTAAATCCAATTGACTTCGATAGCTTGCATTCCCTCTCAAGTTCTTCCTGAGAGGAAGTAATCATAAAAGGACTATCAATTGAGAATAAATTATTTATTGCGCATTCAATAATTATCTTTGATCTTGCGTAAAGCAATGCTTCCCAGCTCATATCAGAGCCCACTGCAGCACTATAATCTGCCGCACCAAACATTAAGCCAAATATACTAGAGCTTGATGCAATCCCTTCTAAGTTTTTAATCGCCAAAGGTGTCTCAATGAGAGGTATAGTTGAAATATTATCCGGAATATTTTTTAAGACTTCCTTAGTCTCAATTTTCGGAATAATAATCTTGCAATCTAAGGATTTAAATAAATTTAAATCAGACCTTCCATTTATATCATTTAAATCATTAATTCTTATATAGGAGGTAATTTTAAGTGAATTGTTTGATAGGAAGTTAAATAAATTTTTCCTTGCAGTTTCTTTTTCGCTAATAGGTACAGCATCTTCTAAATCGAAAATAATACCGTCAGCCTGATGCTTAATAGCCTTTTCAATGTAATTAAGTTTATTTGCAGGAATAAAAATTGGAGTAATAGGAAATTTTTTCATTTACAATCCATTAATGGTATCTTTGGTATTAGTTTATCATTAAAAATTAAAATATAGTATGCAAAAACTTTATGTAGTAAATTTTCAGTGGAATAAGGGTAAAATTAAAAAATGTTTAATGTTAAAGGAAAAAATATCTTAATCACTGGCGCAACTTCAGGAATTGGACATTCGGCAGCATTATCCTTAAGTCTGATGGGGGCAAATATTATCTTTATTGCGCGGGACAAACTAAAAGCAGAAAAATTATCAGATGAAATAAAAAAAATTTCAGGAAAAGATTCCACCTTTATAGTTGCGGACCTTTCTTCGCAAAAAGAAATTATTAAAGCCACCGACATTTTTAAAAATATGAATATATCACTAGATATCCTTTTAAATAATGCTGGGCTTATTAATCTTAAAAGAAAAGAAACCATCGATGGCTTTGAAGAGACTTTTGCAGTCAATCACCTTGCTTATTTTACTTTAACTAATTTACTTCTAGATAAAATTAAAGATTCGCCATCCTCAAGAATTGTAAATGTTTCTTCCGGAGCTCATTTTGCCGTTAAAAGGATGAATTTTGATGATATTCAGTCAATAAATTCTTATAAACCCTTTAAGGTTTATGGTTACTCAAAGCTAGCTAATATTCTATTTACAAAAAAACTATCTGATATTTTAAAGAACGATGATGTCACAGTAAATTGTCTTCACCCAGGCGTTGTTGCAACAGGGTTTGCTTCTCAAAATAACTCAAAGCTACATAAATTTATACTTGGGTTAGCAAAACCATTTATGAGAACAAGCGATAATGGTTCCAAGACTTCGGTTTACCTTTGTTCTTCATCAGATGTTTCCAATATTAGTGGAGAATATTTTTATAATTCGAAAATATCAAAAGTTTCTAATAGCGCAAATAACTCTCAAGATGCAGACAAGCTTTGGGAGATAAGTTTAGGGCTTACAGGTTTAATTTAATGAAGGGTATTGTTCTAATAAATCTTGGTTCGCCAAAAGACTTAGAGCTTTCTTCAATCAAAAGCTACTTAAAGGAGTTTTTGTCTGATGATTACGTTCTTGATATTCCGAAATTAATTCAAAGAGTTTTAGTGAATTTTATAATAGTTCCCTTTCGATCTTCAAAAACTAAAAAAGCGTATGAGAGTATTTGGACTTTAAAAGGGTCCCCCTTGATTGTTAACACCAATCTTATTGCTAAAAAGCTACAAAAAAAAATGAATTTACCAGTAGAGGTAGCAATGCGCTATCAGGAGCCTTCAATAAGAAATGCAATCTTAAAATTATTAAAAAATGATTGTGATGAAATTATTGCTATACCTCTATACCCTCATTATGCTCAGGCAACCTCCCTAACCACACACTTAGAAGTCGAAAGGGTTATGAAGGATATCGACCCTAGTATTAATTTTTCTATTTCATCACCTTTTTATGCTGAGGATGGTTATATAAAATCTCTTTCTGAATCCATAAAAAATTATTTACCTAGTCAATTTGATTATCTTTTATTCAGCTATCATGGAATTCCCGAAAGGCATGTGAAAAAAATGGATCCTACACTATCTCATTGTTTAATTAATAAAAATTGCTGTAGTTTGAATTCTAAAGCCCACAAGTATTGTTATAAACATCAGGTTTTAAAGACCTCGAACTTATGTGCTGAAGAATTGGGCTTAGACAAAGATCAGTGGGGTGTTTCCTTTCAGTCTAGAATTGGACCTGGATGGTTGCAGCCTTTTACGGATAAGGTACTTGAGGAATTCCCCAAAAATGGAATAAAGAAAATAGCCGTTGTCTGCCCAGCATTTATTGCTGATAATTTAGAGACTTTAGAAGAGGTTGATATTAGAGCAAGAGAGACTTTTTTAGAATCCGGTGGTGAAGAATTTACTTTTATACCATGCATTAACGACAATGATATTTGGATTGATTTTTTAGCTAATTTTATAGCAGAATAACTTTTGTTTATATTAAATATATTTAGGAGTTTGAAATGAATGATTTTGTTTATCCCGGAATTTTAAGTAGTATTGCTCTGCTTGTTTATTATTTTACTTTATTAAAAGCTGGTACAGCTCGAGTAAAATATGATGTTAAGGCTCCCTCACATGATGGGCCAGATGAATATTTAAGAAAGGTTAGAGTGCATCAGAATACTTTAGAGCACCTAGCCCTTTTTCTTCCTGGTCTGTGGTTATTTTCATTTGCAGTAGACCCTGTATGGGCTTCAATTATTGGAATTTTATGGCCTCTAGGAAGAATCGGTTATGCCTACGGATACTACAAAGATGCTGAAAAAAGAGGGTTAGGTTTATATATAAGTATGCCACCAATCTATATTTTTATAATTGGCTCTTTAATAGGATTTTTTTTAAAAATTTAATCAGTAAGGATATTTAAAAATATTAGTTTAATTTTACAAAGGATAGTTATGAGTAATTTAGGAAAAAATAAGCAATTAACTTTAGCAAAACATCCAAATGGTTTAACTCAAATAGATGATTTTTCTATCAAAGAAATCGATATACCTGAAATTAAGATCGGAGAGATTCTTATAGAGACCCACTATGTTGGAGTCGACGCAGCCCTAAGGTTAATAGTTAGGGATAGTGACGAGTTCTTGTTTCGTGTTCAACCCGGCGATATCATCCATGCAAATATAGCTGGTAAGGTAATTGCTTCAAATAACCCTGAATTTAATGTTGGTGAATTTGTAAATGGCTCTCTTGGAGTTCAAAGCTTTGCAATATCAGACGGCAGTAATTTAGAAAAATGCAATATAGACTTGGCTCCATTAGGTTCTTGGCTTGGAGGTTTCGGTGTATCAGGTTTAACTGCATATTTTGCTTTATTTGACGAATGTAAGCCACAACCTGGTCAAACTGTATTAATAACTGGTGCAGCAGGTGCTGTAGGGTCTATGGCAGGGCAATTAGCTAAATTAGCAGGGGCAAAAGTCATAGGAACAACAAGTAGTAAAGAAAAATGCAAATGGTTGATTGATGAACTGGGTTATGATGTTGCAATAAATTATAATGATGACGATTGGTTTGAGCAACTCGAAAAAGAAGCCTCAAACCGCATTAATATTATTTTTGATAATACAGGTGGTTTTGTTATGAACGAAGGATTGAAATTAATTGCAATGCATGGAGTTGTTTTACTTTGTGGTTCAACATCTCAATATTCTCAAGAAAAAATGGATGGCCCATCAAATTATATTTGGCTGGGTAGCATGAGGGCAAGATTACAAGGTTTTGTAATTTTTGATTATGTTGAGAGGTATTCTGAGGCAAGAGAAAATATGTCCAATTGGATAAACTCAGGATTATTAAAAATTCCAGAGTATTGTTGTGATGGGGATATTGGTGATTTTCCCGAAACTTTCGGAAAACTCTTTGAAGGAAAGAATTTAGGGAAAATGCTTTTAAGACTTCCTATTGCTGATTAATTGTAAATAAATAAGTCTAATTTTTTTATAAAATAGTGCCTTGTTAAATTTTTTATATTATAAGTTTATTATGAAAAATCATTTTGATGTTTTAGTTGTTGGGGCAGGAATTTCTGGTATTGGAGCAGGTTATCATTTGCAAAACAAATGTCCTGGAAAGTCTTATGCAATTTTAGAAGGAAGAGAAACTATTGGAGGTACATGGGATTTATTTCGTTATCCAGGAATAAGGTCTGATTCAGATATGTATACATTGGGTTTTTCTTTTTATCCTTGGAAAGAAAAAGAAGCTATTGCCAATGGGCCTGCGATTTTAAAATACCTTCATGAAACATCTGAAAAATTTAATATTAAAGAAAAAATAAAATTCGGTCATTACGTCAAAAGTGCTTCTTGGTCTTCAGATAATTCTATATGGGAGCTAGAGGTAAAATCAAAAGATCAAATTCAAATTATGACATGTAATTTTATTTTTATGTGTTCAGGATATTATTCTTATAAAGAAGGTTATACACCTAATTTTGCAGGTATTGATAATTTTAATGGTCGTATTGTACACCCTCAAAAATGGACTGAGGACATTAATTATAAAGATAAGAATGTCATTGTTATTGGTAGCGGAGCAACTGCGGTGACAATTGTTCCTGAGATAGCCAAACAAGCAAAACATGTAACCATGCTTCAAAGGTCCCCAACATATGTTGTTTCTGCTCCTGAAAAAGACCCTTTAGCTAGAATCCTTCAGAAAATTTTACCAATAAAGGCTGCATATTTTCTAGTTAGATGGAAAAATATATTAAGACAGCATTGGTTTTTTAGGTTGTGTAAAAGAAATCCAAAAGCGGTAAAGAATTTTATCTTAAGTCAAATTCGAAAAGAACTTGGTCCAAATTATGATATTAAAAAACATTTCACTCCAAATTATAATCCCTGGGATCAAAGAATGTGCTTAGTTCCTAATGGTGATTTGTTTCAATCAATTAATAATAAAAAAGCCTCAGTCGTTACTGATGAGATCGATTGCTTTACTAGTAATGGAATAAAATTAAAATCTGGTGATGAATTATCGGCTGATTTAGTGGTTACTGCTACTGGTCTCAATATGGAATTACTTAGCAATATAAACCTAACTGTTGATAATTCTAAAATTAATATATCAAATACAGTTACATACAAAGGAATGATGTTTAGTGGTGTACCAAATTTAGTTTCAACATTCGGTTATACAAATGCATCTTGGACACTTGGCGCAGATCTAACATCTGAATATGTATGTAGACTTCTGAACCTTATGGAAAAAAAATCTGTTAAAAAATGCTGTCCTGAGGCTAATGAAAATATTGTTAAAGATGAGAATTGGCTTAATCTCTCATCCGGATATATTGAAAGATCCAGGAATATTTTTCCAAAACAAGGCAAGGAAAAGCCATGGCAAAACAATCAAAATTTTATCAAAGATGTTTTTCAAATCCGCTATGGTGATCTAAAAGACGAGGATTTAAAATTTTCTTAAGAATTTATATTAAGGGCTCAAAATTTATTATTTTAAAATTAGTTAAAATTTAGGAAAAAAATGAAATCAAGAATTTGCGATATGCTGGGAATAGAATTTCCTTTATTAGCCTTCTCCCACTGCAGAGATGTCGTAGTAGCTGTTTCTAAGGCTGGCGGAATGGGAGTTTTTGGTGCAGTAAGCTTATCCCCTGAAAAATTAAAAGAAGAGTTGAATTGGATTGATGAACATGTTGACGGTATGCCATATGGTATTGATTTAATTGTTCCAAATAAATTCGAAGGTAAGGGAGAAGATGTTTCAACAGATCAAATGCTTAATGCTATTCCGCAAGGACATAGAGATTTCGCTAAACAAATTCTTACTGATTACAATATCGATACTGATGGTCTTGATGATGTTAGTGAGGGAGCGAAGCAATTTAGGAAAAGTTTATCTGATGAGGGCGCTGCAACATCTCTAGAGGTAGCTTTTGAGCACCCAATTAAACTAGTTGCAAACGCCCTAGGTGTTCCCCCTAAAGTTATGCTTGATATGGGAAAAAAACATAATGTTGCAGTGGCGGCTCTGGTTGGCGCAAAGGAACATGCAATAAAACAAGTCGAGGCTGGCGTAGATATATTAATTGCATCTGGCGGAGAAGCGGGTGGTCATTGTGGTGATGTTTCGACTATGGTTTTAATTCCTGAGGTCTATAAAGCAATTCAAGAAATTAAAGATGTTCCTATTTTGGCAGCTGGAGGAATAACAACAGGATCACAAATGGCTGCAGCTATGTCAATGGGGGCATCTGGTGCCTGGTGTGGTTCGGTTTGGCTTACGACATCAGAGGCAGAGACAAACCCTGTAGTTAAAGAAAAAATGTTAGCAGCTAGCTCCAGAGATACTGTGAGATCAAAAAGTAGAACTGGTAAAAACTCAAGACAGCTAAGATCTCCATGGACCGATGCTTGGGAAAAAAAAGGACCTGAGCCCCTTCCTATGCCATTACAGTCACTTGTTAGCGAACCTGCATTGAAAAAAATTGATAAATTATCTCAAGGCGGACATGAAGGTGCCAAAGAGCTTGCAACATATTGGGTTGGTCAAGGTGTTGGTTTGATGAGCCAATCTATGTCCTCCGGTGCAGTTGTTCAGGATTTTAAAGAAGAATTTGTTGAGGCCTATGAAAGACTCTCAAACTACTTGAGTTAATATTACCTTTAATTAATGTACATACCTATGAAATTTCTATTAATATTTTTACTTTTACCAGCTTTAACAGCCGGCTATTTGTTTATTACAAAACCAAAAAATATGCCCTTTATAGGACATTTTGTTGATAAAATTTTATATGGATCTTTGTACTATATTGATAAACCAGATATTAGTTATACATATGCAAAAAGAGATAATGTTAATTTAAAACTTCATTTTTTTATTCCAAAAAAATCAGAACTAAAATCAAGTGTTTTACTTTTCCATGGCGGTGGATGGGCATTTGGGTCATCCTACTCCCTTTTTAAAATATGCAAAAATCTTGCTAAGGAAGGAATATTGTGTGCAAGTGCAGATTATAGGCTAGCATTAAAACATGATACAAAAGTTAAAGACGCAATGCTAGATGCTGCTGACGCATATAAGTGGATGGTCAAAAATTCTGATAAATTGAACATTAGAAAAGGTCAAATTATGGTTGGAGGAGGGTCATCAGGCGGACATTTAGCTGCATCTTTGGCAATGATCCCTAATAAAAAAAATAAAACTTATGATAATATTAAAGCAATGATATTGTTTAATCCCGCTCTAAATACTTCATTTTTAAATGAAAAAATTCCTGATAATATAAATGAAAGAAGAAAAAAGTTATGGCTTTATTTAAGAAAGCTTTTTGAAGGAAAACCGGAGGATCTTTCACCTTCAAATTTTATTCGAAGCGATCTCCCTCCCTCAATTATATTTCATGGAGAGAAGGATAAAACAATTCCAATTTTTTTAATTGAAGATTTTACTAAAGAAATGAAAGAAAAAGGTAATCAAGTCGATTTATTAAAATGGAAAGATAGTGGACATCAGTTTTATCGTTGGGACAAAAAGGCTTATCCTGAGGTAATGGAAAAGTTAATATTATTTGTTAAAGCACAAAGTAAGTAAAGGATTGTTAAATGCCATTAAAGACATCAATTTTTGGATCATTAATTAGCATAATTTTAGCCGGTTTTATAGCGGTTTTATCAAGTGAAGGAGGTCTTACTATACTTGGTATTCCATCCTTAATTTTTTGTGCTATTTACTCTTTTAGTGTGCATTGGATTTTTTTTATCCATGGTTATTTTTATCAAACTGAACACTATTTTGATGCTACTGGGAGCCTTACTTATATTAGCCTCTCACTAATTTTAATTGTCACCTCTTGCTTCAGTATCAGCGAATATGGTTTTAACCCTTATTCTTTTATAATCGGTTCCATGGTTATTATTTGGGCTATTAGGCTTGGATCATTCTTGTTTAAAAGGGTGAAGGATGTTGGGCAGGATATTAGATTTCTTGAAATGAAAAAAGATTTTTTCTGGTTTCTTATGACATGGACTTTATCGGGACTTTGGGTCTTCTTAACTTATACAGCCGGTCTACTAGCAATGACTTCTGTTAATTTAGAATCCTCATTTAGTTACTACCAATACTTTTGCCTAATTTTGGGCTCTACTTTTTGGATTATAGGATTTGGCATTGAAGTTATATCTGATCATCAAAAAAAGATTTTTCGACAGAACATATCCAATAAAGGAAATTTTATAAAAAGCGGACTATGGTCCTGGTCTAGACATCCAAATTATTTTGGAGAAATAGTTCTTTGGCTTGGTATTGCAATAATTGCCCTTCCTTTAATGGAGGGTTTTAAGTACATAGTTTTAATTTCTCCTGTATTTGTTTATTTTCTTTTAACAAGAGTTAGTGGTATTCCGATGCTTGAAAAAAGTTCAGATCGAAAGTGGGCTGATGACCTTGATTATATTGAATATAAAAAAAATACACCTATATTATTTTTTAAAAAACCTAGTCTTTAATAAGGTCATCTTTTAAATATTTTCCAGCCATATAGTAATGAAAAGCACACCATATCTTTAAAGAGGCAAAGAAAAGAAGGCTATATCTTAATGATTCCTTTCCATACTCAGAATGTAATATATCACTCAGAATTCCAACTGATTGAGGGCCAAAGCCTAAACCTATTATATTAATGACAAATAATAGTATTGCTGCTGCTACAGATCTCATTCTAAGCTCAACCATTCCCTGCGTTTGACTGAATGTAGCTGCTTGATAAAAATTACCAAGAGCAACGGGGATAATTAGCCATAACAGTGAAGAATTAGCAGTTGTGCTAAGATAAACTAAAAAATAAAGTGGACCAGATAAGAGCATAGCAATTGCAGCAACCCAAAGAGACCATCGCACATCCTTAGCACCAAAGTAATCTGATAAATAACCACCTAAAAATATTCCTAAACCACCTGGTATTCCAAGAATCAATCCTAAATACCAACCAACATCACTTGTTTGCATTCCATAAGATCTTTGGAAAAATGATGGCAGCCATGTTATTGCCCCATACCCAACGAAGGCAGCTAATGATGCAGCAAATACTAAATGTCTAAATGACTTTTTCTTTAGTAAGAAAGAAATTGTTTCAAAAATAGTTGGCTGCTCTCGTGTATCAGCTCTTCCTTCTGCTTGCCCTCGTATAGGCTCCTTAACAGTTAATCTAAATATTAATGCGAGTAATAACCCTGGAATACCGACAACAAAAAAGGCTAATCTCCAACCAAAAATTTCATTAATCCAACCCCCGGCAAATAAACCAAACATTATTCCAAAAGGTATACCCAGGGAGTAAATCCCTAACGCAGTTGACCTAGTATTTGCTGGAAAATAATCAGATATCATTGAATGAGCAGGTGGGCTACATCCTGCTTCACCAACACCAACACCAATTCTCGCAAATAATAGGTGAAAGAAGTTTTGAGCTAAACCAGATAAGGCTGTCATAAAGCTCCATACCGCTATTGAAACAGCAATAAGATTTCTTCTATTTCCTCTATCAGCATATTTAGCGATAGGAATCCCTAAGGTTGCATAGAATAATGCAAAAGCGAACCCGGTTAGAAAACCCAAGGATGTATCGGAAAGGCCTAGATCTATTTTTATGGATTCAAGTAAAATTGATAAAATTTGCCTATCAATGAAATTAAATGTGTAGACCACAACTAATATTCCAAGAGCATAATTTCTTATCGATGTGGTCGGTTTAATAGTATCAGTTTGTGACATTTATTCCTCAAAAAGTTCAGATTTTAAATATATGCAATTTAATTACTAATACTAGAAAATTTTATTTAAAGTTTCTAGTTTTATTCTAGTCATAAAAATAGAAATTTGAAAATTAATTGGGTATTTTTTTTAATCCTTTAAAAAATACAATAGATTTAATGGCATAGCTCTGATAAGAAAGAGTGTTGAATTTTAGTGTTATTGTAGGATGAAAGAAAAAGGATTTATAATATGGATTTAGATTTTACCCAAGCTGATCATGACTTTAGAATGGAGGTTAGAGAGTTTATTTCAAATAATTTCTCTCAAGCAAATGCAAGTGGTCAAAATATAGAAAAATATCACGAAGTAACTTCTGATCAGATGAAGGAAGGTATCCTTGACTGGCACAAGACTTTGTATAAAAAAGGTTGGCTTGCACCGCACTGGCCTACTGAACACGGGGGAATAGATTGGTCTGTAACTCAACGGTATATTTGGGATCAAGAATGCGCTAATGCAGGAACAACTCCACTTATCCCGTTTGGTCTAACAATGCTTGGTCCTGTAATTATAGCTTTTGGAAATGACCGTCAAAAAGATTGGGTTTTAAAAGGTATTTTATCAGGAGATGATTGGTGGTGTCAGGGCTATTCTGAGCCAGGTGCTGGATCTGATTTGGCTAGCCTTAGAACAAAAGCTGAAAAAGTTGGTGATCACTATGTGGTTAATGGACATAAGGTTTGGACAACTTTAGCGCAATATGCAGATTGGATGTTTTGTCTTGTCAGAACTTCTTCTGAAGGGAAGCCTCAGCAAGGGATTTCTTTTTTATTGATCGATATGAATACACCTGGAATAGATGTTAAACCTATCATTACAGTTGATGGAGGACATGAGGTTAATGAGGTCTTTCTTGAGGATGTTAAAGTTCCTATAGAAAACCTTGTCGGTGAAGAAAATATGGGTTGGACGATAGCTAAATTTTTACTTGGAAATGAAAGAACTGGCATAGCAGGTGTTGCTCGGTCTAAAAAGGCTATTAATAAGCTTAAAGAAATAGCTAATTCAGAATTTAACGACGGAAGGCCATTAATTGAAGATTCATCCTTTAATCGTAAGATTTCTGAACTAGAGGTGGATTTAATGGCTCTTGAGTATACTGAGCTTAGAACTCTAGCGAAAGAGAGTAAGGGCGAAGGACCGGGAGCAGAATCCTCGATTTTAAAAATTAAAGGTACTGAAATTCAACAAAAAATTTCTGAATTAACTTTGGAGGCAGTTGGTAATTATGCTAGTCCTTACCTGACTCCTCTAAGTGTTAGGAGTTATGGATCAAATTATCCTGAGGTTGGGCCTGATTATTCACAGGGTGCAGCCCAGAATTATTTTGGTATGAGGAAAACCTCTATCTATGGCGGATCGAACGAAATACAAAGAAATATAATAGCAAAGATGGTTTTAGGGCTTTAGGAGGTAAAAAATGGATTTTTCATTTAGCGAAGAACAAACTTTATTACGTAATACAATTGAATCATTTCTTCAGGATAATTATGGGTTTGATGTCAGGAAGGCAATTATTAAGTCTGAAGAGGGTATGAGTAATAAAAACTGGCAACAGATAGCCGAGCTTGGTTTATTAGGCGTTCCTTTTTCCGAAGCCGATGGTGGTCTCGATTTTGGTCCTGTCGAAACAATGATTGTTGCTGAGGAGTTTGGTAAAGGCCTTGTTGTTGAGCCGTATATACAAACTGTCGTCACATGTGGTGGATTTCTTAGGAGGGCCTCAGAAGAGCAAAGACAAGAACATTTGCCTAAGATTATATCTGGAGAAGAGATTTGGGCTTTTGCTTACGCCGAACCTCAAGGAAGGTTTAATTTATCAGATATTAAAGTTAGTGCTTCAAAAAAATCTTCTTCTTTAGGAAGAATACTATCAAATGATGTATATATTCTAAATGGTAATAAGTGTGTAGTTTCTGCTGCTCCATGGGCCCAGAAGCTAATAGTAACAGCCAGAACATCTGGTGAGCAAGCTGAAAAAGAAGGTATATCTCTGTTTGTGGTCGACAAATCTGCACCAGGTGTGTCAACAAGAGACTATAAAACAGTTGATGGAAGTATGGCTTCAGAAGTTTTATTTGAGAATGTAACTTTAAATAGTAACTCTTTAATTGGTGAAGAAGGCAAAGCTTACCCCCTTATTGAGTTGGTAGCTGATGAAACTATCGCCGCTTTATGTGCTGAGGCAATTGGCGCAATGTCTGTTTTAAATGATGCAACTGTTGAGTACTGTAAGACACGCAAACAGTTCGGCCAACCGATTGGAAAATTCCAAGTATTACAACACAGAATGGTTGATATGTTTATGCAGTATGAACAATCAGTTTCAATGACATATATGGTTAATCTTAAGCTAGATGAAAGTGAAACAGAAAGAACAAAAGCTGCGTCAGGAGCAAAAGTTCAGATATGTAATGCTTCTAAATTTATTGGTCAAAATGCTGTTCAGCTTCATGGTGGCATGGGTATGACTGACGAGTTAAATGTTGGACATTACTTTAAAAGGCTCGCAATGATTGAAACTCAATTTGGTAACGCAGATCATCATTTAAAAAAGTATTCCTCAGTATCATAAAGGTATTTAATTATGAACGATTGGTTAAAATTTGAAAAAAACGATTCTATTGTTACCTTAACAATGAATAGACCTGAAATTCGAAATCCATTAGGTGAGCCAGAGGATGTAAAAAATTTTGAAGAAGCATCAGACTTAATTAATAATGATAGAGATGTTAGGTGTGTTATTCTAACTGGAGCAGGTAAAGCATTTTCCGCAGGTGGAAATATAAAAAATATGCAAAACAAGTCAGGCAATTTTTCTGGCTCTTCCGTTGCTCTTAGAGAGAGATATCGTTTCGGAATTCATAAGATAATTAAAGCGATTTGGAATATAGATGTTCCTGTTGTTGCTGCTATAAATGGACCAGCTATTGGTCTTGGTAATGATGTTGCGTGTCTAGCAGATATGAGAATTTCTTCAGAAAAAGCTCTTTTTGGTGTCACATTTTTAAAAATTGGACTAATACCAGGTGATGGTGGTGCTTGGCTATTACCTAAGATAATAGGAATGGCGAGAGCGTCAGAGCTTTTATTCACAGCAAATCTAATCGACCCAAAGACAGCTAAGGAGTGGGGACTTATCAGTGATTTTTATAAGGATGGAGAACTAATGGAGGAAGCTAATAAATTAGCTTTATCTATAGTAAAGCAGCCTCCTGATGCCCTAAGGATGAGTAAGAAGTTATTAAGAGAAGGTATGGGCGTGAGTTTTGATAATATTCTTGAGATGTCAGCTAATATGCAAGCGTTAATGCACCTCACTGAAGATCACCAAGAAGCCTTATCGGCATTTTTTGAGAAACGAGATGGTAATTTTAAAGGAAAATAATTAAGGAAAAGTTTTGGATTTAGATTTTAGTCAAAATGATACTGATTTTCGAAATGAAGTCAGAGACTTTATTAAGTCTTCATTTACATCGGAAATGCATGGGGAGTTAAGAAGGTCCAAAAATGGATCTGCTAGCAAGGAACTTCATGTTAAGTGGCAAAAATCTCTTTATGAAAAGGGATGGATTGCACCTAATTGGCCTGTTGAGCATGGCGGTCCAGGCTTTACAGCTACTCAAAAGTATATTTTTGAAACTGAAATGGCACATGCCGGTGCTCCACGATCCGTTCCATTTGGTTTATCTATGGTTGCTCCAGTTATTATGGAGTTTGGAACCGAAGAGCAGAAAAAGAAATATCTACCAGATATTTTGGAAACTAATGTTTGGTGGTGTCAGGGTTACTCTGAGCCAGGAGCTGGATCTGATCTCGCATCCCTGCAATGCAAGGCCGAAGATAAAGGTGACCACTATTTAGTTAATGGTACAAAAATTTGGACCACAATGGCTCAGCATGCGGATATGATATTCTGTCTTGTAAGAACATCGAAAACTGAAAAACCTCAACAAGGAATTTCCTTTTTATTAATAGACATGAAATCAAAGGGAATTGAAGTTCGACCGCTCATCACCTTAGACCAATCGCCTGAGCCATACCAAGAGGTTAATCAGGTATTTTTTGAGGATGTAAGGGTGCCAAAGGAAAACCTTGTAGGGGAAGAGAATAAGGGTTGGACATATGCGAAATATCTACTTGAGTTTGAAAGGGGTAATTCTTATTCACCAACACTTTATCTAGGAATTGAAGGCTTAAAAAGTATTGCAAAAGAAACACCTATTGGAAACGGATTAAACTTATCTGATGAATCAAGTTTTTTAAGAAAAATAAGTCAATGTGAGATTGAAATTCAAGCACTTGAGTTTGTTGAGCTAAGAATTTTTTCTGCCCTATCTGCCGGGCAAAGAGTTGGTCCAGAATCTTCCACATTAAAGCTCAGAGGAACTGAATTACAGCAAAGGTTACAGGAGTTATCTGTTGAGGCTATTGGGTATTGGGCTTTACCATTCGTGAATGATACTTTTGCGAATATTAATGAACCATCAATTGGCCCCGATTATGCAATGACGGTCGCACCATCATACTTTAATGGAAGAAAAACAACTATTTACGCTGGATCAAATGAGATTCAAAGAAATATTATTTCAAAAGCTGTCTTAGGTCTTTAAAAAAAAGACGATAAATAATTTTATCAAAGAATTTTTTTCTCGACTCATATAGTTTGATCGCATGTCTGTTTGGGGTAAACTTGCCGGAGTCACGGCGGGATATTTAGTTGGTGGAGTTTTTGGCGCATTTGTCGGTGCGGTAGCAGGTCATTATGTCTTAGATAAAAATGATGAGAGTGTTGCTTTTGCAATTGCCTTAATTGCGCTTTCAGCAAAGATGTCGAAAGCAGATGGAAAAATCTCAGATAAAGAATTTGTAGCCTTTAAAGAAATTTTATATGAGGTTCCGGAAAATGAATTAAAAAATGTCCTTAGGGTATATAATTTAGCAAAAGAAGATATTGCAGGGTATGATATTTACGCTACCCAAATAGCAACAATTTTCGAGAATAACCTCCATGTCTTGGAAAATGTTCTAGATGCATTATTTCATGTTGCAAAGGCTGATGCACCAGTTAATAAAAATGAATTATTTTTTTTAGAAAAGGTAGCGGGTATTTTTGGATTTACAGCAGCAGAGTTTGCTAGAATAAGGGCTAGCCACATGGCTGCTCAAAACGATGATCCTTGGTTGGTTCTTGGGTTAGAAAGTGGAACAAATATTGAAAAAACTAAATCACAATGGAAAAAATTAGCCGCTGAAAACCATCCAGATAAACTTATGGCCAAAGGTGTTCCAAAGGAGCTGTTAGGTATGGCTAATGAGAAAATTGCTGTAATAAATGGCGCTTATAATAAGATTGTTCAAGCTCACAAAATTAAAGCTGGATCAGAGGAGTAGTGCAATGTCAGATAAGATGAAAATAGTAGCTGCGCAAGAAGCAATAAAAAACGTCAAAGATAAAATGAAGTTAGGCTTAGGGACAGGATCAACAGTCAATGAGTTTTTAAAGATTTTATCGGAAAAAGTAAAAGGAGGTCTTGATATAGTTGGTGTAGTGACGTCTGAAAAGACAAGAGTTCTTTCTGAAAACCTTGGAATACCTTTAACATCCCTTAGTACTGTTAAAAGTCTTGACCTAACAATTGATGGAGCAGATGAGATAGATTCAGATTTATCTCTAATAAAAGGAGGGGGAGGAGCACTTCTTAGAGAAAAGATAGTTGCTTATAATTCTAAAAAATTAATCATTATCGCCGACAAATCAAAGATTGTTTCTAAGCTTGGAGACTTTACCTTACCTATAGAAGTTTCATCATATGAGCACGAAGTAACTAGCTCAAGAATAATGCGTAAGCTTGAGATCATTGGGTATGAAGGATCCATCAAATTAAGATTGATAAATGACAGTATTTTTGTAACCGATGGTGGAAATTTGATTTACGATTTATCTATTGGTCTTATTAGTGAACCCTACATAGTTGAACAATTACTAAATTCAATTCCTGGTGTGTTTGAAAATGGTCTTTTTATAAATTTAACTGATCATGTAATTATTGGAGAAGAAGAGGGCGCCAAAATAATAAAAAAATAACTTAAATAGCACCTGCTTTTTTTGCATATTCCCATCCGGCATCCGCTAATGGCCGAACTCTATCACCTTGAGCTTCGGCATGCTCGCTTGCTGCCGTACCATCTCTAACTCTACCTAGTATACCTTGAAGAATTCCAGCTAATCTAAAAAAATTATAAGCTAAGTAAAAATCAATATTCTCTATTTCTTTTCTATTAGTTTTTTCACAATACATTCTTATATATTCCTCAGCTGTTGGAATACCAAGCTCTTTAAAGTTTGCATTTGATAGCGATTGAGTTCCGGCTCCGTTTGCTATATCGGGCATAAACCATTGCATTAAATGGTACGTAAAGTCACCCAATGGATGACCCAGAGTTGATAGCTCCCAATCAAGGACGGCCAGAACTTTCGACTGAGTTGGATGAAGAACCATATTATCAATCCTATAATCACCGTGTACAATAGATGTTTCATCTTTTCCTGGTATATTATTCGGAAGCCACTCAATAAGAGCCTGCATTGATTCTATACCCTGTGTTTCCGATGCTAAATATTGTTTTGTCCATCTTGATATTTGCCTAGAAAAGTAATTACCTGGCTTTCCAAAATCCCCAAGACCTATTTTTTCAAAGTCAGTATTATGAAGCTCAGCTAAGGTTCTATTTTTTTCTGTAAAGATTTCTTTTCTTATTTCAGGTGTTAATCCTGGTAATGTAGGGTCCCAAATTATTCTTCCATCAACCATTTCCATTACAAAAAATATTGTTCCAATAATAGATTCATCTTCGCACATACAATAAGTTTTAGGTACGGCAAAGTTAACAGAATTTAGAGCCGTAATAACTTTATACTCCCTGTCTACAGCGTGTGCTGAGGGTAAAAGCTTTCCAGGTGGCTTTCTTCTAAGGACATATTTTTTATTAGGTGTTATTAATTGGTATGTTGGATTAGATTGACCACCCTTAAATTCTTTTACGGTAAGGGGGCCTTCAAAACTAGGGACGGTGTCCGATAAGTACTCTTGTAATTTTTTTTCAGGGAACTTTAATTTCTCTTGAACATTCATAGTCCCAGTAAACTTTTCTGTTGATGTCATTTCTTCATTATCATTATTCATTATCTTCCCTCTCAATTGCCTTCCAACCTATGTCGTTTCTATAGTATGAATTATTCCATTTTATTAATCCAGTAGCGCTTAAGGCTCTTAAGTTTGCATCTTTAACTGTGTCACCAAATGCAGTTATATTTAAGACTCTACCTCCACTTGTTACTATTAAATTCCCATCTTTTTTTGTTCCAGCCTGATATACGAGTGTGTGAGGTTGTTTTTCTGCTTGATTAATTCCCTCTATAGGATAACCAATTTTGTATGATTCCGGGTATCCGAACGATGCCATTACTATTGTTAAGGCATATCTTTCATCCCACTCTATAACTGAATCACTAAGTTTATTTTTACAACAATTCATTATAATATCAAAAAGATCAGTCTTTAATCTTGGCAAGATTACCTGGCACTCCGGATCACCAAACCTAACATTGTATTCGATTAACTTTGGTCCATCTTCAGTTATCATTAGACCAGCATATAATATTCCCGTGAAAGGACAGCCCAATTCCTTCATTGCTTTTAGTGTAGGTTTGATAATTCTTTCTATTGTCTCTTTTTTTAATTCATCAGTCATGATCGGAGCAGGAGAATAAGCACCCATTCCACCAGTATTGGGCCCAGTATCTTTCAGACCAATTCTCTTATGGTCCTGGGCTGATGTGAGCTCAGTAAAGCTATTTTGATCAGCAATAATAAAGAAACTAACCTCTTCACCAATCATGAATTCTTCTATTATAATTTCATTTTCAGCATCGTTAAAAGCTCCTGAGAAATTTTTTTCTACAGCGCCAATGCCTTCCTCTAGATTTTCAGCAATAATTACACCTTTTCCTGCAGCCAGTCCATTAGCCTTGACAACTATCGGAAAGCTTTGTTCCTTTAGGTAATCAATTGCTATATCTTTATCTGAAAATGATTTAAATGCTGCTGTTGGTATATTATATTTTTCACATATTTCTTTTGTAAATTTTTTTGAACCCTCTAGTTTTGCCGCTAGCATTTTTGGACCAAACACTAAAATATTAAACTTATCTAGAAAGTCTGCCAACCCTTCGACTAAAGGAATTTCTGGGCCAATAACGACAAGTTCTATATTTTGTTTATTACAGAAATTTAATATCTCCGTATGGTTGGATGAATTAAGTTCTATAGGTCTTGCATACCTTTCTATGCCTGGATTACATGGTGTGCAGTAAATTTTTCCAACCTTGGGGTTTTCATATAGGGCCTTAGCAATTGCATGCTCCCTTCCACCAGAACCTATTAAGAGTATATTCATATTATTTTAAACTATTTAACTATTTAAGAGATTAACTATTCGATTTATAATAAAGTATATCATAATGAATTCTACAATAAAAAATACTTTAGAGCTCTCTGTTTCTGAATTATCCGATTCAATCAAAGGATTGATTGAGGATAATTTTGGCTATATTCGTGTAAGAGGCGAGATTGGAAGGGTTTCAACACCAGCCTCTGGGCATATTTATTTTGATTTAAAGGATAATGATGCTGTAATTTCAGGAATTATCTGGAAAGGTAATGTTTTAAGCTTAGATATTAAGCCAGAAGAGGGCCTAGAGGTTATTTGTGTTGGAAAAGTAACAACATACAAAGGTCAGTCTAAATACCAGATCATTGTTGATAAAGTCGAACCTGCCGGTGTGGGCGCTTTAATGGCGCTGCTTGAAAAAAGAAAAAAAACACTTACGAGTGAAGGGCTATTTTTAAATGATTTCAAACAAGAGATTCCATTTCTACCTAAAACTATTGGCGTCATAACAAGTCCCTCCGGAGCTGTCATCAGGGATATAATTCATAGAATTGAAGAGAGGTTTCCTTCTAGGATAATGATATGGCCTGTTAGGGTTCAAGGTGAATTATGTCCTGAGGAGGTGATTGACGCTATAGAGGGTTTTCATTTAATTGAACAAAGTAATATGCCTAGACCTGATTTAATAATAATTGCTCGGGGAGGCGGTAGCTTAGAAGATTTGTGGGGGTTTAATGATGAAGGTGTTGTAAGGGCAGTTTTTAACTCCAAGATTCCTATTATCTCAGCTATAGGTCATGAAACTGATAATACACTAATTGATTTAGTGTCTGATTTAAGGGCTCCAACACCTTCCGCAGCAGCAGAAAAAGCCGTCCCCGTTAGAAATGATATTTTATTAAAGCTAAAAGATATTGATTTACGACTACAAAGTGCGATCTTAAGAAATTTTAAAGAAAAAAGTGAAAGGAATAAAATTATTTGTATGGCTTTTCCTGAAATTTTAAAAATTATCAAATATCCCCAGCAACGAATGGATAATATTAATATACGTATAAGACTATCTCTTAAATCAAATCTTAATCACTTCAGTCAAAATCTTATCAATATATCTAGGCTTCTAAAAAAGGACCGTTTAAAAAAGA
>Ga0209091_10000439_pt1 | contig 40454 bp, 43 predicted proteins | sample ArcticOcean_MG_C_6_FD_187438 | JGI IMG/M metagenome (GOLD analysis project Ga0209091, IMG submission 187438) | Marine microbial communities from western Arctic Ocean - ArcticOcean_MG_CB8_128 (SPAdes) (version 2) | ecosystem: Environmental > Aquatic > Marine > Oceanic | place: Arctic Ocean...
TTACCGATTAGTAGTTAATTGCGCAACTAGAGAAGAGGACCTTAAGTGGCTTTCATCACATTTGAAAGGATTTGAAGTAACAATGGTAGAAAGAGATGACTTGTCCATGCTTGCTATCCAAGGCCCCCGATCAGAACAAGTTATTTCACTTTGCTCAAACTTACCAATAAGCCGTTTAAAAAATAAAAAAAGACAACAAGGTGTCATCGATGGTGAAACTTTCATAGCAAAAACAGGTTATACAGGTGAGCTAGGATTCGAAGTTATTTTATCCAATGAAGAGGCCCAAGGTTTATGGCAAGAAGCTGTCTCTGCAGGAGCTGAACCTGTTGGGTTAGGTGCAAGAGACACTTTAAGATTAGAAGCCGGGATGAACCTTTACGGCTTTGAGATGGATGAATCTATTTCTCCTTTAGAATGCAACATGGAGTGGACCGTTTGTTTAGAAGATAATGAAAGAGAATTTGTAGGAAAAGAAGCTTTTCTTGCTAAAAAAGATTCTAATAGCACCCTTGTCCTTGTTGGACTGCTATTAGAAGAAAGAGCAATAATAAGAGCAGGTCATGAAATTTATCTAGATGCTGAAAGAACTATTAAAGGAATCGTAACAAGCGGTACTTATTCTCCAACTCTGAAGAAGTCTATTGCTCTTGCTAGAGTGCCCAAATCAAATAAAGAAATTTGCTATACAGAGGTACGGGGTAAACTTTTAGAGGCTAAAATAGGAAAGCCAAGATTTATTAAAGAAGGGAAATTTATATTTTAAGGAATTGATATGAGTGAATCACCAGAAAATCTAAGATACTTAGCCAGTCATGAATGGGTAAAACTCGAAGATGATGGCACTGCGACCGTTGGAATTAGCGACCATGCACAAGATCTTCTAGGGGATATTGTTTTTGTAGAATTACCTGAAGTTGGCCAACAACTTGGAGCAGAAGAAGAGGCTGCAGTTGTTGAATCCGTCAAAGCTGCTTCTGATGTTTATTCTCCAATAGGCGGAAAGGTTATAGAGATAAATGAAAAACTTTTAGACGAACCTGATTTGGTTAATGGCTCTCCTTATGGTGACGGTTGGTTCTTCAAAATACAGCCAAATGATGTAGAGAGTTTAAAAAACCTCCTTTCGTCAGAAGAATATACTAACTCTCAGGAATCCTAATAATTACATAAATGAATGGCAGATAAAGAGAATAATTCTCCTGATAACGAATTCTTCAGTAGACGACACATCGGTCCAAATAAGCTTGAGACCGCATCCATGCTTAAAAAAGTAGGATTCAACAACTTAGATGAATTTATTGCCGCCGTTGTACCTAAAGACATCTTATTAAAATCTAAGTTATCAATAGGATCAGAAAAAACAGAGCGAGAAGCATTAATCGAATTAAAGAGAATAGCATCTAAAAATGAATCTTTTAATTCTTATATAGGACAAGGTTATTACAACACCATTACACCCGGTGTTATTCTTAGAAACGTTTTTGAAAATCCAGGATGGTACACATCTTATACTCCTTATCAGTCAGAAATTTCACAGGGTAGACTCGAGGCTTTAATTAACTTCCAAACAATGGTCTGTGATCTTACGGCCATGGAAATAGCGAATGCATCATTGTTGGATGAAGCCACTTCGGCAGCTGAAGCCATGTCTTTGTCCAGAAGAGTATCTAAATCTAAATCAAGTACTTTCTTTGTAGATGAGCAATGCCTTCCTCAGACCATTAATGTTCTCAAAACTAGAGCAAAACCACTGGGCATTGATATTAAAATTGGATCCCCTAAAGACAGTTCAAGAGAAGATTACTTTGGAATTATTCTTCAATACCCTTCGGCAGATGGGAGTCTAAATGATTACACATCCATAGTGGGGGAAGCTCACGAAAAGAAGGCCTTAGCAATTTTTGCCACGGATCTATTGGCTCTGACTTTAATTAAAGCGCCTGGCGAATTTGGAGCAGATATTGTCATAGGATCTTCTCAGCGGTTTGGTGTCCCAATGGGTTTTGGAGGCCCTCATGCTGCTTTCATGGCAACCAAAGAAGATCACCGCAGGTCACTGCCCGGAAGAATAGTAGGAGCTTCTATAGATAGTCATGGGAATATAGCCTATAGATTAGCTCTGCAAACCCGTGAGCAGCACATAAGGAGAGAGAAGGCTACAAGCAATATATGCACGGCACAGGCCCTCCTAGCAATTATGGCCGGCTTCTATGCGGTATATCATGGAGCCGATGGTCTCAAAACTATTGCCATGAGGGTGAATAAAAATACAAAAAAACTGGCTAAAATTATTCTAGATAATGGCTATCAAATAAAATCAAATTCTTTCTTTGATACTGTCGTCGTCATGACTGGAGATAAAACAGAAAATATCCTCAATAAGGCCTTAACAAAAAAATTAAATTTGAGAAGAGTATCTAAAAACAGTATTGGCATATCTTTAGATGAAACGGTTACCGGTGAAGACCTAAATGTATTGGCCTCTCTCTTTTGCGATGACTACTCTTTGTCTGATGAACCATCGACTGAATCCATCCCCGATGATCTAATTAGAAAATCTAACTATCTTCAACATCCAGTCTTTAATAGATATCAAACAGAAACAGAAATATTGAGATACATAAGGAGGCTTTGTGATAAAGACATAGCTCTAGATAGAGCGATGATTCCACTTGGTTCTTGCACTATGAAACTTAATGCGACTTCAGAAATGCTGCCAGTTAGTTGGCCAGAATTTTCTTCAATCCATCCTCTTGCTCCACTTGAACAAGTAAACGGCTATATGGAACTTGTCTCTGAATTGGAAGATATGCTTGTTAATATTACAGGTTATTCAGCTATTTCATTACAACCCAATGCAGGATCACAAGGAGAGTATGCGGGTCTGTTGGCAATAGATGCATACCATAAAGATCAAGGAGATAAGGAAAGGAATATTTGCCTTATACCTAAATCTGCCCATGGCACTAATCCGGCTTCTGCTCAAATGGTGGGCATGAAGGTTGTCCCTGTCGAGTGTGATAATGATGGAAATATTGATATAGATGACTTAAAAGCAAAAGCAGAGTTGCATTCAAAAAATCTGTCTGCGTTAATGATTACCTATCCTTCAACGCACGGTGTCTTTGAAACAACGGTTAGGGAGGTCTGTTCTTTAATTCACGGATACGGCGGCATGGTGTATATCGATGGCGCAAATTTTAATGCAATGGTTGGGTTGTGTTACCCAGGAGAATTTGGTGGAGATGTTTCTCACCTTAATCTGCATAAAACTTTCTGCATACCTCACGGAGGAGGAGGTCCTGGCATTGGACCCATTGGAGTTGTAAAAAAATTAGAAAAGTTCCTTCCAGGAACTCACAACCAAACAAGCTCTCCGGTAGGCCCCGTCTCTGCAACAGACTGGGGAAGTGCAAGTTTGCTGCCCATTAGCTGGATGTACATAAAAATGATGGGCTCGGAAGGGTTAAAAAGGTCCACAGAAATGGCTATTCTCAATACAAACTATATTGCCTCTAGGCTACAAGGGCATTACGAAGTTCTTTACAAGGGCGAAACAGGCTTGGTGGCCCATGAATGCATCATCGACGTAAGGCCTCTTAAAGAAAGTGCAGGGGTTGAAGTTGATGATATTGCTAAAAGATTAATTGATTATGGTTTTCATGCTCCTACCATGTCTTGGCCCGTTGCTGGAACTCTTATGATTGAACCTACAGAAAGTGAATCTAAATATGAAATAGATAGATTCTGTGACGCAATGATCAACATCAGAGAGGAAATAAGAAAAATAGAATCAGGAGACTTAGATCAAGAAGACAACATGTTAAAAAACGCACCTCATACAGCAAAACATGTTACTGGCGATTCTTGGGAGCACTCTTATTCAAGACAACTGGCAGCTTACCCCACAAAAAATCTTGAAGAAAATAAATACTGGCCACCGGTCGGTAGAGTCGATAACGTTTATGGCGATAGAAATCTAATGTGCAGCTGTCCTTCTATGGATGACTTTGATTAGTTAACTATCCTAGAATCATTTATTTCCCAGCCTAGTGATATTGCCACTTCTCTGAGCTTACTATCAGGATTTAACACCACTGCTTTGGAAGAAAAATTAAGTAAAGGCAGATCATTAATAGAGTCTGAATAAGCAACTGTCTCAGTTACCCTCCTGTCACCAAGCCATTTTTTGATCTTTGTTACTTTTTCTTCACCGAAATTAGGATTTCCAGATACCTTCCCTGTATAGCAACCTTCTTTTACTTCTGGATCAGTTCCAAAGAAAGTTTCAACCCCTAGTAAGTTAGCGACTTCTTTGACTATAAAACTTAAGGTGCCGGATGTGATCAAACACTCATCGGAAGAATGTTTATCTAGCAAACCCTGACTTGTGGAGTCTTTAAACTCTTCAACAATAGTTAAACAAAAAGGTTGCACAATATCTTGTACCTCTTGGACTGTCATTCCTTTGATGGGGCTCAACAGAAATTCTGTATACACAGAAAAATCTAAATCTCCTCGTCTATAGTCTTCATCAAATCTTCTAATTTTTTCCGCAAACCCCTCATCCTGCATTAAGCCGTTTTCTGCCATGTACTTAGCCCAAGCGGCCTCAGCGTCGCCAGCCAATAAAGTGTCATCCATATCAAAAAAAACTAAAGTCATTGATCATACCTATTAAGAAAGTGCATTATAAAGATAAGTTTGAAGTATTTAAGGAGAATATTGACTGGTGCAAGATGACATATACAGGCCCAATGTAGCTATTGTAATTCTTAATAAAAAAGGTGATGTTCTTTGGTGCAGAAGAAAGAACCGTGATGGATGGCAGTTCCCACAAGGAGGTATAGATTCTGGAGAATCCCCAGAAGAAGCTGTGCTGAGAGAAACTAAAGAAGAAGTTGGTCTGGACTCTAGTCACTTTAATATTCTCTATGAGAATAAAGAATGGATAAATTATGAAGTTCCTAAAGCAAGAAGGTCTAATTACTTCTTTCAAAAGAAAAAGTTCATAGGCCAAAGCCAGAAATGGTTCTTGGCTGAATTAAAGTGCGATGACAGCCTAATTGATCTTCATTCCACCGTGCCAATTGAGTTTGATAAGTGGATATGGACGAAGTATTGGTACCCGCTTGGGGCAACTGTCACTTTTAAATCAGAAGCTTACAGAAGAGCTCTTAATTCTATGTTGCCGGCTTATACAAGATTTCTTAAGACAATTAACTAGCTATAAACTCAAAATCTTTTCTTTGACCTGCCTCTCCGCCTTCAGAATAATTTTGTTCACTTACATTGATTTCTCCTGAACTGTCTATGGAAAGATAAGTTGTACATCTTGTCCCGTAGAAGTTAGATTTAATAAACCTATACGGTATCTCTTCATAATCTTTCTTTTTTAATTCCTGCTGAGTCTTGGCTTCTAAACTTCCAGAATTTTGAGTCATCATCTCAAAAGCATAATCTTTATTTTTTGAGGATTGTTGATAGTCAGTAAAGTCACTTTTAATTCTTATAACTTTCTCTGTGTTTGAATTTAAGAAGCGGTTTCCCAGCGCGTGAACCCCTTCGGTTAATGTCGTTATGCCTTCTCTTCTGTTAGAGAAAGAGTGAACCCCCTCTGAATCACTTAACAGTATATTAAAACCAGCAAAACTACTCCCTTGCAGGGATGTTAGGTAGTCTTTTGCCGAGAGATTATCTTCTTGTAAGAAATCAGTGATGAGTTTTCCTCTTGATAATTCATATTCTCTATCAAGGGCCTCTTCTTTATGGTTAGTGATTGCAGCGAACCTGCCGTTTTTGTTAATTCCCAACCAAGTGCCGCCTGCTTGCCTATCCCTACCTGCAAGAATAGGTTTGTCTTTCCACCAATCCATAGAACTTGTTGGTCGTTCGTAATATTCATCTCTGTTAGCCATAAGAATGATAGAAAATACAGAATTAGAAGAACTGCGATTCTTTTGCTTCGTGACAGAAAAAACGATTAAGCACATGTCCTTTTATTTATAAATTATTTAGATGGAGTTAATGATAAAATAGCTTTGTTGGAAATCTTTTTATACCTCATTCTTGGAACTTTCTCTGGTGTTTTAGCCGGTCTATTTGGAATTGGCGGCGGCATTATAATAATTCCTACTTTCTTCTATATCTTCTCTTTTCTTGGCTTTCCTAGCGAAATATTATCTCACATGGTGCTTGGAAGTTCACTTGGAGTAATTATTTTTAGTTCTATTTCTTCTACTTTTTCACACAGTAATAGAGGAGTAGTAAACTGGAAATTAATTAAAATGGTTGCTCCTAGCATTTGTGTTGGGTCTGCCTTGGGAGGCCTCACTGCTGGTAATATAAACAGCGATACCCTACAAGGGCTTGTATCTCTTTTCCTTTTAATAGCCTCTATTCAACTTATCTTTGAATTCCCTCCACCAACACAAAACCCCCGCACTTCCACTTTCGGCCCTGTCGTTGCAGGAGGAGGCATTGGCTGGCTATCTGGTATCTTTGGAATCGGTGGAGGCATATTCTCCGTTCCTTACTTTTATCACAGAGGGCTTAAGATGATGAATGCCATAGGAACTTCAGCTGCTTGCGGAATTCCTATAGCTGTATCAGGAACAATTTCTTATATTTACATTGGATTTGATGAAGTAATATTACCAGACAATTCTTGGGGATACGTTTACCTCCCTGCTGCACTGACGGTGGGTGTAGTAAGTTCTTTAACAGCCCGTTTTGGCGTAAAAATTGCTCACAGAATGAAACAAAAAAAGCTAAGGATTGCCTTTGCATTTTTAGTTATGATTATGGCTCTAAACTTATTGACTCGTTAAATGAAAACAGAATTAGATAGAAATAAATCTTACTGGAGAGCAAATCTAAAGATAGTTTCATGTTTAATGGTGGTTTGGTTTTTTTGCTCCTTTGGTTTTGGAATAATCTTCTCAGATACATTAGATCAATTTAGAGTCGGAGGTTTCAAATTAGGATTCTGGTTTGCCCAGCAAGGCAGCATATATATATTTATAGTGCTGGTCTTTGCATACATTCATCTCATGAATAAATTAGATAGAAAGTATGCAAAAATAGAAAAGAAGGATTGATCTTGGAAGTTCAGCAACTTACCTATTTATTTGTCGGCCTATCTTTTGCGGTTTATGTTGGCATAGCAATATGGTCTCGAGCAGAATCAACCAGTGATTTTTATGTTGCTGGTAAAGGAGTTCATCCGGTAGCAAATGGCATGGCCACTGCGGCTGATTGGATGTCAGCAGCCTCTTTTTTATCCATGGCAGGATTAATTGCATTTCTAGGCAAAGATGGCTCTGTCTATCTAATGGGCTGGACAGGAGGGTACGTTCTTCTGGCACTTTTTCTTGCGCCTTATCTAAGAAAATTTGGAAAATTTACTGTTCCTGATTTTATTGGCGAAAGATACTATTCAAGTTTTGCCAGAAAAGTTGCCGTTTTATGTCTTATCTTTATATCCTTCACTTATATAGCCGGTCAAATGAGGGGAGTCGGAATTGTCTTTTCAAGGTTTCTCGAAGTGGACATTAATACAGGCGTTATCATTGGCATGGGGATCGTATTCTTTTATGCCGTATTGGGGGGCATGAAGGGCATAACCTACACTCAAGTAGCCCAGTACTGCGTATTAATATTTGCCTACCTTGTTCCAGCCATATTTATTTCTATATTGATGACTGGCAACCCTGTCCCTCAGCTTGGTTTTGGAAGTACTCTGGTAGATAGCCCCGTTTACTTACTGGATAAACTTGATCAAGTTACCGCTGATCTGGGTTTTAATGAATACACGCAAAATTCAAAAAGTGTAATTGATATTTTCTGTATTACAGCTGCCCTCATGTTTGGTACGGCGGGATTGCCTCATGTTATTGTTAGGTTTTTTACAGTGCCCACGGTAGCGGATGCCAGAAAATCAGCTGGATATGCACTGATTTTTATAGCCCTTCTTTACACAACCGCCCCGGCAGTTTCTGCTTTTGCAAGAATGAATCTTATAGATTCAATACAAGACGTGGAATATTCAAGTGCACCAAGTTGGTTTAAGAACTGGGAAGAAATTGGATTGATAGCCTGGAAAGATAAAAACTTAGATGGAGCTATACGTTATTCATCTGGGGATGCTGTAAAAGGAAGGCCCATTTATGATACCGAAAGAGGTCCTTCTGGAGAAAGAGTTGTTTTAAATAGCCCTAATTTAGATAATGAAAATGAAGTTTACATAGACCGAGATATTATTGTCTTAGCTAATCCTGAAATAGCAGGACTTCCAGGATGGGTTATTGCACTGGTTGCTGCTGGTGGTTTAGCTGCAGCACTTTCCACGGCAGCAGGCTTATTATTGGTCATATCGTCTTCAATTTCTCATGACCTGCTTAAGAAAACTTACATGCCAAAAATTACTGAAAAACAAGAGCTGTTTTTTGCAAGGGTCTCTGCTGCAGTAGCAATTGCCATTGCAGGGTTGTTTGGCATTTATCCACCTGCATTTGTTGCTCAAGTGGTTGCTTTTGCATTTGGGTTGGCTGCTGCTACCTTTTTTCCAGTTTTATTTATGGGAATTTTTTCAAAGAGGCTTAATAAAGAAGGTGCCATAGCTGGAATGTTGGTGGGTTTAATCTTTACAGCAACTTACATTATTTTCTTTAAATTTCTCTATGTAGACTTAAATACTGCAGAGAACTGGTTTATGTCCATCTCTCCAGAAGGTATAGGTTTTATAGGCATGATTTTAAACTTTGTTGTAGCTATTCTAGTTTCTTCAGCCACCAAACCTCCTCCTCAAGAAGTTCTTGATATGGTAGAAATGATAAGGCAACCAGAATGATCCTGCCTGAAATAGATCCAGTTGCTCTTCAAATTGGTCCCTTGGCTATTAGGTGGTATTCATTAACCTGGATGGCAGCTTTTATTGGTATTTATTCAGTAGCAAAATATAGATTAAAAATATTCTCAACAGAACAACTCGGTGACCTTATGTTCTATGGTTTGTTGGGGGCCATGCTGGGTGGCAGGACAGGGTATTGTTTTTTTTACGGCATAGATCAATTGACTGAAGATCCTCTGTGGCTTTTTAGAGTTTGGGAAGGCGGGTTGTCTTTTCATGGTGGACTTTTAGGAGTCCTCATAGCGGTCTATTTTCTTTCAAGGTCATGGGGGGTTAGGTTTTTTGAAGTACTGGATTTTATAGCGCCTGCAGTTCCCATCGGTCTCGGTGCTGTAAGAATTGGTAATTTTTTAAATTCTGAGCTACTGGGTCGCCCTACAGACCAGAGCTGGGGTGTTATCTTTCCTTCAGACCCCTCGGGGCTATTAAGACATCCTTCCCAACTGTATCAAGCATTTAGCGAGGGAATAGTGCTTTTAATTTTTTTGTTATGGGTGGCCAAAAAACCAAAACCTTCTATGGCAATTTCTTCTTATTTTCTAATTGGTTATGGGACTTTGAGAACCGCAACAGAATTCTTCAGAGAGCCAGATGCTCACTTAGGCTTTGGTGCCTTTGAATTCTTAACCAGAGGACAAATGTTATCAATACCAATGGTATTAACAGGTCTTCTCTTATTGTTTTTTTCTTATAAACTTGTCAAAAAATGAAACAATATCTTGATCTAATGAAACACATCCGAGATGAGGGTGTAAAAAAAGAAGACAGAACTGGGACAGGAACTGTTAGTGTTTTTGGTTACCAAATGCGCTTTGACCTTGAGGATAGCTTTCCTCTCCTAACAACAAAGAAAGTAAACCTTGATTCAATTATTCATGAACTTCTTTGGTTTATAAGTGGCGATACGAATATCTCTTACTTGGTTAAAAATGGTGTCAATATATGGAATGATTGGCCTTATCAAAGTTACCTAAAACAAACACACCAAGAAAAAGACTATCCAATGCACTCAAAAGAGTGGAAAGATAAAATGAAAGAATTCATCGAACAAATAAAGAATGATGATAATTTTGCAAAAGTTTATGGTGACCTAGGACCGGTCTACGGAAAACAGTGGAGAGATTTTGAAGGAGTAGATCAACTGAATCAAGTTATTGAAGATATTAAATCATCTCCTGATTCTAGAAGGCTGATTGTTTCAGCATGGAATCCAAAAGACATTCCAGTAATGATTAAATCAGGATTGCCACCTTGCCACACACTATTCCAGTTCTACGTCAGTGAAGGGAGGCTATCTTGTCAGCTCTATCAGCGCAGTGCAGATGTTTTTCTTGGTGTCCCTTACAATATCGCTTCCTATGCCATTTTAACGCGGATGATTGCACAAGCCACAGGACTGAAACCTGGAGAATTTATTCATACTCTTGGTGACGCTCACTTGTACAACAATCACCTTGAGCAGGTCGAAGAGCAGCTTTCTCGTGTGCCATTCCCCTGCCCCAAGCTCTCTATAAATAAAGATAAAGATACTATCTTCAATTTCTCCATAAGCGACTTTGAACTAATAGACTATCAAGCACACCCACACATACCTGCTCCCATAGCCGTCTAATGGAAATCATACTAATTGCAGCTGTATCGAAAGATAGAGTAATCGGCAAGCAAGGAGGAATTCCTTGGAAGATAAAAGAAGATCTTAGTTTTTTTAAAGAGAAGACCTTAAATTCTCCGATAATAATGGGGAGAGCAACTTATAATTCAATAGGACGTCCCTTGCCCAATAGATTAAATATTGTAATGACCAGATCGGCGAAGAATACTGAAGGAGTAACAGAAGTAACATCCGTGAAAAAAGCTATTGAAACTGCTTCTAAAAGTAAAGATTCAACAAAAGTATATGTAATAGGGGGTGAAAATATTTACAAAGAGTTTTTACCTATCGCTCACAGAATGATTATTACGGAAGTCGAATTAGATATAGAAGACGGAGATACCTTTTTCCCTGAGTGGGATATTAGTGAATGGAAAGAACAAAGCAGAGATCAAAGAGAAGAAAACGGTATAAAATTTAGCTTTGTGGAGTATACAAGAAGTTAGATTCCCAGGGCCTTTCTTTTAAGTTTTAAAGCCTCAACCCTCTCTTCTTCACCTTCGGTATAGGTTATCCATTTTCTGGCCTGGTCTTGGGCTTTCTTCTTTTTATCTTTTTGTTTATCTTTATCTTTTTGTTTTTTCTTTTTAACGCTGTATTGCTTCTCGGCTACATCAATACATTTTCTAAAAGAAAGAATTGCATTGTCCCATTCTTGATTCTCAAAAAGAATTTGCCCAAGTAACATGTGAGCTCCAGCTTCATCTTTTAATTTGCCCTTCTTAATTCCAAGCTTAATAGCTTCTCTAGCATCAGAAAATTCATCTAATCCAAAATGAACCTGGCCCAGGAAAATGTAGAGCTCTCCTTCTTTAGATAGTTTTGCTGCTTTCTTATAATAAGGCTTAGCCTTAGATAATTCTTTAGACGCATGCCAGTATTGAGCTAACGCTTTAAGGGTTTTTTCTTCTTCTTTAATAATCTTCTTATTGAAACCATCCTGAAGAACATTGGCTGCTTTTCTAGGGTTCTCAAACATGAACAGCAATTGTGACAAAGCAGTAAATTCTCTTTGCTTATCCAAGAGGCCATCATCATAAGCCGCTTCTAGAGCGCCCATTTGATCCATGGTTCTTTCTTTCTGACCATAAAGACCTGAAAGTTGAGTCCAATATTGTTTCTTAGGATAATGTTGAACTAAAATCTCATATACTGGCAAAACATCTAAATCTCTCTTTAACTCAGTAAAAAGGGCCATCTTAAGTAAGTAGTGATTTTCTTTTGCCACGCCTTTCTTTGTTTCTCCTGTTTCTTCTTTTTCGCCCGTCTCATTCCCTTCTTCATCTAGAACAGGCCTGGTAATAGGAATATCCCTGCTCTCTTGCATCTCTATTGCGGTTACTATGTGCTTTACAGAAGTCTTAAAGTCTTCTAACTGGTAGTAAGTTGTTGATAAAAGAGCATAAGAATCTGCGCTTGGGTCTTCTTCAAGATCCAGCCATCTAAGCAAATAATCAATAGAGCCTCGATAATCTTCTCTTATATAAGCCAACTGCGCTAACGAATACAGGGATCCCAATCTCTCTTGGTCATTTGAATCAGGTTCATTCATTAAATCCTTATAAGCCTGTTCTGCTAAAAGGTATTTTTCACTTGAGAAATGAATATAACCAAAATAATAGTACATCTTTGATCTGTCTGTACTGGTAAATTTTGATGAACGATCGCCAATTGGTGCTAACAGCAGCATCGCCTCATCCCATTGTTCTGCTTCAATTAACGGCTGCAAGTTCTGAAGTATTTTTTGAGCCTTTTTACTAGGAAGCTTAGTTCTTCTTCTTTTCTTCTTTTTCTTATCATCATCTGCTGCTTGGAGGGAAGATCCTTTGTATTCAATGGGAGAAACTTCTACCAACAAAGGCAGTAGACTAAATACCAAAGAAAATACTAAAACTTTAAGGGGTAATTTTGTTAAATTTATATTCATATCATTAATCACATCCTTCTGGGGTGTAATCCATATTTTTTCCTGGGGCTTCTATCTTGAAGACAACAATTGTTTTAACTCTAGGTACCGCAACAGCTTGTCCATCACGTATCTGAGGTTTGTACTTATACTTAAGGGCTGAACGCATTGCCGACCTATCAAATATTCCTGAGGGTGCCGACCACAAGACCTCAGGATCTTTGGTGGAGCCCACTTTCGTGACCGTGAATTGCAACATCACACAGCCCTCTATTTCTCTCTCTAAAGCTCTTCTAGGGTAAACCGGAGGCACTTGGAAGATAGGAACATAAGAACCGTCAGCAAAAACACCTGCTTTTTTTCCTTTAAAACTTAAATTGGGTCTGGCTGATGCATTATCTAAATCAGCTGGAGGAGTCATATCAAACTCTGGAGGCATAGTTTCAGGAGGTGGCTCTTCTTCTTGAGGTCTCTCCATATCTTGCATTAATTCTAGCTCACGCTCTGGCATAGTAACGTCAGCAATTTTAAATATGTTTTTATTTAATTCGACATCTTCAACAGCGATAAGCCACTGCATGCCATAAAAAATACCCACCGTGAGGATAAAAGAAGCTGTTAAAGACGCTCCTATCTTTTTTAAACTTTCTTCAGCAAAAAAACCCATTTCTTACTAAAATTTAGGCTCTGCAGCCAGTGAGATTTGATAAACTCCTGCATCTCTTGATTGATCCATAACCGCAATGATACTATCAGCGGTTGCTTTTTCATCTGCTTGAATTACAACCGTTCCTTGAGGATTATCTGCTAACAATTTAGTTATATTTGCTTTTACCTGCCTGACATCAATTCTTCTTCCGTCTATCCAGATATCATTGGTTGCACCTATTGCTATCAAAATAGCTGCATTTTCTTGAATATTAGAAGTTTCCGCGTCAGGGCGATTAACTTCAAGTCCTGGTTCTTTGATAAAATTTGCGGTAACGATAAAAAATATTAGAAGAATAAACACCACGTCCAACATAGGAGTCAAATTAATATCTTCTTCTTCCGCTACGGCATTACTGATTGGTGATCTTCTCATAATTGAACCTTCCTATTCTGACACCAAATGATCTACCAAGAGATCTTCTTCTTTTTGGGCCTTATTAACTAAATATTGATTTGCAAAAGTACCTGTAAGGGCTACGGCCAAACCTGCCATTGCCGGTATAGTTGATCTAGAGACTCCGCCTGCCATGGCTTTTGCATCCCCTCCGCCTGTTACAGCTAAAAGGTGAAAAACTTCTATCATCCCTGTAATCGTACCAAACAGCCCAAATAAAGGTGCAATCCCAACACACATTTTTATTAATGATAAATTCTGATTAATACTAGACTTGGATTCTGAAACTAACATGTCTCTAATGGCCGAAGAGTTCCAAGATAGCTTATTTGGTCTGTCTTCCCATTGTGAAATAGCTCTTTCTATTAAATTTTTGTGCGTGAATGTGAAATACCACATTCTCTCAAATATCAAGAACCACATAAAAAAAGCTAACAAACCAATTAAATATAGGACGTCTCCTCCCCTTTGCATGAATGCAAAAAGGGCATCTTGAGCGTCGTATATAAAATACATTTATTTTCTTAAGCTTTACCTTCAGAACGTTTAGCTGCCATACCTGTACTAGATTCTTCTATAGTTCCTAAAATTCCCTTAGAAAAATTATTAACGGTTGCGTACATAAAAGTTGTTGGTATTGCGACCATCAGACCCAACCAGGTTGTTACTAATGCAACAGAAATACCACTAGCCATTGTCTTAGGATCTCCGGTACCAAACAAAGTAATCATGGTGAAAGTTTCTATCATTCCAATGATGGTTCCAAAAAGACCCATCAAAGGTGCGACTACTGAAACTATCTTTAATACCCAATTTAGACCTTCAATTGCCGGCCTTTCTTTAAGTATTTGCTCAGCCATCTTCAATTCTAAAGTTTCTGTGCTAGACGAAGAATCGTCTTCAGCAATTTTAAGTATTCTGCCTAAAGGGTTATCTTCTGAAAGTGTTGTTGATTCTGCTTGTGATTGAACGCCCGCTCTCAATCCCCAAAGAGAATAGAACCTCCATACAAAAAGAAGTGACGCCAAAACTCCAATAACCATAATTATAGTGCCTACCGGTCCACCCAGTGTCATTCTCTCTAAGGTACTAGGCATGGAAATTAAGCTCGCCAATAAAGATCCTCCTTGAGGTCCTGTAGGATCTACTGCAAATTGAACAGGGAAACTATCTCCGTCCATTATGTCGCTTGTTGTCGAGGTAAATCTTCCTGCAGGCTGCGATGGGAGCTCAGTGTACATTCCTCTAGAAGGAGAGTAAGTAAGATACTGTCCATCTGAAACAGCATTGAAGTTACCAACACGTACTACTTCTCTGGAATCCACCGTTCCATCATTTGCAATCACATCGGCAGTGAATCTTGAAACTTCACCTGATGCATTAATCTCTCTTTGAAGTTCAAACCAGAGTTGTTCTAGCTCGCTAATTGTTGCTAGCTTTATTCCCTCAGCCATCTTCTTACCGAGGTTAACTAAAAAAGTTTCTCTGTCTTTACCAAATTCAGCAGCAGTTATAGATGCCTCAAAAATTTGCCTTGATTCTGTTGACGTTCCTGCAAGATGACCAAATATTTCATTTAGAGAACCTAACCTTTCACGCAGCTGCTCTTCTGCTACAACCAAAAGGGCTTCGTTGGCTTCAAATCTCTTTTCTAGCCTTGCCGCTTCTCTTTCTAAGCGAGCCCTTTCTGTTTTAGCATCTGCTAAGAGTTTTGCTTGCTTATTCTTTTCATTTCTAAATTTTGCTTCTCTTTGGCGTTGTGCCCTGGTGTCAGCAAACTGACCTTGACGCACAACCTCTAATAATTCTTGAGGGTTAGAAGGTACTACCTCTGCCTCATCATCTTCAGCAGCATTAATTGAAAAAGAAAAACTAAAAGCTAAGATAATTGGCAATAAATATAATTTCATATTCTTCATTTTGCTTCCCCCGCATTTTGCAATGGTAATTCAAGTAAATCTACTGTTGCCAGTCTATTAGCAATCCTAATACCTTTTCTTGTAGGATTTCTATAACTACCGTCTAACTCTTTCCAAGACCTTGTTTTGTTATCCCAACCGTGTGTTTGAGTCTCATCTGCTGTCTGGAAAACCATTGCCAATCTTCCAACTCTTAGAATATTTCCTTCTCTTAACTCACCATCAATCATGATGCTGTCCTTATAAGCGTCTAGCTTCCTTCCGTATTCTCCCTCTACTTCAAATGTTTCAAGTACCTGTCTAAGGCCTTCTGCAGGAGAAACGGTGGGGTTATCTAAAGCCGCCTTAGCAAAAGCAATTCTTTCTTTTCTTTCTGATAGATGGAAAGGCATATCAAGTTCTATTGAAGTTTCAATTCCTGATAACATCCTTCTGGTGAAAGGCGGGATCTGTCTTTGCATGACTTGAGCTTCCTTCATTGTTTTGTCTATTTCTTTAAGTCTTTCTTCTTGACGGTCAATTTGTTGTGTCATTTGAGCGTTATAAACTCTTAGACCTTCAATTTGCTTAGACACCGTTTTAAACTCATTGACGATTAACGAAGTGTCATCATCCATTTGATCAACCTTAGATTGAGACGTTTTTTCTGCTTTCTGACGCTTCTCACCCACATCCAATAAAGGTTGTATTTGATCACTTATGACAATAGAAGAGCCCAGTAAAAGGCCCGTAGTTAAGATAATAGTTTTCCAAAGACGCTTCATCGCGTATCTCCTTTTTTAAATAAAATTCTTTTTTCGCCTGCAAGTTTAAGGTTAATTAATAACCAAATTTATTAGGTGTTATACCTAACTATAACACCTAATAAAGCTAAAATATTCCTTTATTTGCACTTCATCCCCATGCGAGCGGGTAAACTATACATTAACTTTATTCAAAAAAGCAACATCGAAACATGAGATTGATTGCTTGACAGAAATATGAATTTAATACAGTTAGTCTTGGCTCTAACCACAATTAATATTGTGCTTGTGTTTATTATTATTTACCTGTCTGCACTATTAAAAAAATTCAAGATTCTTTTAGTCGCAATGCCTCTCTTAATCTCAGTTACTGCATGGTCTGGAATGTTACTCCAAAGCACTTTTGGGATTGCAGATATTGCCGACCGACAGATATTGGCCAATGTTCTTTTGACCTTGTGGGCCTTTAAGTTTTCTGCTTATAACAAAAATTTTAAAATTCAAATTTTAAGATATCTTCTTAATAAAGACTTCCATATAAATGGTTCAGGGTTTTTTGAACAAACTAAAACCTTACTACGCTTTATGAGTTGTTTCATGATCGTTTTGATGCCCACAGTGTCTCTAAATTTTTTATCAGGTAATTCAGATTTAGGATTTCTAGATGCCTTAGCTACTTTGATCTTTCTCTTGGGAGTGGGTTATGAGATTAAAGCTTTAAATGAATTAAAGAAATTATCATCAAATAATGATGGTGACCTTCATCGCAAGGGCCTGTGGTTTTTAAGTAGACACCCTGACTTACTCGGACAACTTGTTTCTTGGTGGGGCTTATATTTGCTTGCTCTAGGAGCTTACGGAGGCGAATGGAGCATTTTTGGACCTGCACTAGTAACTTCTCTGTATTTAAAAAAATTCCTTATAGATGTAGAAGTAAAGCTTTCTAAAAAATATAATGACTACAACGAATACAAGTTATCAACACCCAGCATCTTCCCTAAAGTATCTTTTCTTAAATCTTGAGCTTATGAAAATCTTACGGAACTTAATTCCCCATCATTTTCTAACTTTTTGTGTAGGCAAACTTGCTAGTTCTAAAAATAAAACTCTTAAAAACATACTTATCAAGATTTTTATAAAAGCATATAAGCCAGATCTTAGTCTCGCTAAATTAAAGAGACCTGAGGATTACACAAGCTACAATGATTTTTTTACAAGGGAGCTTGAAGACTCCGCCAGGCCCTTAGATGCCTCAACGAATGCTGTTTGTTCGCCTGTAGATGGATCCATAGTAGATTATGGGTCAATTGAGAGCGGTCAGCTAATACAGGCGAAAAGATTTAAGTATGACTTGTCAGACTTAATGGGATTTCCTCTGCTTGCCGATGAACTTGAAGGGGGTATTTTTATTACCATTTATCTAGCTCCTACGGATTATCACAGAATTCACTGTCCTCTTGCTGGGAAAATAATCAAAAGTAATCATATGGGCGATAGCTTGTATAGTGTTAATTTAAATGCGCAGACTTCAATTCCCTCTCTGTACATTAAAAATGAAAGGGCCAGTCTGGTCATTCAATCAAGTAAGTTCTCTTATGGTCTCGTTGCTGTAGGCGCTTCGATTGTTGGAAGCATAGTTCCGTTTTGGGAAAAAAGAGATCTTATGAAAAGATCATCTTTTAAAGAATCTTGGAATAACGGTCCCAAAGAAGATTTAAAAATAGTAAATAAAGGACAAGAATTAGCCTATTTTAAAATGGGGTCAACGGTCATTTTATTATTTCCTAAAGTTGCAAAATTGAATATTAATTCCTTGTATCAAAATAAGACTGTAAAATTTGGCGAAAGGCTGGCAGAAATAGGGTCAGATTGACTAAACATTAAAAAGAGGAGAAGTTTTGGTTTCATATTCAACAAGTGACTTTCGCACGGGTCTAAAGGTTATTATTGAAAACGACCCTTGTATTATTATTGAAGAGGACTTTGTAAAACCTGGCAAAGGCCAGGCTTTTAATAAAATTAAATTCAGGAATTTATTAACAGGTAGAGTTGTTGAAAGGACTGTTAAAGTTGGTGAATCACTAGAAGCAGCAGATGTTACTGAGTTTGAAATGCAATACCTTTACAGTGATGGGGGCGATTGGTATTTCATGCATCCTGAGACTTATGAACAAATAGCGATCTCAGATAAAATGGTTGGCTCATTAAAAGACTGGGTAACTGAAGAAGATTTTTGCAGGATTCTACTGTGGAATGATCAGCCAATTTCAGTCATGGCTCCAAATTTTGTTGACCTAGAGATTGTAGAAACAGATCCGGGTGTAAAAGGAGACACGGTTTCAGGGGGCTCAAAGCCTGCGACTCTATCTACAGGAGCCATTATCAAAGTTCCTCTTTTTCTTTCTAAAGGAGAAATAGTAACTATTGATACCAGAAATGGTCAGTATCAAGGGAGAAAGTAGCCCTAAAAATCATGAAGAATGATCTGATAAGAATCCTTAAAACTGTTCTGAAAGAAATCGGCGAAGAGAATGGCATTGACTTCTCAAACAAAAAAGTTTCGATACAAGAGAGTAAAGAGAAAGCTCACGGTGATTATGCAAGTAATTTAGCAATGGTAATTGCTAAAGACTTATCCAAATCTCCAAGAGAAGTGGCTGAAAAGATAACGTCACTTCTGCCACCAGAAGAATGGATAGAAAGAGTAAACATAGCAGGGCCAGGTTTTATAAACTTCTACTTAAAAAAAGATACACACAATGAAATTCTCCTGCGTATTGATGAGGGCGGTAAAAGCTTTGGTACTAACAATTCTGGTAATGGAGAAAGGGTCTTAATTGAATATGTTTCCAGTAATCCAACCGGACCTTTGCACGTGGGACACGGAAGAGGAGCTGCATTTGGGTCCGTTCTTTCTCAACTCTTCAGAATTGTAGGCTATAAAGTAGATGAAGAATATTATGTGAATGATCAGGGCCGTCAGATGAATATTCTGACAATTAGTACCTGGCTCAGGTACCTGCAGCAAAATGGCCAAGAGTTAGAATTTTCTAAGAAAGGCTACCAAGGGGAATACGTAGAGCAGCTAGCTAAAGAGCTTTTAAAAGAAGAGAGAACTAAATACAACTTAAAAGAAAATGAGTCTGACCTTCTAGAATTACTAGAAACACAAGAAACAGAAGAAGACCTAGACAAACTAATAGAGTGGGGAAAATCATTCCTTCAGGAGAATTTTGAAGAGATAAAGGAGTTTTCTCTTAGAGCAATCATGAGCTCCATAAAGGAAGACTTAAAGCTTTTCGGAGTAAATCATAATCTTTGGTTTAATGAATCAAGCATGTATTTTAATAAAGTTGGCTTACCTGATATTGATAAATCGATAAAACTTCTTGATGAATCAGGGTTTCTTTATGAAAAAGAAGAGGCCTTATGGTTTAAATCCACAGAATTTGGTGATGATAAAGACAGAGTTGTGAAAAGAGCCAATGGTGACAACACCTATTTTGCTTCTGACATTTCATACCATTTAGACAAATACGATCGAGGTTACAATAGAATTGTTAATGTTTGGGGAGCAGATCATCACGGCTATCTTCCAAGGGTTTCAGCTGCCATGGAAGCTCTAGGGAAAAACCAAGACAGGTTAGAGGTGGTCTTTATACAGTTTGCCAATCTTCTTAGAAATGGGAAAAAAGTATCTATGTCCACCAGAGGAGGAGAATTTATACCTCTTATGGAGTTAATTGAAGAAGTCTCTTCTGAGGCGGCTAGATTTTTTTACATCAACAGAAAGGCAGATCAGCATCTAGATTTTGATCTGGATTTAGCTAAATCTCAAACGAAAGATAATCCTCTTTATTATATTCAATATGCCCATGCACGGATTTGTGGTGTATTCGAGACTTTGAAAAAAGAAGGAAGGAAATTAAACCAGGACCTTGGCTTAGATAATTTAGATTTATTAAACCTGGACAAAGAAATAGAAATACAAAAAATGTTACTCCAATATCCAGAAGTTATTTCAAGGGCAGCGGAGCATTCTGAACCTCACCTCATCTGCTATTACCTGAAGGATTTATCTGGGCTTTTTCATAGTTATTACAACAGTGAAAGGTTCTTAGTGGATAATGACAAGCTAATGAATTCAAGATTGTTTCTGCTTAAAGGAACTAAGCAAGTTATTTCAAATGGCCTTGAAATTCTTGGCATAGACGCACCACAGTCAATGTAAATAGGCCGTGAAAAATATAAAAGAGGCTACAAAACAATTCCTAGAGCTGAAACAAAAAACTTGTAACGAATCAGGGCGCGAGAGTTCTGAAGTTATTGTCATAGGTGCCTCAAAAACTCAAAGCATTCAATCCATCCGTCAGGCCTATGAAGGCGGTATTACAAATTTTGGAGAAAACTATTTACAAGAAGCAGAGAAGAAAATAAGCCAACTTCCCTCGGATATAACTTGGCACTTTATTGGTGCGATACAAAGTAAAAAATCAAAAAAAATTGCCCGCATGTTTGATTGGGTTCACACAATTGATAGAGTTGAGATTGCTCAACTATTAAATAGCGCAAGACCTAAGGAGCTAGAAAAGTTAAACGTTTGTGTTCAAGTTAACTTAGACAGAGAAGAATCAAAATCGGGGATCAACCTTGAAGAAGTAGATAATTTTCTATTGGAAATTGAAAGCCTTGATAATCTTAATGTACGAGGCCTAATGGTTATCCCAAAGCCAAAAGATAATGAAAGGCAAAGACTGTCCTTTAAAAAAATAAAAAATAAATTTAATGAACTCAAAAAAAATTATAATGAGCTAGACACCCTCTCTATGGGCATGTCTGCTGACTACCAAGAAGCTATAGCAGAAGGCTCGACAATGATTAGGATAGGGACCAACTTATTTGGGCCAAGACAATGAACACTCCAAACAATACCATTGGATTTATAGGTGCCGGGAACATGGCAAGTGCTCTTATTGCAGGATTAATTAACGGTGGACTGGATCCAAAAGAAATTATTTCAAGCTCTCCTGAAGATTCTCACCTCTTATCCTTGAGTACGGAATTTGGTATAAAGACAACGAAAGACAACATGGAAATTGGAAGGAACTGCAAGACTGTTGTTATAGCCGTAAAGCCCCATATAGTTAATTCTGTTCTTAATGAACTATCTGAGTTAATTAACTTTGAACACCATCTTATTATCTCTATAGCAGCCGGTATTAAAATTAACGACATTCAGAAACAGTTAAAAGGTGATCAACGCATAATAAGAGCGATGCCAAACACCCCTGCAAGCATTGGAAAGGGTGTCACTGCTATTTGCGCTAATGACAATTCTTCTGATGAAGACTTGAAGACATCCATAGGTATCTTTGAATCCGTTGGTGTTACCTGTTTGCTACAAGAAAAATCTTTAGACCTTTATACATCGCTAATAGGCTCGGGACCGGCTTATATATTTTACTTGGTTGAGGCGCTTATGGAATCTTCTAAGGAATTAAATTTTGAAGAGAATGAAATTAAAAACTTATTACTCGATATGATTATTGGATCAGCTGAGTTAGCAAAACAAAGTTCAGATAGCCCAGCCACTCTCAGAAAGAAGGTGACTTCACCTGGGGGGGTAACAGAAAGAGCATTAGAGGTATTTGAAGAAGAAAAATTAAAATCCATTGTCCAAAAGGCAATGAAAGAAGCCACCGAAAGATCAATTGAATTGGGTGATAAATAATGTCTGAAGCTACCTTTTATCTTTTTAAAGCACTGTTAGATGTTTTTACACTCGGTGTGGTTTTAAATTTTCTGTTTAGACTTTTCAAAGTAGACTACTTCAATCCTATAGTGCAGGGTATTATCAGGGCGGTTGATTATCCTAGCCAATTTTTAAGGGCCTTTTTAAAACCTATCTATGGCATTGATTTTGCTACATTAATAGTTGCTATTCTGATTCAATCCACTGCGTTTTATTTGGCGGTTATAGCGGGTTCAATCACTTATGATCCTGTAAAAATTACCATCTGGTCTTTATACTCCGTTGTCATACTTTGCTTAAAAGTTTCATTTTGGTTAATGCTGGGTGGAATAATTGTGAGCTGGGTTGCTAGAGATAATAATCACCCTGCCATACGGTTGCTCATGCAGATGTCTGATTCAATTTTTGCACCCTTCAGATTTATATTGCCTCCCATGGGAGGAGTAGATGCTTCTCCAATACTTGCTTTCATAGCTTTGAGATACCTTGAAAGTATATTCACATCTTTTGCATCAGCATCAGGAATGCCTTATTGGCTAAGCATTGCTTTTTAATAGTTCTTTCTTGTCAATAAAACTTTAGCGTATAATCAACTTTTCGCCGATTTGATATAGCTTGCGGGCGTTTAATGTAAATACAGCTAAAGCAAATGGATAAACCTGTTTGGCGAAAGCTGACGGGTTTTTTTTTGAAAAATGGATAATAAAATTTCTAGCGTTGGAAGGGTTACGGCCCAGTCGGTTGAGTTTAAAGAAACACTCATCCTTGAATCTGGTGATCAATTAGAAAGTCTTGAAATTATATTTGAGACGTATGGAAATCTCAATCCAGATAGAACAAATGCTATTTTGGTCTGTCATGCTTTAAGCGGCAATCATCACTCTGCTGGGTATTATAAAAATCCAGATGAAAGGAAAGGTTGGTGGGATAGTCTCATAGGACCCGGCAAGGCCATAGACACCAACAAATATTTTGTAGTTTCACCCAACAATCTGGGAGGGTGTCACGGAACAACGGGGCCAACAAGCATTGATCCAAAAACTCAAGAGATATATGGACCTGACTTTCCTATGATTACTGTCTCTGACTGGGTAAATTGCCAAGCTCTTTTGGCAGATCACCTTGGTATACAAGTATGGCATTCTGTAATAGGTGGCAGTCTGGGTGGCATGCAAGCATTAAATTGGTCAATTGCGTATCCGGACAGAATTAAGAAAGCCGGTATTATTGCAGCTGCTCCAAAATTAAGTGCACAAAATATTGCCTTTAATGAGGTAGCCAGACAGGCCATTATTACAGATCCAGATTATCAAGACGGTTATTACCTAAAAGTAGGAAAATCTCCTAAAAGAGGCTTGAGGCTTGCAAGAATGGTGGGGCATATTACGTACCTTTCTGATGAAGCCATGCGTGATAAATTTGGACGAGAATTAAAAGAAGGGAAGCTTAATTTTGGTTACGGTGCGGAATTTGAAGTTGAAAGTTACCTCAGGTACCAAGGAGATATTTTCTCTGAAAGCTTTGACGCAAACACCTATCTTCTTATGACGAAATTATTGGACTACTTTGATCCTGCAGATAAATGCAATGGAAACTTAGTAAAAGCTTTTGAGCCCATCAAAGCTCAAGTCATGGTCATCTCTTTTACCAGCGATTGGAGGTTCTCGCCGGAGCGATCTAAAGAAATATCAGATGCCCTTTTGGAGGCTAATAAAAACGTAAGCTACCTTGAAATTAAATCCACTCATGGCCATGACTCCTTTCTGTTTTCTGAAGATAGATACGTAAGAGCCATTAAAGCCTTTCTAGGGAATGATCAATGAGTACTTTATCGGTTATAGAAAAATGGGTGGAAGAAAAAGCCAAGGTTCTTGACTTGGGTTGTGGTAATGGAGATATCCTCTCAAAACTTCAAAAAACTAAAAGCATTAATGGCCTTGGTGTTGAAATTGAAGAAAAAAATATAGAAGAATGTCTGCTTAAAAATATAAACGTCATAGAACAGAATATTGATGATGGTCTTGCCAATTTTTCTAACGATAGCTTTGATGTAGTAATTTTAAGTCAAACGATTCAAGTTCTTAAAAATCCTAATACCGCTCTAGAGGAGATAACGCGCATAGGCAAAACTTGCATAGTTACTATTCCTAACTTTGGACATTGGAGATCCAGGCTAAGCCTTTTATTCAATGGCAGAATGCCAGTAACCAGTCCTTTGCCTGAAAGTTGGCACGGAACATCCAATATTCATTTGTGTACTCTTCAAGATTTTGAGATGTTATGCGCTGAATTATCAATATCAATAGAAGAAAGGGTTGCCGTCAGTTCAAACAATGAAAGTAAATGGTATCTTAATATTTGGCCAAATCTTTTTAGCGCCTCTGCTATTTATAAGATTTCTAAATGAAGATTATCTTAGCAACTAGAAATAAAGGAAAAGTTAAAGAATTCAACGTCCTTGCTGAAGGCACAAAACTGGAATTCATCCCCCTTCCCAAAGAAATTGGAAATTTGCCGGAAGAGACAGGTACTACATTCCAAGAGAACGCCCTAATCAAGGCTAAGTTTGCTTTTGAAAATTGTGGTGGCGTTGCCTGTCTAGCAGATGATTCCGGTCTTGAAGTTAATTTTTTAGACGGCGCACCCGGAATTTATTCTGCGAGGTATTCAGAAGAAGGGACTGATTACAGCAATACCCTGAAACTCCTTAAAAAAATGAATGGCGTTCCTAAAGAAGACAGGAAGGCATCTTTTAAATGCAGCCTAGTGCTCTTAGGTAAAGAATACAATCACACCGTAGAGGGTTCTTTTGAAGGTGAAATAGGCACCCTTCTAAAAGGGAAGAATGGATTTGGATATGACCCTATCTTTGTGGTACCGGGCTCAGGATTACATTTAGCAGAGCTTAATCAAATCGAAAAAATTAAAATTAGCCATAGGGCAATAGCTTTTAGAGAACTGAAGGCCGTTTTGGAAGTTTCTAAATAAATTTTTGGTATATAAGGTTATTAAGTAACCTGCCCTCTCTTAAGGCTTTTCTCTCATAACTTGTGGATGGTATTTCTTGGTAACTAATCTCAAGATCAGCTATTGAATTCTTATCCCACCCCTTAACAGACTCAAAAACTTTAGAAATATGTTTTGCATAATCCTCCCAATCTGTTTTGCAATAAAAGAAACCACGAGGTATCAAAGATGAGTTTATTAAATCCAAGAACTCTTCTTGGACGATGCGTCTTTTATGGTGCTTTCTTTTTGGCCACGGGTCTGGATAAAAAAGGACGACCCCTTCTAGGCTCTTTATTGATATATTTTCTTTGAAAACTATTTCTGCATCTTTATTTATGATTCTTAAATTTGAAAGGTCACTCAGCCCAGCTTTGGATAATGAAGAGCCGATACCTGATAAATAGACCTCTATGCCTAAGAAATTCTTATGAGGGTTATTTTTTGCAAAATGCAACAACGTCTCACCTGAGCCAAAACCTATGTCCGCCACTACGGGGTTATTATTTTTAAAGACCGTCTTAAGATCTAATTTATCTGAAGTGTCATCTAAGACGTATCTACTCCAAAGGTTGGTGAGGGCATCTTGTTGTGCCGAAGTAACCCTTCCCCTTCTTAAAACAAAACTTCTTGGCTTTGATTGCATGTATTGTAAAAAAAAGAAATTCTAATTTAAAAGATTAAAAAATTGATAGTGCTAACTTGATGCAAGAGATTGTTTTACTTTCTTCATTGCATTTTTTTCTATTTGGCGGACTCTTTCAGCTGAAATATGGTACTTTTCAGCTAAATCATGAAGGGTAAGTTTTTCATCTGCCAACCACCGGTCCTGAAGAATGTCTCTACTTCTGTCGTCAAGTTCATTAATTGCCTTGTGGAGTGAAGTGGTGTTTTCTTCTTTCATCATCTCCTTCTCAACGATGTCCTCTGGGTTAGATGCTTCATCTTGTAAGTAATGAGAAGGCGAATACACGGCTTCGTCATCATCAGAATCAGCCAAAGGATCAAATGATATGTCTGAACCGCTAAGTCTCTTTTCCATTTCCCTCACTTCGGAAGGCTTCACTTTTAGATCCTTAGAAATAGAATCAATTTCTTGGTCAGTTAACCAGTCCAGTCCTTTCTTTTTACTCCTGAGATTAAAAAATAACTTTCTTTGTGCTTTGGTTGTTGCGACTTTAACAATCTTCCAGTTCTTAAGAACGTACTCATGAATTTCTGCTTTTATCCAGTGCACAGCGTAAGAAACAACCCTAACTCCGGCTTCGGGGTTAAATTTTCTTACTGCCTTCATTAGGCCAACATTCCCTTCTTGGATAAGGTCCGCTTCAGAGAGGCCATACCCCGAATAAGTTTTTGCTATGTAAATAACAAACCTTAGATGGGCCAAAACTAATTTTCTTGCAGCGTCCAGATCATTTCTGTAATAGAGGTCTTCTGCTAACTTTTTTTCTTCTTCGGGCGTTAAAATGCCAATGCTATGAACAGCGTTTATGTAAGCCTGAAGGTCGCCCCCAGGAGAAGTTAAGTCCATCTCTGTGAGAGCTGTACCTTTTTTTTCTTGTTCTTTTACTTTCTTTTTACTCATAAAACAGATGAATTCTACATTTTTAGCATTTGATTGTGAAATTTACTAGATTTTAAAAAAAACAGAGACTTAACTATCAAATTCCAAATCCATCTATAAAATCTATTTTTTAGACAAAAAATCTTACAAATTATTTATGAAAGCAATAGAGATTATTCAAAAAGAACTGAAATTGGTAGATTTTCCAATCCCAGAACCTGGGCCTGGAGAAGTTCTTATCAAGGTAAAGGCGACTGCCATAAATAGAGCAGATTTAATGCAAAAAAACGGTTTGTACCCGCCTCCTCCTGGAGCAAGTCAAATTATGGGGCTCGAATGCAGCGGAGTAATTGAAAAAATTGGATCCAATGTTTCATTAAGAAGAGAAGGAGAGGAAGTTTGTGCTCTTCTTTCAGGTGGGGGTTACGCTGAATATGTCACGTGTCCCGAAGAGCAGGTAATACCTGTCCCTAAAGGACTGGACTGGATTTCGTCGGCTTCTATTCCGGAGGTGTATGCGACTTGCTGGTTAAATTTATTCATGGAAGCCAATCTAAAGGCAGGTGAAAAAGTAGTGTTTCATGCTGGAGCCAGTGGGATAGGAACGGCAGGCATTCAACTGTGTAGCAATTTTGGTTGTGAAAGTTTCGTCACGGCTGGATCACAAGAAAAAATAGATTTTTGTACAAATCTAGGTGCTTCCGGTGGCTCTATACGCGGGGGGAAGATTTTTGATGATATTGATGAGTGGTCTCCTGACGGAGTAAATATCATTTTAGATCCTGTAGGAGGAAAGTACTTAGAAGATAATCTAAAGGTTTTAGCTCTAGAAGGTAGATTGGTAATAATAGGATTAATGGGCGGGGCAAAAGCTGACCTTAATTTGGGTCATCTAATGATAAAAAGACAAAAAATTATAGGTTCGACTATAAGAGCAAGGAGCATAGCTGCTAAAGGATTTGTTATGAAAGAACTTGAAAATAAAGTGTGGCCTTTGTTTGATAAAGGTCATTTAAAGCCAATTATTCATGCGGTGTTTGATTTAGAAGAAACAGAAAAAGCACATCAACTTATTGAAGAAAATAAAAACATAGGCAAGGTTGTATTGAAGGTCGGTTAATCTAAATCTAGAGTTTCTAGAATTTCTTGCCAGGGGTATTTTGAATCAGCAGCGCAATAAAAATAGGGATTCTTTGTTTCGGCTTTAAATTCGTAGCTCAAACTTTGCCCGCTTAAGTCTTTAACTGAAGCACCAGAACCCTCTGCTACCGCCTGCCCTGCTGCAATGTCCCATTGAAATGTTGGTCCCAATCTACAATATATATCGGCAGAGTTTTCTGCCACCCTGCAAAGTTTAAGCGAACTGCCAGCAGGAACTATCTCAACACTTTGAAAGTGGTTTTTTGTTTCTGCTATAAAATCTTCATCAGCTTTTGATTGATGGCTTTTACTGAGAGTTATTCTGCAGTTACTTTGATCCTGCTCTGAAGTTATTATTCTATGTTCTATATCGTTAGCAATTTTGAAAGAGCCAAAGCCGGGTATTCCGTAAAAGACTTCTCCTACTGCAGGAGCAGCAACCACTCCTAAAATGGGTTTGCCGTTTTCTATAAGTGCTACATTAACGGTAAATTCTCCGTTTCTATTAATGAATTCTTTCGTGCCGTCCAAAGGGTCTACAAGCCAAAATATTGGGGCATCTGTGTATTCTTTTTTTGTATCTTCTTCTGATAAAATCGGGAACAAAAGATCTAAATTAGAAAGACGTTCTGAGATAATTTTGTGTGAACTCAAGTCCGCAAGCGTTACGGGAGATCCATCTTGTTTTATTTCAATGCCGTCATTATCTGCTCCGTAAATATCCATGACTGCATTACTTGCCTCTTCGCAAATAGTTAAGACTTCTTTAGATAGAGTGATAAGTTCGGATTCTTTCATTTATAGCTTATAATTTTTCTTTTACAATACCCCACTAATAAAACTGATTAAAGAACAATATGGATAACAACGCACTTAAAGAACACGCAGAAGCATTATCAAAAGGCCTAAACCTCTTGAGCAGGGACAGAAAAGTCGTTATGCCCCATAATAAAACTTTTGATTTAGTAGATGAATTGAAAATTAAAGTAGATGAAATATTAAAAATTGCTGAAGAGCAATAAGGCCTGAAGGAGAAGAGTATGAATTACAGTTGTTTTAACCTAGAAATAAAAGACAAAGTTGCCCATGTAAATATGTGCAGGCCCGATGAATTTAACTCAATGAATAAGGCCTTTTGGTCAGAATTGCCTCATTTAATTGATACTATTTCAAATGATGCAAGTGCACGAGTGATAGTACTTTCAGGAGAAGGGAGGCATTTCTGTGCTGGTATGGACTTAGCTAATTTTACTCAGGGCGGTGAAGGTCCTAAAGCTCACTTAGGAATGAGAAAAGAGTCGGGCTACAGAGTTACTCTTGATCTCCAGTACACAATCACATGCCTTGAGAAGGCTCGAATACCAGTAATAGCAGCAATTCAAGGTGCTTGTGTGGGCGGTGGTGTGGACCTGGCTACTGCAGCAGATTTCCGTTTCTGCACAAAAGATGCGTTCTTTTGCATACAAGAAATTAACATAGGCATGGCGGCAGATGTTGGAACTCTGCAAAGAATCCCTAGACTAATACCAGAAGGCGTCGTAAGAGAATTAGCGTACACAGGAAGAAGGTTCTTGTCTGAAGAAGCTTTAAAACATGGAATGGTAAATCAAATTTTTGATACTCATGAAGAAATGATGCTAGGCGTTATGGAGGTAGCTAAAGAAATAGCCTCTAAAGGTCCTCTTGCAATAGCCGGGACAAAAGAATCCTTAAACTACGGAAGAGATCACACGGTTGAGGAGTCGCTCAATCATATTGCTCTTTGGAATACTGCCGTGGGAATAAATGACGAAATGGGTACTGTATTTAAAGCAAAAGCTGAGAATAAAGAACCAGAATTTGAAGACCTTCTACCTAGAAGAAAATATCTTGATGGGGAATTTAGCGCTTAGTTTATTTCCTTAAAAATACGGGAGAAAACTCACCAGAATCTTTTTTACTGTACTTGTATCCGCCAGCATCGAATGTTTTTAAAGCCTCCAGAGAGTCGACTTTATTTTGAATGATGTACCTTGCCATCATTCCTCTAGCTTTTTTAGCGTAGAAACTAATAATTTTGTATTTACCGTTCTTGTAATCTTTAAAAACGGGACTTATGCATGGCCCTATCAACTCGTCACGGTTAACGGAAGAAAAGTACTCCACTGAAGCTAGATTTATCACCCCTTTATTTTTATGAGATTTTAAAAGCGTATTCAAGTGGTTCGTGATCTTGTTCCCCCAGAATTCATAAAGGTTCTTACCTTTCTTGGTTTGCATCTTCGTTCCCATTTCTAATCGGTAAGGATATATAAGGTCTAAGGGCTTAAGTAAGCCATAAAGACCTGACAAGATCCCCAGATGTTTTTGAGCGTAATTAATTTCTCTCTTGGTTAGTGAATTGGCTTCAAGGCCCATATAAACATCCCCTTTAAAAGCATATATAGCTTGTCTTGAAACAACGGAAGGTTTGGTAGGAGACTTCCAATTCATGTTCCTTTCAAAGTTTAATTCGGATAATTTCTCACTTAAACCCATTAAACTGGAAAGGTCATCAGGGGATTTATTCTGGAGCTCTTTTATTAAAATCTTAGAATCTTTGAGGTGCTCAGAGACACTAAAGTCATCTATTGCAAGATTACTTTCGTAGTCTAAAGTTTTAGCCGGTGCAATTAGAGAAATCATTAATTAAAGACCCAGTACTAATTTGGCCATTATATTTCTTTGTATTTCATTTGAACCTGCATAAATACTGGCTTTTCTGTAATTAAAATACCTAGGCGCAGATGTGTTAGCAAACTGACTGCCAATCGGTTCTTCGTTGTGGCCCAATTCAGGTCCAGGGTTATTAAAAGGCAGTGCATAATATCCTACTAGCTCTACGGCTAGCTCAGTAATAGCTTGACCTATTTCAGTTCCTCTAGCTTTTAATAATGAAGATTCTGGTCCAACATTTTGTCCGGCAGTTAGGCTTCCTAGTATGCGCAACTCTGTGGCCTCCATGGCATTAATCTGCACTTCAATTTTAGCTAATTTTTCTATAAATCCGATGTCTTCTGATAAAGAAGAGCTGCCTACGTCTTCAGATTGAGCTCTTAATCTGAGTTTAGAAAGCTGAGAGTAAAGTTCTGAAGAATAACCATTGCCTCTTTCAAACTCCAAAAGATATTTAGCGTAAGTCCACCCCTTGCCCTCTTCGCCTATTAAGTTTTCTTTGGGGACCTTAACATCCTCAAAAAATACAGTATTCACTTCATGATGACCTATAGGAGTGTTATCTAAGGTATTGATAGGTTGTACAACAATTCCAGGGGTATTCATGTCTATAAGAAGAAACGATATTCCTTTTTGAGGTATGTCTTCTTGGCTAGTCCTTACCAAGCAAAAAATCATGTCGGCATGCTGCGCAAGAGTTGTCCACGTCTTTGCACCATTAATCAGGTAATGATCCCCTTTGTCTTCCGCTTTTGTTTTTAATGATGCGAGATCTGATCCAGAGCCAGGCTCTGAATAACCCTGACACCACCATACTTGTGAAGCCAATATCTCAGGAAGATATTTATTTTTTTGTTCATCTGAACCAAAAGCCATGATAACTGGAGCTACCATTTTCTCTCCAAACGCAACCACTGAAGGCGCACTGGCAGCTGACATTTCTTTATTGAACATAAATTTCTGAGATGCCGTAAATGCAGCGCCTCCGTACTCCTTAGGCCAATTGATTCCAGCCCACCCTTTTGAATAAAGTGCTTGCTGCCATTGCATGTGTTCGTCTTTTGTCAGGTGGCCATTTGGACTGCCGACGTACCTTTCTTTCATGTCTTCAGGATAATTTTCTTTTATCCAGTCTTTAACTTCTTTTTGAAAGTTTAGTTCTTCTTGTGTAAATTGTAGATTCATATATTCCTCTCCTTAATTATAAGCCATAAATAAACTAAAAATAAATTAATCTGATGATGCAAAAGGCAATCCTTGCTCTTGATTCTTTTTCTGAGATTACCGGAAAGATTTGTTCCTGGTTTGTGGTTGTTATGGTTTTTATAACTTGTCTAGTCGTGGTTATGCGTTATGGCTTGGATATGGGATCCGTTCTTCTGCAGGACGTAGTAATATATTTGCATGCCGGTTTATTTCTTTTGGGATCTGCATTTGCGCTTAAAAGAGGAAGCCACGTCAGAGTTGATATCTTCTACAGAGATTTTTCTAGAAAAAAGAAAGCTTTGGTAGACCTGTTGGGAAATCTTTTATTTCTTCAGCCAGTTTGCTGGTCTATTTTCTTTTTTTCTTGGGGTTACGTTGAGTTTTCTTGGAGGATCATGGAAGTCTCAGCTGAGCCTGATGGGCTTCCTTTTGTCTACCTTCAGAAATCTCTTCTTATTGTTTTATCAATAATTTTAGCCCTTCAGAGTCTTTCAGAAATCCTTAAAGCCAGCGTCATTTTAAAAGATGGTTGAACTAATACCTTTAGTAATGTTTGCCGTTATCTGCCTGGTTTTACTTGCAGGCTTCCCGGTTGCTTTTTCTTTAGCAGGCACTGCATTGATATTTGCAGGCATTGGTATTCAAACGGGCACTTTTGAACTTGCGCTGCTTGGAACAATACCCAACAGACTTTATGGAGATATGACCAACATGACCTTGGTTGCCATTCCTTTGTTTGTTTTTATGGGTGTTTTGTTAGAGAAATCTAATTTAGCTCAAGATTTATTGAGCAACATGGCAGATATTATGGGCGGTTTTAAGGGCAGTCTTGCTTTGTCAGTTATTTTTGTGGGAACACTTATTGCTGCCAGTACAGGAATAGTTGGGGCAACCGTTATTGCAATGGGATTAATCTCATTGCCTATAATGCTTCAAAGAAACTACGATCAGAGTCTTGCAGCAGGGACAATATGTGCGACTGGAACTCTTGGCCAAATAATACCGCCTTCTATAGCGTTAGTTATTCTAGGAGATGTTCTTTCAGCTTCGTATCAACAATCTCAATTAAGTATAGGTAATTTCTCTGCTCGTACAGTTTCAGTTGGAGATCTTTTTATGGGAGCTATTGTTCCTGGTTTAATGCTTGTTTTTGCTTACGCAAGCTACGTGATGATTAGAGCTTACACATCAGAAGGTGTTGCTCCAGCTCAAGAAGTAAGACAGATAGACAATAAATGGCGCATCATAATGTCTACCTTATTGCCGCCTTTCGTTTTAATCACCTCTGTCCTTGGTTCTATTCTTGCAGGCATAGCTACACCAACAGAAGCTGCAGGAGTAGGTGCTTTAGGTGGTCTGATATTGGCTATCAGCAAAAGCAGTCTAACAAAGAAGAATCTTACTGAAGCAGTAGAAACAACCACTGAAATTACCGCCATGGTTTTCATGATCCTCTTAGGTTCATCCATCTTTTCTCTGGTTTTCAGAGGATTCGGAGGAGATGATTTAATAACCAGTGTTTTTATGGATCTACCCGGCGGAGTCTTCACTGCGGTTTTGATGGTTATGATAATTATTTTTCTTTTAGGTTTTATACTTGATTTTATCCAAATCACTTTGGTTGTTGTCCCCATAGTCGGCCCGGCCTTATTGACACTGGGAGTTGACCCAATCTGGCTTGGGATAATGATTGCTATTAATTTACAAACCTCTTTCCTTACACCACCTTTTGGTTTTGCATTGTTTTATTTACGCGGTGTAGCACCAGACAGCCTGCCCACAGAAGCTATTTATAGAGGGGTTATTCCTTTTATACTTATACAGCTTGTCGTATTAATCTGTCTGGCAATATTTCCAAGTCTAGTTACAGCACTGCCGAATGCAATCTATGGGTAAGGTAATTCTTGAAGGTTATATTGTGGCTTCAGCAAATGATCTAAATAATATTAAAGAACATCTTGATGAACATATTAAACTTACGAGAGCCGAGAAAGGATGCCTTACTTTTAATGTTCAACAGAGAAATGGTAAGGAATTAATTTTTGATGTTTACGAAGAGTTTACTGATAAAGAAGCCTATGATTTGCATCAAGAAAGAGTTAAAACCAGTACTTGGTACAAGGCCACCAGGAAGGTCGAAAGGCATTATGATGTATCTGGATTAGAAGCAACTCCTGACAAATAAAAAAAATATCTATTCTTTATTGAACAAGTAAGAGAGCTTGTCAGCTCGATAAGAGGATCTCACCATAGGCCCAGATGCCACTTCCAGGAAACCCATTTCCAGTGCTATTTCCTTGTATGCATTGAATTCTTTTGGCGAGTACCACTTCTCAATTGGCAGATGGTTTATTGTGGGTCTTAAATATTGACCTAAAGTTAAAACATCAACTTGGTTATTCTTTATATCTTGAAGCGTATTTATAATTTCTTCGTGAGTCTCGCCTAGACCCAACATCAAGCTGGTTTTAGTAACTATGCTTTTACGATACTCTTTCGCATACCTTAAAACCTTGAGCGTCTGTTCGTATCCTGCTCGATGATCCCTTACTCTTGAAGTTAAGCGTTTTACGGTCTCTATGTTCTGGGCAAATACTTCTACACCCGAATCTAAAAGTCTTTCTATGGAAGACTCTATTCCTAAGAAGTCTGGCACTAATGCCTCAACTATAACTTCTGGGGTTTTCTTTTTTGTTGCTTCTATTGTCAGCGCGTAATGAGCTGCCCCCCCATCTTCCAAGTCATCTCTATTAACTGATGTAAGTACAGCGTATTTCAATCCCATGATGCTTATTGATGATGCAACTTTCTCAGGCTCATTCAAATCAACCTTCCCGTTGGGATTGCCTGTATCCACAGCACAGAACTTACAAGCTCTTGTGCAAACAGAGCCGAGTAACATAAATGTTGCTGTACCGTGACTCCAACATTCGCTTATGTTTGGACACATGGCCTCTTCACACACCGTGTGTAGATTTCTTTTGTGAACTATGTCTTTAACTTTTTGAAATTTAACTGATCCCGTTGGTCTTACGCGTAGCCATGCTGGCTTCCTTTCTATAGGTATTATTTTATTGGCATTGGGCTTTATGCCATTTTTAATGGCAATCGTTCCGCCTTCTTTAATAACCTTTGTAGGAATAAGATTGTTCATTTATATATTATCAAAATGGTCTTCTATGGCCTTAGCAAAATTATTTCTTACATCATCCATAGCAACGTCTGTTAAATCCTTCATCTGCGTTAACTGTAAAGATGAAATTCCACAAGGGTTAATCTGCTTAAAAGGAGACATATCCATATCAACATTCAGACTTATCCCGTGGTAACTAAAACCTCTATTTATTTTTAAGCCAATGGAAGCAATCTTTTTTTCCTCAACGTAGATACCTGGGAAGCCGGTCTTTCTTTCTGCTTCAATTGCATAAAGTTTTAATAAATTAATTATTAATTCTTCTAATTCTTGGACCAGCCTCTTGGGACCCCAACCTCGTCGCCTTAAATTAATCATAAAATAAACAACTAGCTGACCTGGGCCATGAAAAGTTATCTCCCCTCCTCTGTCGCTTCTTATGACGGGAATAGCACCGGATTCTAAAAGGTTATCTTTTGACCCTGCATGCCCAATTGTAAACACTGGAGGGTGCTCCAAAAGCCAGACTTCATCTTTGTCTTCTTGAGTTTTACCTGAAATTGTTGCCCGCATAGAATTCCATGAATCTTGATAATCTTGACTGCCAAGATGTTTTATCTGCAATTGATGGTTCAATCTAGCTCCCTTGTATCGATGTAGGCTTTTTCAGATATTCTGTGATAGCTTATAACTTGATCTTTAAATGCTACATAAGAGTTATAAACTCTTGTAGCCATTTCATCCCCTTCAATAAAATCTATCATCACGTCTTCTGAAATATCCCTCAAAGCAATCAAGACTTCATCGGGTAGCTTTCTGAGTTTAACGTCATGTTTTTCTGTAAGCTCCGTCAAGGCTTGGTTGTTCCTGGCTGTATATTCATCCAACATCTCTTGATTGGCAGCCTTGGCAGCATATTTCATGATGGCTTGAAGGTCTTTTGGTAAAGACATTAGCGCATCTTTATTTATAATAATTTCAAGCGTTGAGCCAGGTTCGTGCCAACCCGGGTAATAGTAATATTTTGCTACTTGATGGAAGCCAAAAGTTAAGTCGTTATAGGGTCCTACCCACTCTGCAGCATCTACCACCCCCTGTTGAAGTGCTAAAAAAATCTCATTACCAGGTAACTGAACCGTTTCTCCTCCTGCTCGGGTAAATATTTCTCCAGCAAGACCAGGTATACGCATCTTTATTCCTTTAAGGTCTTCCATTGAATTAATTTCTTTATTAAACCAACCGGCCATTTGGACTCCAGTATTGCCGCCTGCCAAAGGAACTAAATTAAAAGGTTCATAAGCTTCTTGCCACAATTCCAACCCTCCCCCGTAGTGCAACCAGCCGTTCATTTCTTGGGCTGTTAAACCAAAAGGAATGGCTGTAAAAAATTGAGATGATTTAACTTTTCCCGTCCAATAATAAGAAGCGCCATGACCCAGTTGTACGTTTCCCTGAGAGACAGCGTCAAAAACACCCATTGCAGGTACTAGCTCTCCAGCTCCATAAACTTTTATTTTCATTTGGCCACAAGTCATCTCATCTACATACTGAGAAAAATTTTCTCCTGCCATTCCAAGTCCAGGAAAATTCTTTGGCCAAGTGGTGACCATGTTCCATTTATAGCTCTTTCCTCCATTAGATAAACACGTGTCATCTGCCACTACCTTTTCGGCTTCAGAACACGACACCATCACAACAAGAACTCCTATTAAAACTGCATATCTTTTCATTAAATTTCCTTTTTCTATATTGACCTAAGTTTGGCGTATGAAACCATTAGCCACTTAGTCTTACCTTTATTAAAACTCACCTCAACTCTTGCATTTGCACCTTGACCTTCGTAATTCAGAATTACCCCTTCTCCAAAGACTTCATGGGATACCGTCTGTCCGAGTTTAAATTCTGTATCAGGCACCTCCCCTGAAACAATGGATTTTGATCTTGGTTGATGCCTAGGGATATTTCCACCGGTACGCACCTCCATGGTTAACTCTGGTGGAATCTCTCTTAAGAATCTTGATGGAGGGTTGAAGTTTTCTGTACCGTAAAGATTCCTCATTTCTGCATGAACAATAAATAATTTTTCCATTGCCCTTGTCATTCCCACATAACAGAGTCTTCTTTCTTCTTGTAGCTGCGCAGGGTCTTCAATAGAGAGTTTATGAGGAAAAAGTCCTTCTTCAAAACCCGTAATAAAAACTAACGGAAATTCAAGACCTTTAGCCGAATGTAAAGTCATTAGCTGAATTGCTGCTTCATGTTCTGCTGCCTGGTTATCACCTGCATCCAATGCAGCATGGTCAATAAAAAGTTTTAATTCAGTAGTTTCTTCTTCTCCTTGAGGAGATTCAAAATCAGCTGCTGCAGTCACAAGCTCTCCTAGATTTTCTACTCTAGTTCTTCCCTTTTCCCCTGCTTCTTTCTTATGGTATTCAATGAGGCCGCTTCTTTGAATGACATGATCCACCATGTCTTTAAATAATAAATCTTCTGTCTCTTCCTCCAATTTTTCAAAATCAGACATAAAACCTTGCACGGACTGAGCTGCTCTTGGGGTGAGTCCTTCTGTTTCTAAAAGGTCTTCTGCGGCCTTCCAAAGAGAAGATTCATTTCTAAGTGCCCTGGCTCTTATGATATCAATTGTTTTAGCTCCTATTCCCCTGGGAGGTATATTTATAACTCTTTCAAAAGCAGCGTCATCTTCTCTGCCAAAGACCAATCGCAAGTATCCCATAGCATTCTTTATTTCTGCTCTTTCGTAGAACCTTAACCCGCCGTATATTTTATAGGGCAGTCCTTCTCTTAATATGGCCTCTTCCAGAACCCTTGATTGAGCATTTGATCTGTAAAGTATGGCAACTTCATCAAGATTTCTTCCCTGGCCCATCCAGGTTTGAATACTGCCCACCACGTACCTAGCTTCATCGTCTTCGTTATAGGCGGAGTAAATAGAAATTTGTTCCCCTTCCTTCTGTTCAGTCCAAAGGTCTTTTCCCATGCGCCCTTGGTTATTCTTTATAACCGCATTTGCTGCACTCAGAATAATCTCAGTTGACCTGTAATTCTGTTCAAGCTTAACCACCTCTGTTCCGACATAATCTTTAGTAAATCTATTAATATTTTCACTTTTTGCTCCCCTCCATCCATAGATAGATTGGTCATCATCTCCAACGGACATAATATGACTACCGGCATTAGTCAGTAGTCTTAAAAACTGATACTGAACCTCGTTTGTATCTTGAAATTCATCAACAAGAATATGTTGGAACCTTCTTTGGTAATGCTTAAGTATCTGTTCATTATGCCGGAGCAGCAGGTAAGATCTTAGTAAGAGTTCTCCAAAATCAACTAAACTCTCTCTTTCACACAATTCTTCATAAGCTGTGTAAACTTGATTCATCTTTTCAGCAAAATAATCATCGCCTACTTCAACATCTTTAGAGCGCCTGCATTCGTCTTTTTGCTTATTTATAAACCACTGTATTTGTCTCGGTGGCCACTTGCCATCATCCAGTCCCAAAGATTTACTTACCCTTTTGATGACCCTAAATTGGTCTTCACTATCCAATATTGCAAACTCTCTTCTTAAACCTGCCTCCTCCCAATGACTTCTTAGCAACCTATGGGATATACCATGAAAAGTACCACACCAAAAATTGCCCATCTCTTCTTCTACGATGTTTTCTATTCTGCCGCGCATTTCACTTGCCGCTTTATTTGTAAAAGTAACCGTCAAAAGAGAATGTGGGTTAACACCCATGCCTTTTATAAGCCAAGCAACTCTGTGAGCTATCACTCTGGTCTTGCCTGAACCGGCCCCAGCAAGGACCAATAAATTCTTGGATTCAGATGTGACCGCCTGCCTTTGGGGTTCGTTTAAGTTTTGAAAAATATCAGATACATCCACGAGCGTATTCTATATAAAAATCGGGTTTTTTAATTAAGTAAGTTCAAATATTTTGATCTAATTTCTGCCGCAAAGAGAATGAGAAAAATTTAATCATGGGTTATGATTGTTAAATATTATGACAGACGCAAAAGATTTTTTTTCTACGTATAGTGATTTTGTAACCAAAGTGACTAGCGAACCAAGCCTTGATTTAGAATCATTAAAATCCTCACTGGATTCTATTCAAAATAATTCAAATATTGATATTCCAAGATTGCTTACTGGGGCCCTTGGCCTTGGAAGTGAAACAGGTGAATTTGTTGAAATAGTTAAGAAAATGGTCTTGCAAGGCAAACCTGCCGATGAAGCAAATATCTTTCATATGAAAAGAGAACTTGGAGATATCATGTGGTACTGGGTAACCGCTTGCATGGCTTTGGGATTAGACCCGGTTGAGGTTATTAGCGAAAACCAAAAGAAATTGGAAGATCGGTACGGGGAGCAATTCACTATCAACCAAAGTGAAGTTAGAGCTGAGGGAGACCTTTAAAGCTTAGTAAATTCTACTAACTGATTCTTTAGCAGTAAACTCTTCTGGGTCTGCTCTTCTTAAACCCATTACCGTCCAAATATCCTCTAGAGCTTCAACAAAACGATCTATGTCTTCTTCTTCGTGTCTAGGAGATATGGTCACCCTAAATCGTTCGTCGCCCTTAGGAACGGTTGGGAAGAAAACGGGCTGTATATATATTCCATGTTTTTCAATGAGCAAGTTAGCTGCTTGTTTGCAAAGTGCTGGGTCGTACAAATGTATAGGGATTATATGGCTATCGTTTTCTAGAAAAGGAATTCTCGCCTTTCTTAAGCCCTGCCTGATTCGATCAGAATTTATTCTAATATTAGCCCTCAGATCATCCGATTCTTTAGCCAGTTCAATGCTCTTTATGGAAGCAGCAGCTATGGAAGGGTTCATGGAAGAAGTAAAAATAAATCCTGGTGCAAAGCTTCTAATGTAATCAATTATGTCTGCATTAGCTGCTACGTAACCTCCCATTTGGCCAAAAGACTTTGATAACGTTCCGTTAATGATATCAATTCTATCTTCAAGTCCTAGTTCAGCGGTAATGCCCCTTCCTTCCGGGCCATACAGCCCTACGGAATGAACTTCATCGAGGTAAGTTAGCGCATTGTATTCTTCAGCCAACGCAACAATCTTCGCTATTGGTGACCTCATGCCCTCCATAGAATATAAAGATTCAAAAACAATTAACTTTGGAGTATCAGCATTTGAAGTCTTAAGAAGTTCTTCTAAATGATCTGTATCGTTGTGCCTAAAAACGTGACAAATAGCATCAGCATTTTTTATACCCTGAATAAGAGAAGCGTGGTTAAGTTCATCAGAATAAACCTCGACACCTTCCAGGTTCTTGCATAACGTCCAAAGAGACGATTGGTTGGCTGTATAAGCTGACGGAAATAATAAGCTTGCTTCTTTCTTGTGCAACTCTGCTAGCAAAGTTTCTAGATCAACATGGTAAGTTGAGGTTCCTGAAATATTCCTTGTACCGCCTGATCCTGTTCCTAACTCATTAATAACATCTATAGATACCTTTGTTACCTCTGGATGCTGACTTAGGTTTAAGTAGTCATTGCTGCACCAAACCTCTACTTCCCTTTCCCTACCTTCAAACCTTTCAGTTGCCTTAGGAAAACTGGATTGATTTCTGTTGATAGCCCTAAATTTTCTATAGAGACCTTGTGACTTAAGAGAGATTAGTTCGTCTGAGAAGAATTTTTTATAGTTCATGGAGTTTTATTTTATTAAAATG